>Ga0134126_10002001_pt1 | contig 25869 bp, 24 predicted proteins | sample KB31752_FD_96881 | JGI IMG/M metagenome (GOLD analysis project Ga0134126, IMG submission 96881) | Terrestrial soil microbial communities with excess Nitrogen fertilizer from Kellogg Biological Station, Michigan, USA - KB3-175-2 | ecosystem: Environmental > Terrestrial > Soil > Unclassified ... | reverse complement strand
GCGAATACAATCCGGCTCATTAGATTTCGATTGCTCTGTTTTTTCATTTGGGGCACTTGTAAAATCTATTGTGAAAAAAATGGGAATCATAATACCTTCTCATAAAATCATATTGAACGGTAAGGTTTCGGAAAAAATAAAAGGTGATCCGGAAAGAATTTCACAGGCATTAGAAAACCTATTGTCTAACGCTGCTAAATATTCAAAAGATCAAGATAAAATAATTGTGGAATTATCCCAGGATAGCAAACATGTGAAGGTCAGTGTTACTGATTTTGGAATAGGAATTGCTACTGATCACCTGTCCAAAATATTTGAAAGGTTTTACAAAATACCCGGTAAAAAGGAGGACACTTTTCCTGGAATGGGTATCGGCTTATATCTGTCGCAGCAGATAGCAAAAAAACATGGAGGAAAAATAACAGTGGAAAGTGAGAAGGATAAAGAAACTAAATTCACCCTTAAAATTCCCGTTTATAAAAAACCGGTTAAACATAAATAATGGCCAAAATTTTAGTAGTTGACGATGATACAGATATCTTGTCAGTCATGGAGATTTTATTAACAATGAAAGGTTTCGAAGTACAGGTTACGTCTAAGGGAGAAAATACTTTTCCTAAAATTGAAAGTTTCAAGCCCGACCTTATTTTGTTAGATGTCCTTATTTCGGGGCATGACGGACGGGTAATTTGTAAAAAATTAAAATCCAATAAAGAAACAAGTCACATACCCGTAATTATGTTCTCGGCCCATCCCGGCGCAGCCGCAAGTATTGCAGAATATGGCGCAAACGATTTTATTGCCAAACCTTTTGATGTCAATAATCTGATGAAAAAAGTAAATGCGCAATTAGGCATCAGCCCTGCCTGATCCTTGCATACGGGCTTGTTTAAAAAAATAGATACAGCAGAGAAACAAATTTACCTGATTCCGATTTAAATAGAAACTTTATTAACATAGATATCAAAAAATCATAACTGGAAAAATAATGGAAGAAAACAATAAGATTCTTTCTCTTGCAAAATCTTCCTTCAAATTCAGGATGTATCTTTTTTATAAATTGCCCGCTGCTTTTTTTTCGGGAGTTAGAATAAAATCCATTACACTTGAAAAATGCACCACATCAGTTCCGTATAAATGGCTGACACAAAATCCTTTTCGGTCTACTTATTTCGCTTCACTCGCCATGGCCACAGAAATGAGCACAGGTATTTTGGCTTTGATCAATACATTTAATACAAAAATGCCCATCTCAATGCTGGTGGTAAAAATGGAAGCTAATTATTTTAAAAAGGCAACGGGGACTACTTTCTTTACTTGTAAAGACGGATTGCAGATTGAAGAAGCTGTGACCGAGGCTCGTAGAAATGAGGAAGGGAAAACCGTTACTGTAACGACACTTGGAAAAAATAAAAAGAATGAGTTGATTGCTGAGTTCATTTTTACATGGTCATTTAAATCTAAAAGATCATATCAATCGTAAATTTTATTTAGCTCGTTTCAAATTTTTAAGTATTCATTTGGGAGTGTTTCGCATTACCGTGTAGGCATTACAGTAATATCTGAATTAGCCGGGCAATGGCATTCCTGGTGTAATGAAAGACTAAAGAAACAATTTCCATTGGCATTATTTTTACCCTTAACTTTAATTTCATTATTCATTATTAAATTTCATTTATGAAGATTGCTTTTCACGGCGCTGCACGAACAGTTACCGGATCCAAACACCTGCTTACACTTACTAACGGAAAGAAATATTTACTTGATTGTGGCATGTACCAGGGAATGGGAAAAGAAACGGACGCCCTGAATCACGACTTTGGCTTTAATCCTTCTGATATAGACCACATGATACTTTCCCACGCGCATATTGATCACTGTGGACTAATCCCCAAATTAATCAAAGAAGGCTATAACGGAAAAGTATATGCTACGCCGGCTACAAAAGATCTGGCTGCTATTTTGATGGCAGACAGCGCGGGTATCCAGGAAAATGATTTGAAATTTGTAAATAAAACGCGCGCCGCACAGGGAAAGCCTTATGTTTCTCCCTTGTATGTGATGGAAGACGCCGTAAAAGCCGTGGAACATTTTGTTGTCGTGGATTATGGTAAATGGGTTACTATTGATGAGAATGTTCAATTTATGTACCTTGATGCAGGCCACATCATCGGAAGTACTACAGTGCATTTAAAGATAAATGAGAATGGTAAAGAAACCCATCTCACTTTCTCAGGCGACCTGGGAAGGTACAGGGATATTATTTTGAAATCTCCGCAGGATTTTCCGCAGGCAGACTACATTATTATGGAATCCACTTATGGAAATAAGCTGCATGATGAGATAACCGGAACACCTGACAAACTTCTGGAATGGATTACAAAAACCTGTTTGCAAAAAAAAGGAAAGCTTATTATTCCCGCATTCAGTGTTGGTCGTACGCAGGAATTATTGTACGCGTTGAACCAATTGGAAAATGAAAACCGATTGCCTGATTTACCCTACTACGTAGATAGTCCATTGAGTTTTGAAGCGACGCAAATCATAAAAAGTTATCCGCAGGACTTTAACAACAGGGTTCAAAAATTACTGATGACTGATAAAGATCCTTTTGGTTTCAAAGGCCTGAAATTCGTTCAATCTGTGGAAGAAAGTAAATCGCTTAACTATCGCGCTGACGCTATGGTTATCATTTCTGCGAGCGGAATGGCCGATGCGGGAAGAGTGAAACACCATATTAGCAATAACATCGAAAACAGCCGCAACTCAATTTTGTTTAGCGGCTATTGTGAACCGAACTCTCTCGGAGGCAGATTGAAGCTTCACCCAAAAGAAGTCGGAATATTTGGCCAGCCACATGAAGTACATGCTGAAATAGGAGAAATAAAAAGCATGAGTGCACATGGTGATTATCAGGACATGACTCAGTGGCTTGCATGCCAGGATCCAAAGCAGGTGAAGAAATTATTTTTAGTTCATGGCGATTATGATGTGCAGCAGGATTTTAAAAACAGGTTAATTAGTAAAGGATTTTCGGATGTAGAAATTCCCGCGAGGCATACCGAGGTAGGTTTGGGATAACTAAATGCTTGAAGAACTTGCTACCTGATAAAAAAAGTACCTTTCCTTGTGCCGTCATTGCTTGCATTTACGGAAATTGTTTAAAATGAATATAGTAGCGCGCTACCACGAATATTTGTATGAAAAAAATTATATTTCCTCTTTTCTTTTTTTCCTTTTTTAATAGTTTATATGCTCAAAACGTACGCAAAGGGCATGTTCGCATTTTATACACGCCCAATCAACCTTTGAATTCTTTTATCCCATCAAAAAATATAGGAGGCGCCATTGATGGCCATTTCAAAGGAGATATTGGCAAAATGCTAACTCCTGAAAATATTAAGGCGATGGAAACCGTAGGCCTTAAACCGATAAGTTATAGACTGAGAACTGAATTGGCTGGCGAAGTATGGCACTGGAATCCTGAAGGGAAATGGAGCGATAGCGCTAAAAAGCAGGGATATTGGATATCTGATAGTATAGGTAAGAAGCCAATAGTAATTTCCAATGGTTACCGTTTGCCCAGGAGAGGAAATACTCATGACCAGGCTAACGATGATGGTTATTCGCGTATTTGCGACGGAGATACATCCACTTTTTGGAAAAGCAATCCCTATTTGGATGCTCATTATACACTTGAATCCAATCAACTTCATCCGCAATGGGTAATAATCGATCTTGGTAAATACAGGAGGATAAATGCCATCAAAATAGCATGGGGCAATCCTTATGCATTATCCTATACATTAGATTTTGCACGAGGTAACGACCCGGGTTATTTCGATCCATATGAACCGGGAATTTGGTATCCTTTCACCAAAAATCTTGTCGAAAATCTAGAAGGAAAAAATAACCCAATAAAGATTGCAGATGAGCCGGTTAGAGTTCGCTTTATCCGTATTTCCATGACGCAAAGTTCACATACAGCCGTAAGTGACGCAAAGGATATAAGGGATAGCCTTGGGTTTTCGATTAAAGAAATACAGTTGGGAATGATAGACTCAAACGGAAAATTTCGTGATTGGATACATCATTCTCCGGACCATGATCAGACTGCTATTCGTGTATCGTCAACGGATCCCTGGCATACTGCAAAGGATATGGATCCCAATGTAGAACAGGCAGGGATAGACGTTATTTTTAAATCAGGCATTACTGCAGGACAACCAGCACTTTTCCCGGCAGCTCTTTTGTATGATACGCCTGATAATGTACTGGCAATGATAAAATATTTTAGAGCCCATCACTACCCTGTAGACGAACTTGAAATGGGAGAGGAGCCCGAAGGCCAGTTGATTAACCCGGTTGACTATGCAGCTCTTTATTATCAGCTGGGAAAAAAGATAAGGCAGTTGGAACCAGCTATGCGGATGGGTGGACCCGATTTTGCATCACTTTCATTTACACCTGATGACAGTAGTACTTTTACCGAATCAAAATGGACAAGTGAATTTTTAAATTATTTAAAAATTCATAATGGTCTTGATCTCTTCAACTTTTTTTCTTTTGAATGGTATCCGTTTGATGATATTTGCGCTCCGTCTGCACCACAATTAGCAGTGGCGCCGGAGATGCTTGCTATCGCTTTAAAAAATATTCAAAATAATATATTGCCGGCCAACACATCTTTGTATGTAACCGAATATGGCTATTCCGCTTACGAAGGAAAATCGGAAGTGGAGATAGAGGGAGCCTTAATGTATGCGGATATTTTGGGTAAGTTTATGGAATTAGGTGGAAGTAAAAGTTTTCTTTACGGATATGAGCCAGCGTGGCTTCAGCAAACCAATGATTGCGGTTTTGGCAATAATATGATTTTTGGTTTAGGTGATAATGGTAAGATAAAATATAAAACTGCCGCCTTTTATGCCATGCAGATGCTGACTCATTTTTGGGCGCAACCATCAGATTCTCTTTTAGAAATTTATCCTTCTGAATGCGATGCCTTAAACAGGAAAAAGGAACCTCTCGTATCGTCGTATCCTCTTCGAAGGCCGGACGGTAAATGGTCTGTAATGCTTATTAATAAAGATCCGCGGAGAGTTTGGAATGTAGATATCGATGCAGAAAATATAATTTCAAAGGAAAAAATTGCATGGCATCCTTCGCACTTAACTCAATATTCAAAAATACAATATCATTGGAAAAATGATGGAATGAAAAGCTATCCTGACCTAAGCCTCCCGCCGGTAACGAAGAAAATAACTAGTCCGGCAAATATCTCTTTGCCTCCGTATTCAATTACTATTGTTTATTAATGAATTTATTATGAAGCAGTAAACCGATAAATTTTAAGGATTCCTGTTTCGAAAAAGTATTTTATTTAGTTATTCTTTTTCTATCCATACGGAAACAGAACCCGCAGGCGCAAAAAAATTACCCCATCCATCATTATTTATCTCAACTTCTGCCGGATTTTTCCCCATCATGTCTATGAATTTTTTGCCGGCATATCGTTTTCCAATTTCCATATTTTTATTCCCATTATCTCCGTTTGATAACACTACTGCATATCCGCTGTGTTCATCGTCCCCTTCCCTCGTCCAGCCTATACAATTAGCATGATCTATGTAGTCGCGCTGCGTTCCATATGCATGACGACTGCGCGCCCTCAACAGATTCTCGATGCCATCTACCTGCGCCAGCCAAATCTCATATTCCTTGCCATCGCGGCCTTTATCCTTGTAATGAGCACCATATAAGTCGGCATAAAAAACACACGGGTATCCTTTGTCTCGAAGTAAAATTAATGAGTAAGCAATTGTCTTGAACCAGTTTTCTACTGTTGCTTCCAGCGCCTGCAATGGCTGTGTATCATGATTGGCAACTACGGTTACCGCCTTCTCAGGCATAGCGCCCACCAGCGTTTCATTAAAAATCTGGCGCATGTCGTAACTGTTTCCAAGCTTTGAAGCGTGATGAAAATTTTGTTGCAATGAAGAATCAAACAGGCTCATTTCACCATTGGTAGCTTTTATATAATCCAAAAGACGGTTTAAAAATCCAGGTGCCCAGTATTCCCCTACAGCAAAGATATCTTTCCATGTATTATCTCTTAATTTTGGCAGCCATTCAGCATAAAAAGATGGCGTGATGTGTTTTACGGCGTCAAGTCGCACAGAGTCAAAATGAACCTGATCCCAATACCATTTACCCCAACGTTGCAATTCTTCTCTTACATATGGATTTCTGAATTCCACGTCATCAAACATAAGGTAATCATAATTGCCCTTTTCGTCACTTATCATTTCTTCCCAGGAATCACTGTAGCCATTTAATATTCTGAAGATGCCATTTTCACTGAGGTTGTATGCATAATCCACGCCAGTAAAACACATGTAATTCCATTCAAAATCAGAATATTTTTTTTGTCTTCCCGGAAAAGTGAATTTCGTATAAGCTTCAATTTCAATCGGAGCAGATATTACCTTATTACGATTGGCAGGGTCCACTTTTACTGCCTGTACTTTTTCAATTTCATCGCCACCCGCTTTGTGATTTAGAACGATATCTACCATTGCGCGCATACCGGTTTCATGCACCGCGTTAATTGCGTCTATGTATTCCTGTTTGGTTCCATACTTGGTACGCACCGATCCCTTTTGATCAAATTCTCCAAGATCATAAAGATCGTAGGGGTCGTATCCCTCGCTATATCCGCCTCCCGAGCCTTTGCAAGCCGGGGGGAACCAAATAGTAGAAAAACCCAATTCTCTAAGGCGGGGGGCTTCGTCTTTTATTTGTTTCCATAGATTTCCATCATTGGGCAAATACCAATGAAAATATTGAAGGATAATTCCCTGGTGCATATTTTTAATTTATTTTTCCTGTTCAAAAGACGTACCGAAGACGTGAAATATTTAAACCTTGTATTTTATAAACAGAAATCGCTGGTATTTATTCGTTTGCTAGGGACAACATAATTTCTTACCGGGTCACAGACAAGTAAAAAGTCAATTAAATTTGGTTACCTGCGTAGCGCAAAAAGACCGGGAAATAATTACCCGGTCTTTTTGATGGAAACTTCGTTCTTTTCCTTTACAGGCTTTGTATCCAATGAATTACCTCGTCTTTTGTTTTTCCCAGCTTTTGTTGCATTCTGCCTACAAATTCATCATCCTGACCCTCGTCTCTTTTTAGATCATCATCTGTAAGATCAGCGTAAGCCTGTTTCATTTTTCCTTTTACTTCGTTCCAGTTTCCTTTTAACTTTAATTTCCAGTCTTCCATAGTCATAATTTTTTAATAGTTAAAAAATACAATCCTTATTTGGATTATCCATCAGGCTCTCCTTATCACTCCCAGGATAATGGCTATTATGGCAATCACCAGTAGAATATGAATAATGCCACCGGTATAAAATCCTCCGAGAAAAGAAATAGCCCAAATAATTACAAGAATCACAGCGATTAAGTACAATAAGTTTCCCATTGTTTTTTGATTTTATTTGTTAAGAAATATTATTAAAAACGTGCGTATAGTAAAACAAACATTAAATGTGTTGTCACGATTGCAAAACCGAAATTATATTTACAGGTTATGAATTATTATGCCCTCCGGATTACTCCCAGTATAATTGAAATTACAGCAAGGACCAGTAGAATATGTATTAAGCCACCTGTAACATGATAAACTAAAAAAGAAATTACCCAGATGATTATCAGGATAACTGCAATGATGTATAAAAGGCTTCTCATTTTTTTTAAGTTTAATTTTTAAAAGTTTTTTTTGAATAAATATTATTGATACAAAACTTTGCCAAAAATTTTTTTTATCAGGAAACGTAATAATTAGCCTGAAATAGCCAGTTATAAACGAGTTATGAATAGACAACGGGCATAATACATGGGGAATTACCTCTACAAAATGCGTATATTTATGGGTTGAAGAAAGTTTTTTCCAGATAAAATATTTGGATGGTAATTTGCAAATATGAAAACATCTTTTTCTTGAAAAAAAATGTCAAAAAGTTCGAAAAAAACTTTAAAATATCTTTTTTCATTCCAAAATAAAGAGAGGGATAAAAGGAAATTAAAATGACCTTAAAAAAAAGATTCGCTGTTATTTTTTTATATTTAAAAAAAGTTTTCAAAGAATTTTCTGCGGATAATATTTTAAAATATAGTGCTTCCCTCGCGTATTATACTGTTTTCTCCATTGCGCCTTTATTAGTAATTGTAACTGCTTTGTTTGGATATTTTTTTGGCAAGGAAGCCATACAAGGACAAATCTATCAACAGCTTAGTCATCTTGTAGGAAGTGTGGCTGCATTACAAATACAGGACACGATTAAAAACATTCATCTCGATAACAATAGTTACCTCGCAAGCGTTGTCAGTATCATTATACTATTTATTGGCGCTACTTCTATCTTTGGTGAAATACAAGATTCATTGAATAAAATATGGGGTTTAAGGATAAAACCCAAAAAAGTTTGGTGGAAATTAATCATTACCCGGTTATTATCGTTCTCATTAATTTTGAGTATTGGAGCTATATTGATGGTTTCGTTTGTATTAAATGCTTTGCTAAATGCATTTGGTGATTTAATATCAAACTATTTAAAAAATTACAGTAGTTATTTCATGGAAATCACCGAGGCAGTTATTTCTTTGTTGGTTACGGGTTTCCTGTTTTCACTTATTTTTAAAATTTTGCCAGATGCAAAAATAAAGTGGAAAGATGTACTATTAGGGGGCTTCGTTACGGCTATATTTTTTACTTTGGGTAAGATGGGGATTGGGTATTATATCGGTAAGAGTAAAATGTCGTCCTTATATGGTGCTGCGGGTTCTATAATGATTTTTCTGGTCTGGGTTTATTACAGTTCTATAATTCTTTACCTTGGTGCGGAATTTACGAAGGTGAATGCGAAATTATATGGCGAAAATATTGTTCCTAACGAATATGCTGAATGGGTAGGGATACAAGAAAAAACTGTTTCGCAACCGCAATTAAAAAACAAAGATTAACTTTACAAACCAAAATGCTTATACCATAATATGAATAAAAGAATATTGATTATTGACGATGATTTTGATATGTGTGCTTTGCTAAGCAGGTTTTTGAATAAGAAAGGCTACATTACGGAAGTGGCCCATAACGCTAGCAAAGGACTTGCAAAATTTAATGAATATCACTTCGATATTGTGCTTTGCGATTTCAGATTGGGCGACAAAGATGGTAAAGATGTTTTGTCGAAAATAAAAGAAGCAAAGCCTAAAACCATTGTTATCATCATTACCGGGTACTCTGATATTAAAATAGCTGTGGATGTAATTAAAATGGGCGCTTTTGATTATATCACCAAACCGCTGATTCCTGATGAAGTAGTAAACGTTATTGAAAAAGCATTGGCGAATCCTGTTACAGAACAGAAGCCGTCTTCTCAAAAAACGCCTCCACCCGCCGCAGTTGACAAAAAAAAGAAATACGAACTGTCGTTGAATAATGAATACCTCGTTGGCCGGGATGGAGAAACCGCAAGAATATACCGTCAGATTGAAATAGTAGCACCTACCAATTACAGCGTCATTCTTTATGGCGAAAGCGGAACCGGCAAAGAAGTAATCGCCAAAACCATTCATGAAGCGAGCGCTAGAAAGGGAAAGCCTTTTGTGGCAATGGACTGCGGCACGCTATCAAAGGAACTGTCGGGAAGCGAGCTTTTTGGCCACGTAAAAGGCGCGTTCACAGGCGCTGTTACCGATAAGGAAGGGCATTTTGAACTGGCCAATGGCGGCACTTTATTTTTGGATGAAGTATCAAACCTTGCAAAAGATGTTCAAGCTTCTTTATTAAGAGTAATACAGGAAAGAAAATATAAGAGGGTAGGAGGAACTAAAGAAATGGATGTGGATGTCAGGATTATTGTTGCCTCTAACGAGAATCTGCAGGAAGCTTACCAAAAAGGAAAATTTCGTGAAGATCTTTATCACAGGTTCAACGAATTCTCCATCAATCTTCCTCCATTAAGAAACAGGAAAGAAGATATACTTCTTTTCGCCGAGTTTTTCCTGGACAGAACTAATGCGGAGCTCCAAAAAAATATAGAAGGATATGAAGAAGATGTGGAAGAAATGTTCCTGAATTATCCATGGCCGGGAAACCTCAGGGAATTCAGAAATGTAGTTCGCCGCGCGGTTTTGCTGACTTCATCCGGAAAAATAGATTCGAAAGTTTTGCCCTGGGAAATAACCCAGTCTTCTTCTCAAAATACATATAACAGGAATGGCATTAATAATATGAATGCTAATTCAGGTACAAATATGAAAGAAGTGGATCTCAAAGATGCCGCCGCAAAAGCGGAATACGAAACCATAATGGGTGTTTTAAAAGAAGTGAATTACAATAAGACAAAAGCGGCGGAAATATTAAAGATTGACCGCAAAACGCTCTATAATAAAATAAAAATTTACGAATCTTTGTAGGTGAAAAATCGGTAAAACAGGAATTGAAGATATTTATTTGTTCACTGTAAAAACTGGATTTAATCTCGCGGTTAATCCTTATTCCTGCGTTCTTTTGTTTACCAAGATGTGCCACAATCAATAACAATTTAAACTTTTAGAAAGTTTCTTTTGTCGATGCTGACGTACAATAAAGCCGTTGGCCCGCTTCGTCATTCATTTGCTTACGAACAATTTGATTGGGCGGTAAGAAAGATGGATGGAATGCGGTCTCATGTGGGAAGCGTTCACAACTTTTTCTTAACGTATATTAACGGGTATTCTTAACCTATGTCATTGGTGAGGATATCGGATTGTATCAACTTTGCTGAAGAAATAAAAATATTATTAACCAGTAAACCCACCTGTCGGTCGGCAGGTAAACAAATAATGGCAAAAACAATTCTGCACAAAGCAAACACACGCGGCCATGCTGATCATGGCTGGCTGAACAGTTATCATACTTTTAGTTTTGCAAACTATCATAATCCGGAACGGGTGCATTTTGGCGCTCTTCGCGTGTTGAACGATGATACCGTAAGCAAGGGAATGGGATTTGGAACACATCCGCATGATAATATGGAAATCATTTCTATACCATTGGAAGGCGACCTGGAGCATAAAGATAGTATGGGCAATACCACAGTCATAAAACAAGGCGATATACAGGTAATGAGCGCCGGCACTGGTATCAAGCACAGTGAATACAATAAAAATAAAGATACTCCTGTGAAATTTTTACAGATTTGGGTCTTTCCGAACAAAAAAAATGTAGCGCCGAGGTATGATCAGATTACGTTGAACGAAAACGACAGGCATAATAAACTACAGCAAATATTATCGCCCAATCAGGATGATGAAGGCGTCTGGATATACCAGAATGCATGGTTTCATTTAGGTAAATTTGATAAAGGAGTTGGCACAGATTATCATTTTAAACAAAGCGGAAATGGGTTGTACATTTTTGTTTTGAATGGAGATATCTCAGTTGATGGCCAGGAATTAAATAAACGTGATGGTTATGGAATCTGGGAAACCGATAAAGTAAATATCAAAGCGGACAGCGATGCCGAATTTCTATTAATGGAAGTTCCTATGAATTTTTAAAATGAATTAATTAATTTGGAGGAGCGAATTGTTGGGGTGCATTCCGAATCTTGTCAATTCGAATTTGGAATGCATCCTATTATTCATCAAAAAAATATTTATGGAAAAAGTACAAATTTTAAGCATTGGCCGTGATCCCGTCTTATTACAAAAACTATCACAATTCATTAATGAAAATCCTAAGTGGGAAAGTACAGGAACGGTGGACGATGAAGTTGCTATTGAAATCTTCCATCAAAGAAAGTTTGATATAATCTTGTTCATAGATAACATCGAAGACCTATCCCAAAAAAAATTGGTATCTCTTTTTACTTTTAATGATCCTGACATATTTTTTATCAGGCATACAGGCGATTCCACCGGATTACTTGCAGGTGAAATTCAGGAGACTTTGGAAAAGAGAAGAAAGCCTGTCAATATTATTGACATCACATCGCAGGACTCAACTGATCAAAAGCCGAAAGAAAAACTTTAGTAATATTATTTTGAAACCGGCAAAAAAATAAAATTGAACCTCCTTTAACGCGGATCCATTTTTTACCATTGGAATTGAAAACAAGCTTGGTATCGCAAAAATATTGAGTTGTATTTATTTAATAATCCTATCCGGATGCAAACTGTACGTTGGTGCAGCGAGGAGATAGAGCGTTTATTCCGGTAATTTTGAATGTCACTGCTTTTTCTTCTTCAATTTGGCTTGTACTTCTTTTACAAAAACTTCAGTAACATTCGCCAGTGAGGCTATTTTAGCAGTTTTAAAATCAGTATTGGATAGCAGGTTTTTTACAAACTCATGGTTTTTTTGTTCTACACCTTTTTGGATACCTTTCTCAATACCTTTCTCAATACCTTTTTCAATGCCTTTCTCAATGCCTTTCTCCATTCCTCTTTCTTCAGCCGTTTTTAAAACTGAATACTCTGTCCATTTATCTAAAAGATTTTTTTCGTATAACATATATTCCTCCTTTTTTAAATTGGCTACTTCCAGAATATGGAATAGCTTCTGAAAAATTCGCTTGTTCAAAATTACCGGAATTTTTTCAAATTCCGATACGTTACGCAATACATATAACCATCGTTCCAAATCGGTTTTAATATCTTTTTCCTTCAGGTTAAGATTGGGCAACTCGATGAAAATAAATCCGAGTTTTCTATAAAAGGTATGGTTGGTTTCTTCTTCAGCAAGTCTTACACGATGCAAATATTTATTCGATGATGTACCATCAAACTTAAAATCCATCAAGGCAATAAAATACACTTCCTTTAATTCAAAATTCCAGTCTTTTTTTCCTTTTGGGCCTTGCTCGTACAATTTGCTGGAAGTATAAAAAACGGCTCTGTCGGTAAAATATTTTTGCTCTGCCCGTTGCATTTCAATGATAAAAGTTTCCCCGTCTGCTCCGGTACAGGTTAGATCAAAAATGCTTTTCCTGTAATATCGTGCTGGTCCATGTTGCTCCTGTTGATTATAAACCAGATCACGGATTATTTTTCGTCCTTCGAATAATTCGTTAAGAAAAGCGATCAGTATTTCTCTATCTGGCTCTGATCCGAAAATTCTTTTAAAGCCGAAATCAGTCAAAGGATCAATGTACCGCCCGACTGGAGATATGATTGGTTTCTTAATGTTTGGCGTAACCAAAGTTAGTTTTCCTTTTGGGCAATCGTATCAATTTTTTTATTCTTTCAACATAAAAACCAACAGTAAACAAACTTTTATTCAATATTTCTAATCTGCTATTTAAGATTTCACCACGCAATCTTTTTAACTTCACCTCTTTTTCAGAAATGAACTAATCCCGACAGAATGTTACTCGCCGAATCAAAGAAAACTTTGAAACTTGCTTTTCCCATTATCCTGGGAGAAATAGCTCAAATGATTCTTGGCATATTAGACACTGCAATGGTGGGCGCTGTCAGCTACAAACAGTTGGCTGCCGCGGCTTTGGTAATGAGCGTCATTAATATTCCTTATGTTTTCGGTATCGGCATCACCATTTCTGTTTCGCAAATGGTTTCTATGGCGCATGGCCGCCGCGATGGGAAATTAGTAAGTCATTATTTATATAATGGTTTTTGGCTATGTGCCGTTTCCGCATTGGTCATTTCGCTGGCGATAGAATTCAGTAAAAATATTTTGTTCCACCTCGGCCAGGATGCAGAAGTGGCAAAGTTTGCATTGCCGTATTTGCAAATTATGGGGTGGTCTGTAATTCCGATGCTGTTATTCCTGGCGCTGAAGCAATTCACCGATGGCCTGGAGTTTACAAAAACAGCGATGATACTTTCTTTATCAGCAATTCCGCTAAACGCTTTTTTAAACTGGTTATTGATTTATGGAAACTGGGGGTTTCCGCGAATGGAATTAGTAGGAGCAGGCCTGGGTACTTTGATCACAAGGATTCTGATTTTTGTAGTCTTAGGAATAATTGTTTTATACCATAAAACATTCAGAAAATATATTGCCGTTAGAAGTAGGGTGTGGCAATTAAAATGGCTGACAATGAAAGAATTGCTTCACATAGGCATTCCCAGCAGTTTTCAAATTTCAATGGAAGCGGGTGCATTTGCGGTTTCAGGAATATTAATTGGTACTATTGGCGCCGTGGAACAGGCCGCTCACCAGATAGCATTAAGCCTGGCTTCACTTACGTTTATGGTTTCTATGGGCTTATCACAAGCAGGCTCTATCCGCACCAGCAATGCGTTTGGGCGTAATGACCGAAATGCTATTCGCTTAATTGGAAAAAGTACTATCATCATCGCGCTGATTTATGGAACGATCTGCGCAGCGCTTTTTATTTGTTTCAGGCATCAACTGCCTTATGTTTTTAATGATGATAAAGAAGTGGTTTCGATGGCTGCTTATTTACTTTTATTTGCTGCATTATTCCAAATCTCGGATAGCACACAATCTATCAGTGCAGGGTTATTGCGCGGGATAAAGGATGTAAAAGTGCCGACATTTTTTATCGCCATTGCATATTGGGCGATCGGCATTCCTGTTGGCTGTTTGTTAGCTTTTTATTTCGACATGGGCGCCGCCGGCATTTGGACCGGATTCATTACGGGGCTTACTTTTTCCGCAGTATTTTTGAGTTTAAGATTTAGAAAAATGGTTAGAAAAAATAAGTAACAGCAGGCAAATAAATAACGCTGATTTTTATTTTAGCAAATTATTTCCTGTGCCACCATACCCATAAAATAAGCAGCGGTTGCAACGCAAGCCTTAGCCACGCTTCCCATAATGTAATGCACACTATCTCATTCATGCAACCGCCTTTCTGTATCATGTAAATATGCACCGGGATAAACGCTACCAACATGGGGATTAGCAAATAAACAGCCGTCTTTCTTGTTGATGTTAAAATAAGTAACATTCCTAAAACAATCTCTGCCGTGCCCGCAGCGATATTGATCAGATAAGGGTTTGGTAAATAAGAGGGAATAATTGAATAGTAAAAAGCGGGGTGCAAAAAATGATTAATACCTGCGCCAACATAAAGCAGAACGAGCAAAATCAGGCTTATTTTTTTGAACATATCATATTTTCAAGGTTTAAATTTACCAGTGATTTTGGGAAGATATTTGAGGTGAAATATACAATGGAAAATGGAGGCTCATAAATAAATTGGTTTATTTTTAAAAGAGAGGTTATAGAAAAAGAACCACCTTACCGTTCGGCAGGCAAATACCTTGATTTTTATTTCTGCAAATACTTACTTCAACATATCATTCAATCCTTCCTTTTCAAATAAGATGTGTCCTATTTTTAAATCTGACCATCCGGGTTTTAATTTGTAAGTGAAAGACGGAGTATCTTCTTTTAATTCGCATTCAATATAACTGGTGGCGACTGTACCATTTTTAATCTCTTCCATTGCTTTTAATTGATGCAGGTGAGTGGAGATAAAAAAGTAAGAATTGGTAAATTTCGTAAGTCCTTTAATGGTTGCCGTGCTTATCTCCAAAGCATCTTCAATATTAGTTCCCCGGAATAATTCATCAAAAACGGCAAAACATTTTGCGCCCTGCAATGCCTCTTCCACTACATTTTTTAATGTGATTATTTCAGTCATAAAATGGCTGTAGCCACTTACAATACTATCCGTAAGATTGATAGCCACGGAGATATTGTCAAAAAATGGAATCACTGCTTTTGTAGCCGGTACAGCCAATCCCTGGTGGCCAAGATAAACGCACAAACTAATCGCTTTTAGAAATGTAGATTTACCCGACATATTTGGTCCGGTTAAAAGAATCACGTTTCGCGAAGCCGTTATATCATTTGGTACAGGGTTTTTCAAAAGAGGATGATAAAGGCCATCTATTGAAAATACAGAATTGTCAAACGATGGAAAGACAAATCCATGTTCAACAATCCCTTTGCTTACGGAGAGATATGCTTCAAATAAAAACCACCGATTCCAGAAACCCGCTGCCTGGCCGTTGGTTACTTTTTCTGTAATGATGCCCATTAGATCTACAATATGTGGCACCGATAAAGTTTTCTTTTTCTCATAAATCTTTTCATAATGAGGCAAATTAAAATCTACAAGGAAACGTTTGAGAAAATCCAGTTCGGCCGCGTATCCGGGCGGAAAAAATTTGGTATCCAGCTTATCAAAGTAATCTGTTTGTATTTTGCTAAAAAGCCGTATCAGTAAAATCAATCTTCCTTTTCGCTGGCTTCTTTCCTTTTCCGAAAATCGGAGTTTCCATCTCATATTTTGAACGAAAAAATGGCCAACACCAAAGGTTTCAAAGAAGTCATATATCTCTGATAAATTAAAACGCGAAAAAGAATAATCTTTCCAAATTTCGTGATTCGCGATAAAGCCTTTGAGAATTTCTTGCCGGTAAAATATATCTTCCGTTGTGCCCGCTGGCTCTGTTACTAGTTTGTGTACCGCTTTTCCGGAAAATAAATTAAAAGTGAAATCAAACAAAGGAAGTACCTCTTCTTCGATATGCAAATCACTGGTATTTATCATTTTTGGCTTCTAAAGTTATTAACGATTTTGTTAAACTTATTTCAGTTCAAATTACGCATCTATTGTTAGAATCTTTTAAAAACAATTTTTGAGGAGCTGCCTTTTTTTCATGGAAAAAGGCCAGAGTAAAATATAATTTTATTTATATCCTACTCCGGCCTTTATTAAACGACACGTGAAGGGTTTTGTATCCTAAGTTCTTTTGTACTCTTTATAAACATCCATTTGATCGTCTTCTATCCTTATCAGTTTAATATTTTTATTGTCTTCAATAGTGACAATGTAAGTAGGCTCTGACTTGGATTCATATGTTTCTACTTCCTGGACTGCTAAGATTTTATAATCATAGTATTCCTGTTTAATCATTTTTCTGATATCCTTTGGCATTTTATCTTCATTGTATACTTTTAGAGAACCGGTCCAATTACCTTTTTTATCATAATAGATAGCCTGGTTAACATCATCAAGTTTGTAGCACGCAACAATGCAATTTGGTTGAAATACCCATTTTTCGTTATTTGCTTTGTAATGTTTTCTGAAATTTTTCAAGGCTTTGGCATTAACCATATTAATATTATTTGAATTGTCGAAAACACCGGAGACTGTATTTTCGTAATAATTCTTTACCCTTGCTGTTGAAGCCATGTCGCCCTGGGTTTGCGCATAACTTTCATTTGTAACTGCCAGGACGGAAATCATTCCGGCCACAATGGCAAAAAGAAATTTTTTCATTTTGTTTGTTTTTAATTTTTGTGAGTTGATTTTTGTATTTTTTATCGGCCGTTATTCATTTGTCGCAGAATATTGGCGGGGGGAAACAATCTTTTTTTATTTTTTTTTAAATGCTTCCAAGCGCAAACACATAAATATCATTGACACAGCCAGAGCTAAAAAATCAAGACTTTTTTTGTAAAAAGCTTGTCTCTCCGGCATTAAACCTTGTAAAGCCCGGAAACGGCATAACCACCAAAAACTTTTTACACAACTACAATCGTCACATTTATTTCCTTCAATTGCATTTCTGCCATTCTACGTTTCCTGAAGCGCTAAACTTTATCGCCAGCTTCATTTCCAACTTGATTGTAGTTTACATCGGCAACGGTAGATGTGGACCTGCTTCCATTGCTCATTGGAAATTGCTTTTATTAATATTCCAGCTTCATCAAAACTTAAAAGAGCTGATAGGTAAAATGATTTTTTGTAAAATAAATTTTTCATAATAACCAGTTTTAAAATGAATGTTTATTCAAATTTACTTTCACCAAATAGCGTGATTTTCTTATTTCGATCAGCTACATTTGGCAACTGGTATTCAACCAAAATAAATATGCTAATACCGTTTGCCGACGATAGTAATTGCCCAACAGACCAAAATTTGGGAAGTTGGCTTTTTTTAAAACAGATGAAATTTGCTTTGCTGTAAAAAGCTGAATGTTGTTTTAAAATCCAAGTGCATGTGCCTTTTATTTTTTGGCGTTACCTATGTCCACACCATAAAGACAACCCTTATATAACGCCGGATACACGGCGATTTTTGAAAAAAAACCGGCGAAAAAAAAGCTCATATTATAATAAAATTCATTTAACTTGCTTAAGCAGAAATAAAAATTTTTATGGAAAGCAAAGCCACGTTATTGGTTGATGATGACGAAATGATTCGCGCCATCAAAGAAAATAAGATGGCAAGGAGACAGATGGAAAACCAGTTGTTCAATCAATATTCCTATCTTATTAAAGAAGGGATGAACAAATACTCGCTGGAACAGGAAGACGCTTTCACGGCCTATTCAGATACCATTATCCAATCTTTAGAAAATATTGCCGGTTCAATTTTTGAAAAACGGTCCTCACTGAAAACCTATCTCTACAAAATATTTAATAACAAATGTGTTGACCTCATCCGAAAAAAGACGACCAATAAGCGAAGTATCTATCAAACAGCGCCTGTGTCTGAAATGATGAACATGATCTCTGACCAGGCAAAAAATGTGATTCAGCAGTTGATAGAAAAAAATGACTTTGACTTGGTGAGAAAAAGGATTAACGAATTGGGTGAAAATTGCAGGAAGCTATTATTGTTTTTTGCTGACGGATATAATGATAAAGAGATAGCGGAATTTTTGGAATATAAAACCGCCGATGTAGTAAAAACCAGCCGTCTGCGATGCATGGAAAAGTTAAGGGGCATGTACACTAAAAATAATGGGTAAATGGATAATATGGAATACATAGAAAGCTATTTTAAAGGAAACAATACGGCAGCACAAAAACTGCAGTTTGAAAATAAAATCCTTGATGATCCTGGTTTTGCGGATGAAGTGGCTTTTTATATTTCGGCTAACGGTGCAATGAAACAGGAATTGTATGACGAGAAAAAACAGAGATTCAGGGAAATGTATGACAGTCATAAAGTGATTACAATGAAACCTCGTGTAAGATCTTTATGGAAGTATATGGCGGCGGCAAGTGTTATCATTGCCGCGTTTGTTCTAACGTGGATTTTTTCAGTTAACAGCGCTTCGCCACATCAGTTGGCAGATAAGTACATACAGCAAAACTTTAAAACACTGAATGTAACCATGGGTAATGGTGATAGCCTTCAAACGGGAATTAGCCTGTTTAACTCCGGAAAACTTGATGAAGCATTAAGCATATTTGAAACACTTGAAAATAGGGATCCAGCAAACAGCGAAGCACTAAAATATGCAGGAATTGTTTCCCTTCGGTTAAATAATTACGACAAAGCCATAAAATATTTTTCTCTCCTAGCGGCCAATAGCTCTTTGTACAGCAACTCCGGTAAGTTTTATAAAGCGATTACTTTACTTGAAAGAAACAGCGAAGGTGATAAAGAGCAGGCAAAGCAATTATTACAGGAAGTGGTGGATAAAGATTTGGAAGGAAAAAATGAGGCAGAGAAATGGTTGAAAACATTTTGAACTGATCATTATTTATAACAATTAAACCTTTTACAATGAGTAAAAAATCTTGTAATCCCCAATTCGTAATGGGAACTATTGTTCCGGGAATTTTAATAAATACCTCTTGTTGCAAAAACAAGAAAAAAAAGAATCGTAAAAAAAATAAAAAATGGGTTAGCGCGGATGTAAAATTTGAAGAAAAAACGAGCGATGTAGAGAAAGCAAAAATTATCGACGAAACAGAAAAACAGATTGTCGAATCCCTTTACAAACAGGAATTTTCGGGATTCATTATAAAATCTATTCGCTTTTTCGTAAAACCCGTGATTGATGCTAACTACGTTAATATCAGAGTGCGGGTGATTTTTCAGACCTATAAAGAGGCAGTAGATCCTAAAGGAAAAACTGTAACAAAGCCAGTTAGCTAAACATTTAATAGCTATCTTCTTTTATTCACGATTCTTTATTTTTCTGGTTTTAATATCGCAACGAGTCAAAAAGCAGATATCAGGTGTACAAAATTTCTATGGTACAAAATAATAGTTATGTGTTTCTCCGCTGGTAAACCAATTGATGTTAATAATATTCGTATTGGGGTCACCAGTGTTTTTTTTGCTTCTGCAAAGCGTAAAATTTCTGTTTGTATTGTTGTGTGTATTTTTTCAACACACGGTATATCAGGCCAGTGTCCGCCGCAGGATTATTTTAAACAAAAAATTATTTCTATCTATAAGCCGAATGCAAAGAATATTGCATTGCAACTACAAAAATTATTGCATCTTCAGCAACAAATGAAGATCTGTAATTACCAAAATGACTCCGGATTCATGTACCTCCAGCGGGCCATCAGTTTCTTGTATTATAAACGAGGCAAATACGACAGCGCTGTTTATTTTACCAATCAATCAATTATTGTCGGTAAAAAACTGCTGAAAAATAATGAGTGCCTGCCATTGGCTTTAATTCATAATTATTATAATCTTTATTTTTTCTACTCCGTTTTGCAACAGGAACAAAATGAATTTAATGCGATTGATAGTTGTATTGCTTATTTTCTTAAGGATACCATACGATTCAAACAAATCGTATTGCCCGTAATAGCAAAAGTGAAATATTTGTTTAGTAAAGGAGATTACAGCCAATGCATCAAAGATGCGATGCTGGGGGAAGAAATTGTTCGAAATAATGGCTATGCCGAAGACAGCGCAGACAATATAGCCTATTTCGTTACCCAAAGGGCAAATGCGTTGTACTTTGCCAATGAACGGGATTCAGCAAAAAGAATTTTAAAAAGGAAAGTATCGGAGTTTGAGAGGGCCGGGCATAGTGATCAACTTGGGAGCGTCTTTAGCTTGTTAGGTTTAATTAATAAAGATGAGGGAAAATATACAGAAGCTCTGTACTTCTTAAGGAAAGGAATTGAAAAATTTGCTATTGACAAATATCATAAAGGCCTTGCGCAGAATCTTGCATTTATCGGCGCAATTACCGGGGTGAAACTGAGGCATTACAACGAAGGACTAAAATACCTTACCGCTTCCTTAATATATTCTGATGCATCGGATACCTCTTACGTTTACAGGCAAAAAGGAGATATTTATTCATTGAAAAACAAATATGATTCTGCTCAATATTTTTTCCGGGAGGCTTATAATATGGTTCAACCCGGAATGAACGAAAATTCGCTACTGCAAAAATCATTTCAGTTTCCCGGATTTAACGAGCTCCAGGATCTTTCTGACCTCACTACCGACAAGGGAGATGCTCTTTTGAGACAATATTATTTCACGAAAGATGATAGGTTTCTTGCAAAAGCAATCCGTGTTTATAAAACAAATGATTTGTTTTTATCCAAAATAAAATCAGAACAAAACTTACAAATTGCCTCCAGTCTTGTATGGAGTAATACAGCGCGAAATCTTTATGAACATGCTATTGGAGCCTGCTATGCCAATAGTAATATAGAAGATGCTTTTTATTTTTTTGAAAAAAGCCGGGCAATCTTATTAAACGACCAGGTTAATGAACAACGGTGGATGGCGGATGCAGATATCGCAAATCAGACTGTTCTTAAAAAAAATATTATTGATCTTAATGTTAAACTTAGTTCAACAGCCCAATCTTCCGATGAATACCTGAAAATTCAAAAAGATCTTTATTTAAAAAACCAACAGCTTGATATTTTAACCAATAGTATTAAAAATAAGAATCCAATGTACTTTAAGAATTACCTGGATACTTCTTTTATTTCCCTTGGTCAATTAAGAAAAAATATACTTGGCAATTCCAAAGCATTGATAGAAATATTTTCAGGAGACAGCGCCGTATATGTTCTTATCATTACAAACCGCAATCAATCCCTGACAAAAATCAATAAGCAGTTATATGATAGCCTCGCCACTTCATTCAATTCGTTTATTTCCAATCCCGGCCTGCTGAATAAAGATTTTAAAGGCTGGGTAGCCACCTCTCATCAACTGTATGCATTGGTATTTCAAAATAATATGCTTCAGGATGGCAGCAGCATTATCATATCCCCGGATGGTATCAACTATCCATTTGAAGCGCTGGTTATAAGTGGCAGGCAAGAGCCTGATTATTTTTTGAACCATTATGCTACCAGCTATACTTATTCTGCAAAATATTTAACCAATCAGTTTGCCGAAAATGCCAATAGCAGCAATACGATTTTCGGCATGGCGCCCGTAAATTATAATAATGACCCAAACCTGGCGCCACTCACAGGAAGTGATAACTCTTTGAAAGAAATAAATAAATATTTTTCCAATGGAGTAAATTATGTTTTGCAAAAAGCGACCAAAAATAATTTTCTACAAAATTTTTCTGCTTATGATATTGTTCAATTATACACACACGCTTCTGATAGCAGCGGGCGTAACGATCCGGTCATCTATTTTGCAGATTCAGCATTGTATTTATCCAGCCTGCTTCCTTATCGTAAACCAGTAACCCAATTAGTAGTATTATCTGCATGCGAAACGGCCAACGGAAAATTCTACGAGGGTGAAGGAATTTTTAGTTTCAACAGGGGCTTTGCTGCGATGGGTATTCCGGCTGCAATCAGCAACTTATGGTCTGTTGAGAACGAATCTACTTACCGCATAACAGAATTATTTTATAAATATTTAGCAAAAGGTCTGCCGACAGATGTAGCATTGCAAAAAGCGAAAATGGAGTTCATCAACACAAGCATTTCCAAAGAAAAGAAACTGCCCTACTATTGGGCAGGCGCTATTTTAACCGGTAAGGTAGCTTCCTTCAAGGTCGCTCATTCCATACCATGGTTGGGTATAATAATATTATTGATTGTGTTACTGAGCATTACTTTTTTCACAAGAAAATCTTTACTAACAAAAAAAAATAAGCAGAAATCCAGAGCCTGAAATTTAGTATCCCAGTAAAATAATTACTTTACAGCAGGTAGATAAATAATAAAGATTCCTATTCTTTTAAATCTAAATTTTTCCATCGGTTATCAACTTTGCCGCAACCAATCTTCTTGCCTCTTTACTATTGAACGACGCTGTTTTAGTAAATCTTTTCAAACCGAGCAACATCATTTTTTGTTCATCGCCTTCGGCAAATGAATTGATGGCTTCTTTACCGGCTTTTGCCAATGCATCTACCGCGTCATTGATATAAACATGAAGCATCGCCAATTGCACCTTGTTGCTTTCTTCGCCGGTTCTTTCCACCGCTTTCATCACACGAAGCAACATACTTTCAGATACAAAAGTTTTGATGGCCATATCTGCGATGTTCATTATGATTTCCTGTTCTTTGCTTAAAGTTGTCATTAGTTTTTGCACCGCTGCACCCGCAACCATCAATATGCTTTTCTTCATATTGGCAATTGTTTTTAATTCGGTCGCAAATGGCTTGTCTTCTCCGTCGCCGAATTCCGGAATACTCATCAATTCTTTTTGCACAGCCATTGCAGGGCCCATCAAATCCAATTGTCCCTTCATCGCACGTTTCAGCATCATGTCAACTGAAAGGAGGCGATTGATTTCATTGGTTCCTTCAAAAATCCGGTTGATACGGCTATCCCTATACGCACGGCTGATGCTGTATTCATCACTGAAACCATTACCTCCGTGTATTTGCACACCTTCATCTACCACATAATCCAACACTTCACTGCCATGTACTTTTAAAATGGCGCACTCAATGGCAAACTCTTCTGCTGCGCCCAAAAGCGCTTCGTTAAAGGGTTTCCCGGCAGATAATAATTCATGTTCTTTCTCATCAATCCATTTTGCAGTGCGATATAAAGCGCTCTCATCCGCATAAATTCTAATGGCCATTTCGGCTAACTTATATTTTATAGCGCCAAATTTTGCAATAGGCATATTGAACTGCTCGCGTGTTTTCGCGTATTCAATTGAATCTATCAAAGCCCTTTTGGAACCACCATTTGCTGCTGCATCTAATTTTAATCTTCCGATATTTAAAATATTAAATGCGATGATATGGCCCCTTCCAATTTCACCCAACACATTTTCTACAGGCACTTTGCAATCCTGGAAATACAATTGCACAGTAGACGAACCTTTAATGCCCATTTTGTGTTCTTCGTGTCCTTGTGTAAATCCCTCCATACCACGTTCAAGAATGAATGCGGTAAACTTATCTCCATCGATTTTTGCAAATACGGTATAAACATCCGCGAAACCACCGTTGGTTATCCAGCATTTTTGGCCATTGAGCAAATAATATTTTCCATCAGCAGAAAGTGTTGCCGTAGTTTTAGCGCCCAATGCATCGCTGCCGCTTCCGGGTTCTGTTAATCCATAAGAACCCTTCCACTCTCCGGTGGCTAATTTTGGAATATATTTTTTCTTTTGTTCTTCAGTGCCAAAATATAAGATAGGTAATGTACCAATACCTGAATGCGCGCTCACTGCCACGCTAAATGAATTACCGCCGCCCAATGCTTCACTTACTAATGTAGAGGTGACAAAATCCTTTCCCATTCCACCCAAGTCTTCTGGCACAGACACGCTCAGAAGGCCCTGTTCGCCGGCTTTGTCCATCAAAGAAGGCATTAGTCCGGGTTCAGCTTTATCAATCCTATCCATCACGGGAATTACTTCGGTTTGTAAAAACTGAAGACACATATCACGTATCATGATTTGCTCTTCAGTAAAATCTTCCGGCGTAAAAATATCGTCGGTCGTTGCGGGTTTTATCAGCCATTCGCCGCCTTTTAATGTTGATACTGTTGCTGTTTCCATGGTTGTTATTTTTATAATAATGAATTTTATTCTGTGAAGACAGGTCGCGACCTGTCCCTACCGTGCCAGGTTATCATATACCATTTGCAAAACTTCTTTTGCAATTTCTATTTGCCCATTAGTCACTCCGTCAAGCGCTTCATTTAACGTACGATTGGCTACTTCCATTGTTTTTTCTTCCAGGGTTTTTCCTTCTTTGGTTAAAAAAATGAGGTTACTTCTACGGTCATTTTTCGAAGCAACTCTCTTTACCAGTTTCGATTTTTCCAAATTATCTACCAGCCTTGTAATGCTTGGTTTATCCCTAAAAGTGGCCTCGCACAATTGCTGTTGGCTTTGGCCTTCTTCTTTCCATAAATGGTATAAAACGCTCCACTGCTCAATCGTAATATCTATCTCCGATTCTTTAAAATTTTTCTGCAATCTTCTGGCAATAGCCGTAGAAGCTTTGCCGGTAATAAAACTATAAAGTTCGCCCTTTTTAAATTGGTTGTTTAGCATATAGTTGTTTATGCAACTACAAATCTAATGTTTCATTTTGATATCAAAAAATTATTTTTGTACAATCATTGTTATTTAAATTGTATATCTGCATTTCTTAACTTTTTGCATGATTTTTATTATAATCACCATTTTATTTTTACTGCCTTATGTCGTTCTTATTCTTTATTATAGAACAAGTTGGTTAGATATTCCCGATTTTATTCTTTCACGAAAAATACCGGAGAATGAATTGCCATTTGTGTCTGTAATTATTGCTGCAAGAAATGAAGAGCTAAACATTGGCCATTGTCTTCAGTCCATCATCAATCAAACCTATCCTCAAAATAAATGGGAAGTAATTGTTACAGACGACCATTCAACTGATAAAACAGTTGCGATCATTCAATCTTATAAAAAAGAAAATATCCGTGTTATCAACCTGGCGGATTTTACGCAAAACAAAATTTTAAATTCTTACAAAAAAAAATCTATTGAAACCGCCATACAATTTGCCAAAGGTGAATTGATTGTAACTACAGACGCGGATTGTGTGGTTCCAGAAAAATGGATTGAAACGTTGGTGGCTTTTTATAAAGAG
>Ga0134126_10002000_pt1 | contig 25869 bp, 26 predicted proteins | sample KB31752_FD_96881 | JGI IMG/M metagenome (GOLD analysis project Ga0134126, IMG submission 96881) | Terrestrial soil microbial communities with excess Nitrogen fertilizer from Kellogg Biological Station, Michigan, USA - KB3-175-2 | ecosystem: Environmental > Terrestrial > Soil > Unclassified ... | reverse complement strand
TTTGGTGGCGGGCAGGAAGCGCGTGCCGAGGCCGGCGACGGGCAACACAGCCTTGCGGATCCGCTTCGGCATTGCACGAAAACTCCTGTGATCTGGTCGCCGGACGCTGCGGCGCCTCTCGATGTTACAAACGCGCCTCGGTCAAATTGGGGCTTGCCGCAAATTCGTTAAACGGCGATGAGCGGCCTTCGGGAGACTGCGGATGAGCGTGCTTGTTACCGGGGGCGCCGGCTATATCGGCGGCCATATGGTGCTGGGGCTGTTGGACGCCGGCGAGAAGGCCGTCGTCCTCGACAATCTCTCGACCGGCTTTGCCTGGGCGGTTCCCGAGGGCGTCGAACTGATCGTCGGCGATTTCGGCGACGCGGAGCTGGTTTCGCGCCTCATCGCCGCCAAGGGGATCGACGCCATCGCCCATTTCGCCGCCAAGATCGTGGTGCCGGAATCGGTCAGCGACCCGCTCGGCTATTACCTCAACAACACCGCCAACGCCCGCACGCTGATCGAATGCGCGGTCAAGGGCGGCGTCAAGCATTTTATCTTCTCCTCCACCGCCGCCGTCTACGGCGAGACCTCGTCGGCGCCGGTGACGGAGGAGACGCCGCTGCACCCGATCTCGCCCTACGGCCGCTCCAAGCTGATGGTCGAATGGATGCTCGAGGATGCCGCGCGCGCCCATGACCTGCATTATGTCGCGCTGCGCTATTTCAACGTCGCCGGGGCCGACCCGCAGGGGCGGCTCGGGCAAACTTCGCAGCAAGCTACGCATCTCATCAAGATCGCGGCGCAGACGGCGCTTGGACGGCGGCCGTCGATGACCGTCTATGGCGAGGATTATCCGACCCGCGACGGAACTTGCGAGCGCGATTATATCCAGGTGAGCGACCTCGTCGACGCCCATCTCGACGCGCTCGGCTATCTGCGGCGCGGCGGCCCCTCGCTGGTTTGCAACTGTGGCTATGGCCACGGCGCGACGGTGAAGGAAGTCGTCGACGTGGTGAAGAAAGTCTCGGGCGTCGATTTCAAGGTCGAGATCGGCGCGCGCCGTCCCGGCGACCCCGCCGTCATCGTCGCCCGCGCCGAGCGGGCGCGCGCGGCGCTTGGCTGGCGGCCGAAGCGCGACGATCTCGAAGCGATCGTCGCCCAGGCGCTCGGCTGGGAACGGCGGCTGCACAACAAAGGATTGTAGGAGGCGATGGCGCTGACCCTGGATCAACGCCGCGAGCGGCTGCGCCAGCGCGTCGCCGAGTTGGAGGCGTGGCGCGTGCGGGCGCGGGCGCCGATTTCCGGCTGGAGCTGCGACGGAACCGCCATCGCCGTCGGCGCGCCGTGGCCGGCTTTGCAGGGCCTGCGCCGCTTCGCCGCCCGCGCCGAGGCGCCGGCGCACTGGCCGCTGGCTGAGACGCGGCTCGCCCTCGATCTCGGCGGCGAAAGCCTGGTGACGCTGAATTACGCCAACGGGCAGGAGCGTTTCGGGCTCGATCCCTATCACCAGGAATTCGCGCTTGCCGGCCGCGCCTTCGGCGTCGAGGCGGAAAGCGTCGCCCGTGCGCCGTTCGGCGAGCCGGTGCGCGCGCCGACGCTGATGCGGGCGGAATTCGCCTGGATCGATTTGCCCGTCGAGGCGTTGCACCGGCTGCTGACGCAACTCGTCGAGGCGGCGGCGACGCTGGCGGACGACGAGGTCGTTCCGCACCTGCTGGAGGCCGGCGAGGCGGCGCTGCGCGCCCTCGATTGGCCCTCGCTGACGGCGGATTACCTCGCCCGCATCGCGCCGACCCGCGAAATGCAAACCGTCTGGCGGCTGCCGCCGGTCTCGGCCGACCCGCCGGGCCTCGACGCCGCCGAGCGCGCCAGCGTGGTTTCGGCCCATGCGGCGTTGCGCGCCCGCTTGCAGGCGTTGCAGGCGCAATATCCGCCGCGCGGCAAGGTGGCGTTGACGGGCCACGCGCATATCGATCTGGCGTGGCTGTGGCCCTATGACGAGACGCGGCGCAAGCTGCGCCGCACCTTCCACACCGCGCTCGGCCTGCTCGCGCGCTCGCCGGATTTCGTCTTCAACCAGTCGACGGCGCATTATTACGCCGAGATCGAGCGCGACGATCCCGCGCTGTTCGAGGCGATCCGCGCCCGCGTCGCCGAGGGACGCTGGGAGCCGATCGGCGGCATGTGGGTCGAGCCCGACACCAACATGCCGACCGGCGAATCGCTGGTGCGCCAACTGCTCTACGGGCAGCGTTATTTCGAGCGCACGTTCGGGGCGCGCTCGCGCATTTGCTGGCTGCCGGATTGTTTCGGCTTCTCGCCGGCGCTGCCGCAACTGCTGCGCCAGGCCGACATCGACAGCTTCTTCACCATCAAGCTCAACTGGTCGGAGACCAATCGTTTTCCGCACGATTTGTTCTGGTGGGAGGGCCTCGACGGCTCGCGCGTGCTGGCGCACACGTTCGACAATCCGCTTTCCGGCTACAACGGCTTCGTGCGCCCTGACGGGACGGCGCCGACTTGGGTGAATTTTCGCGGCAAGGAGCGCCACGACGAGACCCTGCTCGCCGTCGGCTACGGCGACGGCGGCGGCGGCGTGACGCCGGACATGATCGAGCGCGAGGCGCAATTGCGCGATTTTCCGGCGCTGCCGGCGGCGCGCTGGTCGCGCGTCGACGCTTTCTTCGCCGGCGCCCATGCGACGGCGGCGGCGGCCAAGCTGCCGGTATGGTCGGGCGAGATGTATCTGGAATTGCACCGCGCGACGCTGACGACGCAGAGCGGCGTCAAGCGCCGCCACCGGCGCGCCGAACGCGGCCTGATCGCCGCCGAGACGCTGGCGGCGCTAGCTGCGCTCATCGGCGGCGCGCCGCCGCCGTCGCTGGAGCCGCTGTGGCGCATCGTGCTGAAGAACGAGTTCCACGACATCCTGCCGGGCTCCAGCATCCGCGAAGTCTACGAGGACGCCGAGCGCGAGCTTGACGGCGTCGTCGCGGCGGCGGCCGAGACCCAGCAGGCGGCGCTTCAGGCGCTGGCCGCGCAGGCGCCCGCCGGCGATGGCGAGGCCGTGCTGATCGCCAATCCTTCGCTCGATGCGCGCGCCATCGAAGCGAACCTGCCCGAGGGCTTCGTTTCGACAGCGCAGACGATCCCGCCGCTCGGCGTGCGCATCCTGCGCCGCGCCGCGCTTCAGCCGGCGCCGGGGCTCAAGCTCGCCGGCCGCGTGCTGGAGAACGCGCACCTGCGCGCCGAACTCGGCGCGGATGGCGCGATCGCCAGCCTCGTTCACAAGGCGAGCGGGCGCGAAGCGCTGGCCGGGCGCGGCAACCAGCTCTGGGTCTATGCCCAGGACAAGCCGCGCAACTGGGACGCCTGGGACATCGAGGAGGATTATGAGCGCAGCGGCGAGGAACTTGTCGCCCTGGAGAGCTTGGCGGTCGCCGCCGACGGCCCGCATTACGCCGCCTTGCGCGTCGCGCGGCGCTGGCGCCATTCGCGCATCGTGCAGGAGATCGGCCTAGCCGCCAACGGCCGGCGGCTCGACATTCGCACCCATCTCGACTGGCGCGACCGCCGCGCGCTGCTGCGCTCGCTGACGCCGGCGCGGGTGCGCGCGCGCCGCGCCATCGCCGAATGCGCCTTTGGCGTCATCGAACGGCCGACGCACGCCAACACCTCCTGGGAGGCGGCGATGTTCGAATGGCCGGCGCATCGCTTCGTCGATCTCGCCGAGCCCGGCTTCGGGCTGGCGCTGCTCAACGACGCCAAATACGGCCATAGCGTGCGCGACAACGTGCTCGGCCTCAGCCTCGTGCGTTCTCCGGTCTATCCCGATCCGCTCGCCGACGAGGGCGAGCAGCGCTTTGCCTACGCCCTGATGCCGCACGCCGGCCCGTGGCGGCAGAGCGTGCGCGCCGAGGCCGAGGCGCTCAACCAGCCGCTGTTGGCCTCGCCAGTCTCGGGCGTCGCCGAGGGCCTGTTGCGGCCGCTTGCCGTGGAGGGCGTGGCCGTCGCGCTCGCCGGCCTCAAAGGCGCCGAGGATGGCGACGGGCTGGTGCTGAGGGTCTACGAGCCCGCCGGCGCCCGCGGCGCGGCGCTGCCGGCGCTTGCCGAGGGCTGGACGGCGGCGCCCGTCGATCTTTTGGAGCGGCCGGTCGCGGCCGGCGCCGAGATCGGCCCGTTCGAGGTCAAAAGCTGGCGGCTCAGACGCAACTGATTGGCGCGGCGCTGCGCAGCCGCTATATCCCGTTGCACACAAAGCTCGGGAGCGCGCGTGACGGCGACGGAATGGACCGCGGTGATGCTGTCGCTGCGGGTGGCGAGCGTGGGCGCGCTGGCGAGCCTGCCGTTCGCCATCGCGGTCGCCTATGCGTTGGCGCGCGGGCGGTTTCCCGGCAAGACGGCGCTCGATGTGCTCGTGCATCTGCCGCTGGTGATGCCGCCGGTGGTCACCGGCTGGCTGCTGCTGATCGGCTTCGGCCGCCACGGGGTGTTCGGGGAGTTTTTCGAGCGCGTGTTCGGCGTCACCTTCGCCTTCCGCTGGACCGGCGCGGCGCTGGCGGCGGGGGTGATGGGGTTTCCGATGATGGTGCGGGCGATTCGGCTGTCGCTGGAATCGGTCGATCACAAGCTCGAACAGGCGGCGGCGACGCTGGGCGCCGGCCCGTTGCGAATTTTCGCCACGGTGACGCTGCCGCTCGCCTTCCCCGGGGTGTTCGCCGGCCTCATCCTAGGCTTCGCCAAGGCGATCGGCGAATTCGGCGCCACCATCACCTTCGTCGCCAATATTCCCGGCGAGACGCAGACGCTGGCGACCGCCATCTACAACACCACGCAAGACCCCGCCGGCGCGTCGAGCACCTGGCGGCTGACGGCGATCGCCATCGCCATCGCCATCATCGCGCTGAGCGCCTCGGAGGCGCTGGCGCGCGGCCTCGGGGGGCGGGCGCGGTGATCGAGGTCCGCGCGCGCCGCGCCTTCGGCGCGACAGTGATCGAGGCCGACATCGCCACTGCGGCCGATTCGCTGGCGCTGGTCGGCCCCTCCGGCGCCGGCAAGACGACACTGCTCAATATGGTGGCGGGGCTCGAAACTCCCGACGCCGGCGTCATCGCCATCGGCGGCGCCGTGCTGTTCGATTCCCGGCGCGGCGTCAACGTGGCGCCGCGGATGCGGCGCATCGGCTATGTGTTCCAGGAACCGCGGCTGTTTCCAAATTATTCGGTGGCGGGAAACCTGCGCTATGGCGCCAGCCTCGCCCCGCCGGGCGCGGCGCCGATCGGCTTCGAGGAGGTCGTCGGCGCGCTCGGCGTCGACCTGCTGCTCGACCGCCGGCCGGGCAAGCTGTCGGGCGGCGAGAAGCAGCGGGTGGCGATCGGCCGCGCGCTTCTGAGCCGGCCGCGCGCGCTGCTGCTCGACGAACCGCTGTCGGGGCTCGACCCGGCGCGGCGCGAGGACCTCATCGGGCTGATCGTCGCCTTGCGCGACCGCTTCAAGCTGCCGATGATCCTGGTCAGCCACCGGCTCGAAGACGCCCAACGCCTCGCCGAGGCTTCGGCGCAGGTGGAGCCGGGGCGTAAGGTGACGCTGGCGGAATAGCCGGACATTTTCCGTTTCTCCGAAACATTTGTGCCGTGCGGCGAGATCGGCTAAGAAAGCTCGGGGCTAGCCCGCCTTCACGATGCGGGGTATCAGGCTTGGCGACGCCGGCCGAACATCCCATATCGACAGCTTCGTTGTCCGTGGACGCGTGCGAAAGCGCTTGCGTCCCGGGAAGCTTGGCGAGATAGCCGGGAAAGAAGGCCTGTTCGATGGATTTCCTCCAGCCACGGTTACTCCGCATGAACCGCCGCCGACGCATCTACGAAGGCAAAGCCAAGATCCTCTACGAGGGGCCGGAGCCGGGGACGCTGATACAGCATTTCAAGGACGACGCGACAGCCTTCAACGCCAAGAAGCACGAGGTGATCGAAGGCAAGGGCGTCGTCAACAACCGCATTTCGGAATATCTGTTCAGCCGCCTCAACGAGATCGGCGTGCCGACGCATTTCGTGCGCCGGCTCAATCCGCGCGAGCAACTCGTGCGCGAGGTCGAGATCATTCCGCTCGAAGTCGTGGTGCGCAATGTCGCCGCCGGTTCGCTGTCGACGCGCTTAGGCATCGACGAAGGCACGCAACTGCCGCGCTCGATCATCGAGTTCTATTACAAGAACGACGCGCTTAACGATCCGATGGTGTCGGAGGAGCACATCACCGCCTTCGGCTGGGCGGCGCCGCAGGAACTCGACGACATCATGGCGCTGGCGATTCGCGTCAACGATTTCCTCACCGGGCTGTTTCTCGGCGTCGGCATCCGGCTCGTCGATTTCAAGATCGAATGCGGTAGGCTTTGGGAGGGCGACAACATGCGCATCGTCGTCGCCGACGAGATCAGCCCGGATTCCTGCCGGCTGTGGGACATCAAGACCAACGACAAGATGGACAAGGACCGTTTCCGCAAGGATCTCGGCGGCATGATGGAGGCCTATACGGAAGTGGCGCGCCGGCTCGGCGTCATCCAGGAGAACGAGACGCTGCGCACCGGCGGCCCGAAGCTGGTGAAGTAGAGCTTACGCGGTCGATCAAAAGGCCGGACCCGGCGGGTCCGGCCTTTTTCGTTCAAGGGCTCACACCAGCGGCCAGTCGCGCTGCCTCGTTTCGCCCGGGCTTGTCCCGGGCATCCACGCCGCGCCGCTTCTGCGAAGCGCGGCATTTAGCAGCTACGCCTCGGTTCCTTATTGGAGCCGGGTGAAAGCTCAACCACGTGGATGACCGGGACAAGCCCGGTCATGACGGCGGCTGGATGCGAAGGCTGCTAACATCATACCATGCCGCCGTCCGGCCCGACCACCGCGATGCGCAGATTGTTGGTCGAGCCCGGCGTGCCGAACGGCACCCCGGCCACCACCAGCACGCGCTCGCCGACGCCGGCGAAGCCGTCGATGAAGGCGTGCCGGCAGGCGCGGTCGGTCATGTCGCGCTCGTCGCGGGCATCGTCGGTGACCACGGGATGCACGCCCCAGACCACCGACAGCCGCCGCGCGGTTTCGACGATCGGCGTCAGCGCCAGGATCGAGGAGGCCGGGCGCTCGCGGGCGATGCGCAGGCCGGTCGCGCCCGACGCGGTCCAGGCGCAGATCACCTTGGCGCCGAGCACGTCGGCGACGTCGCGCGTCGCCTCGGCGATGGCGTCGGCGCCCGTCGGCTCCGGCTCCGGGCGCTGCGCCCTCAGCACGCCAGGATAGATCGCCTCCGATTCCACCGTCTCGGCGATGCGATTCATCATCGCCACCGCCTCGCACGGATATTGGCCGGAGGCGCTCTCGGCCGACAGCATCACCGCGTCGGCGCCCTCGAATACAGCCGTGGCGACGTCCGAAACCTCCGCCCGCGTCGGCACCGGCGAGGTAATCATCGATTCCAGCATCTGCGTGGCGACGACCACCGGCTTGCCGAGCTTGCGCGCCATGCGCGTCATCGCCTTCTGCAAGCCGGGCACGCGCTCGACCGGCATTTCGACGCCGAGGTCGCCGCGCGCCACCATGATGCCGTCGGAGACGGCGATGATCGAGGCCAGCGCGGCGATCGCCTGCGGCTTCTCGATCTTGGCCATCACATTGGCGCGCTTGCCGGCGATCTTTTTCACCTCGATGACGTCCTCGGGCCGCTGCACGAAGGAGAGCGCCACCCAGTCGATGTTTTCCTCCAAAGCGGCGGCGAGATCGGCGCGGTCCTTGGCGGTCATCGCCGAGGTCGGCAGCGTCGTGTCGGGCAGGCTGACGCCCTTCTTGTTGGAGATCTTGCCGGCGACCTCGACGACGCATTCGGCCTGGCGATCGGAATGGGATTGCACGCGCAACTGCACCTTGCCGTCGTCGATCAGCAGGCGATGGCCGGGCTGGAGGGATTGCAGGATTTCGGGATGCGGCAATTGCACGCGGCGCGAATCGCCGGGGGTGGGGTCGTCGTCGAGCGTGAACAGGTCGCCCTTGCGCACCTCCTCGCCGCCTTTGGCGAACAGGCCGACGCGCAGCTTCGGCCCCTGGAGGTCGATGAGGATGCCGATTGGCCGGTCGACTTTCTCCTCCAGGGCGCGAATGGTGGCGACGCGCTCGCGCATCTTGTCATGCGAGGCGTGGCTCATATTGATGCGGAAGACATCGGCGCCGGCGCGATAGAGCGCCTCGACGACCTCGGGGTCGGCGGAGGCGGGGCCGAGGGTGGCGAGAATCTTGATGCGGCGGCCGCGTCGGGTCATGGCGAATCTTTTTCTTTCTGTTGCGGCTTCGCCGCTTGTCAGTGCGCCTGGTCGGTGAGCTGCACCGTCCAGTTCTTGGCGTCCTTGCCGGTGTCGACCTCGAAGAAGCCGGTGCGCTCGTAGCCGCGCGCGAAGCAATCCTGGCGGCCCTCGATTTTGAACTCGCGGTCGTTGGTGCACATGTAGGCCTTGCCTTTCCACTCGCCGCCGCGTTCGTCCATCGCATAGACATAGTAGAATTGGGCGGCCAGCGCCCCTTCCAGCAGCGTATCGCAATCGGTGGGCTTGAGGTTCCACCAGCCCTCGCTGACCCATTTCTTGCCATCGGTGTAGGCGAGCGAGACGCTGACGCGATCGGCGGTCTGGTTGCAAAGCCGGAAGTCGGCGCGCGCCGGCGCGGCGACGGCAAGGGCGCCGAGCAGCGGCGTCGCCAAGCGCAGCAGTTTAGCCAAGCGCAGACGCATGGGCTCTCCCGTTTCGGCCGGCATATTCCGGGGCCGGGGGTCCCTGTCAACCGCCGCTTCAGCGTGCGGCGGTGGACCGGGGGCGCGAACGGCGCTAAGGCGCGCCAAGGAGAGGCGCGAATGAAGCGGAACTGGGGTCTCGTCGCGACTGGGGGCGAGGCCCGGCCGTCGTTGCGCGGGTGAGCCGGCTGTTTCTCGACGTCGAGGCGTCGCTGAGCGGCCGGCGCTGGCGCTCGCGGCTTGACGCCGCCGGAGAAGCGCGCGCGCAGGCGATCGCGCAGGCGACGGGCTTAAGCGAACTCCTCGCCCGCATCCTGGCGGGGCGCGGCGTCGAACTCGACGCCGTCGAGCGCTATCTGGAGCCGACGCTGCGCGATCTCATGCCCGATCCGCTGACGCTCGCCGATATGGCGGTGGCGACCGAGCGGCTGGCGCGCGCCGTGGCGCGCCGCGAGCGGGTCGCCATCTTCGGCGATTACGACGTCGACGGCGCCTGCGCCTCGGCGCTGCTGAGCGAATATCTGACCGCGCTCGGCTGCGAGACGCTGATCCACATTCCCGACCGCGTCACCGAGGGCTATGGCCCCAGCGTCGAGGCGATGCGGCGGTTCCGCGAGGCCGGGGCCGATCTCGTCGTCACTGTCGATTGCGGCGCGGTCAGCTTCGAGCCGTTCGCGGAGGCCGCCAAGCTTGGCCTTGAAGTGATCGTGTTCGATCATCACCAGGCGCCGGAGGCGCTGCCGCCGGCGCTGGCGCTGGTCGATCCCAACCGCCAGGACGATCTCTCCGGGCTCGGCGCGCTGTGCGCCACCGGCGTCGTCTTCATGGCGCTGGTCGATCTCAACCGCCGCCTGCGCGCGGCGGGCGCCGTGCCCGACCTCAGGGCCAAGCTCGACCTGGTGGCGCTGGCGACGGTGGCCGACGTCGTGCCGCTGGTCGGGCTCAACCGCGCCTTCGTCGTGCGTGGCCTGGAGACGATGCGCAAGCGCCAGCGGCCGGGTCTGGCGGCGCTGTTCGATGTCGCCGGCGCCGGCGGGCCGCCGACGCCCTATCATCTGGGCTTCCTCATCGGCCCCCGCATCAACGCCGGCGGCCGTATCGGCGATGCGGCGCTGGGCGCGCGGCTGCTGAGCACCACTGACGCCGCCGAGGCGACCCGAATCGCCGCCGAACTCGACCGGCTCAATCGCGAGCGCCAGCGCATCGAGACGACGGCGCTGGCCGAGGCGGAGGCGCAGGCGCTCGTCGCGCTCGGGCTGGAGGAGCGCGGCGCCTGCGTCATCGTCGCCAGCGAGGGCTGGCCGGCGGGCGTCGTCGGCCTCATCGCCTCGCGGTTGAAGGATCGCTTCGGCCGCCCCGCCTTCGCGCTGGCGCTGGCCGGCGAGGCGGCGACGGCCTCGGCGCGTTCGATTCCGGGCGTCGACATCGGCCGCATCGTGCATGGGCTGGTGGCTTCCGGCCTGGCGACCAAGGGCGGCGGCCACGCGATGGCGGCGGGGCTCACCGTGGCGCGGGCGCGGCTCGGCGAGTTGCGGGCGCGGCTCGAAGCGGCGCTCGAAGCGCCGGTAGCGGCGGCGCGGCGCGACGAGGCGCTGGCGATCGACGCCGCGCTCGCCGCCACGGCCGCGACCCCGGAGCTGCTGCGCGCCATCGACGCCGCCGGCCCCTACGGCTCCGGCAACCCGGAGCCGGTGTTCGCCCTGCCGCGCCATCGCATCGAGGGCGTCACCATCGTCGGCGCCGATCACGTGCGGCTGCGCGCGGTGGCGGGCGACGGGCGGGCGCTGGAGGCGATCGCCTTTCGCGCCGCCGGCAAACCGCTCGGCCAGGGCTTAAGAGCGCTCCAGGGCGGCCTCGCCCATCTCGCCGGCGCGCTGACGCTCGACCGCTATGGCGGCCGCGAGCGCGCCCGCCTGCGCCTCATCGACGCCGCGCCGGCGCTCATGTGAGGGCGCGGCGGCGGTAGTGATAGGCATAGGCGGCGCGGAAGCCGAGGCTTTCGTAAAGCGCGCGCGCGATGGCGTTGGCGTCGTTGACCTGCAGATAGACCGTCTGCGCGCCGCCGTTTCGTCCCCAGGCCATCAGCGCGCGCGTCAGCGCGCGGCCGAGGCCCTGGCCGCGAAATTCCGGCCGCACGACGATGTCGAACAGGCCGACGGCGCCGCGCTCGCCGACGCCGAGGCCGAAGCCCGCCGCCTGGCCGCCGACATAGGCGGTGGCGAAGGCGCCCGGCAGCGCGATCGCCTGCACGATGCAGTCGTGAACGCGGCGATGCGACGGCGCGACGCCTTGCGCCGCGGCGACGCCATTGAGCCAGGCCGGCGTCGCGCCGGGCTCGATGCGCACGCAGGGGCTCGCCGCCGCCGCGCCGAGCGCGGCGGTCATCACCGTACTGGGGTCGATAGCGGCGTAGCCGGCCGCCGCCAGCGCGGGATCGGCGTCGGCGCCGGCGAGCGGGGTCAGGCGGAAGATCGCCGGCTGGCCGTTGGCGGCGTAGAAGCGCTCGGCCTCAGCCATGATCTCGGCGAAGTCGCGCGCCGGCGTCCAGGCGTTGATGGAGTCCGCGCGCAATTCGTGGCGGGCGCCGAGCGCATTGGCGGAATTGGCGCGCTTGGTGTAGCCGCCGGCGAGGCGGAACACCCAGCCGCCGAAATAGACGTTGCGCGGCGCCGGCCAGGCGTTGAAGCCGCGCTCCTCCCAGGCGAGAACGTCGGTCATGTCGGCGGCTTCTCGGGCGCGAGGGCGAGGAGGCTGCGGCGGCGACGGATCATGGCGGGCTCCAGGGTGGCGGGCATAAAAAAAGCCGCGCTGTGAGGCGCGGCGGGAAGGTTCGCGTGAGATCACGCGCGGCCATTCCGGCGCCTCAGGGGGGCGCGGAGCTACGGCGGCGGAGAGAAATCGCGAACATGGGCGTCGCTGTGATGGGCGCTTGGGCTTCTGTCAAGCGTCACGTGGAACAGCGTCGCGCAAAAATTGCGTTCATCCGCGCACGGCGTTCCTGAAGGCGGCCGATAGCGCGGCGAGCGCGTCGCGCGGCCGGCCGTCCTTGATCCGCGTGTGAAGAACCACCGGCAGGCGCGGCAACTCGGGAAGCCCCAACCCGAGGCCGACGTCGACGGCGCCGAACGGCAACATGCGGGCCGCCAAGGCGGCGACGCCGAGCCCGGCCATGACCGCCGCCGTCACCGCCGCGACGCCGCCGCCAACAAAGACTTCGGACCAGGCAACGCCCGCCGCGTCGAGACGCGCGGCGGCGATGGCGCGCACCCCGCAAGGCTCGGCCAAGGTCGCGATCGGCAGCGGCTCGCCGGTGCGATGACGCCAGTCCGGCGAAGCGAACCAACCGAATTTTTCCTCGACCAGAATTTCGCCGCCGCGCTCGTCCAGCCGCCGCACGATTACGGTGTCGAGTTCGCGCTGGTCGAAGCTTCGCAATAAGGGGGCGGAGGCGCCGATGCGGATTTCGATGACGAGTTGAGGGTCTTGCGCGTTCATGCGCGCGATCAGCGCCGGAAGCTCCGGACCCGCCACGTGGTCGCTGATGCCGATGGCGACCCGCTGCCGGGCGCCGGCGAAGGCGGAGAGGGCGCGATCGTGCCGGGCCATGAGTTCGCGCGCATGATCGAGGAAGGTCACGCCCTGAGCGGTAAGCTGCACGTTGCGGGGCGTGCGCTCGACGAGGCGGCAGTTCAGCCGGTCCTCGAGCCGTTTCAGTTTCAGACTGACGGCCGACTGACTTGTCCGCATCGCCTCCGCCGCGCGGGTGAAGCTGGCAAGCTCGGCGACCCACACAAAAGCGTGGACGGCGTCCAAATCGAGGGGGCGGTCCATCATTTTCAAACGTCATCACTGATATTCATATTGATAGTATATCAAAATGAATGAGCCGCGTCTATGTCTGGCGTGACGACGAATGGGAAAGGATCGGCAATGCCCCTCACACACATCGCGATGCGCGCCGGCAAGCCGGAAGCCTATCGGCAGGCGATCTTCGACAGCCTCTATCTGGCGATGCGCGAGACCTTCAACGTGCCCGAGCACGACCAGTTCATGACCATCACCGAGCATGACGGCGCCAATTTCCGCTACGGCGCGACCTACATGGACATCGCCCGCAGCGACGATCTGCTGCTGATCCAGATCACCGTCAGCAACACCCGCGCCCTGGAGCAAAAGCAGGCGTTGTTTCGGCGCATCGCGCAGCGGCTCGGCGAAAACCCGGGCGTGCGACCGCAGGACGTGTTCGTCAACCTTGTCGAAGTCGCCAAGGAGAATTGGTCGTTCGGCCACGGGCTCGCGCAATACGCGCCCAGCGCGGCGGCGACTTAGCCCTCAGCCAAGATTCCAGAAGCCGGTCCCGGCGGGGCGAGACGGTCGCGCCCCCGATCAAGGAGAAAGCCATGTTTTCCGCAACACCGCGCTTTGCGCCCGTTTCCTGTTCGCCCGCAGCGGCCGGCGGAATGCGCCCGCGCGCGAGAAATCGCGCCGCCTCGCAACTCCTGCGCGTTTGGCTGCGGCACAGCCGGGAACGGCGAGAGTTGGCCGCGATGGGCGAGCAGGAATGGCGCGACATCGGCCTGACCCGCGCGGATGTGATGCGCGAGACCGGCAAGCCGTTTTGGCGTTGAGCGCCGCCGACTTGCCTGCGAAAGCAAGACCTTGCCTTGCGAAAGCAAGACGCGGCGCGCAACGAACGGCCTCAAGCCGCCGGCAGCGTCCCCTGCTCGCCTTTTGGCAGGTCCTCGTCGATGCAGGCCCAGCTTGGCGCGGAACGCGTCCAGATCGTGCCGATCGGCTTACCGATCTCGATATCGTCGAGCGTGCCGGCGCGCACGATGATGAAATCCGGCCGCGGCTCGGCCTCGCTAAACACCGGCGTTCCGCATTTCGGGCAGAAGCTTCGATGCATCGTCGCGCCGCTGTCGGCGACGGAAGTATAGACCGCAAGTTCGCCGGTGGTTTTCAGCGCCCGCTTTTCGAACAAGGCGTTGCCCGTGCCCGTGCCGGCGCCGAGATATTGGCAGACGCGACACCAGCACACGCGCGCCGCGATCGGCTTCTCCGCCGCGATCTCAAAACGCAACTGGCCGCACAGGCAACCGCCGACGATAGGCATGGCTCTCTCCTCGAGTCGCGGGCGCGAACATAGCCGAAAACGCCGCCTTGCGCGCGGCGGGGCGGGCTCGCTATTCTGCCCGTCATGCGCCAGCGCTTTCTCTCCGCTCTCGGCCCTTCCGGCTTTCACGACATCGCCTATCGCGAATGGCCGGGACCGGCTGCGGCGCCGACGCTCGTCTGTGTCCACGGCCTCACCCGCAACGGCCGCGATTTCGATGTCGTGGCGCGGGCGCTTAGCGCCCATTATCGCGTCGTCTGCCCGGACATGGCGGGCCGCGGCTTGAGCGACAACCTACCGGATTCGGCGCAATACAATTATGGCCTCTATCTCGCCGACCTCGCGGCGCTGATCGCCCGCCTCGACATCGAGCGCCTGGATTGGCTCGGCACCTCGATGGGCGGCCTCCTCGGCATGATGATGGCGGCGACGCCGGGCGCGCCGATCCGGCGGCTCGTCGTCAACGACATCGGCGCCATCGTCGCCAAGGCGGGGCTGGAACGCATCGCCGGCTATGTCGGGCTCGATCCGAAATTCGATACGCTCGACGCGCTCGCCGACGCGATGGCGGCCAATTTCGTCGGCTCCGACAAGTTGGCGCGCGCTGCCATCCTCGGCCTTGCCGAGGGCGCAGCGCGCAAGCTGCCGGACGGGCGCTACGGCCTCGCCTACGATCCCCATATCGGCGACGCGTTCAAGGCCACGCCGCCGCAGGACGTCGACCTGTGGGGCGTGTGGGAGCGCATAACCTGCCCGACATTAGTGTTGCGCGGCGGCGTCTCCGACATTCTGCCGGCCGAGATCGCTGAGGCGATGACGAAGCGCGGGCCGAAAGCCAAGCTGGTCGAATTCGCCGGCGTCGGCCATGCGCCGTGGCTGGCGAGCCCAGACCAGATCGCGGCGGTGGGCGATTTCCTCCTTGGCTGAGGCCGGCGAAGGCGTCGGCTTCAAGGCGGCCTTCGCGGCGGCGGCCTTCGTCTTCGTCGTCGTGGCGATTCTCGCGCTGGAGCGCGTCGGCGCGCCGGACCCGCTGGTCGTAGCGCTCGGGCCGCTGGCCGGCCTCATCGCCGTCGCCGGGCTCGGCGTGCTGACGCGAGCCAAGACGCTGCTCGATTTCCTGGTGGCGCGGCGCGCCGTGCCGCCGTTCTATGCCGGGCTGGCGCTCGCCGCGCCGATCGGCGGCTTCGCGCTCGCCTTCGCCGGCGCCGAAGACGACGCCTCGCGCCTGCCCTGGCGCGGCGTCGCCGCCGGGATCGTGTTCGCCGTGCTCGTCGGCGCCCCGCGTTGGCGCGCCGCGCAGGCGAGTGCGCTCGCCGACGTGCTGACGACGCGCTTTCCCTCCGCCTTCACGCGCGCCGCGTTCGCGCTGATTCTGTGCGCCTGTGGCTGGTCGCTGGCCGCTTCCGGGCTCGGCTATGCGGCCTTGACGGTGCGCGCCTCGCTCGGGTTTGGCCCCGACGCCGCGATCGCCGTCTGCACCGCCGCGCTGGCGTTGTCGCTGGCGCCCGGCGGCCTGCGCAGCCTGGTGTGGACGGACGCCGCCAGCACCGCGGCGGGCCTGATGACGATGGCGCTGTTCGTCGCCCTCTTCGCCGCTGGCGGCGACGCCGATCGGCTCGATTCCGTGGCGCAGGCGCTGGGGCGGTTGCCGGGGGCCCCGTTGGTCGAGGAACTCGCCGCCGGCGCGGCGGTGGCGAGCCTGTTCGCCTTCGCCAGCCCAGCTTTCGCCGTCGCCTCGCCCGGCGCGGCGCGGCGCGCCGGGCTGACGGCGCTGTTGGTGCTGGCGGCGGGCGGCGCGGCGGCGGCGGCGCTCGGCGATCTCACCATGAAGAGCCCGAGCGATTCCGCGCTCGCCGGGCTCGTCGCCTGTCTGCCGGCGCTGGCGCTGGCGCGCGGCGGCCTCTACGCCGCTTCGCGCGCCATCGGCCTCGACCTCGTCAGCGCCCACCAGCGGCTTGCGGTGCTGGCGAGCCGGCGCATGGCGAGCGTGCGCGGCGGCGTGCTGTTCGGCGCCGGGGTGGCGGCCTTCGGGGCGCGCCTGAGCCCGCACCCTGCCGCGCCGCTCTATCTGGCGCTGTCGCTGTGGCTCGCCTTCGCCGCGCCGTCGCTGGCGCTGGCGGCGCTGCCCGGCCGCAAGGCGGCGCCGGCGATCGCGGCGCTGACGGCGAGCGTGGCGGCGGCGTTCGCCGGCCGCTGGCTCGGTTTCGGCAATCCGAGCTACGGGCCGGACCTGATGGTCGGCGCGTTGGGCGCCGGCATGGTCGGCCTCGCCGCCGGCCTGTTTGTGTTCGCGCTCGCCCCGCTCGGGACGGTCGCTCGCCCGGCCGATCCCTTCGTCGAACTGCCGGGCGAGCCCGGAGTTTAGATCAGCCCGCCAGCAGCATTTCTCGCACCGCCGCGTGCAGCCGGCGATCGCCGGCGGCGAGGATGCGGCCGCCCTTGGCGGCGCTTTCGCCCTCCCAGGTCGTCATCACGCCGCCGGCGCCCTCGACGATCGGCGCGAGCGCGACGACGTCGTGCGGCTTGAGGTTGGTCTCGATGACGAGATCGACGAAGCCGGCGGCCAGCGCACAATAGGCGTAGCAATCGGCGCCGTAGCGCGCCAGCCGCGCGGCGCGCTCGACCTTTAGATAAGCGGCGAGGTCGGCCGCGTCCTCGATCAGCGCCGGGCTGGTCGTCATCACCGTCGCTTGGGCGAGCGAGGGGCAGGCGCGGGCGCGTAACGTCCGGGTCGCCCATTCCGCCGGCGGCGCTTCGCCGCGCGACGGCGCCAGCGTGCGCAACCGCGCGCGCTTGCCGTCGCCGAAGTAGCGTTCGCGCGTGAACGGCTGCGACATCATGCCGTAGACGGGCACACCCTGGTGCATGAGGCCGATCAGCGTGCCCCAGGTCGGCAGGCCGGAAATGAAGCTTTTGGTGCCGTCGATGGGGTCGAGCACCCAGACATATTCGGCATTCGGCCGGTCCTGCCCATATTCCTCGCCGATGACGCCGTGGGCTGGGAAAGTCCGCGCGATGAGGCGCCGCATCGCCGCTTCGGCGCCGCGATCGGCCTCGGTGACGGGGTCGAACACGCCGCCGCGCGATTTGTCCTCGGCGCCGATGGAGGTGCGAAAGAACGGCAGAATCACTTCGCCGGAGACTTGCGCCAGCCGATCGACAAAGGCGGCGAAATCGACGGCGGTCATGAGCGCGCCTCCGCCGCTACAGCTAAGAAATTATGGGAGTTGAGAAGATTTTGCATAACAGGCATGTCTCTTTGCTGTGCACGGCGCGACAAGTAATCCTCGTACATCGCCATATCTTTGAAACGGCTCAAAAATCCTGCAACGTTGCGAAAATGAAGGTCATTTCGCTGTTGCAAAAACGTCGCAGGATTTAGCATGTTGTCGCGTGTGACGATTGAGTCCTTGCAATTGCGCCGCTTTGCGCCAAATTAGTCCCTGTGCGGCGATTGCCGCGCATGCCCTCCTTGGGCGTTTCCTCCCTAGACTCAAGGCCGCCTAAGGGCGGCCTCCTTTTTTTAGCTGACGGGCTATTTGTTTTTCGCCAGGCCCGCGGCTTATCCGGTGGCGCGGCCGCTGTCGCCGGCGCGCCGATTTGCGCAAAACCGACATGTTTGCGCAAAACTGACATGCCAGAAAAAACCGCTTGCATTTGCTGCGTTGCAATGCAATATTGCTGCGGTGCGATACGTCGCATATGCCCTCCTTAGGGCGTTTCCTCCCTAGACTCAGGCCGCCTTCGGGCGGCCTCCTTTTTTTGCGCTTGTCTTTTTCGCTCCCGCTGCCGCGCCGCCGCTCACTCGGCCGCCCAGCGCGTTCTCTGCGCTTCGCGCGCTTTGGCGCACAGCGCCTCGACCATGCCGGAGAGCGCGCGCGACAGTTCGGCGGCGCCTTCGCTCAGCCGCAAGCTGCGCTCGTCCATGTAGAGGCTGCGATTGATCTCGATTTGCAAGGCGTGGCGGCCGGCGGCGGGCGCGCCGTAATGTTCGGTGATGTAGCCGCCGGCGTAGGGCTTGTTGCGGCGCACGACGAGATTGGCGGCGCGCAGCGCCGTCTCCACCGTCTCCACCATCCAGCGTGCAGCGCTGGAGCCGTAGCGGTCGCCGAGCACGATGTCGCAGCCGCCGACGTCGGGCGAGTTCGACGGCATGGAATGGCAATCGACCAGCAGCGCGAAGCCGAATCGGCGCTGTGCGGTCTCCAGGAGTTCGCAAAGGCGGGCGTGATAGGGCCGGTGCAGGCTGGCGATGCGCCGCAGCGCCGCCTCGACCGGCATCGGCCCGCGATAAATCGGCTGCGCGTCGCCGACGACGCGCGGGATGACCCCGAGCCCGGCGGCGACCCGCAGCGAGCGCGTGTTGGCGAATTCCGGCAGCCGGCCCTCGAACATGTGGGGATCGAGCTCATAGGGTTCGCGGTTGAGATCGAGGAAGGCGCGAGGAAACCATGCGCGCAGCAGCGGCGCGCCGAGGGCCGCCGCCGGCTCAAAGAGTTGGTCGACGAAGGCATCCTCCGAACGGCGCAGCGTCAGCGCGTCGAGCCGCGAAGCGGCGAGGAAGGCGTTGGGATAATGGGCGCCGGAGTGCGGCGAATTCAGCACGATCGGATGGGCGAACCCGGCTGGCTCGAAAACCTCGAAGGGCGGATCGAACTCGGAAAGCCCCAGCGCGTCGTCGTGCATGCGTGGCCGGCCTCCTTGGGGCGTCTGCGCCGTGCGCCGATAATAGACGGAAAACCAAATCGGGGTAAATCATCCGCCCGCCGTGCGAGCAGAATATTCGGCTTCACTCTATGTTCACTATATGATTTGAAGCCAGGGCGGGGAATTTTCGGGGGAATCAGCGATGAACAATCCGACGGCCGCCAGCGCCAGGATCCTGCTGGCGGAAGACGATAACGACATGCGTCGCTTCCTGGTCAAGGCGTTGCAGACCGCCGGCTATTCCGTCGCCTCCTTCGACAACGGACTTTCCGCTTACAATCGCTTGCGCGAGGAGCCGTTCGAGCTGCTGTTGACCGACATCGTGATGCCGGAAATGGACGGCATCGAACTGGCGCGCCGGGCGACCGAGCTCGATCCCGAGATCAAGGTGATGTTCATCACCGGCTTCGCCGCCGTGGCGCTCAACACCGACAACAAGACGCCGAAGGATGCGCGCGTGCTGTCGAAGCCGTTCCATCTGCGCGAACTCGTCAGCGAGGTGCAGCGGCTGCTGAAGGCGGCGTGATGCGGGCCTGGCTCGGCGCGGCGCTGCTGATCGCCGCGCTTGAAATTGGCGCGCTGGGGCCGGCGCGGGCCTCGGCGCTCTCCGACATCCTGCGACGCGGCGTGATTCGGATCGGCGTCACCGGCGATTATCCGCCGTTCGCCAAGCGCGACGCCGCCAGCGGCGCCTATTCCGGCTTCGACGTCGATCTCGCCCAGTCGCTCGGCAAGGCGCTCGGCGTGCGCGTCGCGTTCACGCCCACGACCTGGTCCACACTCTCGGCCGATTTCGCGGCCGGCAAGTTCGATGTCGGCATGGGCGGGATCAGCGTCACCCTGGCGCGCGCCGAGCTCGGCTTCTTCACGCAAGCCTATATGCGCGAGGGCAAGACGCCGATCGCGCGTTGCGCCGACAAAGCGAAGTTTGCGACGCTGGCCGACATCGACAAGCCAGGCGTCACCGTCATCGTCAATCCCGGCGGCGGCAACGAGGCTTTCGACCGCGCGCATCTGAAGGCGGCGCGCATCGAAGTGCATCCCGACAACACGACGATCTTCGAGGCGCTGGCCAACGGCGACGGCGATCTGATGATTACCGACGCCTCCGAGACACGCTATCAGCAGAAGCTGCACCCCGGCGTGCTCTGCGCCGTCCATCCCGACGCGCCGTTCGACTTCAGCGAAAAGGCCTATTGGGCGCCCTATGATTTGCCCCTAGACGGCTTCCTCGACCAATGGCTGCATCGGGTGCGCGAGGACGGGACTTACGCGGCGATCTACGCCAAATGGTTCTGAAGGTCGCGGCGTTCGTCGTCGTCTGGTCGCTGTATTTCATCGTCACCGAGCACGCCTCGGCGATCCATAACGACATGGCGGAGGCCTATGCCTGGGGCCGCGAGTTCCGGCTCGGCTACAATCAGCACCCGCCGTTCTGGGCTTGGGTTTGCGGGCTGTGGTTCCTGATCTTTCCGCGCGCCAACTGGGCGTTCGCGCTGCTGTCGGTGCTCAACGCCGGGGCCGGGCTCCTCGGCGCCTGGGCGTTGGTCGGACGCTTCGTCGACGGCGGTCGGCGGGTTGCGGCGACGGCGCTTTTGGCGCTGACGCCGTTCTATTCGTTCCTGGCCTACAAATATAACGCCAACTCGATCTTCCTGTCGCTGTGGCCGTGGACGCTCTATGCGTTTCTTGGCGCATTGAGGGACAGGCGGTGGGCGGCCTCGCTCGGCTTCGGCGCGCTGATGGGGCTGTCGCTCAACTCCAAATATTATGCGCTGACGCTGGCCGCGACCTGCCTGATCGCGGCGCTCGCCTCCAGTCAGCGGCGGCGCTATTTCCGCTCGGCTTCGCCCTATGTCTCGGTCGCCGTCGCGCTGGCGCTGTGGGCGCCGCATCTGTATTGGCTGGCGACGAGCGGCGCGCCGCCGATCCGCTATCTCGAACGGGTCTCTGGCGGCGGCGTCGCTGAGACCGCTTTTTTCGCCGCCAGCGCGGTGATCGGCGCGGCGTTGCAACAGATCCTCGCGCTCGGCGTCGCGGCGGCGCTGCGCAGGCGTGGCGAGCCGGCGCTCGATAGCGACAACCGGCGGCTATTGCTGATCCTGGCGCTGGCGCCGGTGGTCTTGAGCGTCGCGGCGGCGCTGGCGTTGCGCACGAAAATCTCGTCGAACATGCTGATCGGGGTCTTTCCGCTGAGCCCGCTGGTCGCCATCGTCTACTGGCGGCCGGACCCGGCGCGGGCGAGGCGCTGGGCGCTGGCGGCTGCGGCGCTCGTCTCGCTCGGCGCGTTGGCGCTATCGCCGCTGATCGCGGTGGGCAAGGCTTGGTATGGCCGCGATTCCGAGGATTTCGCGCCGCGCCGCGAGGCGGCGTTGGCGGCGACAGCTTTCTGGCGCCATACGACGGCGGCGCCGCTCGCCTTCGTCGCCGGCTCCTTCCGCTATGACAATGCGGCCGTGTTCTACAGCCCCGAGCATCCCAGCGCCTTCGTCGATTTCGACTATTTCGGCAATCGCTGGGTGAGCCCGGAAAAGCTCGCGGCCGGCGGCTTGTTGAGCATCTGCCGCAAAGACGATGCGGGCTGCCTCGCCAAGACGGCGCGATTCGCCACGCCGGCGGCGCGGCGCGAGGAGATCACGCTCGCCCACAAAGCCTATGGGCGCACGCGGCGGCCGGTGGATTTCGTCATCACCGCGATCCCGCCGCGCTGAATCGCTCCCATCCGCCTTACGCCGCGAGCGCTGCGGCGTCGGCGCGGATGCGCTCGATCATGGAGCGCACGCCGTTGGAGCGCTGCGGCGTCAGGTGCTGTTCGAGGCCGAACTCGCGGAACACGCCGTGCGCGTCGACGGCCATCGCCTCGGTGGGCTTCTTGCCGTCGTAGAGCGCGATGGCGAGGGCGACGAGGCCCTTGACGAGATGCGAATCGCTGTCGCCGCGAATGCGCAGCGCGCCGTTCTCAAGTCCGTCCTCGATCCACACCTGGCTGACGCAGCCGCGCACCTTGTTGGCGTCGGTGCGCGCGGTTTCCGAAAATTCCGGCAGCTCCCGGCCGAGTTCGATCACATAGCGGTATCGATCTTCCCAATCGTCGAGGAAGGCGAAATCGTCGCGAATGGCGTCAAGTGTGCGCAGCGGAGCCTCCGGCGGTCGACCTGCCGCCTAAGATAGGCCGCCGCGGCGGCTGCGCCTACCCGCGCCGCGCGGCTTTTCGAGGCGCCCGCACCGGCCCGAACCAGGGCTCGGCGAGATCGGCCTCGGTCAGCGCGCCGAAGTGCGGCTTGGCCTGCTGAGGCGGCGGCCCCGCCAGCGGCGGTGCGGCGGCGCGCGTCTGCTGCGCGAGGCTGACGGCCGCCACCGCGCAGCCTGCCGCGCTCGCTTGCGCGCTGAGGCTGGCATCGCCGGCCAGCCGCTGACTGGCGGCGCCGGCGCACAGGCTTGCCGCCGCGCCGACCCCCTCGGAGCGCGGCGCCTGTCCGAACATCGCGAAATAGACCGCCCCGAGCCCGATCGCCGATTTGAACAGGAAGCCCATTTTGCCTGCCTCTCGCACCCAACCTGACGCAAGTGTAGGCTGGCGCCCGTGAAAGTCGGATCGAGAAAAGCGCGAAAAACCGAGCTATCCCGTTCACCTTACATAAACCTTGGCGATTGCCTGCGTTAGCGTAACGGAAACCATGCGCGCCGCCGGCGCCGCCAGCGCGGGCATGTCGCGCCAATTCGCGGCATCTCGTTTAGGCGCTGCTTAAGATCGGCGGGCGATGATCTGCCGCGAGGCGCTGCTCTTGAAGCGTTGGAGTCGTTGAATCCCGTGTATTTGGCAAAAGCAGCATTTTCGGCGCGCGCGAGCCTGGCGCGCGCCGGGGCCGTGGTCTCTGCCGGCGCGGCGGCGGCTTTGGCCGGCGCGTTGGGCGTCGCCGCCGCCTGCGCCCCGGCGGCGCCTGCACACGCCAAATGGGTCTCGGGCTTGTCGCTGGCCGCAGCCCTCGGCGCGGTGTTCGCCGCCCGCCGTCCACGCGCTGCGGCCGATGCCGACGGCGAGGCGCCGTCGGGACTGGCGAGCGATTTCGTCGCCTGCCATCGCGTCGATGGCCGGGTGACGACGATCGAAGGCGAGGGCTGGGACGGGCTGGCCGCCGATCGCGCGGAGCTCGCCGGTTATGGGTTGATCGATCGCGTGCATGAGGACGACCGGGCGCGCTTCCTGGTGCAGTTGAACGCTGTCGCCGGCGACGGCATGGCGCGCGCCGCCGCGCTACGATTGCGCCGCAGCAACGGCGGGCATGGGGTTTTCGAAGCGACAACCGCCCAGCCCGGCGTCGAGGGCGGGTTGGTCTCCGCGTTTCGCGAGGTGCGCGCCGCGCCTGATCTCGCCTGTGAGCTTGAGACCGCGCGCGAGGAGGCGCGGCTGGAAAGGTCGCTGAAGGACCGCCTGCTCGCCAATATGAGCCACGAACTGCGCACGCCGCTCAACGCCATTCTCGGCTTCTCCGAGATCCTCGGCGACCCCGCGCTGGCCCCGGTCGACGCCGAGAAGCGCTTCGAATATGCGCGCATCATCCACAGTTCCGCCGATCATCTGCTGTCGGTGGTCAATCTGGTGCTCGACATGTCGAGGATCGAGGCCGGCAAGTTCGCCATTTGCCCGGAGCCGCTGGAACTCTCGCCGCTGATTCGCGAATGCTGCGATATGCTGCGGTTGCGCGCCAATCGGGGCGATGTCGAGATCGTCGTCGCGCCGCTGTCGGAGGGGCTGGAAATCGTCGCCGACAAGGGCGCGTGTCGGCAGATCATCGTCAACTTGTTGTCGAACGCCGTCAAATTCACGCCGCCGCGCGGCCGGGTGATCGTCGAGGCGCGGGTCGAGGACGGCGTCGCCCGCATCTCCGTCACCGATACCGGCATCGGCGTCCGCCCGGATGATCTGCCGCGCCTTGGCGATCCTTTCTTTCAGGTCAAGTCCGGCTATGATCGCAGCTTCGAGGGCGCCGGCCTCGGCTTGTCGCTGGTGCGCGGCCTCGTCGGCCTGCATGACGGCTCGCTGCTGATGGAATCGGCATTCGGGGTCGGCACGCGCGTCACCGCTTTGCTGCCGATGTCCATTCGCGCCGCGGCGCGGCGCGTCGTTTCGGCGCGGCTGGACACGGTTTCCGAATTGACCCTGCCGGCGCTCGCCCTGAGCGACGCGGCGCGGGAGGAGAGACGTAGTGCCTGACGTTGCGGACCGCATTCGCCTGGAACCCAAAATTCGTGTGGAACCGAAGATTCGCATGGAGCCCAGAGGGCGCTCGGAGCCCAAATCGCAAGGCAAGCCGAAGGCGCAACGGCGCGGCAAGCTCGCCTGGCTGCGCGCCTTGGCGCCGAAGAAAAAGAGCACCGTCGCGGGCGCGGCGCTGGCGGCGATGATGATCGGCATCGTCGTCAACGCGCTGGCCTTGCAGCACGGCCGGCGGATTGCACTCGCTCCCGCGCCGACGGCGGTGGCGGCGATCAAGGCGCCGGCGCCTGCGGTTGCGCCCGTCGTTCGGCCCCCGGCGCCCGCCGTCGAGGTTCCGACGCCGGAGCCGCGTCCGGCGCCGACGACCTTGGCGCTCGCCCGCGCGCCGAAATCCGACGACGCCATCGCCGATTTCCTGCGCGCGCAGGCGCCGCAGAAGCGTCGGCTGACGCTTGCCGCGCAGGAGGCGCTGGCCAAGCTCGGCTTCTCGGTCAAGGCGACCGGCGGGCTTGATGCGCAAACCCGTGGCGCGCTGCGCGAATTCGAGAAATCGCACCACATGGCGGCCTCGAACGAAATTTCCGCCAAGCTCGTGCGCGCCCTCAAGGCGGCGGCGCGCTGAGCCTTGCGACTGCGCACCGACATCTGGGTGGCGGCCTACATGCGCACGATCGAGGTCGGCGGCGGCTTCGCCACGCTGAGGCGGCGCGGCGCGGCGGAGGCCGGGGCGGTGTTCGTCGTGCTCGACGCGCTCGACGGCCGCTGCGCGTTGTTCGCGCCGGGCCCTAGCGACGAGACGCTCGGCGAGCGCCGCTTTCTGCGCGCCCATAAGGCCGAATGGGTCGATTCCGCCGAGGTCTCGGCGCGGTTGGAGCGTGAGGCCAAACGCGACCCCGACCTGTGGATCGTCGACGTCGAACGCCGGGATGGCGAACCCGGCCTCGATGTGCTCGACGGCTAAGCCTTAGTCGTCGCCGGATGCGTCGCTGGCGCCGGTCGGCGTGCGGTCGATATCGCCTTCGGCCGGGAGCACCGGCGAGACGAGCCGCGTCTCCTGCTGCCCGACTGCTGCCGGGAAAGCGAAATTCGGCCCGTGCAAATCGACGGGAGCGGAAGCGAAAGCCGGCGCGGCGCGGCGCGGGCGGGCGCTGGAGACGTCCATCGGCTCCTCGACGTCGGGCGCCGGCGGCAGGCCGTCCGGCTGGGCCGGCGGGGGCGGCAGATCGTGCGCCGGCCGCGGGCGGCAATAGCGCCGGGGGCCGGTGTTGGTGCGCCCGTGCATCGCCAGATCGAGATGGAAATGATTGTAGTGGAATCGATCGGCGCCGGGCGCCAGCACGGTGGTGAACAGGCCGCAGGCGCCGCCTTCCGCCTCACGCAGAAACGCCGCCTCCTGGGCGCCGGCGGCCCCCCAGTCGCGGACGATGACGATTTTGCGGCCGTCCGCCAAGACGAAGCCGGAAACGTCGACGGCGTTGCCAAAGGCGTGCTCGGAGAGGCGGCGGCCGGCCATATTGTCGATGCTGCGGCAGGAATAGGCGCCGAAGACGTCGAGTTCGCTCACCGGGACGCCGAATCGCGCCATCGCCGCCGGCTGCACCACCGAATCGAGCCAGTCGTTGAGCGCCGCGACCATCGGGCAATCCATCACAACCGCCTTGTCGAGCGGGATCGCGCCATCCTTCAGCGCCGCGACGCGCAACGGATGCTCCATGCCGCAGGTTCCCGGCCCGTCGATGGACGAGAGCGCGCGCAGCGAGGCCGACGGCCGCACGCGGCCCTCGGCGAGGCAGACCTTTTCGGCCTGGCCGCGCCACGCCGCGCGCTCCTCGCGCTGAAACAGACCGCAGCCCGCCAGGGTGAGCAGGATCAGTCCAAGGGCTGCAATTGGCCGAACGCAACGCGCCATTCCCACAAATTGCAATTGTTTTCTAAAGGAATACTGAACCCTGCGCGCCTTTTTTGAGCCCCGATCGCCGGCTACCGCGCAACCTGCGGCAGACTCGGGCGAGGCGGCGGATGAACGGCGGCGGGTGGCGCTTCGGCCTTTTGGCGCTTGCTTTGGTCTGGCTCCATGCGGGCA
>Ga0134126_10001998_pt1 | contig 25876 bp, 18 predicted proteins | sample KB31752_FD_96881 | JGI IMG/M metagenome (GOLD analysis project Ga0134126, IMG submission 96881) | Terrestrial soil microbial communities with excess Nitrogen fertilizer from Kellogg Biological Station, Michigan, USA - KB3-175-2 | ecosystem: Environmental > Terrestrial > Soil > Unclassified ... | reverse complement strand
ATCGCCAACCGCGGCGAAATCGCACTTAGAATTATAAGGACTTGCAAAGAAATGGGCATCAAAACAGTGGCCGTTTATTCTACGGCTGATAAAGATAGCCTTCATGTAAGATTTGCAGATGAAGCCGTTTGTATAGGAAAGCCTTCCAGCGCTGAAAGCTACTTAAACATTCCTCACATAATGGCTGCCGTTGAAATTACCAATGCCGATGCGATTCATCCGGGATACGGTTTCCTTGCCGAAAATTCAAAGTTTGCGCAAATATGTTTCGACCATGGAATAAAATTTATTGGGCCGACACCGGCAATGATAAATTCTATGGGTGATAAAATAACTGCAAAAGAAACAATGATTGTTGCAGGAGTTCCGGTGGTGCCCGGTGTTGAGGGATTGTTAAGGGATATAAACCATGCAAAAAAATCTGCTGCAGAAATTGGTTATCCTGTCATATTAAAAGCAACCGCCGGAGGTGGAGGAAAAGGTATGAGGGTTGTTTGGGAAGAAAAAGATATTCAGAAAGCTTTGGAAACCGCAAAGATAGAAGCAGCAGCGTCTTTCAAAAATGATGGTATTTATATGGAAAAATTTGTGGAAGAACCACGCCATATTGAAATACAAATTGCAGGAGACCAATACGGCAATGTTTGTCATTTAAGTGAGCGCGATTGTTCTATTCAACGCCGCCATCAGAAGCTGGTTGAAGAATCGCCATCACCTTTTATGACTCCGGAATTGAGAGAGAGAATGGGAGAAGCTGCAATTAAAGCCGCCTCTGCTATTAACTATGAAAGCGTTGGTACTGTTGAATTTTTAGTGGATAAAAACCGCAATTTTTATTTCATGGAAATGAATACGCGCATCCAGGTTGAACATTGCGTTACCGAAGAAGTAATCAACTATGACCTGATAAAAGAACAAATAAAGATTGCTGCGGGAGATAAAATATCAGGAAGAAATTATTACCCTGAAATGCATGCTATTGAATGCAGGATAAATGCAGAAGACCCTTATAATGATTTCCGCCCTTCGCCCGGTAAAATTACAGCTCTTAATCAACCAGGCGGCCATGGCGTCCGCGTAGACAGCCATTGTTATTCCGGATATACAATTCCCCCGTATTATGACAGTATGATTGGTAAATTAATCACCATGGCTCAAACGCGCGATGAAGCCATAGATACAATGTACAGGGCTTTGAGCGAATATGTAATTGAAGGGATAAAAACGACTATTCCGTTCCATCTTCAGCTGATGCAAAATGAAGAGTTTAGAAAAGGAAATTTCACTACCAAATTTTTGGAAGGTTTCAAAATGAAATAATTAACTCTGAATTCAAAACAGGAATATAACTTATTTGTTTCTTTACTGGATTTGAACAATTGAATTAGTAATAAAAAGAGGAAATGAATACCAGGATAATTATGGCGGCAAGTGCATTATTCCTTGGTGTAATAGGAATTAGCCTTACTTTTCTTTCAAGTGAAATATCGGTTTATATTGGTATAAGCTCAACAAAATCTTTTCAAGTGGTGCTCCAAATTCTGGGCGCTCTGTTTTTTGGATTTGCCATGTTGAATTGGATGATAAAAGACGGCACTATTGGCGGAATTTATCATCGTCCGGCCGTAATAGCTAATTTTTCTCATTTTTTTATTGCCGCACTTGCTTTAATTAAAGAAGTTTTTGCCCATAATGGCCTGCCACATATTTTTTGGGTACTGACAGTTGCCTATTGGTTTTTTGCAGTTCTTTTTGGATTAATTCTTTTTCGAAATCCTGTAAGAGGGAGAAAAACAACCAACTAATAACATCTAAACTCTTCGTACCGTCAAAGAATTTTCTCACTTCATTTTATTTTCAATTTCTGTAAGGTTAATTTTTATTCCGCTGTCGGAAAATTCCGGTTGTTGTTCTAATCTTTTTTTATCATTAAAGCCTAATGAAACTGCTTTTAATAGATCATCTTTTGTGGCTGCAGAATTATTTTCACGCGCACTTAAAATTGCCGAAAGGTACCACGCTTCGCTGTTTGTAGGATCTGCCATTTTATATAAGCCCACAAAATATTCTGCATCTTTATTATGGTTTTGGCTGATTAGTTGACTGCTTATTGAATAAAATGCGAGTGAAAGATAAGCTTGTAAACGTTGATACATCAAGCCTTCCGGCGTTTTTACGGCAGCCTTTTCTTTTACATCATTAATCACATTGTTCCAATAATTTTCATCTCTTATTTGAAATTGCTGCTGGAACCCGGCTTTTATAATTCCTTCTTTTTTCAATAAATCTTCATTTGCCTGCGATTGATTTTTATAAGAAGCTGTTTGGGTAATAGAATCCTTTTTTTTATGAAACCAATTGACTTTATCTGTTACGCCGTCTAGCATGTTGATAGAATATTGACAAGAGCTTTCCGCTTTTAAAAGCTGGTTAGATTTTTCTTCATCCACAATTTTATTTTTATTTTCTTCAACAAACTGATTGATAAAAAAACTATCTCGCGGAATTAAATTATTCCTCATTGCGTCAAACTGTAATCCTGAAAAAGCAGTTTTCATAATATTTAATGGAGCCCATTCATGTATGCCGTCGAAAAAAATAATTCTATGTTTGGTTTGGGTGTTGTCCAGTATTTTATCAATAGAAATAAGGTCTGTCATATTCATATCGCCTTTTCCTGCGATAGATGTAAGGGTAAATTTGAAATTTCCTGATTTGGTAATTTCTTCAAGCCCTGCACCATTGGCTATTACGCCTTTTATTTCCGGATGATGTAATGCAAGAAAAGTGGCGACTTTTGCGCCACCTGAAAAGCCACATGTATAAATTCTCTCCCGGTTTATGGCAATTCTTTTTTGCACATCTTCGTTTAAATTATCCCAAATATTTTCTACATTATTCCAGTCATTTCCATTTTTTGAATTGTTGCTTCCAACTAAAATAAAATGAAAGTTATCGGCGAGGGATTTGTACTTTTTTATTGGAAGCAAACCATCACCATGCGGATCAAAAAAATAAATGATTGGAAGTGCCTGGTTGCGGTTATTCCCGGGAATATACAATGCGTAAGATTGAGCCGGGCTCGTTTTGCAAATAACCGGGTTTATTATTTTACCGGATGGGAAACTATCTTCAAAGGCTATTTTTAAAATCAATGTGGAATCAATATCGGCCTCTTTATCGTTACTTGGGCCACCGCAGGAAGTGAGAGAAAAATAAAGAAAAAATATTATAATAAACTGGCTTGGTTTCATAATTATTTGGAAAGTTTTCTGCCGTAAATTGCTTACCATCCCATCTTTAAAAATATAAATTAAAAATAAATATTCTTAATTACGAAGGAATAAAAAATATAGAAGTAGTAAACAAACAAAAAAGTGAAAAATTTATTTTGTTCCATCAAAGAAAATCCAAAGGGGTAATTAGTAATAAAGCCAAAAATTACCCTAAGGCTGAAATCTCTACATTATCTCTTTCAATTTTTCCACTACTACATCTACTTCTTCTTTTGTGTTGTATTTGCTGAAAGAGAACCTCACTGTTGTTTGATCCGCATTTTTTGAAATAGCGTTAATAACGTGGCTCGAAGCTTCTGCTCCTGAAGTACAGGCGCTGCCCCCACTTGCACAAATATTATTGATGTCAAGATTAAAAAGAAGCATATCCGATTTTTCGGATTTTGGGAACGCTACACTTAAAACTGTGTAAAGGCATTTACCTTCGGGATTGCCATTAAAATGAACACCCGGAATATTTTCTAAAAGCCTTTCTTTCATGTAATTTTTTACTTCTTTTATATGCCGGCTTTCTTCTTCCATATTTTCAACGGCTATTTCCAGTGCTTTCGCGAAACCAACAATCCCATAAATATTTTCAGTTCCTGCGCGCATATTTCTTTCCTGGCTGCCGCCGTTAATAAGGGGATGGATTTTTATATTCCGGTTGATATACAACATTCCGATTCCCTTTGGCCCGTGAAATTTATGAGCTGCTGCGTTGATAAAATGAACATGTAATTTTTGAAGGTCAATCGGAAAATGGCCAACAGTTTGAACGGTGTCAACGTTTAATACTGCGCCATATTTTTCAGCTAGTTCAGCCACCCTTTCAATATCCGTAATGTTTCCTATTTCGTTGTTGGCATGCATTAATGAAACCAGGCATTTCTCTTTATTTTCATTTAATAGCTTTTCCAGGTCATCATAATCAATTAATCCATTGGATAAAATCTTTACGTAAGACAATTTTACTTTTCCGATTTCGGCGAGGTGTTCGATGGAATGCAGCGTAGCATGATGTTCCAACGGTGAACTTATAATGTGTGTGCAGCCCAAATCGTTTACTGCGGCATTGATTGCAGTATTCGTACTTTCCGTGCCTCCGCTCGTAAAAAAAATTTCTGAAGGATGGGCATTTAAAATTTTAGCGACCGATTTCCTCGCACTTTCTATTGCCATTCTTGTTTCTCTTCCGTAAGAATAAATGGAAGAAGGGTTTCCAAATTTCTCAGTAAAAAACGGTACCATCGCTTTAAAAACCTCTTCGTCAAGAGGAGTTGTAGCGGCATTGTCAAAATAAATTCTTTTCATTTTATTTAACTCATTACTTCGTGAATATCTTTCATGATCTTGCGGGCGATATTTTCAGCAGTGGTTTCAAAATTACTTTCAGAATAAATTCGCAGGATTGGTTCAGTATTGCTGGTTCGTAGGTGAACCCAATCATTCCCAAATTCTATTTTTAACCCATCGTCCGTGTTGATAGGATTATTTTTGTATTTGTCTTTTATTTTTTGAAAAACCTCTTTAACGTCCACATTATTTTCAAGGGTTATTTTATTTTTTGAGATAAAATAATCAGGAAACATTCCCCTGAATTGCTTGATACTTTTTTGAGAATGAGCCAGGTGCGATAGAAATAAACCAATACCAATCAAGGCATCGCGGCCATAGTGAAAATCAGGAACAATTATTCCACCATTTCCTTCGCCACCAATTACTGCATTTACTTCTTTCATTTTTTGCACAACATTTACCTCGCCTACGGGGGAAGGGAAATAGTCACCCTCATGCTTATACGTAATTTCTTTTAGTGATTTTGTAGAAGACATATTGCTCACGGTGTTTCCTTTTCTGTTGCTAAGAATATAATCAGCAACGGCAACTAAAGTATATTCTTCGCCAAACATACTTCCATCTTCGCAGACAAAGCAAAGCCTGTCTACATCAGGGTCTACAGCAATTCCTAAAGACGCTTTCTGCTTTATTACTTCATTGCTTAAGCCAATCAGGTTTTTAGGAAGCGGCTCGGGATTGTGTTCAAATTTTCCATTGGCTTCCCCGTTAATTACTATAATATTTTTTACTCCAAGAGCTTTTAGCAAGGCAGGAATATAAATAGCTCCCGAACTATTTATTGGATCGAGAACGATTTTGAAATTGGCTTTCTTTATTGCTTCCACATCTACCAAATCATAATTTAAAACCGCTTCAATATGTTTTTGAAGATACGTATTATCTGTTTTATAAGACCCGGTTTTGTTCACTGAAACAAAATTGAACTTTTCACCTTCTGCAATAGAAAGTACTTTTTCACCCGCTTTCGCATCCAAGAATTCTCCTTTACTATTTAATAATTTCAATGCATTCCATTCGGCCGGATTATGGCTCGCTGTTAAAATAATTCCCCCGGAAGCGCCTTCTTCTTTCACAGCGATTTCTACTGTGGGCGTTGTGGTGAGCCCAAGGTCAATTACATCAAAGCCACAAGCCATCAGCGTATTAGCGCACAGTGCACTGACCATATTTCCGCTGGTACGGCCATCACGGCCAATAATAATTTTTTTATGATTTGGGCTTTCGTCAAGAGAAGCCGCAAAGGCTGCGGTAAACTTTACAATATCCAAAGGAGTAAGATTTTCACCAGGTTTGCCACCTATAGTTCCTCTAATGCCGGAAATGCTTTTTATCAGTGCCACATAATTATTTTAAAAAAGCAAATTTACTTTTTTTATTGTTTGATTTTAATACAAAATACTGCTAAAACTGTTTTGAACCTTATTGAAAATTTCTCCTTTTAAATTTTGTCAGATTTTATCAGAATGACTTCACTGCCAGATAAGAAAAGACTATTTGAAAAGATAGGTTTGCCCGCTGGTTGTTATCAGTATATTTAAAACGCTAGAGAATCTAAATCTATTTAAAACTATGGAGTGCCCATTAATATCTTCAACATTACAATCGGTTTATACGCAGTAAACCAACAAATTAAGCAGATTTTTATTTAGCAGATTTGAATATTACGCTTCCGCTTTTTTCAGTGTCAGATTCTATTCTTACTTCGTACCTTTTGCCTCCGTCTGTAACTACCATCAATGCTGTATTTGGAGGAATAGTTCCCAGGTTATCAGCATACATCGTTACAATATTTTGAGGCGTGTTTTTATCAATGGCAAGCGTAAGGGAAATAGGCTTATCAGACAATCTTTGGTGTGATAAAACAATTTTACCATTGTAGAAGACTGTTATTGAATCACCATCAATTTCGCCGTTATCATAAAAATCGAGTTTGAATGTAGGCTGGCTTATGTCAATCGTCCTTATAATGTCTTTTCTTCGATTTTCAAAGCCTTTTATTGCTGGAGAAATATGGATTGGATTTTCAACATTTTGATCAGGTAAATCTTTTGTCGTAACAAGGCTTTCAACTTTATTGGACTTTTCCAATTGAGCTTTTTGATCAGGTACTTTTCTTACCGGTAGTGTTGGTTTTTTGGCAGAAGATGCTATTTCGTTTTTATGTACCGGTTCTTTTTTATAAGTTGGCTTTTTGGCTAATGTTTTTGCCTTCGCAACAGGCTCTGTTTTACGAGGCATAAATCCTACCGGAAGAGAATTTATAATTTTCCGCGAAAGAGTTGTGGTGCCGGTACCGCATCCTTTTCCCTGGTTTGGTGCAGGAATCCAGGTTCCCCGCAAAATTTCCATTCCCGAATCTTTTTCATAATGCAACCTGTGGGTTTGAAAACAATTTTGAAAATCAGGTGGTGTATTGAATTTTGTTCTTTCAACTTCTGTAACCACCAGGTCGTTTGTTTGACGATCTAAAGTCCCTGTCAATCTGCAAATAGTATAGTACCTGCTAACCCCTTCATGAAAATAAGTATAAGAATAGCCGGAAACCTTCGAGCCTTCAGTCGTAAGTTCCAATACATACTTGATGTCATCGTCAATACCCGGTATACCTATTGCTCCCTCATCGAAACCACCCTTCCATTGTCCGTCAAAATTGATTTCTTTTTTTAGGTGCGATTTGGAATGAGATGAATTTTTTTCTGAAGAAAGGTTTTGTGCATAAGAGCGCTGCGCAAATAATCCAAAGTTTACGAAGAGTAAAATTATCAGCGTAAAATATCTTTTCATTAATGCCTCATTATTTGTTCAATCAAAATAATTTGTTATTAAAAACTTGAGACTTCAAAGGAATAGCATCTATGTCTAATACTTCGTTAAATTTGCGTTTCAAAATTTAAAGAAAACAAAATTTTAAAAAAGAGGATGATTAATATTACTTTTCCTGACGGAGCTGAAAGGCAGTATGAGAAAGGATCTTCAGCCATGGATATTGCAAAATCAATTAGCGAAGGTTTGGCCAGAAAAATTATAGCTGCTGAAATAAACGGTCAGGTTTGGGACCTTTCGCGGCCTATAAATGAGGATGCATCAGTCAATTTTTTGAAGTGGGAAGATGAAAAAGGAAAGTCAACTTTTTGGCATTCGTCTGCCCACCTGATGGCAGAAGCAGTAGAAGATACTTTTCCCGGTGTAAAATTTTGGGTTGGCCCACCAATTGAAAAAGGTTTTTATTATGATATTGACCTGGGAGAAAATGTGATCACTGAATCTGACCTTGAAAAGCTGGAAAAGAAAATGAATGTGCTTGCGAAAGAAAATAAACCTTTTGTAAGAAAGGAAATTTCAAAAGCAGATGCTGTAAAATATTTTGAAGAAAAAGGCGACGAATATAAACTGGATTTACTGTCTAAATTAGAAGATGGAAATATTACTTTTTATTCGCAGGGAAATTTTACAGATTTGTGCCGTGGCCCACATATTCCTTCTACCGGAATCATAAAAGGAATAAAATTAACTTCTATTGCCGGGGCTTACTGGAAAGGGGATGAAAAAAATAAAATGCTTACCCGCATTTATGGCGTCACTTTTCCTAATCAAAAAGAATTGGATGAATATCTTGTTTTTTTAGAAGAAGCTAAAAAAAGAGACCACCGGAAAATCGGAAAAGAACTGGAGCTGTTCACTTTTTCAGAAAAGGTAGGTGCCGGTTTGCCACTTTGGTTGCCTAAAGGCGCGATGCTTCGGCAGCGCCTCCAGGATTTTATGCAAAAAGCACAATTGGATACCGGCTATCTTCCTGTTATTACGCCACATATCGGATCAAAAAATTTATATGTTACCAGTGGCCATTATGAAAAATATGGAAAAGATAGTTTTCAGCCAATAAAAACACCGGTAGAAGGAGAAGAATTTCTTTTGAAACCAATGAATTGCCCGCATCATTGTGAAATTTATAAATCTTCTCCGAGGAGCTATAAAGACCTTCCGTTAAGGTATGCTGAATTTGGAACAGTATATCGTTATGAACAATCGGGTGAATTGCACGGGCTTACAAGAGTTCGCGGATTTACCCAGGATGATGCACATCTGTTTTGCATGCCCAACCAGGTAAAAGAAGAATTTATAAAAGTAATTGATCTTGTTTTGTACACCTTAAATTCGCTTGGATTCAGCGATTTTACTGCTCAAATTTCATTGAGAGATAAGAATGACCATACAAAATACATCGGCAGCGATGAAAACTGGGAGCGCGCTGAAAAAGACATTATTGAAGCCGTAGAAGAAAAAGGATTAAAAAACGTGGTAATAGAATATGGCGAGGCAGCTTTTTATGGCCCGAAATTGGATTTCATGGTCCGCGATGCGATCGGTAGAAAATGGCAATTGGGAACTATACAAGTAGATTATAATTTACCCGAAAGATTCGACCTTACTTATATTGGTGAGGATAATGCAAAGCACAGGCCTGTAATGATTCACCGCGCGCCATTTGGTAGTTTGGAAAGGTTTGTTGCGGTGTTGATTGAAAATTGTGCCGGTAAATTTCCCATGTGGCTGGTGCCGATACAGGTAAAAATTTTGCCAATAAGTGATAAATTTATATCTTATGCTGAAAAAGTTTTAAGTCAATTAAAAAAATATGATATTCGTGCTGAAATAGATGACAGAAGTGAAAAGATTGGCAGAAAAATAAGGGATACAGAAATGGCGAAAATTCCAATAATGCTTATTATTGGGGAGAAAGAAGTCAACGAAGAAAAAGTTTCTGTAAGAAGGCAGGGAAAAGGGGACGAAGGATCAAAAACTTTAAACGAGGTAATCGAAAATATCAGGGAAGAAGTAGAAAATAAAACTTATATTAATTAATAAAACAGCATAAATTAAATTTTAATCTAAAAACAATTAATGGCATTTCCACCACGGCCCAGGGGCTTTAATCCACGTTTTAAAAAAGAACAACAGCAGGAACACCGTACCAATCACATGATAAGAGTACCCAATGTAAGATTGGTTGGTGAAAATATTGAAGTAGGAATTTACACTATTTTAGAAGCACAAAAAATTGCAAATGAGCAGGGGCTTGATCTCGTAGAAATTTCTCCGAATGCAGACCCGCCGGTTTGTAAAGTAATTGATTACAATAAGTTTCTTTATGAAAAGAAGAAACGCGAAAAAGACATGAAGGCAAAAAGTAAAGTTTCTGAAGTAAAAGAAATCCGCTTTACACCTAATACAGATGATCATGATTTTGATTTTAAATCAAAACATGCAGAAAACTTTTTAAAAGATGGCAATAAAGTAAAGGCGTATGTTCAATTTAAAGGGCGCGCAATCATGTTTAAGGAAAGGGGAGAATTGTTATTATTAAAATTTGCTGAAAGGCTTGTCGATGTAGGTACTTTGGAAAGTATGCCTAAGTTGGAAGGTAAAAGAATGTTTGCCATTTTTGCCCCAAAGAGCCAAAAAAAGAAATAGGCCAGGATGAATTAAATATTTATAAATTCTTAGGATTATTTATTCAAAGCTTATGAAATAATAGCTTGGCCAGGCCGAAGAATTCAGGGATTGATCTATTAATGTTCTTAAATATTGTAGGTTTATTTACGTAAATTATACGTATTATTACCATTCGGTAAATTTAGTAGTTCTTCTGTATGATATACCAATTTTAAAGTAGAATTTTGTAGGGTTATTTACATTAAAAATTCATTTATACTATGAAAAAAGATTCGGGGGATGTGATCAATGTGATGATAGTTGATGATCACGTACTTTACAGGGCGGGAGTAAAAACCGCACTGTCTTCAAAAAGTGATATAAAAGTAATTGCGGAAGCAGACAATGGCGCTCACCTTCTTAACATGCTTAAAGGAATTCAGCCAGACGTAATATTACTGGATATTCAAATGCCGATAATGGATGGGATTACCGCATTACCGGAAGTAAAAAAGCTTTACCCGGGGATTAAGGTTATCATGCTTACTTTATTGGATGACCAAAGTGTAATTACTAAGTTAATGGAGTTAGGTGCTAATAGTTACCTGGTTAAAACTTCTGATGCCGAAGTGATTTATGAAGCAATTAAAACCTGCCATCAACAGGAATTCTATTTCAATGCCCTTACTAATAAAGCGCTATTAAATAATCTTCGTCAAAAAAATATCACTTCTCCATTTAAAACAGCGAATGACGATGCAGTTCTTAATGATAAAGAAATTACAATTTTAAGGCTAATGTGCGAAGAAAAAAGTACACGCGAAATAGCGGAGGCTGTTGATTTAAGCCCAAGAACTATTGAGGCCATAAGAGACAAGTTAAAAGTAAAAACCGGCACCAAAAGTACTGCAGGCCTTATTATGTTTGCGGTTAAAAATAATCTGCTTGACCAACAAAATTAAAGCTGGTAATACAATCCAACTGTTTAATTTTGCTCTTTCATTTCATTTGTGAAAGAGCATTTTTTTATTTACAATGGTGAATTTTTTCGTCTTGGTATGCTTGTTATAAGCATCCAAGACTGGTCTTTTAGGTATGGTGATGGGTTTTTTGAAACGATGCGGATATACAATGGTTAAATTTAAAAAGCAATTACCATTTTGAGAGATTATTTTCAGGATTGAATATTTTAAATTTTGAAATTCTTCCACAATTTTCAAGGGTTATCTTACAGATGCAGTAAACCGGCTTTTACTCAGGAATTCTATTCTCAAATATGCAAAAATTCTACTAACGATCTTTTAAATGCTGATGAAATATTTCTTACCCATTCTATTCATCGGTTGAAATGGGTAAAGAAATTTAGGAATAAATCCTATACCAGTCTGAAAAATAAGGAAATCTTTAAACGGCTGATATTTCTTTGTATAATAGATCCATAAACTAAGATTTTCAAGAAAATAAAAAAAAATTAAAAAACCCTGCAATTTTGCAGGGCTAATATTTTAATTAAAAATTAATTTATAATTCCTTCACAGTTGTGGTGGAAGTTACTTTTACCGTAGCAGGGAAATCCTGGCCCATTGCTGAAACAGTACCTGAAGCATCTCCTGTAGAAGTACTCGACTGAATTATGCCGGATTTTACATCAACCTTTTCCTCTCCGGCAACTTTGCCTTTTGTTTTTGTTGAAATTTCCATTCCGTTTTGTTCCATTTTTACATCAGAGGTGGTTGTTCCTGTAAAAGCTACATCTGCAATTCCACCGCTAATACTTTTGATGGTATAATTAGTGGTTCTGGATATTCCATCAGTAGTTGAGCTATCCGTCCAGGTAGCCCCAACTTTTACATTATCAGGCAATGCCACAAAAGCCAATTGTGTTCCGAATCCTGTTTGAGCTAAATTTAATCTTTGGGCAACTCCGCTTAAGGACGAATCTGAAGAATCTTTAGAAATGATTTTTCCGGAATTATCAATTTGTAAATCTTTCGGTTGATTAATAAAAGCTTTTAAACCTTCCCCCATTTGGCCATCCATGTCTTCTTTTTTATCAGAGTCAAAATTGATTTGCTGGCTCATCACATCCATGTCCATTACAATGTGCGAAAGCGTATTGGTTAAGTTATAGTTGTTGCCTGTTTTTCCTTTTACTTCAATTTTATAAGTGGAAGCAACATTAAACTTTGATTCCATGGATTGGCCCTGAATTTCAGTTGTACTATTCGTTTCGACTTTATTATCAACCTGGTATGTTTTTCCCGTTGATAATTTAAGAAATGTGTTCGTTTGCCCGATCGAGGCTGTAGAAAAGCAAACAGTAGCGAATAAAACGAGTTTTATTTTTTTCATATTTATATTTTATTTTTAAAAGGTGCAAATATAATGCTACTAATTACAGTTGGGTTGAATTTCTAGTATACTATTTTAGAAACCAATTTTAGTAATCATTATTCGGCTTTGAAGGTTTTGGCATCACGTTTTTGGGCTTTTTTTCAGGGCTTTTTGGGGTAGAAGAAGGCATGTAATTTTTGGGGCCAATTGGTGAGGTGGATTCTTTAGGCACGTTTTTTTGCTGTGCAGCTTTACTAAAATCGGATTCAACCGGAACATCAGTTGACGGTGCATAATCTGATGCATTTCCATTTCCCTCTACATCTGCTGAATCTATTCCTTGCCCTTCCTGAGAAATGGCAGCAAAATTTTGGTCTGCGTAAATTGGATTATTATTTAACTCAGCCGGTTTTTGAAAATCTGCTTTTGGGTCAATTCCAAGTGACTTATCTGCATATACTTTTTGCATAAAGTAAGCCCATTCCGGCATTGCCATATCGCTACCTCCGCCGGTGCCATATTTTGGTAAATGTAGGAACGGATCATCATTTCCAACCCATCCACCTGCAAGAAGCTGTGGTGTATACCCTATAAACCAACCGTCGGTATTATCATTGGTTGTTCCTGTTTTTGCGCCTATTATACTTTGTATTCCATACCTCCAGCGTAATGAGCCGGCAGTTCCATAATCAACTACGCCTTGCATCATTTTCACCATAGTATATGCATCCACTTCACTTATAACCTGTTTTACCTGCGGTTCAAAAGTTTCCAAAACATTTCCGTTCCTGTCTTCAATTTTTGTAAGGTATACAGGTTCAGTATTAAAGCCTCTGTCCGGGAACATCGTATAAGCCTGTAACATTTCTATCAATTGAATATCAGCGGAGCCCAATGCAATAGATGGAACCATAGGGATATCGCTTTTGATACCACATTGATGCGCAAATTCTACCGTCTTTTTCGGCCCTATTCGGCTCATAAGGTCAAATGCCGCAACGTTGATAGATTTTGCCAGGCAATAAGCCATTGTCCCTCCCGGCCCGGTAATGGTTTTTTTGGCAAGAGTAATTGGTTTTCCCCCAATATATGAGTCAGGGGTTAGGCCAGCGTCTGTTATGGCAAGTGTATATAATATAGGTTTAAACGTCGATCCAACCTGCCTGTTAGCCGTTACATGATCATACTTAAAATATTTAAAATCTATTCCACCGACCCACGCTTTTACTTCTCCGGTTACCGGGTCCATCGCACAAAAACCTGTCTGCATCATTTCTTTGCAATATTTTATGGAATCAATTGGCGTCATCACGGTATCAGTTTCACGATTTTTATTCCAGGCAAAAACTTTCATATTTACAGGCACATGAAATGATTGCTTTATTTCAGCATCTGTAGATCCGTTTTCCTTCATGTTTTTCCATCTTTCACTTTCCTTCATTGCATTAATCAAAATAGCTTCCTGCCCCTTCCATACATTTTTTGGTAATTGGTGAATAAATTTTTTCTGCATTGACGCCATATGTTTTACAACCGCTTCCTCTGCATACAATTGCATTTTTGGGTCAATGGTAGTAAATATTTTTAGCCCATCCCGGTAAAGGTCATATTTTTCGCCTGTTACAGGGTTTTTGTGCGTATTACACCAGTCTTGTAATTTTTTAGTCAGTACTGAGCGAAAATATGGAGCTATTCCCTGGCTTTCATTTACCAATTTATATTTTATATCGAGTGGTTTTTGTTTGTAAATAGCCGCATCTGACGCAGAAAGATCATTGTTGGTCACCATCCTGTCAAGCACTAAATTCCGCCTTGCCATAGCAGCCTTAGGGTTACGCCGTGGATCGTATTTGCCAGGGCCGCTCAACATTCCTACTAATAATGCCGCTTCATCAGGAGTTAGTTTAGAAGGTTCTTTTTGAAAATATACCAATGATGCATTCCTGACGCCATATACATTTAGCCACGAAACCCTATTAAGGTATAATGCAATAATTTCCTGTTTGGTGAAATTACGTTCTAGTTTTAGTGCCACAATCCATTCTTTTATTTTATCAATACCCCGTTTTAAAACAGAACCCCTGCCTTGGCCTAAAATGTTTTTGGCAAGTTGCTGCGTGATAGTACTTGCGCCTCCTTGCCTTCCAAACCCTTTTACAGCGCGGGCCAGGGCGATAGGGTCTATGCCGGAATGATCGTAAAAACGAATGTCTTCTGTGGAAATCAGAGCATCTATTACGCTTTTTGAAATATTTTTATAATCAACGGAAACCCTGTTTTCAGTGTAAATTTTTCCCATAAGGGTCTTTCCATCGTTTGCATAAATTTCTGTTGCAAGGTTTGCCTGTGGATTTTCTAATTCCTGGAGAGAAGGTAATTTTCCAAAAAGCCCGAAGTTAGCTGCAGCGAGTACCAATGTAAAAAAAGCCAAACCGCCTATGACCAAAATCCACAGGATTTTTACGCTTGTTTTTATTTTTATTTTGTTGTCAGCTTTTTTCTTCTTCGGAGGATTTTGCATTTTAATTTCTTTATAAGCCGGAAAAATATTAAATATCCATCAAAGAAAAATTTAAAATTTTCCCGGATACTTTTTATTCAGGAGATCTATATAACTCTGTAAATTTTTATTTTCTTTTAGCAGCTCGAGGTTACTTGTAGAAATAATATAAAAACTATATTTCTGAGCGGGTAACCACGAAATCTGTACCGGAGCTGCCTGCTTAAGGTTGTCCCGGTATTTAATAGCCTCAGCTGCGTCATCAAAATGAGAAAACACCAATAAAGTCTGTTCACTGTCTAATGTATCCTTAATTATTTCAATCTTGTTGGTAGTATAGCTTTGGCTATTATACCTGTTGAAAGCATTGCGGGCTTCACTGCTATAAACCGGGTCAACCTTTGTAAGTACCATAATTACGTTCTGAGAATCTAACGGGTCAAATGTAAATTCAGCATTTTTTACCGGAGGAGCTAATTTTTTTGCAGGGTTTAACTCCGCCTTCCCCGGTATTACTTTTTGATTTTGAACAATTGGCTTTTCAATTTTATTCAATGGCGATGCTACATTATTTACTGGTTGTGAATTATCAAAAACAACTATTTGCGAATCTTCTTTTATTCTTTCCACTTTAAGATCTGTCAGGTATTTTTCAATGCTGCTCCTTCTCCCTAAAACATCCAGCATAGTAGTTGCTTTTTCCTTCATTGGCGAGTTTGGATAGTTCTCAATTATCTGATGTAAAACTTTCATCGCAGCGCTGTCTTCCCGTTTTTGAATATAATAAACTGATTGAATGTAGAGTAACTGCGGGTTCCAGTAATTTTTTCCATAAAGGCTGTCAGCAGCATCTTTTTCTTTAATGGCTTCATCAAAATTTCCTTCAATAAATAAATTATAGATATCGTCGTATCTTTTTTCAGCGGCTGAATCTTTTTTAGAAGTGTTAAACGATTCAGGATGCAAAATTATCTGTGCATATTTTGTATCGTTGAATTTTTTAAACAAAAGTTTTTTATAATAATCCGCCATTTGTTGATTACCAATTTTGTTATAGCAATACAACAAATTCATGTAGAGTTCCCCATCATATAAACTGTCCGGAAAGCGTTGTAATGACTGCTGGTAAGATCCTATTGCGGCATTATAATCTTCTAAAAGATTTTGATAGTCTTTGCCCACCTGGAATAATGAACGGGCAACTTTTGAATTACTGGTATCTAATTGAATTTTTGTAAGAGGAATATTTGCCAGCAATCCTTGTTCCGAAATATCCTGCTGAACAGGCGTGGCAATTGTTTCCGTAGTTGCGGATTGCCCCTTTGCCGCCAGCGGGTCGCCATAAGCTGCAGATTGATCTGCATTGTTTGCAGAAGAAGAATTTTGGCTTCCGGAAAGACGCCGCCAATTGTCTACATTTTGCCGTTTGCCCCAAACAGTTTTAAATTCATTAAAACCTTGCGCTTTTATCGAATTGTTATAAAAATACCATTCACCTTTGCTATTGGTATTATTGCCGAAAATATTCTGCGACTGGTTTTGCGAATTATAAAAACCTGAAGAAGAATTATAATTATTTAAATCATCTTTGATGCCACGTTCTTTCTTTAATTTTTTTGATAATTTTTTGATGAAATTATCCCTGTCAGTTTTTGACATTGCAGCAATCGCCTGCAAACTATCTTCCCGGCTTATAATATCCAGGTTTCTTACAATTTTTGCCAGCGCACTTTTTCTTAATTGAATATCTTCAAAATTTTTCAAGCTGGTATCGCCAGCCTGGAGGCTGTCGTAAAAATTAAAAGATTGCCGGTAATTTTTTAGGTTATAATTTATTTCTGCCAAATTCAAAAATGCTCTATTCTTTATCGATAGGTTAGTTTGATTATAAACTGTGCTTAATTTATAAAAATGAAGTGCCGATGTTGTATCTGGTTTTAACATAGCAATTTCACCAGCAGAAAAATAAATGATATCACGGTAAGGTTGAAATTTGTCTTTATTAGCCATGTGTAATAACCGGCCAATGCTTTTATATATCTCAGCCGGGTCTTTGCTTTTCAACATTTTGGCTTCATTAAGATTTGCATAAATATCCATCAGTGGGTCAGTTGTATGCTTTATTGCTTTGTTGTAATAATCGGTAGCAGTGTCAAGGCTATTATTCATTTCATAAAGCTGCCCGAGTAAAAATTCCCTCCTGGCCTGGTCTTGCAAATCCAAAGAATTGGAAAGCGCATTTTTTATATATACCCTTGCACTATCGTACATCTTTTGCTGAAAAAACCAATATCCCTGAACCTCCTGGAAATAAGGTATTAACCGCTGAGGAAATTGAGCGTCATTTTTTAAAGTATTTATTAGGCCTGCAGCTTCGGGGTAATCGCCCATATCTGTAAGCGCCCTTGCCTGCCAAACCAAAGCATCGTTACGGCTGGGTGGCCTTGAGAAAACTTTATCTATAATGTTCCTGTCTTCTTTACTTGAAACGCTCAATGCTCCGTCTACCCGGTTATCGTTTGAACCAACTATTAACTGATCATCATCACCTTTTCTTTTCCTGGGGAAAAGATTGTAATTAATGAATTGAAAAGTCATCGAAGCAGAGTCAAAATCCTTTCTCAGGTAAAATGCCTCACCCATCAATAGATAAAAATTATCCACCCAATTGGTTCGCAGGTCGTGAAGCAATAAACCTGCGGTTGCCTCATAAATAACAGAATCCAATTGTGTTTTTTGAGCCGCCGTATTATCTAAAGAATAACTGTAGTATGGCAATAATTTGGAGTAATCATCCACTGCAGCCATTCTTGCCGATTCAATTACAGCATTTATTTTATTATTGGCATTAAAAAAATAATTATAGTGGCTGGTCGTATTTTGAACAAACCTCCCCAAAAGCTTAAGTTTTTTATCCTGAGGTTTTTCAGAGCGAAGGGGTTTATCTTTGTATTGTTTCGGTTTGTCTTTTTGAAGGTCAAAAGTAATTTTGCCCAGTTGGGCATGTGCATCCGGCAATAAAAGAAAGAAAAACAATAAAAAAGGTACCAGTTTAATGATCCGGATTTTCATTAATATTTTTGATTTGTATAGAATAAGAATTATGAAAAAAAGTCCGCTTACTGTAAGAACTCCTTTTCTGCAAAATTATTTTAAAAATACGGTTATTTTAAGCTAATATGCCAATAAAAAGCTTTGCTCAAATATTTTTAACAACATTATTGAACAAGGCAGTTTTTGCCGTTCAAAATTTTTAAAACTTGAAATCAATAAATATTGAAAACAAGGAAAGAATCCAATAACGAATTATTAAGGTATGCGGGAATGGGAATGGAATTTTTAGCGGCGATTGCTATTGGGATATTTGCCGGTATTAAATTGGACGAATGGCTCAAAATTTCATTTCCTTTGCTTGTATGGCTTTTACCCCTTCTAATCATCATTTCGCTGATCATAAAAATAATTAAAGACACTTCCAAAAAATGATTCAATTACTCATAAAAAAATTTATTCCCATAATCGGCCTTTTTCTTCTCGTAAACCTGTGCCTTTTTATGTTTGGAAATTCGTTAAACGAATCCGGCTTCAATATTGGGTTTTTATTGGCTGCCAATGCAATTCTTTTTTTAATCACTTTTTTAGGGTTTTATGTGCAAACAAAAGGCGTCCGTTCTACTAATGTGAACGCATTTGTAAGAGGAGTTTATTCTTCGCTGCTTATAAAAATGTTTATAATAGTGGTAGCCATTGTTATTTATATTTTAGTAATGGGCGGCAAAACTGACAAAATATCAATACTTACTACAATGGGGCTTTACATTATATATACAACCGTGGAAGTAGTTCAATTAATGAAAATAGCCAGAAAGAAACCTGATGCCTAAACAAGAATCTCCTTTACACCAGTTGAACGCCTATTTGCCCGATGGCTCTTTTGAAGATGTTGCCCGATATTTGGTGGAATATAAAGTGCACCTAACGGTGACGCGTGAACGATTAACTAAACTGGGCGATTACCGAAATAAACATTTAAATAAAAACCATCGCATCAGCGTAAATGGCAACCTCAATAAATTTTCTTTTCTTATTACTTTATTGCATGAATTAGGGCACCTCGTAGCCTATGAAAAATATGGAAATAATATCCAGGCACATGGGGCACAGTGGAAAAATGAATTTGGAAAAATACTTGCAGGCTTTATTTCCAAGAAAATTTTTCCTGCTGATATTGAAAAGGAATTGATAAAAACTTTAAAAAGCCCGGCAGCAAGTTCTTGCGCAGAAGCGCCGCTGACAAGGATTTTAAAAAGGTACGACCCTCATAAGCCCGGAAGTTTTTTATTGGAAGAATTACCTGATGAAAGTTTATTCAGGTTTAAAAACGGGCATATTTATAAAAAAGAGAAAAAAATAAGAACCCGATTTTTATGTAAAGATGTGGTGAGCCATAAACAATTTTTATTCAGCCCGATAACTGAGGTGGAGTTAGTAAAAAATGGATAATGAATTCCAGTAAACAAACAAATATGATTGATTCTTATTTTTGCCCAACAAGAAAATTATGACTCCTCAACGTTTTAAGCGCCTCACTTCTGTTCTTAACAACCGCCAACCAGACCTTACCGTAGTTTTGGAAAATGTATTTGACCCACACAATGTTTCTGCGGTAATGCGTACCTGCGATGCGGTTGGAATTCAGGATGTTTATATTTTAAATGACCGTATCCCGCCACACAAAAAATGGGGTTATAAAAGTTCTTCCACTGCTGCTGAATGGCTTTCAGTACACCAGTTTGATAATGCTGAAGAATGTTTTAAGGAGGTAAAAAAAAACTACGATAAAATTTACACTTCCTATTTAGGAGAAGCATCTGCTGAATTGTATTCAATGGATTTAACCCAATCTATTGCCCTAGTTTTCGGAAATGAAACGTTTGGGGTAAGTGAAAATATCCGCAAGTTTTCTGATGGCGATTTTATTATTCCTCAAACCGGAATAATTAAATCACTTAATATATCTGTTGCATGTGCGGTTACTTTGTACGAAGCTTACAGGCAGAAAAAAGAAAAAGGGCATTATAATAATTGTCGTTTTCCTGAAAACAGAATCGATGAATTAAAAATACAATGGAAGTTTACGGAAATACGGGAATGAATGTTTTCTTCTTTATCGGGGTGATGGTAGTCTCTTGTTAAATAAATCTTCAAAAAATGAAATTTTGGCGGATTTTTTTTCAAGCTAACCTGCCATTGAATTCAATTTTCTGCCAACTAATCTGATTAAATTCTTTGGTACAATTCCTGTACATTTGCAACCCAAATAATAAATTAAATAAATTTAACAATTATGGCAAAACAAACTTTTGAACTCTTTGATGATAGGGTTCTGGTTAAACCCAACGCGGCTGAAGAAAAAACCTCAGGTGGTATTATCATTCCTGATACAGCAAAGGAAAAGCCTCAAAAAGGTAAAGTAATAGCTGTCGGAAAAGGAAAATATGCAGAACAAACCGGCAACCTGATTCCCATGCAGGTGAAAGAAGGCGATACAGTTATGTATGGAAAATATGGTGGAACAGAAATAACAATTGACGGGGTAGATTACCTAATCATGCGGTCTTCTGATATTCTTATGAAAACAAGTTAATTCAAAAAAGTAAAAAAATAAATTAATAAATTATGGCTAAACAAATATTCTTTGATATAGAAGCCCGCAATAAAATGAAGAAGGGCGTAGATACCCTGGCTAATGCGGTAAAAGTAACGCTTGGCCCAAAAGGCAGAAACGTAGTAATTGAAAAAAAATTCGGTGCGCCACAGGTTACTAAAGATGGTGTAACTGTTGCAAAAGAAATTGAGTTGGAAGACCCAATTGAAAACATGGGTGCACAAATGGTAAAAGAAGTAGCTTCCAAAACTGCAGATATTGCAGGAGACGGAACTACAACAGCTACCGTTCTCGCACAATCAATCATCAGCGAAGGTTTACGTAACGTAGCTGCAGGTGCAAACCCTATGGACTTGAAACGGGGTATCGACAAAGCTGTAAAAGCAATAGTCGAAAGCCTTAAAAAGCAATCTGTAACTGTAGGAAATGACAACGATAAAATAAAGCAGGTTGCGTCAATTTCTGCAAATAATGAAGAATCTATCGGAAGCCTTATTGCTGAAGCAATGCAAAAAGTAGGAAAAGAAGGTGTTATCACTGTTGAAGAAGCAAAAGGAACTGACACAACCGTTGAGGTAGTAGAAGGAATGCAATTTGACAGAGGGTACGTTTCTCCTTATTTCGTTACCAATAGCGAAAAAATGCAGGTTGAACTTGAAAACCCTTATATTCTGATTTACGATAAGAAGATTTCTTCGATGAAAGAGATCATTCATATTCTTGAAAAAGTAGCGCAAAGCAATCGCCCGTTATTGATCATTTCTGAAGATCTTGAAGGCGAAGCATTGGCGGCTCTGATTGTAAATAAATTAAAAGGAGTACTGAAAGTTGCTGCGGTAAAAGCTCCCGGCTTTGGCGACCGCAGAAAAGAAATGCTTCAGGATTTGGCAGTTCTTACCAAAGGAACCGTAATAAGTGAAGACCAAGGTTTCAAACTGGATGGCGTTGATATTTCTTCTTTGGGTGAAGCTACTTCTATCACAATAGACAAAGACAATACGACTATTGTAGATGGCAAAGGCAATAAAAAAGACATTACCGCAAGGGTAAATCAAATTAAAGCCCAAATAGAAACTACTACATCAGATTATGATAAAGAAAAATTACAGGAACGCCTGGCTAAATTAAGCGGTGGAGTTGCTGTTCTTTATGTAGGTGCTGCTTCTGAAGTAGAAATGAAAGAAAAGAAAGATAGGGTAGATGATGCATTGCATGCAACAAGGGCTGCTGTTGAAGAAGGAATTGTTCCCGGTGGTGGTGTTGCTTACATCCGCGCTATTGCAAGCCTTGACAAGCTTGAAGGAATAAACGCTGACGAAAATACCGGTATTCAGATTATCAGGCGCGCTGTTGAAGAACCTCTTCGCCAGATCGTTGTCAATAGCGGAATTGAAGGTAGCATTGTGGTTCAGAAAATTAAAGAAGGTAAAAAAGACTATGGTTTTAATGCCCGCACTGAAGTTTATGAAAATTTACTTTCTACAGGTGTTATTGACCCTACAAAAGTTACCAGGATTGCATTGGAAAATGCAGCTTCTATTGCCGGAATGTTATTAACCACTGAATGTGTGATTTCTGACAAACCTGAAAAAGAAAAAGCAGGAATGCCTCCAATGGGTGGTGGAATGGGCGGCGGAATGGGTGATATGGGTTATTAATAACCTGTATTCTTATTCTTCCTTACTAATAAAAAGAAAGATTAATAAAAAGTCCCTTTGCGGTTATCGCAGAGGGATTTTTTATTAAAGATTACAGTAAAGCGACAAATAATACAGATTCTTATTCTTTTAAAAAACAAGTGAAGTAATGATGAAAGGGAGTTTAAAGAAATGAAATGTAGTTATAAAATCACGCGCAGTAAACAAACAAATAATGCCGATTTTATTTCTGCTTATAGTTCTAAAAATAAAAAGGCCTGAACACTATTTTATGTTCTTTTAATTCTATTACCGGTGTGGGGATTCTGAAAATGTTTATCCACGACGGGAACGGAATGGTACCGGGCTTTGTAAACGCGCCATCTATTCCAAAGAAAAATTTTCTGTTTCTATCAAATGTTGGAATAGGATTTCCATGTACTTCTTTCGGATTGGCAACAGCTCCCGTCATTCCATCAGCGCCATATCCAAAATCAGCATTTATCCATCTTGGAAAATTATTTCCTTTGTTTAAAAAAGAATGAATATTGAATGAAAACCAATAACTCTGCCCGTTATAGTCTTTTATTAATCTTTGAGGAAAATTTCCTCCCAGTTCATCAGGATTATATTTAGCAAAAATACTTTTATGAAAAGAGAATCGCATTTGAATTTTTTGTTCATTCCATAAGGCCTGTTGCGCTGTAAAAAAAGCTGAACCAAAAATGTCCGCGGCCATATCCCCTTTTGAAAATCCCCATTGCGCAGAAAAGCCATCCATTATTTCTATCAGCATCAAATAGGCCAACCCTGTTGCGCCACCGACCCATTGGGAAGTGCCACGGTTTACGCCGCTCCAGCGCATTAAATTGTATTGAACTGCAGAAATATTATAGGCTGTTGTGGCATGCCCTATCTTGTCCATCTGTAGCCATTCATCGTTATCATCAAAAAAATGAAAACGGCTTTTTGGATATTTTTTATACCATAAATATTGTAAACCAATGGTAACAACTGATGCTAAAACTGTTTCACTTATAACTACCGTCGTAAAACGTTTTGAATTAAATCCTGTTGATGCATTTAATAATTCGGGCTCCTTTGTTATTTGTGCATTAGCATTCAATGAAATGATTAAAGCAAGCAAAATAAAAAAGGCAAAAATTTTATTAAAAAAATATTTTCCCTGAATTTTTTTTGAAAAATTACCGGCAATATTTTTTTTAATTGGCCATTTTTTATTCATATTACCTCTGCTGATTTTTACTGATACACTTATTATTATTTAATGTTTTCTATTTCATTGTTTCCTGGTTCTTCGGCGTGTTGCGGATCAAATTTGCGATAAGCCCTTGCAAAAAATAAAGGGAATATCCATATAGAAAAAAACATAGCACATAAAACTCCACCTATAATTACACGCGCCAGTGGCCTTGAGCTTTCTGACCCGATACCGCTGGATATCGCTGCTGGCAATAATCCAACAGCATCCATAAATGCCGTCATCATTACAGGCCGTACGCGGGAATGGACACCTGCCCTGATTGCTTTATGTAAAGAGATTTGATGGCCCTTTCTCGAATTTTCAAGGTTGTGTTTTATTTCCGTTATTATCAATACGCCAAACAAAATGCAAATCCCAAAAAGTGCAATGAATCCAATACCTGCAGAAATACTGAAATTGGTCCCCGTAATATACAAAGCCGCAATACCTCCCACAATTGCAAAAGGTACATTGAGGAAAACTAACCAGGCGTCTTTAAAATTTCCAAACATACTGAACAGTAAAAGAAAAATGAGCAATAAACTAATGGGAACTACCTCCTGTAATCTTTTTGTAGCACGTTGTTCATTTTCAAAGTCGCCCTGCCACGCCAGGGAATAACCATTCTTCAATTGTACTCTTTCTTTTACTTTTTGTTGCGCTTCCTTTACCACACTGCCCATGTCGCGGCCACGTACAGAAAATTTGACTGCAGAGAATCTCTGATTATCATCACGGAAAATGAGTGCAGGCCCTGTTTTTGTAGTAATGTCAGCTATTTCCTTAACTGGTACTTTAGACCCGCTCTCTGTAGGAACCATCAGGTTGCCAATGTCTTTTTCGGATTTCCTGAATTCTTCAGGTATGCGTACACGTATATCAAATTTCCTGATTCCTTCATACAATTGTGTAGCTGCTTTTCCTCCAATTGCCATTTCTATTACGGCGCTCGCATCTGCAGTAGCAACGCCATAAAGCGCCATCTTTTGCTGGTCAAGGTCTATATCCAATTCCGGCTGCCCAAGATTTTGAATAACTCCCAGGTCTGAAACGCCTCTTACATCTTTTAATACATCTTGTACTTCATAGGCTTTGCTTTCCATATAGTTTAATGAATCGCCGTAAATTTTTACAACAAGGTCACCCTTCACCCCTGAGACAGCCTCTTCAATATTATCTGAAATTGGTTGCGAAAAGTTAAGGTCAGCACCAGGAATTACCGATAAAGTATTTGTCATTTGGGCTATTAACTCAGACTTACTGATATGTGGTTTCCAACTGTCTTCAGGATATAAAATCACATCAAATTCATTGTTATAGAAACCGGTTACATCTGTGCCATCATCGGGCCTGCCAGTTTGTGAAACTATTGTTTTTACTTCCGGAAATTCAATCATTTTTTCACGGACAAATTTTGCAGTCTCTACTGACTTTTCTAGCGAAACGCTGTATGGAAGTTGCACCCTTAGCCAAATAGAACCCTCATCTAATTCCGGTAAAAATTCAGTACCGAGGAATTTGAAAGAATATAAACCAATAACAATGATTATTATTGACGAAATGATGGCTGTGTTTTTATGTTTTACACTAAAATCAAATCCCTTTAACATAAAATTGTTAAGGTTGTGGACGATCGGATTGTGCTTTTCACGAACATTTTTCCGAAGCAACATACTGATAAGAACAGGCACCAAAGTCAAGGTGAGTATTAATCCGCCAAGCAATGCGAAGCCCAGTGTATAGGCAAGCGGAGAAAATAATTTTCCTTCAATTTTCTGGAAAGAAAAAATAGGTACCAGGGCGGCAATAATGATCAATTTGGCAAAGAAGATTGCCTTACCTAATTCTGCGCCGCTGTTTTTGATCATTCCCAGTTTGGCCAATTTATTGAACCGGCTCATGCCTTCGACTTTTGCTCTTTTATCGAGAACTACAAAAATTCCCTCCACCATCACCACAGAGCCATCAATGATAATTCCAAAATCTATTGCGCCCAATGATAAAAGGTTTGCTGACATATTCATCAACCGCAAACAAATAAACGCGAACAACAGCGAAAGAGGAATTACGATTGAAACGATCAATGTGGTTCGCCAGTTGAACATGAATAACGATACAATCAAAGTAACGAGTAATATGCCTTCTATCAGATTATGCAATACGGTTCCCGTAGCAAAATTGATCAGGTTTTCCCTGTTATAATAAGGAACCATTTTAGTATCAGGTGGTAATATTTGATTGTTTATTTTATCAACTTTTAACTGTAAAGCTTTTATTACTTCGGTAGGATTGGCACCTTTACGCATTAAAACGATTGCTTCTACTACATCCGGCTCATCAGGAGCGATTCTTCTGTTACCCGCAGAATCTATTGCGTCCGTCCTGCCTACATGCCCTAACCGT
>Ga0134126_10001996_pt1 | contig 25890 bp, 19 predicted proteins | sample KB31752_FD_96881 | JGI IMG/M metagenome (GOLD analysis project Ga0134126, IMG submission 96881) | Terrestrial soil microbial communities with excess Nitrogen fertilizer from Kellogg Biological Station, Michigan, USA - KB3-175-2 | ecosystem: Environmental > Terrestrial > Soil > Unclassified ... | reverse complement strand
CGCAGGTTGCGCCGGTATCGAGCGGCGCCCCGACTTCCATGACGCGATGCTTGTCCGAATCGCCGACGGTGTTGGAGGAAAACTTGCCGTCCGCGTTGAAATGCCAGGTCGTCGCCAACTTGCCGTTCACCCATACGCCCGTCTCGAGGTCGGCGCGCGAAGGCGGCAGGTAGGGATCCACGCGCATCTTCAAGATCGCACCCGAGTGGCACAGCTTTTCCGGAACGCGGAACTCCATGACCGCGCCAGGGCCGATGGTCCAACTGCCCCAGCCGACGGGCGGCAGCCAGCCATAACCGGTGCCGTAGGTGGCCGCGTCGGGCGTGGTGAAATCGATACCGGAATCCGGCCACTCCGGGGGCGGCGCCGTGGCGACCTGGAAAGCGCGGCTCAGGTCGAGCGAAGCACCCCTCGGTGCGCGGTCTGCCCTGGCGATCAAGTCCCCGTAGTGCGCGGCCGTGATCGCAAGCCCGGTCAGGCTCGGCACGTCGGCGATGTGCGCACGCGCGCCGTGGTGTCCCAGCCAATCCACCGAGAACAGCTCGCGTGGAGCTTCGCCGTCGCGGGATCTGGAGATGCTGAGGACGCTGGCATCGCCGCGCGCGGCCAGCGCGGCGGCTTGCTGGTCGCTGTCCACGATGACCAGCTTGGCATTGGCATTGTCGATGAAGAAATCCAGCGACTGGCCGCCGTACACGCCCACGGCGGCCCGGCCCTGCAGCGACATTCCCAATTCGCGCCCGCCCACGTCGAAATCGCCATCCTCCGTGCGGCGAACCAGCGTGTCCTTCTTGCACAGTTCGAATTCGTTCTCGCGCGACCACAATGCCTTGCGCAGCACGGCATCGGTCACCGCATCGTCCACCAATCCGCTACCGGCAGCGCCCGGCGCACTGCGGTCACCACCTGCCATGAACGCCCGTTTCGCCACAGCCATCCCAGCATCCCCGCGCATACGACCAGCATCACGCCGAATACCGCGATGCCGCCGCCGATCATGACCGGAAAGGCATCCAGCCCCGCGCCCAGGTTGGCCGGATTCAAATGTGCGAAGAAGCGTGCGTTGAATGTCAGCCTGCAGGTAGTACGACGCGGCCTCACCCAGCACCAGGAACGGCCACGCGAGGTAGGCGATCAATGCGACGTTATCGACATGATGTGCAGCAGCCGCCAGCGCACCGCGAGCACCAGCAGCCCGCACCATGCAAACACGAACACCAGATCCTGACCGAAGCTGCCGTGCAGGTAGGACGGAAACGTCGCGGCCATCCAGGCGTGGACGGCCAGCGCCGGAAGCGCCAGCAGCAGAATGGCGGTCCCGATCAGGATCGACGCACTCGTTCGGGCTTGGTCAATCATCAGTTCTTTGCCTCCCTGCGCCTCAGGGTCATGCGACCATGGCACGCCGGCCATGCGAACGCTGCCGGGAACGCGCATCCCCGGCCGAGCGACGCGCACCTGTTTGAGGTCCCTGCCTGGATTCCTGCACGAGCGAGCGCGGCTACGATCTCGCGCTGCCTACGCTTCCGCAGTCTCATCGGAGTATAGCCGCCATGTTCCGTGAGCCCGGACCGATGGTGCAACACGCCCCAGAACACCGCATGCACCGGCCGGCGTGGCCGCGACCTTTCCAATTACACTGCGCCGACTGACTGGACCGTGCCCGTTGCATGAATGATGGAACCGTGACATCCAGCGTTTCCGAAGGGGTTCCACTGTGCGTGGACCTGGACGGCACGCTGGTCCGCAGCGACATGTTGGTCGAATCGGTTCTGGCGTTGCTGAAACGAAATCCGTTGTATGCGTTCGCCCTGCCGCTCTGGCTGTTGCGCGGACGCGGCCATCTGAAACACGAAGTCGCCAGGCGGGCTCTTCCCGACGCGACGACGCTGCCTTACGACGAGCGCGTCTGCGAACTGGTGCAAGCCGAGAGTCCGCGCAGGCCGGTCGTGCTGTGCACCGCCGCCGACCGCGCCATCGCCGAGGCGGTGGCGAACCATGTCGGCGGCTTCAGCGAGGTGATGTCCACTGATGGCGCGGCCAACCTGTCCGGACGCAACAAGGCGGATGCGCTGGTCGAACGATTCGGCGAACGCGGTTTCGACTACGTCGGCAACGAGCGGCGCGACCTCGCGATCTGGCGGCATGCCCGCCGCGCCATCGTGGCCAATGCCGGCGCCGGTATCGCCGCACGGGCCGCCGCTGTGTGCGGAGCAGTCGACGTGCTTTCGCGGGAGCACCGCGGCTTGCGCACCTGGTTGCAGGCGTTGCGTCTCCATCAATGGCTGAAGAACGTCCTGGTGTTCGTGCCGCTGATCGCTGCGCATCTGGTGACCGATCCGGTGGCCGCCGCGCGCGCGGGCGCGGCGTTCGTGATTTTCGGAGTGTGTGCGTCCGGCGTGTACGTCCTGAATGACTTGTTCGATCTCGAGGCGGACCGCCGGCATCCGCGCAAGCGGAACCGGCCGTTCGCTGCGGGAAACCTGCCACTCACCGGCGGATTTGCGCTTGCGGCGCTGCTGACGCTGGCTGCGTTCGCCGCGGCCAGCGCGCTGGCGCCCCGCTTTGCGCTGGTGCTGCTCGGCTATTACGTCCTCACGCTCGCCTATTCACTGCGCCTCAAGCAAATCGCGATGCTGGACGTGCTGGTGCTCGCGACGCTCTACACCGTTCGGATCGTGGCCGGCACCGTCGCCATCCATGTGCAATTCTCGTTCTGGCTGCTGGCGTTTGCCATGTTCCTGTTCCTCAGCCTTGCGCTGGTGAAGCGCTACACGGAATTGGGAGCACAGCGGCAGGTCGCGTCCGGCACGGCCCCCGGCCGCGGCTACGTGGCCGGCGACTACGAGTTGCTGGCATCGCTGGGCGGCGCGAGCGGTTACCTCAGCGTGCTGGTGCTGGCCTTGTACATCAACAGCACGGCCAGCGCCGAACTGTATCGCCGGCCCTATTTCCTGTGGCTGCTGTGTCCACTGCTTTTGTACTGGATCAGCCGCACATGGATCATCGCCCATCGCGGAAAAATGCACGATGATCCGGTGGTCTTCGCGGCGCGCGACAAAGTCAGCATGGTGTTGCTGGTGCTCGCCGCGATCGTGGTATTGCTGGCGATCCGGTGAGCGACACGCTGCAATCCTGGGGGCGCTATCCGCGCGCAACGCAGCAGGTGATCCGCCTGCGTGATCGCCTCGCGCCGCTGCCCGCGCTCGAAAGCCACGCCTTGCCGCGCGGCAACGGCCGCAGCTATGGCGACGTTTGCCTGGATGACGGAGGCACGCTGCTGGATGCGCGCGGCCTGGACCGCTTCATCGCATTCGATCCGGCGACCGGCGTGCTGCGCTGCGAGGGCGGCATGCTGCTCGGCACGATTCTGGACTTCTGCGTGTCACGCGGCTGGTTCCTGCCGGTCGTTCCCGGCACCCGCTTCGTCACCGTCGGCGGCGCGATCGCCAATGACATCCATGGCAAGAACCACCATGTCGCGGGCAGTTTCGGTTGCCATGTTCGCGCCTTCGAGCTGCTGCGCAGCGACGGCCGTCGGATCGTCTGCACGAACACCGAAAACGCGGACTGGTTTGCCGCCACCCTCGGCGGACTCGGCTTGACGGGACTCGTCACCTGGGCAGAACTGCAACTGCGGCGCGTACCGGGCGCGTGGTTCGATACCGAAACGCTCCGCTTCGACCGGCTCGCGGATTTTTTTGAATTGTCGACGCACTCCGCCCGCGATCACGAATACACGGTCGCCTGGGTGGACTGCACGGCCCGCGGCGCCGCACTGGGGCGCGGCGTCTTTTCGCGCGGCAATCACGCCGCGCAACCGGCCGGCGCGCATGCACCGCACCATGTCCGGCTGCGCATACCCTTCACGCCGCCTTTTTCTCTGGTCAATGGCGCCAGTCTGCGCGGCTTCAACGCGCTGTACTTCCACCGCGCGCCCAAGGCCGTGCTGCGCGCATCGCGGCACTACCTTCCGTGGCTGTTTCCGCTCGATCACATCCAGGAGTGGAACCGCATGTACGGCCCGCGCGGCTTTCTCCAGTACCAGTGCGTGTTGCCGCCCGCCACCGCGCTGGATGGCGTGCGTGAATTGCTGGAACGCATCGCCGCCAGCGGGACGGGTTCTTTCCTCGCGGTGCTCAAGCAATTCGGCGAGATGCCATCGCGTGGCCTGTTATCCTTTCCGCGGCCGGGCACCACGCTTGCACTGGATTTCGCGAATCGGGGGCGACGCACGTTCGCGTTGCTGGATCGGCTGGATGATGTCGTGGCCGGAGCCGGCGGCGCGGTCTATCCGGCCAAGGATGCGCGGATGTCAGGGGAACGCTTCCACCAGTATTTCCCCGCGTGGCGGCAATTCGAAGCATTCATCGATCCGGCGTTCTCGTCGGGGTTCTGGCGGCGAGTGAGCCAATGAGCGAGCAACATATCCTGGTCGTCGGTGCGACTTCCGCCATCGCGGAAGCGACGCTGCGCCTGTGGGCCATGCGCGGCTGCACGTTGTACCTGCTGGCGCGCGACATGGTGCGCGTCGAAGCCATCGCCGCGGATTTGCGGGTGCGTGGCGCGGCCGCTGCCCACCCGGCCTTGCTGGACGTCGCCGATTTCGCGGCGCACGCACGCGCGGCGGAACTTGCATGGGCGACGCTCGGCCGCATCGACACCGTGCTCATCGCGCATGGCACGCTGCCCGAGCAGGCGCGCTGCGAGACGGACGAAAACTACGCGTTGCGCGAATTCGCCGTGAACGGAACGGCCACCATTGCACTTGCCGGACTGCTCGCGCAAAAGCTGGCGGAGCAAGGCCACGGCACGCTGGCGGTGATCTCGTCGGTGGCCGGAGATCGCGGACGCGCGAGCAATTACCTGTACGGTTCGACCAAGGCCGCGGTGAGTACGTACCTTTCCGGACTGCGCCAACGTCTGCACGAACGCGGCGTCAGCGTCGTTACCCTCAAGCCGGGTTTCGTCGACACCCCGATGACCATGGCGTTCAAGAAGGGCTTGCTGTGGGCGACGCCGGAGCGCATCGCGCGCGGCATCGTTCGCGCGATCGACAAGCACCGCGCCGTGGTTTACCTGCCATGGTTTTGGCGCCCCATCATGGCCGTGATCCGTTGCGTGCCCGAATTCGTGTTCCAGCGCATCAAATTGTGATGCCGGGGACGCAATGATCGACAAGAACGCCAAGCTCGTGGTGACCGGCGCAGCCGGACTGGTGGGCCAGAACCTCGTGGTGGAATTGCTGGCCCGCGGCTACGCCAACATCGTGGCCATCGACAAGCACGAGTACAACCTCGGTGTCCTGCGTCGGCTGCACCCGGAAATACGCAGCGTGCTCGCCGATCTCGCCGAACCCGGTGACTGGATTGGCGAGTTGGAAGGTGCCGCGTGCGTGATCCAGTTGCATGCCCAGATCACCGGCAAGCATGCCGAGCCATTCGTCCGCAACAACATCGAAGCTACCCGGCACGTGCTCGACGCCATGCATACCCACGCGGTGCCTTATCTGGTGCACGTCAGCTCATCGGTCGTCGTCTCTGTCGCCGACGATGATTACACCCATACCAAGAAAGCCCAGGAAAAACTGGTGGTCGAAAGCGGCGTCCGGCATTGCGTGCTGCGTCCCACCCTGATGTTCGGCTGGTTCGATCCCAAACACTTGGGCTGGCTGTCGAGATTCATGGAGAAGTCGCCGGTCTTCCCGATCCCCGGTGACGGAAAATACATGCGGCAACCGCTGTATGAGCGCGACTTCTGCCGTTGCATCATCGCCTGCCTCGAACGCGAACCGGATGGCGCCATTTTCGACATCGTCGGCGACACCCGCATCGATTACGTGGACATCATCCGGACGATCAAGCGCGTGAAGGGATTGCGCACCCGGATTGTGCATATCCCGTACGGCGTGTTTCTTTTCCTGTTGAAACTGTACGCGCTGTTCAGCCGCAAGCCGCCCTTTACGGTCGATCAACTGGAAGCCCTCACCGCCGGCGACGATTTCCGCGGCGTGGATACGGCCGCGACTTTCGGCGTCACGCAAACCCCCTTGGATGACGCGATACGCGAGAGCTACTGCGATCCGCGCTACAGCAGAATCGTCCTGAAGCGTTGATCGATGTCGCCCCTTCCAAACCCCGGCGCAATCGACCAACGCGGCTCTGCCATCCGGCTCTCACACATCCCGGTGCAGCTTGCTTGCGGCGCTGCAGTGATGGTGTCCCGCGTGTTGTACGTATCGCGATACGCCGCAGCGCTTCCGTTCTGGGACCAGTGGAACGCCGAGATCGACCAGCTCTTCAAGCCGATTGCGCAGCATCATTTCGACTGGGGAGTGCTGGTTGCACCATACAATGAGCACCGCATTCTGTTCACGCGAGTGCTTTCACTGATGCTGTGGCAGGGCAATGCGCGCGTGTTCGACAATCGCGTCGAATGCTATGCGAATGTCGCGCTGGTGGTCGCGATGTACGCGGTTTTCACTTGGCTGTTGCATCACCGCACCAGCAGCAACCTGGCGAAGATCATGGTGCCGGCGCTATTGGCGCTGGTCTTGTGCCTGCCAATCGACTGGGAGAATTTCCTGGTCGGCTTCCAGAGTTCCTTTTATTTCACCGGTATCGCCACGCTGCTGGTTTTCGGGCTTCTGACGCGCGAACGTTTCACCTGGCGCGATTGGTTGCCGGCGTGCATCCTGGCGCTTGCGTCCCTGTTCACGATGGCCACGGGGCTGTTGACGGCGGTGATCGCGTGCGCGCTGGCGATCTGGCGCAGTCTGCGTTCGCCCGTCCATCGCTTTCCATGGGCCGCATTGCCGTTTGCGGCAATTGTCGTTTTTGGCGTCGCAATGCAAACCCGCTGTGAATCGTGCGCGGTACATTCGGATTGGGCAACGCACGCGGCAGTGCTTCGGCTCGTGCTGGGTTGGCCCGCGTTGCGTCCGGACGGTCTGCTGTTCCTGATTCCGTGGTTGCCGCTCGTCGCCACATTTCCCGTAGTGCGAAAACGGCTGCTGGAGAGACCGGGTGCCGCTTTCCCGCTGGCGCTTGCCGCGTGGTCACTGCTTGCCGTCTGCTCCATCGCCGTCGCTCGTGACGCACTGGCGACGCGCTATGCGGTGGTCCTGGTTTTCGGCCTGCTCGCCAATGGAATACTGGCCTGCGAACTGGCGCAGGCGAAGGCGGCATCCTGGCGGCTCGGAATTGCGGTGATATTCGCAGCGTACGCTGTCGTGGCCCTCGTGACGAGGACCGGGCGCGACACCCGGGCGATGGTGAATCGTTACGCATTTTCACGCGTGGAGACGCTGCGCGTGCTCTTGTTTGAGCGCACACATGATGCCGCTGCGTTGCGCGCGCCGGATCGCCTGCAAATTCCCTACCATGATCCATGGCAATTGGGGGCTTGGCTTGTCGAGCCTGAAGTGCTCGCGCTGCTGCCGTCGCCGTTCAATCTTCGTAATGCCGCCGCACCGTTGTCGCGCGGCGCCGAATGGCTCCAACAAACGACCCGGCATTCGTGGCGATCGCAAGCCACGTCCCTGCGCCTCGTCCGGCACATGGTCGGCATCGATTCCAGCCTGTCCTGCCGAGTTGATTTCGTTGACGATCATGCCTCCCGGAAAGAGGTCGAGCTGACCGTGGGTGACCCGCTGATCCTGACCGGCACGGAAGGACCGCGGCACTCCGGCCGTGTACAGGTGCAACTGCGCGGCGACCAAAGTTATGCAGTCGATGCGGTAATCGGGTTCGATGAACACGGCGTTGTCGCAATCAGCGACAATGCGCCCCCACCAGGCCACTACTCCGTATTGTTCGTGACGGACGGTGCACGCGCCTGCGATACCGGGGTACGACTGACCGTGCGGGCACAGCCGGTGGACAAGCCATGAGCGAAACAAGAAGACATTTCGTCGTACTCGGCGCAGGCCCCATGGGGCTGATGGCGGCGATGGAATTGCTCAAGGCCGGCCATGAGGTCGACCTTTACGAGCGCGACGACCGCATCGGCGGCATGTCCGCGAGCTTCGATTTCGATGGGCTGGAGATCGAGCGGTATTACCACTTCCTGTGCAAAACGGATTTCGCCTTTTTTTGCCTGCTTGACGAGTTGGGTTTGGGCCACACCCTGCGCTGGGTCGATACGCACATGGGTTACTTCTACGGCGGCAAGCTGCAGGATTGGGGCAATCCGGTCGCGCTGCTGAAATTCCGCGGCCTCGGCCTCGTCGGGAAGTTCCGCTACGGGCTGCATGCGCTGCGCGCGAAATCCGTCAAGGATTGGCGTCCGTACGACAAGCTGTTGGCCAAGCAATGGGTACGCAAATGGGTAGGCGACCGCACGTATGACGTGCTCTGGAAAAGCCTGTTCGAGCTGAAGCTGTACGAATATGCAGACGTGATCTCCGCCGCGTGGATCGGCGCGCGCATCCAGCGGATGGGCAATTCGCGGCGCAGCCTGATGCACGAAAGTCTCGGCTACATTGAAGGCGGCTCGGCCACGCTGCTGGATGCGATGGAACGCTTCATCACCGGTCGCGGCGGCCGCATTCACCTGAAGTCCGGCATCGAGCGCGTGGTGGTCCGCGACGGACGCGTGGCCGGCATCGTGGTGAATGGCGCGGAGTTGCACTGCGATGCGGTCATCTCGACCGCACCGATCCAGTACGTGCCCAAACTGGTCCCGGATCTTCCACGCGAATTCGCGGCACGGATCGACGCGATCAGGAACATTCCGGTGGCGTGCGTGGTCCTGAAGCTCGCGCAGCCGCTCAGCCGCAATTTCTGGACCAACATCAACGATCCCGCCATGGGCGTCCCGGGTCTCATCGAATATTCCAACCTCAATCCGAGCGGCGGGAAAAGCGTTGTGTACGCGCCCTTCTACATGCCCAAGACGCATCCGAAATGGTCGCGGCCGAACGCGGCATTCATCGAGGAAACCATCAGCTATCTCGGCAGGATCAATCCCGATTTCCGGCGCGAATGGGTGCTGGCGAGCCACTGCCATCGTTACGATTTTGCCCAGACCATTTGCCCGCCCGGTTTTTACGACATGCTGCCGCCGATGCGCACGCCGATCGCGGGCCTGTTCATGGCAGACACCGCGTACTACTACCCCGAGGACCGCTCGATCAACGAGAGCGTGAACGTGGCGACCGAACTGGTGCGCCAGGCCTTGCAGGAGCCTTCCCTTGTCTGAAACGCGCGAAGAACTCGAATCGTTGTACCGGCACCGGTTTCCCGAAGAAGAACTGGCCAACAAACACGCCATCTGGCGCGTCCTGTGCCGCCGATTCTTCAGCCGCTACGTCAAACCAACCGACACCGTGGTGGACATCGGCGCGGGCTATTGCGAATTCATCAACAACATCGATGCGGCACGCAAGATCGCCGTGGACCTCAACCCCGAGGTCGCGCGATTCGCGAATGCCGGCGTGCAGGTCTTGAACGAATCGTGCACCGGAATCGCCAACCTTCCGTCCGGCACCGCGGACGCCGTTTTCATGAGCAACTTCCTCGAGCACCTGCCATCGAAGCAGATGGTGCTCGACACATTCCGCGAAGCACACCGGATCCTGAAGCCGTCGGGCCGCATCATCGTGCTGCAACCCAATATCCGATTCCTGTACGCGGAATACTGGGATTTCTTCGATCACCACACCGCGCTGAGCGATCGCAGCCTGGTCGAAGGATTGCAGCTCGCGGGTTTCGCGCCTGACGTGGTGATCCCCCGATTCCTGCCCTACACGACCAAGAGCAGGCTGCCGCAGGCGCCATGGCTGGTGTCGCTTTATCTGCGCTTTCCGCCCATGTGGCGGATTCTCGGCAAGCAGACCCTCGTGGTTGCCGGCAAGGCGCGCGCCGCAACATGAAACCCTCACGTCGGTTTGTCGCATTCCTGTTCGTCAGTGGAATCGCGGCGATCGCGAATATCGGCTCGCGAATCCTGTTCAATCAGTGGACGGGCTACATACCCGCGATCCTGCTCGCCTTCTGCGTCGGGCTGTGCGTCGCGTTCGTGCTGAACCGCCTTTTTGTATTCCGCGAACCCGGGAACCCGCTCCATCACCAGGCTTTTTAGTTCGTGGTGGTCAACCTGGCGGCCGTGGCGCAGACATTGGTCGTGAGCCTGCTTCTGGCACGCGTCGTGTTTCCGGTCATCGGGTTCCATTGGCACGCCGATACCATCGCCCACGTGGTGGGCGTCGGCGCACCGGTGCTGACCAGCTTCCTTGGGCACAAGCACCTCACTTTCCGCTGATCCGCGCGGCATCCCATTGACCAATCCCGTTGCCATGATGAGAGACAGAACGCGCCAGACGCCCAATGCGATCACGACGTGTGTCGCCGTCGCTTGCGGCATCCTGGTGATCCTCCTGCAGGTCAAGATCGGTAACGGTTTCGGCGATACGCTCGACGCGGGTTGGGGAGAAGTCCTGAATTGGGGCATCGTCCACGGCGTGCAGTGGGGCAAGGAACTGGTCTTCACCTATGGTCCGCTCGGGTTTCTCTCTCCGGACATTCCATTCGATCCCGCCACCTACTGGCCCACATTGATCCTGCAACATCTGTTCGCGGCAGCAACGGCCTGCCTCGTGTTCGTGAACCTGCGACGCCTGCCGCTCGTTTCCGGACTCGGTTTCCTGATCGCGACCATCGTGATGGGCTGGAACTGGTCCACCTCGGCCGCACTGATCATCGTCTACCCATTGGCGATACTGCCGCTGGAACGCGTGGCGCGCCGGGACGCGTCGGCCGGCTTGCGCGCGCATCTCGCGGTGGCGGCGCTCGCGGCGTACGTGGCCTTGCTGCCCCTGATCAAGTTCAGCGTGTTTCCCTTGTGGCTCGCGTGGCTGCCGTTGGGCGCGTTCATTCTGTGGCGGCCACGTGCGCGTTCGCTCGTGGTGACGTTTCTCGGGAGCAGCTTGCTTGCTCCCACGATCGTCTGGATGGCCTGCGGCCAGCACTTGGCGAACCTTCCAACCTTCATCGCCACCTCCTGGCAAGAAGCGGTGCAATACGGCGCTGCAATGCAGGCCAGTCCCGCCGAACACCTGGTCGACGACGTCGCGCTGGGTGCGACCCTGTTCGGCATTGCCTGCGCGGCGGGGCTCGCATGGCTCGAACGCCATTCCACGCGGCGCATCGCAGTCTGCATCATGTTTGCCATCACGATCGCCTTGGCCTACCGCGCCGGTGCTACGCGTGCGGATGGCGGACACCTGGGAATACTGTGGTCGGTATTGGCATGGTGCATGGCGTTGCTGGCGGGCTTGCTGTACGCACGATTGCCGGCGCGGCGCCCGCGCCAAGCCGCGATGGCGTTCGTTTTGGCATTGCTGGCGCTGACGCCGGAATGGCTCAGCGGCCTGTATCCACCTTTCACGCTGCAACAGGTCTACAAGGGGCAGTACACCGCAACCTACGTGAAACAGCGCCTCGATCAACTCCTGAGCCCGCACCAGACGTACCAGCAGAAGATCGCCCAGTGGGCTGCCGATCGCAAGAAGCTTGCCGTACCCCAAATCGCGCAAACCATCGGCAACGATTCAGTGGACGTGCTGATGGACGCCCAAAGCGTTCTGTTGGCCAACGACTTCAACTACGCCCCACGCCCGGTCTTCCAGAGTTACTCGGCATACTCCGGTGAGCTTGCGCGGCTCAACGAAGCCTTCTTCGATGGCGCGCACGCACCGGCGTGGGTCATGCTTCACTGGAGCACGATCGACGATCACTATCCCACCAGCGATGATCCGCTGGCACTCATGCGGATACTCCAAACCTATCGTCCCGTCTTGTCGGACGGAGCATTCCTCTTGTTCCGGCGCACGATGGCCAATGCCGCGGGCACAGCATTGATCTCCGGAAACGCCCGTGACGTCGATTTGAAATTCGGAACGTTCACCGCGATACCGCCAGCGCCTTCCGGCACCTGGTTCGCGAAGCTCGACGTGCAGCTGACGTTTTTCGGAAAACTCCGCGCCTTGATCTATCGCCAACCCAAGCTTCGCATCGAAGTGAAGACAAAAGACGGCACTACCCGGGGCTACAGTCTGGTCCAGGCGGTTGCCCGATCGGGATTCATGCTGAGTCCGGCCATCGCCGACAATGGGCAATACCTCGACTGGCTCGACGGCAGTGACGGACGCGAAGTGACTGCAGTGCGGCTTGTCCAACGTCACTTCCACGGCAAACCGGAGTTCAAGCTGGCAGGCTCCTTGCAGCTTTATCCAGTCAAGCTGCCGAGAAAAGGCGTGCGGACGCTTGCCCTCTACTCGGCACGTTATCCCGGCTTCAACCAGTTGCCGGCTTCGGTTCCTGCAAACACCAGGATTTTCACGGTTGGCTCGCAGCGCGTGATGTTCCTGCCCGCCCCGGGATCACTGACGTTTCATTTGCCGCCGGGCACGTACGATGTCTCCGCCACGTTCGGATTGGTGCCCAATGCGTTGACGGATCCGGGTTGCCTCAGGGCACATCCTGACGGCGTCGGCATTCGACTGGACGTCCCGGATGGCCCTTCGGATCCAACCGCTGTTGCGTATCTGGACCCCTACAAGGATCCTCAACACCGCGATGCGGCGGATTTCTCGCACCGACTGAAGATAGGTGCGGGACAAACGGTGACCGTTTCGCTCATCAGCGGACCGCCCGGCAGCAATGGAGCGTGTGACTGGTCATGGATACGCGATGTGCGATTCGAGGAACGACATTGACCTCCGATGACCGACAGCTACGGAGCTGCAACACCGGCTCGCGCGCCGTGTGCGGCGGCACCACGATGCCGGAGCGTAGTTACATCTCTCGTCCGATAAAATCGAAATGGCGTGTTGCGGGCAATACCGCCAACACAATACAAAGGGATTCCGTGCCGAAGTTCCTGTCCTATCGCTTCTCGACGCACCTGCGCGATTCAGGCGTGTTCGCGTTCATGCTGCCCTCCCTGTTGCTGCTGGCGTTCGTCACTGCGTATGGACGGAGTTTCCCAATCTGGGAAACCTGGTACTTCATTCCGGTTTGGCGTGACTTTGCCCGGCACGGAGCCTGGCTCTCCGATCTGTTCATCAACCGTTGGGGCCATGTACCGGCGATACCGAACTTCTTGAACCTGATGCTGGATCACCTCTCGGGATATGACCAGCGCCTGGATATACTTGTCAGCGCGATCTTCGCCATCGCGGCACTGTTCCTTCTGCTCAGGTACTACGTTCCTCGCGAAGCCGTGTTGGCGCGGGTATTCCTGGGCCTGACTTTTCTTTCCCTGCGCGTCGCCGAAATCTGGCTGGACGGCTGGAACACGGTGATGACCCTCAGCCTGCTGCTATCCATAGCGGCTGGAGCCTGCGTACTAGCAACGTCATCGTGGAAAGGATTGCTTGCCTGCGCCTTGCTTGCTTTCCTCGGCCTGAATTCAGGCGGCTATTGCTTGGCGGCGCTTCCGGCCGTGTTGATCGTGTTGCTGATTCAAACTTGGCAAGGACGGCGTGCTCCCGCTCGGCGAGGAATTGCGCAGTCGTTGGTTTGGATCCTGTGGACCGGTCTGCTGCTTTGGTATTGGAGGTTCGTTACACATGGACAGGATGGTAGCCCCGGCGCGGTCGTACACAAGCTGCTTGCGCCCGGCTCCCTCGTTTTGTTCGGCCGCATACACGCCATGATGCTGGGCGAAAGGTGGACCGGAGTTATCGCATTGGCGGGCGTGCTGGCTCTGTTCCTGATGAGCATTGCCAGAATGGATTGGCGCCGACTCACATCACTGACGGCACTGCCTGCGCTGGTTTACATGGCCGCATACAGCACGGTACTGACCGCCCTGATCGAAACCAGCCGCACCGTCAACGGAGAGGAACCCCTTCATCTGCGCTACATCCCGTTCCTGTGCCTGCTGCCCGTGGCGCTGCTGGCGTTCGCGGAACGTCTGGCCGAGCCTGCTTCCACTCCCGTGGCAGGTCCTGCGTCCACAGCAGGCGGAAGCGCCTGGCGCCCGGCCGTCAAACTCGTCCTGTGCGCATTCATCGCCAGCGCAATCTGGAACGACGTTCACTATTACCGATACCAATCGCGCCCCAACCAGCCGCAACTCGCAGCGCTTGACCGCGCTTGGCAACAATCACCGTGGACGCTGACACCCGGCATGTTCCTGTACCGCGCGGCCATGGATCCCCAACTGGTGGCCGAGGGTTTGAAAACCATGCGCGAGTTGCGGATGGGACCGTTTGGGCGGGTGGTGCCCGTTTCGCCAAATCCGCGGCTGACCGACAAGAACCAAGATTCCAACATTCATTTCGGTATCGATCATGCTGCTTCCAACCCTGACGGCAACTGGGTCGTCCAGGGCTGGGCGTTCGATACCCACCGCGAGATCTCCATTCCGGATGTCTACGGGCAGCTCGGCGGATGCAGTGAAACAGCCTTGATCGGCATGCCGCGGCCCGACGTCGCGACTTTCTTCAAAACGCCGCACGCCAGAACCAGCGGCTGGATGCTCACGTTCGCGGCGAGCTGCGCAGGCTCTCCGCATCCTGCAATCAAGATCCATTTCGTGGAAAAAAATGGCCGCTGGAATGCCGCCGAGAAGCAGCCTTGAAACTCGCGCTCCATTTCGGTGCGTAGCAATGCCGTCTTCGCCGTCTCCACCCTGCGCGTTTCCAGTGCGGCGCGTCGGATCGGATGAGCACTCGCCGTCAGGCTGCCGACGTTTGCTGGTCGATCTGGTGCAAGCGCCGAAGCATTGCCCCGGCGCAGACCGTGCGTGAATTGCTGTGGCGCAGGCTCGCTGCCGCGGTGGCGCCGATGCGCTGCGCGAATTCGCGGTCGTCATGGACCTGCCGCATCAGCTTCGCGGCATGCGCGACGTCGGGATCGGCCCATTGCTGGCCTTGCCAGAATGGGTAGTCGCCTTCTTGCAACGGCACCATCCGATAGTCCACGAGCAGGCTGTTGTCGCGGTTCATGAAATCGAGATTGCCGGAATAGCCGGTGGCAATGACCGGTTTGCCGAGATACATGCATTCGGCCATGCCAAGTCCGAAGCCCTCGGCGCGATGCAGCGAGACATAGCAATCCACGGCGTTCTGCAACCCGAACATTTCCTCGCGTGCGATGAAGCCGTCGCGCACCTCGATGCGCGGATCATCGGCGACGCTGGTGGCGAGCGCCTGCAGCCGTTCCGGGAAGCGCGCGCCGTTGGTGGACTTCACCAGCAGGCGCACGTCGCGCGTTCCATCGGCGAAAGCCTGCCGGAACGCGGCAATCGCAGCCTCCGGATTCTTGCGCGAAGCAAAACTGTTGAAATCGTAGCTGTAGAGGAAGGTGAAGGCGCCGGCATCCAGGCCGAAATGCGCGCGGTCCATGCCCGCAGGCGGATCGAACTCGATCGCCTTCGGCATCCGCAGGACCGGTTTGTTGGTGCAGGCAGCGATCGCGCGGCGCACGTAGTCGGTCGGCGCCCACACCTCGTCCACCAGATCGAACGCGCGGCGCCAGGCGTCGGGGAATTTTTCCAGCTCCCACACCCAATAACCAATGTTGTGCCGCCCCGCAAACGCCGCGCCGCCCAATGCATCGCGCGCCACCTGCATCTGGTCGGCGTTGATGAAGAAGACGCTGGTGTCATGGCGCATCGCATCGGCGAAGTGGCGCTCCATCGAATGATCCTGCTGGCGCGATGCGACGCCCACGTCGAAGTTGCGGATCACGAACGGGTAACCCGCCTGTTCCAGGGCACGTGCGTAGGAACGCACGTTTTCCGCGATGCCGAATTCGCCCAGTGCATAGCCGACCAGGTTGACGCCCTGCGACTCCGTGCGTGCGGGCCTGCGTGCGCGTTCACGCTGCACGCGCGGCGCCTGTTGCGGCAGCATTTGCGGCGCAGCGACGCCGCAGGATGCATAGGCTTGGCGGCGCAAGGCCATGCGCCAGCCGAACGGGAGGCGCACGTACCAGCTTCGCAGGCGCGCCTTGCGATTGCCCCAATTCAACAGGCGCAGTACCACCTGCCCCGCGCGATAGCGCAGCCCTTCGGGCAGCGCCGGCTCCGCTGGCGTCGGCGGTTGCTCGGATGTCGATGCTTTGCCAGCTTCGGCTCGCGCAGCCTGGCGCTTCCGGGTCTCGGCTTCGACGAAGGCGCGACGTACCGGTTCGACATAACGCGGCGCGATACCCGTCTCTGCCGCTGCGGCCGCGAGATACCAGCGGATGAAACCGTCGCGGCCTTCGCGATGATGCAGGTTGAACACATTTTGCAGGTCGGTACGCAATTGCCACGTTTCATACATCACGCGACTGATCGGAAGATCATCGTCGCGCGGCAGCTCGGCGCACGGATGATTGAACAGCTCGCGATCCATGCGCAGCGGGTCGTGCACGGGCTGCTCGCGGGATACGTCGAACAAGCGCCGATAGACTCGGCGCAATACAGGCGCGATCGGCTCGCCGTCGGCAAAGACACCGTATGCGTAGGGTTTGCGTGCGTGCTTGCGATGGTCGTTCTCGCGCAGCAACGTCAGGTAGCGGTCATACAGCGGGCGCAGGCCGCCGATGTTGTCCGCGTCGAAACGATTCTGGTGTTTCGAAAACCGTTTCGGATCCGACAGCACCACGCCCGAAAAATGCGCGAACACCAGCGGCACGCCGCTGGCCGTGAAATCTCCGTCCGGGGTTTCCAGCACAGGCCGCTGTGCCAGGTTCCAGTAGGCGAGGTTGTAGCCGTCGTCGCGCAGGATCGCGACATCGGGGAACATGCCCGGCACAAGATCCACCCATTTCTGGTCAGTGAAAAGGCCCGCCGCGATGTCGACATAGCAGCCGAATTCGAGCTTGCCCGACCACCAATGGAGCAACGCATCCGCGCGCGGATGCGCGGCGTTCACGGCCACGAAGCCGCAGTTGTAGACGCCGCTGCGCATTACCGTCAATTCGTCGGGAAAACAATCGTCATCGATTGGCGCATTGAGGTGCGGCGTCAGCACGGCCAGCGCGCCGCGCGCGAAAGCCTGTTCCACCTTGTCCAGCCGCCGCAGCACGAAAATGTCGGGATCGAGATAGACAAGGCCGGCCTGTGGATGGCGTGCGCGCAACCACGCGAACATGTACGGTTTGACGGCGGTGTTCAGTTCCATGATGTCGTAGCGGAACACGAACGCCTGGAAATGCGGCAGCGCCAACTGGTCGATGGTGACCGTTTCGAAAAGGGCGCTGTCCAGTGCGGGATCGTCCGCGCGCGTATCCGCGAGGCACAGGTAGCGCGGCGCGTCCGGATATTGCTGCGCTATCGATTGCATCAGCGTCAGCGCATACGCCAGGTAATTGCGCGAGACGATGGTGAAAAAGACGGGGTCGGTCATTCCGGTTCCTTCGGATCTTCGGTTTCGTGCGGCCACAGCAATTTCAGCAGACGGAAACGGCGCTGCATGCGCACGTGGCGCGCCTGCCATCCGGCAAGGTCGGCGACCAGCTTTGCACGCTCGCGATTTGCATCGGCGACTTCCCGCTCAAGCCGCGCCTGCAGTGACTCAGCATACCGCCGCGACTCCTCCAACGCCTCCTTCAGCGAATCCACGTAGGCCTGCGACTTTCCAAGCGCCTGCTCCAGCGCCGCGGCATGCGCGGCAGCATCGCGCTGCGAAACCTGCATCGCCTCCCGCTCGGCCCGGGCATCGGCGGTCTCCCGCAGGATGCGTGCTTGCAGCGAATCGGCAAAGGCTTGCGATTCCGCAAGCGCTTTCTCGAGCGAGAGCGCGTGCATCTCGGCTTCGCGCTGCGAAGACGCAAAAATCTCCCTTTCCTTCCGCGCCTCGGCAGCCTCACGCGCGATGCGGGCCTGCAACGCCGCGGCAAATTCCCGCGATTCATCCAATGCCGCTTTCAACGAATCCGAGTACGCCGCCGCCGCGGCCTGCGCATTGCGCAAGCTTTCCCGCTCGGCACTTGCGTCCGCGGCTTCACGCACGATGCGGGCCTGCAGTGAATCGGTAAATGCACGCGATTCATCGAGGGCTTGCCGGAGCGATTCCGCATACTGCTGCGATTCCGCCAGCGACTCCCCGAGCGAGATCGCGTGTGCTTCGGCGGTCTGCCGCGCGCTTTCCAGCGCCGCGCGTTCGGCCGCCGCAGCGACGGATTCCATGGCTGCCGCGGCCAGCCGTCGCTCGGCTTCCATCAAGTGTTCTTGCAGGCGCCGGAAACCATCGACCTGCTCCTGCGCCGCCGCCGCCATGACATCCGCAGCGGGTGCCAGCCGCGTACCCGATTGTCCCGAGCCGTCATGGTGCGCCGCGGCTCCCAGCGTCTCCAGCGCGCGCGCGAAACGGAACGTGCGCTGGGGCGTTTCCAGCAGGTATCGGACCAGCCCGCGCCAGGCGGCGGGGTACGCGGAGAGCGGATGCAAGGTCGCGTAAAACGGCTGATCGTGGCGCAACTTGGCTTCGGCGATTTCCAGCAGCACCGCCGCCAGCGCAATGCGGTGCAGGGGCGAGGGTTCGCCGGTCAGCGCGCCGAAATCGATCAGGCGTACGCGGTTCGCGTTCACCAGCACATTCCAGCAACGCAGGTCGCTGTGGTGAAATCCCCTCGATTCGAGGTGCGCAAGTTCGTCCAGCAATCCCCGCACCAGCACCGCGCGGTCGATGCGATCACCCGTTTCGATGCTTTTCGAAAGCAGTTGCCCCGGCAGCAGGTTGCGTGCCAACCAGACCGTGTCGCCATCATCGGAACGCGCCAGCACTGCCGGATAGCGGTCGGGCTCATCCGCCAGGATGGCCAGCGCGGAAGCTTCGGCGTCCAGTTCCGCGCGATTGAAGGCGCCATAAGGGCCTTCGCCGCGATAGGCCTTCACGACTTCCGCGCGGCCGGAAAGGAAACGCCGCTGGCCGGCGAATGCGTCCGGCACGCCCGCGTGCGAGCGTTCGACCGTGCGATCGAACTCGAACCAGCGCTCACCGACCCACGCCAGGGTATCGCTGCACACATAGAGTGGCCGACGCACCTCGCCCAGATGCGTGGGAAAACGGGCAAGGCGCCGGCGAAATGCGTATGCACCCAGCAGTTGATCGTCGGCCGCATGCCATTCGCCGACCCATTCGAGGCCTTCCTCGCGCTGCGCCAGCTCGCAGAAAGCCACCCGCGAATGTGCGCGGATCGCCTCCATCACCTCCGACGCCTTGCCTTGCTGGCGCTGGACATGGTGCAGCACGTTCAAGGCCAGCGTGACGTCCCGGCCTTCGCTTTCCGCGGCGTCCACGAAGCTTGCATCGACCGGCGCGTGCACGAACTTCGCAGGGACGCCGTGATGCGCCGCCAGCGCTTCGCAAAAACGGACGTTGTCCTCGAGATAATCCACGCCGACGACCTCGAAACGGCGTCCGCGCCGCGCCAGCGCGTGCGCGATCGCCAGCGTGAAATAGCCCTGCGCGCAACCGAGGTCCAAGATGCGAAGGGTTCCCTCGCATGGCAATGCTTCCAGCGGTGGCAGGATCACCGCGAGCCGGTAATCGCAATCGCGACGTGCCATGCTGCGGCTCGCATCCAGTCCCCACGCCGGCTGGTAAGGCTCGGGCAAGGCGGCGTACGCGGACAGCAGTCGAGCGGCGCCCGCTGCCATCAAGCGAACTCCGTCGCCTGGATCAGTTCACATTGGGCATCGGTGTCGACCATGCCGAAAGATGGACCGCGATTTTCGATCTTGATCAGGATCGAATCGTAGCGCCGGTCCAGTGGATCGAGTTCGCCGTCGTGGTCCTCCGCGATCCCTACCGACAACAGGTAATTGCCGGACTCGAACCGTGGCCGGAACCGGAAGCAGCAGACCACGGTTTCCCCGGCCGCGACCGGGCGATAACGGGAACCGAATCCCTTGCTCGCGTCGCGGGAATTGCAACCGCTCAACATCAATCCCTCGATGTTCTTGATGAAGAACCCGAAGACCGGCGTTGCGACGGCGTCATGGAAGCGCACGCGCACGAACAGCTCGGCGTCTTCGTCGCACAACAGGTTGGCCGGATCCACCCGCGTATCGCCGACCAGCAGGTAATCGACGATCTCGGCGCGGCCCTTGCCCCAGCGGTATTCGCCATCGTGGTAGCTGGCGCGGGTTGCGAACGCCGTTCCGTCCTGATCATTGACGAAAGCTGATACTTCCGGGAGCGCATGCGCCATCGCCGTCTCTTCCTCGGCGTCCAGCCCCGCTTCCATCGCCAAGGCGTTGCGCTTGGCTTCGGCGCTGCGGGCGGTGATCTGCGCGCGCTCCTTGCCGCGCTGTCCGAACAGCAGGTCGAGATAATGATTGCTGACTTCGCGCGGGTGCCCGTCTTCGATCAGGCGCCCACGATCCAGCAGCAGCGCGCGCGTGCAATGCATGGCCACCTGTTCCGTCGCATGGCTGACGAACAGGATGGTAACGCCCCTTTCCTTCAGCTCGTTGATGCGCCGGAAGCACTTTGCCTGGAAGCGTGCGTCACCTACCGCGAGTGCTTCGTCGACGACCAGGATGTCCGGATCGACGTGGATCGCGGCCGAGAACGCGAGCCGCACGTACATGCCGCTGGAGTAGGTCTTGACCGGCTGGTCGATCACGTCGGCAAGTTCGGAGAACGCGATCACCTCGTCCATGCGCGCGCGCGCCTGCGCTTCCGGGATGCCGATGATGGCGCTGTTGATGAGCACGTTTTCGCGACCGGTGAATTCCGGCTTGAAGCCCGCCCCGAGTTCAAGCAATGCCGCAACGCGCCCGTTCACGGCACACACGCCTTCACTGGGCGGCAGGGTACCGCACAGCAGTTGCAGCAACGTGGTCTTGCCCGACCCGTTGCGTCCGAGGATGCCCACGGTTTCGCCGCGCCTGACTTCGAAATCGACGCCACGCAGTGCCCAGAATTCGCGGAAGCGCGGCGCCGCCTGCCGCCCCGCGGCCCGCATCAGGCGCGGATAGACCATCTGCTTCAGGCGTTCCGCGGGACTCGAATAGATCTGGTAACACTTGCCCAGGGACGCGGCCGTGATGATGGCTTTAGACGACATCGGCGAATCCCTGCCGCGTGCGCTCGAACAACCACAGCCCAATCGCCGCCACCACCAGACCGACTGCATAGGAAATTCCGAGATCACGCCACACCGGCACCGCTCCTTCGATCACCACCTGGCGCACCTGCACCACCGGCAGCGTGAGCGGATTGAGGAACAGCCAATGTTGCATACCGGCGGGGAATGACGTCAGCGGGTAGAAGATCGGACTGAGGAACATCAGGCATGCGGTGAGAAACGCGACGATCTGGCTGGCGTCGCGCAGGAACACGCCCAGCGCGGCGAGGATCCATCCGGCGCCGGCAGTGGCCAGCAGCACCGGGGCAACGACCAACGGAAGCAGCAGCAGCGTCCAATGGAATCCGGTACCCACAAGCGCATTGGCAACGACCAGAATGCCGAAACTGACCGCGGCATGGAACAATGCGCTCCCGAGCACCACCAACGGCAGCATCTCGAGCGGAAACACGACCTTCTTGACGTAGTTGGCGTTCTCGGTGATGACGGTGGTGCTGCGGTTCACCGTCTCGGCGAACAGCGCGTTGACGATCAGGCCGGCGAACAGGGTGATCGCAAACAACAGTTTGTTGTCGCCCTGCCCGGGCCAGTGCGTCTTCAGCATGAAACCGAACACGAACGTGTAGATGGACAGCATCAGCAGCGGGTTGATCACCGCCCAGACGGTGCCTAGCGCGGATTCACGATAACGCGAGGAAATCTCGCGCCATGTCATGCGACGCAACAGTACGCGCTGGCGCCACACCAATGCGAGCGGCCGCGCCAGCAGACGGAACGGTGCCGAGCGCCGCGGAGCCGTCAGCGCAGCCATGGCGTGTCCCGGCGAGGCGGACGACACGCACGTCCGCCGCGGCGGGGCCTGGTTCCGAAAAAAGGCGACGGCATGATCATCGTTCCAGTCAAGCCAACGCAGCCGCAAGTTCCGCGCGCAAGTCCCGCACATCCTCGACGCCCACCGACAACCGGATCAAGCCGTCACTGATGCCGAGCCGCTTGCGGTTGGCCGGCGGTACCGAAGCATGGGTCATGATGGCCGGGTGTTCGATCAGGCTTTCGACGCCGCCAAGCGATTCCGCCAGCGCGAACAGATGGCAGCGCTCCAGCATCCGGCGCGCCTTCTTCAAGCCGCCTTTCACTTCGATCGTGACGATGCCGCCGCCGCCATGCATCTGCCGGCGCGCCAGCGCATGCTGCGGATGCGACTTCAGCCCGGGATAGATCACGCGTTCGACGGCCGGATGTTTTTCCAGCCACTTCGCGAGTTCCAGCGCGCCGGCGCAATGCGCCTGCATGCGCAGCGCCAGTGTTTTCACACCGCGCAATGCCAGGAACGCATCGAACGGCCCCGCAACCGCGCCCACCGAGTTCTGCAGGAATGCCATCCGCTCGGCAAGTTCCTTGTCCGAGACAACCGCGATGCCGCCGACCATGTCGGAATGGCCATTCAAATACTTGGTAGCCGAATGCACCACGATGTCGGCGCCGGATTCCAGCGGACGCTGCACCATCGGCGAACAGAAGGTGTTGTCCACGACCAGCAATAGCCCATGCTTTTTCGCAAACGCAGCGACCTTTTTCAGATCGATCAGCTTCAGCATCGGATTGGTCGGCGTCTCGGCCCAGATCATCCGAGTGTTGGGCTTCAATGCAGCTTTCAGCGCAGCCGCGTCGTTCAAGTCGATGAAGCTGAAATCCAGCCCCGCGCTGCGCCGGCGCACGCGCTCGAACAGGCGATAGCTGCCGCCATAGAGGTCATCCATCGCGATCACGTGGCTGCCGGAGTCGAGCAGTTCCAGCACCGTCGCGGTCGCAGCCATCCCTGAGGCGAACGCAAAACCTGCAACGCCGCCTTCCAGATCGGCGATGCAGCGTTCCCATGCGAAGCGCGTGGGATTCTGCGTGCGCGAATACTCGAAACCCTGATGCTTCCCCGGACTGGCCTGCACGTAGGTGGAGGTCTGGTAGATCGGCGTCATGATCGCGCCAGTCGAAGGATCGGGCGACTGGCCGGCATGGATCACGCGGGTTGAAAGATGCAAGGGTTCGGATTTCATCGGATCTCCGCTGAATTTGCTTCCAGCCATGTCAGGCCAACTCTGCTGCCGGATAGCTGCGATACAGCCAGGATGGCCGCTTGCTTTCACCCGCACCGATTTTGCGCCAACGCGTGAAAAGGTACTGCCCCAAATCGCACTCCCGGTTCTTGATGGAACCCAGCGCTTTTGCGATCGATGCCTTGTCCGCAGCGCCTGCGGGAATATCGGGGTGGACGTTTGCCGTATAACTGATGTCGGATTCAAAGCCACAGAACGTCATCAAGCGATGCAATTCATCGCGCGTGTATTCGCGATTGTGCCTGCCGTAAGGCCCGTAAGCGGAATAGGGATCGTACATATTCCTGCCCTCAAGCAATGCGATCACGTTTTCAAGGCGCGCGGCATTCGGTGTCGTCAGTACGAGCATGCCGCCCGTTTTCAACACGCGCGAAATTTCACGAATCGCGTGGATCGGGTCGTTCGTCATGTGTTCCAGAACTTCTCCAAATACGACCAGATCCATCTGCTCGTCAGCGAATGGAAATGCCCACGATTCGATGTTGAGGCTGTGGTAGGAAAACGTGCAGCTCTGCTCGGCTCCATCGAATCCACTGAAATGGACTTCCTGGTTTCCAATGCCCGGATCACCGCCAAAGTAATTCGAAAGGGTGAGCTTGTAATCGGGGCGGAACTTGCGCAAAAGCAGCGTGGTGAAATATGGGTTGCCTCCAATCTCGAGCAGCTCGCCGCCTCCGTGAGGTACCAGCTCCAGCGTCCGCAAAAAACGCTCGCAATCGGCCGTCGCGTAACCCCGAAGCTCGCCAGTGGCACTGCCATCTATCGAGACGGTACATAAAGCGTCGAGGATGCGCTCCTTGCTGTATCCGTCCGGCACCACGAGTCCGGGCTGGTATTGAACCGGATCGAGCGTAATGGATCGAGCTTCCTCGGTCGCGGTCGAACCCATGGCGCGGGCGAAGGATCCCAGGATTGATTTCATGTGCGTACCTTCAGCGTGTGTCCTGGACAAAAGCGGCGAGGGCCGGCGCCGGCCGCCTCGGTGGGCTTGGTCGAGTTCATGGATCCCCGGGAACCGAATCAGGTGGGGGAGGATTTTCGCGCGTTTCGCCGACCAGGGCACGCTTGAGTTCAGCGCGTTCGGCTTCGAGCGCAGCAGCGTAACGGGCGGCGTCAGCGAGCGCGGCTTGCGCGGCCTGGTGTTCCCTGTGCGCGTCTTCATTCATGCGGGCGATTTGTGCTTCCAGCGACCGCGCGTAGGCTTCGGATTGCGCCAACAGTTGCACCGGATCCTCATCGACGGCGAGCTTGCGGAACAGGAACGTGTTGGAGCGATGGTTGTCGCGGTGACCCGACAGGCCATCTTCGAAAACCTCCAGCGGAACGCAGCCGTGCTCACGGAAAATGCGGAACACTTCGGACTGGGGAAAAGCGTGCATCTCGATGTCGGGCTTGTCGGCTCGCAGTGCAAGATACGACTCCGGATCGAACGAATAGCCGCGCTGGTACGTGGGTACCTGGAAAAATGCATACCTTCCGGGCCGCAACTTTTCGGCGGCCGCTTCCAGCAATCGCCCGATCAGGGGTGGCGGGTTGTGCTGCAGCACGATCATGCTGAAGAACAAATCGCACGCCGGCAGTGCTTCGATTTCGGCCGGGTGTTCAAGCGCGATCCACTCGACGCGTCCGGCCTGCGGCGCATCCGCATTCAGGCTTTGCGCGAGAGCCAAGTGCGAACTGGACACGTCCACCGCGAAGATCCGTCGGAACAACGGCGTCAGCCAGCGCGTGTTGCGCCCGAGACCACAACCAAGCTCGAGAACTTCCCATTGTGGATCGGGGGCGACGCCGTTGCGCCGCAACGTGGCGAGCAGCCGCTCCACGTTCTCGCGACCCGATTCCAGGAAAGCAGCACGCGACTGCCCGATGTGCTCCATCAGGTACTGCGGTTCCGACATCACCGACCAGTACGGCTCGGTGTTGCCGAAACGCCTCCAGCTGCGCGCGACGTGTTGGAACAGGCGCGCGCCGGTTTCGGCGTCGACCTGTGTTTGTATGGCACAAGGTGGAAACACGCTGACGTTGCGTCCGCGTTCGCGCTCGACGGTGCGGTAGCGCTGGGTGAACTCCGAACATTCCAGGAATCGTTCGCGCAATGCCTGCAGTGACTCACTTTGGCGCACATGGTCGTGCACCATCGCTGCGCTCTCCGGCTCGCGGCCCAGGATCAGGCGGTAGGCCCAGATCGCGGCTTCTTCGGATGCAGGCAATTGGTCCAACGGCGGGGCCGAAGAGTGCATGGACGTCGTCACTTCCACTAGGCCACGCGCCGCCGCAGATAGTTCAACAAGTCGATGCGGGTGATGAGCCCGAGGAATTTTTCGCCGTCCACCACGATCGCGACGCGACCGCGTTCGAACACCGGCAGCAGATCCTCGATCGGCGAGTTGACGGCAAGCGTCTGCAGTTCGGTGATCATCGCCGTCGAAACCGGTTCGAGGAATCGCTTCTCGTCGCCGTACACGTGCAGCAGCAAATCCGATTCGTCGATGATGCCGGCGATCTTCTCGCCATCCATCACCGGCAGCTGCGAGACGTCGTACAGCTTCATGCGGTTGTACGCCGTCACCAGCAAATCCGTTGGCGCCGCGACCACGGTGTCGCGCTGTGCGTAGGGACGCAGGATCAGGTCGCGCAGGTCGCCGGTCGGCTGGCGGTCGAGGAAGCCGTTGTCCAGCATCCAGTAGTCGTTGTAGAGCTTGGACAGGTATTTGTTGCCGGTGTCGCACACCAGCGTG
>Ga0134126_10001995_pt1 | contig 25896 bp, 20 predicted proteins | sample KB31752_FD_96881 | JGI IMG/M metagenome (GOLD analysis project Ga0134126, IMG submission 96881) | Terrestrial soil microbial communities with excess Nitrogen fertilizer from Kellogg Biological Station, Michigan, USA - KB3-175-2 | ecosystem: Environmental > Terrestrial > Soil > Unclassified ... | reverse complement strand
GAGCGCCGCGGCGCCGGACTGTGCGGGTGGTCATGTGAGGAAGAGATCTCTCCTGTGTACAGGGTCACTCTGGAGCATAGCACCGACTCTCGCGCAGGATGTGCCGCACTTCATCGGGCACCAGATATCGCGGGTCGCGGCCGGAGACGACGAGCTGACGCAGCTCCGTGGAGGAGATCTCGAGCTGCGTCACGGCGTGAACGTAGATTCGCCCTGCGGTCTGCTCGTGCAGGTCGCGGATCGTGCCGGTGCCGTGATCCACCATGACCTCGCCGAGTGGCCCCATGGTCGGCGCCTTCCAACCCGGACGGTGGGCCACCACGATATGCGCAAGACCCAGGAGGTCGCGCCAGCGGTGCCAGTTCGGCAGGCCGAGGAAGGCATCCATCCCGAGGAGCAGGCAGAGTGAGCGATCCGGATACTCGGCCCGCAATTCCGTCAGCGTATCCACCGAGTAGGAGACGCCGGTGCGCCGGACCTCGCGGTCATCGACGACGAAGGCAGCCTGGTCGGCCACGGCAGCCTGCACCATCCGCAACCTCAGCTCTGCGCTCGCCAGCGGCTGATCGCGATGCGGCGGGCTGCCCGTGGGGAGGAAGCGCACTTCCGCCAGGCGCAACTCCTGCCGCAGCTCGAAAGCCGTGCGCAGATGGCCATAATGAATCGGATCGAAGGTACCGCCGAAAAGACCAATGGGTTGCATCGATGCTGCCAGTGCTGTCGTCCCGCTGCCCGGGACGCTATTGAAACATGGACTGCGGTGCGGCAATCGCCGGCCGGCCGCAGATGTCCGCAGCGAGCAACGCCATCTCGTCCCAGGCATCGCCCTGCAGCCGTCCCTTGATCATGCGGTCTGCCCTGGTGGCACGCAGCGTGAGCGCGTGAAAGGAGAGGCGCGGCGCACGGCGCGCGGCCTTCTCCAGAGCCGCGGCCTGCCGCTGCCAGCCGCCCCGGGCCCGTCCTGCACTCGGGCCCGAGATCGCGCCCCAGAGGTCGCGCAGCGCCTTGGTCAGCGCCCACAGCACCAGGGTCGGCTCGGTCCCCTCCGAGCGCAGGCCCGCGAGCACGCGCAATGCGCGGTCCGCCTCCCCCTCGAGGACGGCTTCTGACAGCCGGAAGACATCGAAGCGCGCACTGTCGGCCACGCTGGCGAGCACGGTGTCGGGTGTTATGCGGCCCGCCGGCGCCAGCAGCCGCAGCTTTTCCAACTCCTGGTGAGCCGCCAGGAGGTTGCCCTCGGTGCGCTCGGCGAGCAGGCCGAGCGCCTCATCGTCGACCTCGAGCCGCAGCCGCCGGCAACGGCCGCGCAGCCAGCCAACGAGCCTCTCTGCCTCCACCGGCCAGACCGCAATCCAGCCGCCCCGGGACTCCAGGGCGCGAAACCATTGTGCGGCCTGTGCATCGCGATCCAGGCGCGGCGCGAGGATCAGCAGCAGGGTGTCGGGATCGTCCCGTTCCAGCAGCGTGAGGAGCGCATTGTTGCCGGCGACACCGGGCCGGCCCGTGGGCAGGCGCAGCTCGATCAGCCGCCGCGAGCCGAAGAGCGACAGGTTGCCCGCGGAGGCCCGCACGTCGTCCCAGTCGGAGCCCCGCTCGAGGAAGTGCACCTCGCGCTCGGTGAAGCCGCCGGCCCGTGCCCGGGCACGAATCGCATCCGCCGCCTCCCCGGTGAGCAACGGCTCATCGCCGGAGACGAGATAGGCCGGCAGGAGGTGCTGCTCGAGATGGCTGGTGAGGGAGTCAGGGGTGAGCTTCAACGGAGCCTGCCGCAAATGCGATGAGCCGACATTATCGGCCATTCCAGATGCGCTTGCCCGGCCGCGCGCCTACGGCTAGGCTTGTTCGATCACCATGCGATGCTCATGAGCCCCACGCTGCGCCGCAACCGTCTGATCGCCCTCAGCGCGGCGGTCGCGATGGTCGTGGTCATGTGCGGCTACATTGCGCATGACCCGGTGAGCAGGGCGGGCCAGCCGTGCCATTGCGACTGGACCACGCACTTCCTGGGCGTCGCCGGCTCCGCACCCCATCCCGTCCCGGTCGCCAAGCCCATCCTCGCCCGCTGGCTGGTGCAGCCCCTCGCGGCAACAGCTTCCCCCAGCATCCGCAGGCTGCGCGCCCACCTCGCTCGCGCGCCCCCTTTCCCGATCTCCATCGGCTGACCCGAGGCCCACCGCGCTCGCGTGTCGAGCGTGGCGATCGGTCGAGTTTCCAGGGTAGACCCGGAGGCAAAAACCGATGGCATCTGCGGCCTGCTCCGGCTGACTTCGGACTGCGCGCCGGGCGCGCACCGCATCGTCCGCTGCAGCTTGCCCGCGGCCGGCATGGCAAACCCATTGCGGCTGATCCGTATGAGCTCACCCATTGACGAGTGGCGCAGGCTGCGTTGCATTGCAGGCTGTACCGCTTTGCTCGCCGCCGGCTGCGCGGTCGGGCCCAACTTCAAACCGCCGCCGGCGCCACCTGTCAAGGGATACACCGAGGCGCCTCTGCAGCCGACCGCCGCCACGCCTGGGCTTGCCGGCGGGGAGGCGCAGCACTTCCAGCCCGGGGCGGGCATTCCCGCGGACTGGTGGCGGCTCTTCCACTCGAAGTCACTCGACGCGCTCATCGCGGCTGCCCTTGAGAACAACTCCGACCTGAAGGCGGCACAGGCGGCCCTGCAGGTCGCCTACGAGAACGTGCTGGCACAGCGCGGCGTGTTCCTGCCGGCGCTCTCCGCAAGCATGGGCGCGAGCCGTCAGAAGCAGTCGGAGCTGCTCGCGCCGGTTCCCAACTTCCCGGCGGTCTCGAGCGAGTTCCAGTACAACCTGTTCACCCCGCAGCTCACGATCTCGTATGAGCCCGACATCTTCGGCCTCAATCGCCGGACTTTCGAGTCGCTGCAGGCACAGGAGCAGGCTGCACGGTTTCAGATGATCGCCACCTGGACCACGCTCAGCACCAACGTCGTGGTCACGGCGGTACAGGTCGCATCTCTGCGGGAGCAGGTCGAGGCGACCCGCAAGCTGATCGACCTCGAGAAACAGAGTCTTGCGATCCTGCACCTGCGGTTTCAGCGGGGCGATGCCAGCGGACTCGATGTGGCCGCGCAGCAGTCCCAACTCGCGCAGGCGCAGGCCGGGCTGACGACGCTCGTGAAGCAGTTGCGGCAGACCGAGCATGCGCTCGCGGTGCTGACCGGCCGCTTCCCCGATCAGCAGCCGCTGGTGACTTTCTCGCTTGCAGACCTGCATCTGCCCAGGGAGCTGCCGCTCAGCCTGCCCTCGGCGCTGGTGGCGCAGCGTCCCGATGTGCGCCAGGCGCGCGCCAACCTGCATGCCGCCAGCGCGCAGATCGGCATCGCCGCCGCCCAGCGACTCCCGAACATCCAGCTGACCGCGGATGCCGGCAGCAGCGCGCTCGCGATCTCACAGGTATTCACCTCGGGAACCGGCTTCTGGGGGATCACCGCATCGCTGACAGCTCCCATTTTCCAGGGCGGGCAGCTGCTGCATCAGGAGCGGGCCGCCAAGGCCGCATACGTACAGGCCGCGCAACAGTATCGCGGCGCCGTCCTCACGGCGTTCCAGAACGTGGCCGACTCGCTGGTGGCCCTGCAGGAAGATGCGCAAGCGCTGCAGGCCGCGGCGACTGCCGCGCACGCCGCGACGCGTACGCTCGACCTGTCGCAACTTCAATTGCACCACGGCTACATCAGCGTGTTCGAGTTGCTGGCCGCAGAGCAAGCCTATCAGCAGGCGCGGATGACCCTCGCGCAGAACCAGGCCAACCGTTTCGCCGACACCGCGGCGCTCTACCAGGCGCTCGGCGGTGGTTGGTGGCACAACGCAGGATTGAACGAGCCATGATCACGAAGTCTCCGCAATGCGCTCGCAGAGGCGCTCTGCCGCGCACCAGCCGCCTGAGGGGCGCCTGGCTCATCGTCACTCTGGCCGCGCTTGCCGGTTGCTCCTCGAGGGCGTCCGATCCAGCCTCTCAAGCCAACACACCGCAGAACGTCACCCTGACGGCCGCGCAGCGCGGGAGCATTCATCTGCTGACGGTCGCGCCTGTGACCTACAGGACGAATATTACGACCACGGCGATCGTGGATCTGGATCACGACCGCTCGACGCCGGTGCTGGCGCCCTTCTCCGGACCGGTGACGCGCGTGATGGTGACACTCGGCGATCACGTGGCCGCCGGGCAAGCTTTGGCCACAGTGAATTCACCTGATTTCACGACCGCGGTCGGCGCCTATCGGAAAGCATTGATCACTGCGTCGGCGGCCGATGCGGTTGCCAGCAACGACCGCTTTTTATACGCGCATCAAGCCATCTCACAGCGTGAGAACGCTGACGCCCAGGCCGCTGCGGTAGGCGCCGATGCGGATCGCACGGCCGCACTGCAGGGCCTGCTCGCACTGCATGTGGATCCGAAAACGATCGCGACTCTCCGTGCCGGCAAGCCGCCCGCGCTCGGGCAGGGTGTGATTCGTGCGCCCATCGCAGGCACGGTGGTGGAAAAGTCGATCGCACCGGGGCAGACGCTATCGGCCGGCACGTCACCCTGCTTCACGATCGCCGACACTTCCAGGATGTGGGTGATGGCGCAGGTGTTCGGCGCCGACGTCTCGCGGGTACACGTTGGGGATAGTGCTACCGTCAGCACCGGAAACGGCGGAGCGCCATTGACCGGTACTGTCACCAACATCGGCGCGGTGGTCGACCCGGACACGCGCTCAGTGACCGCACGTGTGCCGGTCGACAACCCGGAGGGCGCCCTCAAACGACAGATGTACGTCCAAGTCCAAATCCAGTCGCACGAGCCCCGTCAGGGATTGCTGATCCCGGTGTCGGCGGTACTGCGCAACGACGAGAATTTACCGTTCGTGTACGTGCTAACCCCTGATGGCAGCTATGCCAGGCGATCGATAACGCTTGGCACGCGCGTCGGTGAGCGCTACGTGATCCCGCAGGGCCTACACACCGGCGACAAGGTGGTGGTGGACGGCAACATCTTCCTGCAGTTCATCGAAACGCAATGAGCGCGCAGCTACCGCCGGAGGAAGCCCGGCGCCAGGCTTCCCTGATCAACCGCATCGTCGCTTTCGCGCTCGACCAACGGCTGCTGATGGTCCTGCTGGCGCTGGCGTTGGCGGCCGCCGGCGTTTGGGCCTACGAAGTCCTGCCGATGGACGCGTATCCCAACCTCTCGCCGCCGTACGTGGAGATCATCTCGCAATGGCCAGGGCACTCGGCCGAGGAAGTCGAGCGGCTGATCACCGTGCCGATAGAGCGCGCGATGAATGCAATTCCCGGTCTCACGACCAAGCGCTCGATCTCCCTCTACGGTCTGTCTGATGTCACGCTGACGTTCGCTGACGGCGTAACGGACTACTTCGCCCGCCAGCGCGTATACAACCGCCTGCCCGGCATCACCCTGCCGAACGGCGTCTCCCCATCCCTGTCACCGATGTCGCCGCCATCGGGGCTCGTCTATCGCTACGTCCTCGAGAGCTCCGATCGCTCGCCGATGGAGCTCAAGACCCTCGAGGACTGGGTGATCGCACCGCAGTACCGCTCGGTGCGCGGGGTCGCCGACGACTCGGCTTTCGGCGGCGGCAACATGCAGTACCAGGTGTTGCTCAATCCCGTGAAGATCGCCGCGCTCGGCCTCACCGTGACCCAGGTGCAGACGGCCATCGGCGCCAACAACAGCAACGGCGGCGGCGGCTTCTACGCCCAGGGCGGCCAGTTCTTTTACGTGCGGGGACTGGGCCGCATCCGTACGCTGGAGGACATCGGCAACATCGTGCTCGCGGTGCACGACGGCACACCGATCCTGGTGAAGGATGTCGCGCAGGTGAGTATCGGGATCGCGCCGCGCCTCGGCGAATTCGGGTACATGGGGCAGAATGACGCCGTCGAAGGCGTGATTCTGGCGCTGACCGGCAGCAAGACCCAGGACGTGCTGCAGCGAGTCGAGGCCAAGACGCAGGAGCTCAACGAGCAGATCCTCCCCAAGGACGTGAAGATTCATCCCTTCTACGACCTCACCACGCTCATCCAGCAGACCCGACAGGTCGTCCTGCACAACCTGACGATCGGCATGGTGCTGGTGATCGTGGTGCTGATCTTTTTCCTCTACGACGTGCGCGCCGGACTCATCGTCGCCGTCACCATTCCGCTCTCGCTCCTGTGCGCCTTCCTTTTGCTCGATCTGAAGAACGCCTCGGCGAATCTGTTGTCCATCGGCGCCGTCGACTTCGGCATCCTCGTGGACGGCGCGATCTTCATGGTCGAGAACATCTTCCGCGAGCTGGCCGCGCGACGCGGCACCGAGTATCGGATCCGGGACGTGATCCTCAGCGCCGCGGCAGAGATCGATCGCCCCCTGGTCTACTCGGTTGCCGTGATCGTCGCGAGCTTCCTGCCGATCTACTTCCTCACCGGCCCCTCCGGCACGCTCTTCAGGCCGATGGCCGACACCATGATCTTCGCGCTGATCGGCTCGCTGGTGGTGACCCTCACGCTGCTGCCCGTGTTGTGCGCCTTCTTCATGCGCAAGGGCGTGCGCGAGCGCCTCAACCCGCTCTATGAGAGAGTCAAGGCCGCCTATGCGCGCGTGCTGCGGGATTCACTGCGCTCACCGTGGCAGGCGGTGCTGATCCCGCTGGTGCTGCTGCTCCTCGCGCTGGTGATGACGGCCGGGATCGGCGCGGAGTTCATGCCGACTCTCGATGAGGGCGCGCTGTGGGTCCGGGCGACGATGCCGTATACCATTTCCTTCGAGAAGGCCGCGCAGATCTCGCCGCAGATATGCGATGTGCTGCGCTCGTTCCCGGTGGTGACCACGGTCACCTCCGAGCTCGGCCGCCCCGACGACGGCACCGATTCCACAGGGTTCTTCAACGACGAGTTCTTCGTGGGCCTCAAGCCCTATTCGCAGTGGCATGGCCGGTACCGCGACAAGCAGGCGTTGATCGCGGCCATCGATGCCAGGCTGCAGAAATTCCCCGGCATCCAGTTCAACTACACCCAGCCGGCCGAAGATGCGGTGGATGAGGCCGAGACGGGCCTCAAGAGCGCGCTCGCGGTGAAGATCTACGGTCCCAACCTGCAGGAGCTGCAGAATCTCGCCCGGTCGGTCAAGGCGGTCATGACGCGGGTGCGGGGGATCTCCGACCTCACGCTGGTGCACGAGCTCGGCCAGCCCAATCTGGCGATCGACATCGACCGCGCCAGGATTGCGCGCTACGGACTCAACGTCGATGACATCAACAATGTGATCGACGCGGCGATCGGTGGCGATGTCGCCACGGAGGTGGTCCAGGGTGAGAAGGAGTTCGATCTCGTGGTGCGGCTGCAGCCGCAGTTCCGCAGCAATCCGCTCCAGATCGGCGACATCCCGGTCGCGACGCCCGGCGGGCAGGAAGTGCCGCTCAAGGAGCTCGCGACCATACGGGTCGAGAACGGCGCCTCCTTCATCTACCGGGAGGCGGATTCGCGCTATATCGGCGTGCAGTTCTCGGTGACCGGGCGGGATCTCGCCGGGGCGGTCGGGGATGCGATCCACCAGGTCGCAGGGCGGGTGAGGCTGCCGCAGGGCTATCGCATCGAGTGGGGCGGGGAGTACCAGCAGTACACCGCCTCGCGCGCGCAGATGCAGGTCATCCTGCCGCTGACCGTAGTGGTGATCTTCGGTCTGCTGTTCGTTCTCTACGGCAACTTCAAGTTCCCGCTGATCGTCATCGTGGGCGTGCTGCTGTCGGCCCCCTTCGGGGCGGTGCTCGCCATGTGGCTCACCGGCACCACCTTCTCGGTCTCATCAGGCATCGGTTTCATCGTGCTGTTCGGCGTCTCCGTCCTGACAGGCGTGATCTACACCTCCTGTGTCAACGAGTTGCGGCTCGGCGGCATGGATATCGTCGCGGCCACCCGCGAGGCTGCGGTGCTGCGCCTGCGCCCGATCGTGATGACCGCGCTGGTCGCCGCGCTCGGCCTTTTGCCGGCTGCGATCGCAACTGGAGTCGGCACCGACTCGCAGCGGCCGTTCGCCGTGGTGATCGTCACGGGCATGATCTCGCGCCTCGTGATCGGGGTCTTCGTAGCACCGGCGCTCTATCTGCTGGTGGCGCGCTCCGGAGACAGGCTGCAGGTATAGGCGAGCCGTGCGCGTGAGCCGCTCAGTTCTCCGTCAGCGCGCCCTCGCGATCATCGCGGCCTTCGCGATGGTGATGGTCGTCTGCGGCTTCACGGCGCAGGGATTCTCCACGCATGCCACCGGCTCGGACCATACCGACTGGTCCATGCACTTCACGGGTATGGCCGGCTCTGCGCCCAAGCCCGTACCTATGGCACGGCCGGTTCTCGCGTCCTGGCTGGCTCCTCCGAGCGCCCGGACCGCCGCGCGCTGCCCTCGCCGGCTGCGCGCCCATCTCCCTCGCGGCCCTCCAGTCCGGCTCCCTCCCGCCTCCTTCGCCGCTTGAGCCGTGCGACGCCGCTCCCGCCTCCGGGCCGGAGCGCGCGTCCGCTGCTTTGAAGCGTTTGCCGCACAGCCCCGGCGTCCCGTGTCCGCCTGTTTGAAGACAGCGGTGCATGACCCAGGGGCATGGAAACTGGAGCCGCTCCTATGCTCATCCTCAAGAACGACCGCACGGCCGTCGCGCTCGCGATGGCCTTGATTACCACCTCTCCGGCGATTGCCGCCACTGCAACGGACGGCGCAACCTCCAATGAATCCACCACCGCCGTATCGGATACTTCTCGCTCAAACGATGTTCCCTCCAGCGCCTCGACGGCGCTTGCTGCGCCGCCACTTCAGAGCGTCGTGATCAGCGCCGCTCGACTCGACGCTGCACGCGCAGGCATCCAGACCCAGACCGGCGCTTCGACATACACCATCAACGCGCAGGCCATCCAGGCGGCGCCGGGCGGGGATAACGTCCAGCTCAATCAGGTGCTCCTCCAGGCGCCGGATGTGACGCAGGACTCTTTCGGGCAGATGCACATCCGCGGCGAGCACAACGGCCTGCAATACCGGCTGAACGGAATCATCCTCCCCGAAGGCATCTCGGTCTTCGGGCAGACTCTCGACCCCCGGCTCATCGAGTCCATGGAGCTCATCACGGGGGCGCTACCGGCCGAGTACGGCCTCGACACCGCCGGGATCATCGACCTGACCACAAAGAGCGGCGCGCTCGATCGTCACGGCGCTGTCTCCGTGTACGGTGGAAGCCATGGAGAGATCCAGCCGAGCATCTATCATGGCGGCACGGCGGGAAAGCTGACGTACTTCGTCACCGGAGACTACGTGCAGAGCAATCTCGGGATCGAATCGCCCGACAGGAGCGTCACACCGCTGCACGATACGACGAAGCAATATCACGCGTTCGGCTACTTCGATTACCTCATCGACTCCGACAACCGGCTCAGCCTCATCCTCGCGACCTCGCGCGACCAGTTCCAGATTCCCGATCAGCCGAACCTCACGCCCGGGCTCGGCCTGACCGTGAGCGGCCTGACCGACTATCCCAGCGCGAGCCTCGACGAGAACCAGACCGAGCTCAATCATTACGGCATCGTCAGCTTCGAGCACCTGCAAGGCTCGCTGGATCTGCAAACCTCCTTCATCGCCCGCTATGCCAGCCTGACCTATACGCCGGACGCCCTGGGAGATCTGCTGTTCGATGGCATCGCACAGAACGCCTTCAAGCGCGACGTGTCCTACGGCTGGCAGACGGACGCCTCATACCATGTTGGCGATCATCACACGGTGCGCGCAGGATTTTATTTCCAGTACGATGAGTCGACGAGCAATGCCACGTCGCGGGTGTTGCCAATAGATGCCGCGGGCAATCCTACCAGCGACGTGCCACTCGCGATCGCCGACAACAGCAACGAAATGCAGTCGATCGAGAGCGCGTATCTTCAAGACGAGTGGAAGCTGCTGCCGCCGCTCACGCTCAACTATGGACTACGCTTCGATCACTATAACGCCTTCTCCAGCGGCCACCAGGCGAGCCCGCGCGTGAACCTCGTGTGGAAGCCCATCGCGGGCATGACGGTGCACGGCGGATACTCACGGTACTTCTCCCCACCGCCATTCGAGCTGGTCGCGGGTAGAACGCTCGAGCTGTTCGCAGGCACGACGGCCGCCTCGGAGGTGGCGGAAGATACCCCGCCGCTCGCGGAGAAGGCAAACTACTACGACATCGGGATCGAGCAGCACTTCAGCAACGGCTTCACCACCGGCGTGGATACTTACTACAAGCAGTCGGTGAATCTCATCGACGAGGGCCAGTTCGGTGCACCGATCATCCTGACGCCCTTCAACTATCGCCATGGCCAGCAGTATGGAGCGGAATTCACCGAGAGCTACACGTACGGACATTTCGCGGGATACCTCAATTTCGCCACCCAGCGAGCTCGCGGAAAGCAGATCGAGACAGCGCAGTTCAACTTCGGCGCCGACGACCTCGCTTACATCACTGACCACTGGATCTCGCTCGATCACGAGCAGCAGTACACCGGCTCGGCAGGCATCACATACGACTGGTGGAACACGCGTTTCAGTGCCGACATGCTCTATGGGTCGGGTCTCAGGGCGGACCTGGCGTTACCGGACGGCAGCAGCATCCCGAACGGCGCCCATCTACCCTACTATCGACAGGTCAATCTCGGGGTGAGCCACACCTTCAGCAACTGGGCCGTTGGATCCGACCGGCACTATCCGACACTGCGATTCGATATGACCAATGTGTTCGATACGGTCTACGAGATCCGAAACGGCACGGGCGTCGGTGTGGGAGCGCCTCAGTTCGGCCCGCGACGGGGCTTCTTCGCCGGCATCTCCGTACCGTTCTGACGGTCGGGTTTCCAATGAGGGTCCGTAAAGTCAGAACATCAGCCCGAGGCCGACACCGGTGTAGTTGGAGAACCCGCCGAGCCTCCCCTGAAGGCGCACGCCCTCCTCCACATCCACCACGAGGTCCGGAGTGACGAGGTATTGGAGCCCGCCGTCGGCGTTGGTTCCCCAGCCCTGCAGGTGACCGGCGTGCGACTGCGCATAGACCTCGCCAAAGAGCTGCACCCGTGAGCTCGCCGCCCACGTCGCCACCAGATCGGGATTGAAGCTCTGGAAGCGCTGACCGCCTGCCGCCGTGGGCTCCGTCTGCGAGGTGGCGCCGATCATCAGCGACAGGCCCAGCGGACCGTTGCCATAGCCGACGATCGCATTGAGCGCGCCACCGGCGCCGTGACTGCCGAACGTGCCGTCGCCAGAAGGCAGCGTCGTCAGCGCTTCCGCGGTCCATTGCCAGTGCTCGCTGTAGCCGAGCACGTGTTTGATTCCGATGGTCGTCGGGCCGAACCCGCGCGCCGTCGCCGCCAGACTACCCGCTGCGCCATCGAGCGACTGGTGCTGGAAATTCGGCGGCAGCCAGACGAGCTCCCAATTCTCCGGCAGACCCCAGCGCAGCGCGAGATTGGGCAGCATGTACACCTTGCCGCCGGGCGCCGGATACAGGTTGCCTGCCGTCGCGCCCGCCTCGATGTCGAACCCGCCCTGCGGAACCACGCAGCCTGAGTCCTCGGCGGTCGGCCGATCGATCACCGCCAGAAAGCCGGATGGTCCGCTGCAGGAAGGCGGCGGACTCAGCGCGTGCGCCGCCGGTATCGATGCGGCCGCGAGGACGGCGAGTGCAGGCGCGCAGAATACCCGCGGCGTGGTCAACAGCGTCTCCGAATCGAGGTACCGAGGTGGCACTGTACTGTCGACGGCTCGCTCTGGCGAGTGATCGAATCCGGAGGCGGGATCGAAGTCATCGGACTTTACGGGTACGATGGACCGCTCCATGGCAACACAACCCCGATCAGGCATGCGCCGCCTCTATCCGCCGATCAAACCCTACCGCAAAGGCTTCCTCCGGGTCTCTGAGATCCACGAGATCTACTTCGAGGAATCCGGCAATCCCGCTGGCAAGCCAGCGGTATTCCTCCACGGCGGCCCGGGCGGCGGGACGGAGCCCAAGATGCGCCGGTTCTTCGATCCGGCGCGCTATCGGATCGTGCTCTTCGACCAGCGCGGCTGCGGCAAGAGCCGCCCGCACGCCAGTCTGATGGACAACACCACGTGGCACCTCGTCAGCGACATCGAGCGCCTGCGGGAGCACCTTGGCATCGAGCGCTGGCTGGTCTTCGGCGGTTCCTGGGGGTCGACGCTCGCGCTGGCCTACGCCGAGACGCACCCTGAGCGCGTCACGGAGCTCATCCTGCGCGGGATCTTCATGCTGCGGCGCTGGGAGCTCGACTGGTTCTATCAGCGTCCGGACGGGACCGGTGCCCTTTACCCGGATCTGTGGGAGCCCTATGTGGCGCTCATTCCGGAGGCGGAGCGCGCCGACATGATGCGCGCCTACTATGCCCGCCTCACGAGTGACGATGCCGCGGTACGGAAGCAGGCGGCGAAGGCCTGGTCCGTGTGGGAGGGCGCCACCAGCAACCTGCGCCCTGCGGCGGACTACATCGCCAAATTCGACGAGGACCGCTTCGCCGAGGCGTTCGCGCGCATCGAGTGCCATTACTTCGTGAACGGCGGCTTCTTCCGCGCCGACACCCAACTCCTCGACGACGTGCATCGCATCCGCCACATCCCCGGCATCATCGTGCAGGGGCGCTACGACATCGTCTGTCCCATGAAGAGCGCCTGGGATTTGCATCGCGCCTGGCCCGAGGCTGACCTGCGCATCGCGCCGGACGCCGGCCATTCCGCCTTCGAGCGTGGCAATCTGCACGAGCTCATCGTGGCGACCGACCGGTTTGCAGCTGTGGCGGCTCGATGACGCGCTGCGCTCAGGAAGCGAGCGAAACGCGCGTGTACCAACCCGTGAACCGTACGCGAGCCGACCAAAATACCAACAGCGCGAGCACGGCCAACTGCGGGATGAAGAGGAGGGAGAGCGGTACGTGCACGCCGTGCGGCAGCAACCGTGGCAAGCCGTTGGTGAAAGCAGAGCCGGCCGCCATCGACAGGCCCAGGCACATGCGCCAGAGGTGCCGGCCAATGCGCCGGGCGCCTGAGACACCCCCTGCCCAGAGCATCCGAACATCACCGCTGGCCGCGAGCACCATGAAGAACGTGAAGACATAGATGGCGATACGCACGGGCCCTTCCAGTGGCGTAGCGCTTCTGAGCGAGGGTTTGAGGCCGGTCGCCAGCTCGAAGCTGAGCATGGCAAAAGGCAGGCAGAGGCAAAGGATGGCGGCGCAGGCCACCTTGTCGGCGAATGCGATCGTGCCTTCCTCATGCCGGACCGTGATCCAGGCGGTTGCCACCAGGTAAATCGCAAAAGTGCCGATGAAGAAGTTCGGCAGCTGGTCGGGCAGGACCAGCCCGAGATAGTCCGCGAAGCCTGCCATCACCAGCATCGAAGCGAAGAAAACCGTGCCGGCAATGCGGTGCAGGCGCTCACCTTTGGTTGCCAACACGGCCACCGTGCCGGCGAGCAGTCCCACGGTACCCCCGGTGACGTGCAATCCGATTGCCCACGGCGTCAGAGCGGCCGGAAAAATCGAATGGGTGGATGGCAGGATCATGCGCGTAGACCTCGATCGGTCAGGTCACATCGGTCCCTGATACCGCCGCAGCCGAACCGCCGCGGCAAGAAACAGCGCGAACACGGCGAGGCCGATCCACAGGCCCGGGCTCACCATGAATGCACCCACGTTGGCGAGGGTCGGCGCCTGCATGGGCATGTGGCGTGACCCTGGGAAGGGAAGCGCCACCGGGCCACCCGCCAGCCGCGACAGCAGCATGTGGGCAAATACCGTCGTGCTGAAGACCAGCCGCTCGATGATCATCACCGCAGCGATCGGCAGGATGGCCCAGAGGAATGGCGCGCGGCGTGCCCAGCCGGAGACGAGCAGAAGCCAGCCGTAGAACGGCGCGTAGTAGAGCGCGTGGACGCTCACCAGGTGATAGAGCACCTGCGCCCAGATCGACAACAGCGGTACCGACCAGAGGGCAGCCACGTCACCGCCCGCGGCGAGCAGCACCGCACTCGCAACCAGCAGCATGATTCCGTGGGTGACCGCGATGACCATGAAGGTGATCAGGGGAAGGACGAGCAGCGGGATGGCTGCCTTGGCGATGACCGTCGTGAGGTCGGAGACCGGCAGTGACTTCCAGAAGAGAATGCTGCGTTCCTGGCGCTCGTTGTGCAGGGCCCCGAGGCAATAGATCACCGCGACGATGAGATAAGCGCCCATCTGCACGAGCGCGGCGAAATGGAACCCTTCCTGCATCATGATCGCCGTCGGCAGGGGCGCGCGGGCGCCTCCGCCTCTGCTCGCGAAAGAATGGTGGCTGATGCCGATCCCGAACGCGAGCAGAAAGACGGCCGCGACGATCAGCGGCACGACGTAGATGTAGCGGCTCTCCCACAACTCGCGCGCCACCGACCAGTAGAAGAGCCGGGCGGGTGAGAGTGGCACGGGCCCGACCGTCGGCGAGCCGCTCGCCTGCGGCTCGGGCGTGCGATCCGGTATTGCGGCTGAATCGTCGGTGGCCATGATCAGGGACTTCCTAACACGGCGATGAATACGTCGGCGATGCCGGGCGTGCGTACTTCCCCGAGCTGCTGCAGCTGCTGCCGATCGATGCGCTCGAAGAGCAGCGTGCTGCGCCCGAAGACCTGCCGCTCATGCATCGGCTTCAAAGCGCGCGCCGCATCCAGGCGCTCGGGATGCACGGTCACCTCTGCATAGCGCGCCTCGAACTCATCCATGCTGCAGGTAAGGACGATCCGGCCGCGGTGGATGAACATGAAGTCGGTGAGCACGTTCTGGATCTCTTCTACCTGATGCGTGGTCACGATGATCGTCCGGCTGCGATCGAAATAGTCATTGAGCAGCGCATCGTAGAACTGCTTTCTATAGAGGATGTCGAGACCGAGCGTGGGCTCGTCGAGCACCAGCAGGCGCGCATCGATGGCCATGACGAGCGCGAGATGCAGTTGGGTCACCATGCCCTTGGAGAGCTCCCGTACCCTGCTGTTGCGTCCTATCGTCGTCTTGGCGAGGAAGCGCTCGGCTTTCGCGCGATCGAATCTCGGATGAACGCCTGCCACGTAATCGAGCGCGTGCGACACGCGCATCCACCGAGGCAGCACGGCAACGTCGGCGATGAACGCGACGTCGAGCATGAGCCGATCACGTGCTGCCCAGGGATCGTGTCCAAGCACGCGCAGCTCCCCCTGGTACGGCGTCAGACCCAGGATGGCGTTGATCGCGGTGCTCTTGCCCGCGCCGTTGGGACCGATGAGCCCGAGGATACGGCCTTCCTCCAGGCGCAGATCGATGCCATCGAGCGCGCGGGTGGCGCCGAAGGACTTGCGCAGTGCGCTTGCTTCGATCACGGCCATGAGATCAACGCCTCCCCTTGGACGGTCCCGGTCCGGGCGGCTGGCCGCCGCTCCCATTGAGCAGCTCTTGCGGCGTGAGGCCGAGGCGCTGCAGGGTAGCGAGCACACCCGGCCATTGCTCTTCGAGGAATCTCTGCCGCTCATCCCGCAGCAGCTGCTGGCGTACACCCGTCTTGATGAACATGCCGATACCCCTGCGCTTCTCGACGATCTGCTCGTCGGCCAGTTGTTGGTAGGCCTTCAGCACGGTGAGCGGGTTGACCCGATAGTCGGCAGCCACCGTGCGCACCGACGGCAGCGGGTCGCCTTCCTTGATCTCGGCATCGAGGATCATGGCGACGACGCGATCCCGCAGCTGGCGGTAAATCGGCTGACTGTCGTTCCACTCGGTGCCCAACCTGCGCTCCGGCCCTTCGGCCTGATCTGCTGTTATACGTCACTATAACACCAGATCGGCACCCGTCAAGCGCAGCCATTGCGGGTTCGGAGCCGGATCGGTCGGAGCCTGCCTCTACCGGGGCTCGTCCCTGCGTCCCCGCAGCAACGCATCGGGGTGACGCTCCAGGTAATCGGCCAGCTCGCGCACGGAGCGGGCCGCCTGGCTGAGCTCGCTCATCAACTGCGGCAGGTCCGTGCTGGCCGGTGCGTTGCCGCCGGCCCTCTGCTGGACCAGGGCGAGCGTGTGCTGCATGGACTCGGAGGTGGCGCGCAGAGATTTGAGGAGCGCATTGAGATTGGGCCGCGTCTGGACGGCGAGCTGGTCGAGGTGCGTCAGAACGCGGTTGAGCGACAGCACTGCATCGCGAAGTTGCGGTCCGGTCGTCGCCTTGTTGAGATTGCGCAGCACGTCGTTCAGGTTGTGCAGCGTCTCGGTGATCAGCGGCGGCCCGGTGGGGCCGCCCTCGGCGGCTTGCTCATTGTCGTAGAGGTGGAAGATGCTGCCGGCGGCGCTCGGCGCGCCTGTCATCGCGCTCGGAGAGGTCGCGAACGCGACACCGCCCGCGAGGAGCTGTTGCCACGAGTTCGCCCGCACCTGCAGACCCTGAGCGCCGAACGTCATGGCCACACCGCCGGCATTCCAGAATCGGGTTCCCGGATGCACCAGCTCATCGTGCGGTGAGCGAATGAAAGCCGTCACCGATATCTGATGTCCGTCCGCGGCAAGGGAGTAGCCCGTGACTGTGCCCACCTCGAAGCCGCGATAGGTCACCGGTGCACCACGGGTGAGGGAACTGAGATCGGGCGTGTGCAGCGTGAACGACCGCCCCGGCGTTCCCGGCGGCACGATGGGCGGGCTGTCGAGACCGATGAAGCGCGTCCGCGCTTTCCCGCTCCTGCCCGGATACATCTCGATGTAAGTGCCCGACACGATCGTCGAGAGTCCGGAGATCCCCTGAACTCCCAGGTGCGGCGTGACGACGTAGAAGATGGTGGAATCGGTGAGATAAGGCGTCACCCGCCGGCTCATGCGCGCATGGACGATCACGCGCCGCATGTCATGCGTCAACCGCAGCGAGGTCACGGTCCCGAGCACCGCATTGAGATGTTGGATCGTCGATTGGCCGGACTGCAGCCCCTGCGCCGCGCTGAAGGAGATCGTGATTTCCGGACCGCGCTCCGCAATCGCCCGGTACGCGAGCCACACGACCACTCCTGCGGCGGCTATCGGCACGACCCATACCCACGCGACCCAGCGGTGCGCCCGTACGCGTGCTTCGACGGGCTCGTCCAAATCGTGCGGCTCATCCGGCATTGCGGGTCATCTCCCCTGTTACGCGTCCCACATGAGCCGCGTGTCGAACGTTCGCGCGGCGATCATCGTGAGCACCACCACCGCCGCGAAGGCCGTGAGCCCGGCGCCCGCCCGAGCCTGCGCGATCTCACCGAACTGCAGCAGGGCCACCAGTACCGAGGCGACGAACACATCGATGTTGGACCAGGACCCGACAGCATCGATGACACGGAAAAAGCGGGTGCGCGCGAGCACCGTGCGCCGTGAGCCCTGCAGGGTCGCGAGCAGCATCCACGTGAGGCCGCACAGCTTCAGCAGTGGCACCACGATGCTCGCCAGGAACACGATGAGGGCCAGCGGCCAGAGCCGGTTGTGGATGAGCTCGAGCACCCCGGTGATGATGGTGTTGGACTGCTGGTGGCCGAAGCTGACCAGCGTCAGCACCGGGAGCGCGTTGGCCGGAATGTAGAGCAGGAAGCCCGCCGCCACCAGCGCGGCGGTGACCGTGAATGCGTACGGCTTGCGGGCATGAAGCGTCGCCCCGCAGCGCGGGCAGGCTCCGCCGGCATGCGCATCGCTCACCAGCAACTCACACGCCGTACAGGCGATCGCGGCGCCGTGATCGGCGCGTCTCGCGTGCCACAGCGCGTGCCATCTCGAATAGCGCCTGGCGTGCCGCAGCGGCAGCGCATCCCAAACGGTCCGCTCATCGAGCTGTGTCAGGGCGAGCAGCAGCGCCAGCGTCGCGCCCATCAGGCACCAGCCTCCGGCGAGCACCTGAACACCGACCACGAGCCGCAGCCGGCTGTAGGCGACGAAGCAGCCGACGAGGAAGATCTCGAGCATCATCCAGGGCCGCAGCAGCATGATCCAGCGAAACACCGGCCCGAGGCGGGCCCGCACCCCCAGCCGCAGCGCCGTCAGCACCGCCAGCAAGGCCACCAGGTAGAGGTAGGGGAAAGCGAGACAGAAGGCGCCGACGATGATCGCCAGCGACACGAATCCCTCGTGCCACAGCCCCACGATCCCACTCCACAGCCAGCAGGTTCTGAGCGCCCCGTGCGCGGCCACGCTCAGCAGGGGCTCGATGGTCCCCGGAAGCAGCCCAAGGAATGCGGCCAGCGCAAGCGCAAGCGGAGCATCCACCCGCCCCGTTGCCGGCCCCGCGAGGAGACGGGCGCAGCGCCGGCATTCGGCACTGTTTCCATGCCGCATCTTCGGCAATCGCTGCAGCAGCCCGCAATCCGGGCACGCCACCCTCACCTGACGCTCAGCAGTAGCCATTGCTCAGGCCCAGCAGCAAAGCGGGTGCCTTGCGGTGCACCATCAGTCCCGACATGTCCCGGTCAGCCGGTCATCCTCGCCCGTCACACCGTGTTGCCGCAGCCAGGCGCGTGCGTCCTGCGCATCGCCCTCGAACCACGCCCGCGAGCTCCCGAGCCGGAAAGCGTAGCCCCAGGCATCCATGTCGGCGAAGGCGCGGTCCCGTCCGACGCCCCGCAGCTCACCGGCGAGCAGCACCTGCAGATAACACGCGGCCGACTCCTCCAGGTCATCGCCACCGGCGTCCCGGTCCAATCCCGCGCGCCGCTCCGGTGTCATGCAGATGTAGTGACTGGCCTCATGCAGCACCGAGTGTAGCGGCGTATCGAGGCGTGCGTAGAGGCGATCGCCCTTGAGGCCCGCCTCGCTCTCTCCCCAGTACGACCCCGGGATCACCTCGTTGGGAGCAATCAGACAGAGGCTCACCCCATAACGCTCGAGCAGCGCCGCCAGGGCCACCCGATCGAGCGCGCTCAAGAGCAGCATGTCAGCTGCCGGACACCCTGGAGAGCCGGCGCATCACGATGTCAGCGAGGTCCTGTCCCATGGCCTGCTGCAGGATGGCCTCCTCGTGCTCCTTGGCGAGCAGCAGGCTCTCATCGAAGCTGTAGGAGCGCACGGTCGCAACCTGTTGGGGCGCGAGGATCTCGCGGCCGCCGCCCGCGGTCACCCGAAAGCGAACCGTGTAGGTCACCTGGTACTCGGTCGGGCGGTTCTGCGCCGAGACGGACAGCACGCGGCGCGTCACGGCATCGTCGAGGATGTCGACGACGGCACTCGCCCTGTCGGGCGCGTCGACCGGATGCGCTCCGGATATCAACATCTGACGCCGCAGACTCTGCACGAAGTCGCTTTGCTGATCCAGGGCCCGGATATAGGGCGCGCGGATCGGCTGCGGCAGCGGCAGGTGCCCTTCGAGGTGAAAGCCACAGCCGGCGAGGAGCAAAGTCGCCGCCGTCAGCCAGCACCAGGCGCTGCGCTTGGCGGCTGGCCGTGAGGCCCGCGCACGACCGGTCACGCCGCCCTCAGCCATCCTGTGGCCCACCTGCCGGCGCGCTCACCACCACGTTGACGATCTGCCTGCCTGGCACGACGATCACCCTTTTGACGGACGTCCTGCCGCCGACGAACTTCATCACGTGATCGTCCGCCAGTGCCGCCTCGCGAATCGCCTCCTCGTCCGCGCCCGCCAGCACCCGCACCCGGCCACGCAGCTTGCCGTTCACCTGCACCACGAACTCGATCGACTCCTGCACCAGCGCCGACTCGTCGACTGCCGGCCACGGCTCATCGACCGCCGCCCGCTCATGCCCGAGCGAGCGCCAGAGCTCGTGTGTGACGTGCGGGACGATCGGCGCGAGCATCAGAGTGATGATCTCCAGGGCCTCGTGGCGCACCGCCCGTCCCTGATCGGTCTGATCGTCGAACCGGCCCACCGTGTTGAGAAGCTCCATGCTGGCGGCGATCGCGGTATTGAAGCTGCGGCGCCTGCCGATGTCATCCGTGGATTTCGCAAGCGCATGATGCGCTGCGCGGCGCACCTGACGCTGCGCATCGCTGAGCGCGCCGATCTCCAAACGGGATGGCTGACCGCGCTTCACGTGTTCGAAGACCGCATTCCAGAGCCGGCGAATGAACCTCGATGCGCCCTGCACCCCCTCGTCCGACCACTCCAGCGTCTGCTCCGGCGGTGAGGCGAACATCGTGAAGAGCCGGGCCGTATCGGCGCCGAGGCGCTTGACCAGTCCCTCCGGATCGACACCATTGTTCTCCGACTTCGACATCTTGCCGAGTCCCTGATAATCGACGCGGATCGTCCCACCGTCCGGCAGAGTGCTCTCGAATACTTCAGCGCCTGCCGCATCGCGCCGCGAGCGCACGTCAGCCGGGTTGAAATAGCGGCGGCGTCCGTCCGGCTGGGTATGGGAGTACACGTGATTGAGCACCATGCCCTGCGTCAGGAGATTGGTGAACGGCTCATCGACCGTCAGCAGGCCGAGATCGCGCATCACCTTGGTCCAGAAGCGCGCATAGAGCAGGTGCAGCACGGCGTGCTCGATGCCGCCGATGTACTGATCGACGGGCAGCCAGTAGGCCACGCGCTCATCGACCATCGCCCGCTCCTGGTCCGGACAGGCGTAACGCATGTAGTACCACGAGGAATCGACGAAGGTGTCCATGGTGTCGGTTTCGCGCCGGGCCCGTCCGCCGCACTTCGGACACTCGCACTCGTAGAAAGCCGGTGACTTGGCAAGCGGATTGCCGCTGCCGTCCGGCACCAGATCCTCCGGCAACACCACCGGCAGCTGCTCGTCAGGCACCGGCACCTCACCGCAGGTCCCGCAATGGATGAGCGGAATCGGACAGCCCCAGTAGCGCTGGCGCGAGATACCCCAGTCACGCAGCCGGTATTGCACCCGCTTGCGCCCGAGGCCGCGCTTCTCGAGACTCGCCGCGATCCTGTCGACGGCGGCCTGAAACTCCAGCCCGGAGAATTCCCCGGAGTTCACCGTCACGCCGTATTCGCCGTACTCGGCGATCCAGGGCGCACGCAACTCCTCGTAGGCGCCGCTCTTCGGGCGCACCACCATCGCGATCGGGAGGGAGTTATTCAGCGCGAACTCGAAGTCGCGCTCATCGTGACCCGGGACGCCCATGACCGCGCCTTCGCCATAGCCCATGAGCACGTAGTTCGCGACCCACACCTCGATGGGCTTGCCGGTGAAGGGATGCAACACGTGCAACCCCGTGCGCATGCCCTTCTTCTCCTGTGTCGCGACGTCCGCCTCCATGACACTGCCGCGGCGGCACTCCTCGATGAACGCCGCGAGCGTCGGGTTGGAAGCCGCGGCCGCCATGGCCACCGGGTGCTCCGCCGCGATCGCCATGAAGGTGACACCGAACAGCGTGTCCGCGCGGGTGGTGAACACTTTGAGTGCGCCGTCCGCCGCCATCGCCGCACGCGTGTCGTGCGCATATGGGAAAGAGATCTCACAGCCCTCGCTGCGGCCGATCCAGTTCGCCTGCATGAGGCGCACCCGCTCCGGCCAGCCCGGCAGCTGCTCGAGATCCCCGAGGAGCTCCTCCGCATAGCGCGTGATGTTGAGGTAGTAAGTGGGAATCTCGCGCTTCTCGACGAGCGCTCCCGTACGCCATCCGCGCCCCTCGATGACCTGCTCGTTCGCAAGAACCGTCTGATCGACCGGATCCCAGTTCACCACGCCCGTCCTGCGATACGCGATCCCCCGCTCCAGCATCCGCAGGAAGAGCCACTGGTTCCAGCGGTAGTAGCCCGGATCGCAGGTGGCAACCTCCCTGCTCCAGTCGATCCCGAAGCCGAGCGACTTCAACTGCGCGCGCATGTGCGCGATGTTCTGCCGCGTCCAGCGCGCAGGCGGCACTGCGTTGCTGATCGCAGCATTCTCCGCCGGCAATCCGAACGCATCCCACCCCATCGGCTGCAACACGTTCCGCCCCTGCATCCGCATGAAGCGCGCCAACACATCCCCGATCGTGTAGTTGCGCACGTGCCCCATGTGCAGCCGCCCCGACGGATAGGGCAGCATCGACAGGCAGTAATACTTCTCCCGCCCCTTCTCCTCATTCACCTCGAAGCTGCGGTGCTCCTCCCAATAAGCCTGCGCCGCCCTCTCGACAACCGCCGGATCGTAAGTCTCTTGCATCCGCAAAACGCCCGAATCTCAGTAATTTAAAGCCCGAAAGATTACACGAACGGGCGCCGTTCCACGAACGAGCGACACCTTCGCTCGACCGTGCGAAAGCAAATGATTTAGCGGCCCGGGGCCGTTCCCTGGGCCGCGGGGGCGACAGGGTCACACGGCTGGCTGCCCAAAGCGCCGGAGGCGACTTCGGGCCAATGGACCATCGCAGCCGGATTGACGGCGTCCCCGGGAAAATCCTTTTTGCAGCCGGGTCGCCGCGGCCGAACCGCGAATGAGGGACGAACCGCGAATCAGGGAACAGAGATAGGCAAAAACAGCTGCCCCGACCCTCGCTGAACGAGCAACGCAATGCTCTTATTCCTCTTCCCATTGGCCGCCGACTCCAGCTCCTCCACAGACCTGATACGCCGGCCATCCACGCCAAGGATGATGTCCCCCGTCTCCACCCCCGCAACCTCCGCCGCCCCCGACACCCCCTCGACGACGAGGCTGCCGTCAGTCCGCGCTTCAGCCTTCTCCTGCGGCGCAAGCGGCCGGATCGTGAGCCCGAGCTGATTCGGCTTGCGCACGACCGGTGCCGGCCGCGCCGTACGCCCCGCCACGGCCGTCTGTGCCTCCTTGAGCTCGACCACTCGCACCCGAACGGTCGACTCCCTGCGATCACGCCACAAGGTCAGCGTCGCCTCCGATCCCGGCCGCATCGATGAGATCCGGCTGGAGAGCTCACCGTAGTGATCGATCGAATGCCCATCGACGGAGAGCACCACATCGCCCGCCTTGAGGCCCGCGACCGCCGCCGGACTCTGGCTCTGGACCGAGCTCACCAGCGCCCCGTGCGGTCGGCTGAGCCCGAACGAGTCGGCCAGATCCGCCGTCACCTCCTGAATGGTGACGCCGATCTTGCCGCGCACCACGTGGCCGATCTGGATGATCTGCCGCTCCACGCCCGCCGCGACATCGATGGGAATCGCGAACGACACGCCCATGAACCCGCCGGTGCGGCTGAAGATCTGCGAGTTGATACCGACCACCTCGCCCTGCAGGTTGAAGAGCGGGCCGCCCGAGTTCCCCGGGTTCACCGCCACGTCGGTCTGGATGAAGGGCACGTAGTTCTCGGCGGGGAGCGAGCGACCGATGGCGCTCACGATGCCTGCGGTGGCACTGTTGTCGAAGCCGAACGGCGAGCCGATCGCGAGCACCCACTCACCGGGGCGGAGCTTCGAGGGATCACCGAAACGCACGACCGGGAGTCCGCTCGCCGCGATCTTGAGGACGGCGATGTCGGTGCGCTCGTCCGTGCCCACCACTTTCGCCCGGAACTCCCGTTGATCGACGAGGCGCACCGTCACCTGGCTCGCCCCTTCCACCACGTGGCCGTTGGTGAGGACGTAACCGTCGGGGCTCACGATGAACCCGGAGCCCGCGCCCCGCACCGGCTCTTCGTGCCGCTGCTGGCCACCGCCCGGCGCCGGGATGCCGAAGCGGCGGAAGAAATCGTTGAGCGGATCGTCGCCCTGACCGCCGCCCTCCGGCTCTTTCTCGATCACCTCGATGTTGACGACCGCCGGGCCGTACCTGGCTACGAGTGGCGAGAAATCAGGCAGGGAAGCTGTCCCGCCGGGCGCGCATTGCACCGCCGAAGCAGCCGTTGCCGCGTATGCCACCTGCGCGCCCATCGCCGGCCAGCCAGCGAGCACGAGGAGGGCCAGGGACATCATTGCCGCGCGGGCACGCCCGCGCATTAGGACGCTCATGTCAGACTCCGGAATGGAAGGGAGTAGCACTCGCCATGCCCAGGCGCCGCCGCAAGACCGCTGCCCCGAGAGCGCCGACCAGTCCGAGGGCGGCGAGGCTCACGATCAACCAATTTCCAACACGCGCATACGGCGTGAGCCCGGACCTGGGCGTGACGGAAGACCGTAATGCATAGGGCCGGAAGGGTGGTGCCGATGCCTGGATCTCGCCGCGTGGGCCAATGACCGCGGAGAGGCCGTCGTTGGTGGCTACGATCATGTCGCGGCCCTCCTCGAGCGCGCGCATGCGGGCCATCTGGAACTGCTCGTAGCGGGCCGTGCTGTGTCCAAACCAGCCATCGTTGGTGACGTTCACGAGCACATCCGCCTTCGGGAGCATGCCCAGCATATAGGCTCCGTATCCTACCTCGTAGCAGACAGTGGCCCCGAGCTGCAATCCAGCCACCGGCAGAGGCGTCTGGTGCGTGCCGCCGCGATCGAAGCTCTCATAAGGCAGGCTCATCAGGCGCAGCCAGTTACGCACGAAATGCGGTACCGGAAAGAACTCCGCGAACGGCACCAGGTGGTCCTTGGAATACCAGCTCGGCGGGTTGCCGAGCGCCAGGATCGAATCGTAATAGTGATGGCCGTCATCCGAGGCGCGCAGCACGCCCATGACGAGCGAAGACCCGCGATCCTGCGCCTCGCGGTCGATGAGCGCAATGTACGGCAGCAGATTGTTGGCCAGATCCGGTAAGGCCGCCTCCGGCCAGACGATGAGCTTCGCGCCGAGCACCGACTCGGTCATCTTGCGGTAGCGCTGCAGGATCTCGTCCCGGTGGGCCTCATCCCACTTGTCCTCCTGCGGAATGTTGGCCTGGATCAGGGCCACCGAGACCGGCGGACCCGAGGGTTTCGTCCACTGCGCCGGCCCGAGCAGCGCGCCGGCAACCCAGGGCGCGATGAGGACCAGCGCCGCCGCCAGCCGCACACGCCCGCTGCCGCGCACCAACGCCACGAGCGCACCGGCGCTCGCGAGCAGCACCAGGCTGACGCCGTAGACGCCGAGGACGGGAGCGAGCCTCGCCAGCCAGGTATCCGTCTGCGAATACCCGAGCGACAGCCAGGAGAAACCGGAGAGGAACCAGCCGCGCCACCACTCGATGACCATCCAGGCCGCCGGCATGCCGATGAGCCAGCGCCACGTGCCACTGCGCGGCAGCCAGCGCGCCACCACGTAGCCCATGAGCGCGTTGTAGAGGCCCATGATTCCGATCAGGCCCAACATGAGCGCGACAGTGAGCCAGACCGGCGCCTCCCCGAGCACGTGGATGCTGACATAGAGCCAGTACGTACCGGCGAGGAAGGTGCCGAAGCTGAACCAGAATCCGGTTCCCGCCGCCTCCCGCGGCGTGGCCCCTTCCCAGAGCCACATCAGCACCGCGGGGCAGAGGATCGCGAGTGGCCACCATTGAAACGGCGCGAAGGCGCAGGCCAGCAGGGCGCCCGCCCCGAAGGCCACCACCCTGCGCGCGAGCGCCGCGTGCGTGGCGATTACCGCCACGAGTGGATGCCTCGTGTTCGCTACGGAGGCCGGCGCAGCTTCGTCTTGCGGGGAAGGAGCAATGGCAGCCAGGTGCCGTGAGCTCATGCGTGGGACTCGCCCTGTTCCGGCTGCGGGTGACCGTCGGGCGGCGTCACATCGCGCGGCGGCACGACTCGCAGAGCGTCGATGCGGCGGCGATCGGCTCTCATGACCCGAAACTCGAACCCGTCGATGCTCGCGGACTCGCCTCGCCGCGGCAGCCGCCCGAACTGCTTCATGAGCAGCCCCGCCACGGTCTCGAAGCCTTCCTCCTCGGAGAGGCGGGCACCGAAGTATTCATTGAACTCCCCGATGCGGGTCACGCCGCGCACCAGGAACAGGCGCTCGGCTTCCTTGCGGATGTTCTGATCGTCCTCGACGTCGAACTCGTCGTCGATGTCGCCCACGATCTGCTCGATCACATCCTCGATCGT
>Ga0134126_10001994_pt1 | contig 25902 bp, 20 predicted proteins | sample KB31752_FD_96881 | JGI IMG/M metagenome (GOLD analysis project Ga0134126, IMG submission 96881) | Terrestrial soil microbial communities with excess Nitrogen fertilizer from Kellogg Biological Station, Michigan, USA - KB3-175-2 | ecosystem: Environmental > Terrestrial > Soil > Unclassified ... | reverse complement strand
GTTTACCCCAATTGGAAAGGTAGGGGATATCGGTGGTGAAGCGAACCACACACTGCTCTATCCGATCGATCGTTTCCAGACGTACCGGTTCGTGCTCAGACAAATATTCAACTTCGGCGCGGCCCGCGATGGCAGCTTCAATCAGCTTTCTTACCGGCGCGGCATTGCTCACCAAACGAAATTGCAGGTCCGCAAAAGCCGTGTCCGGTACAACGTTGGCTCGCGTGCCGCCGCCAATTACACCGATGTTACAAGTGGTCTTACCTAACAACTCATCAACCGGCCATTCACACTGGCGAATTCTCTCGAGCACGTCGAGCAACTTTTCAATCGCCGACTCGCCTTGTTCCGGATAGGCAGAATGCGCCGCACGCCCCCTGGTCCGCAGGTTCAATCTCAATGAACCTTTAGTCGCGCTCGCCAGCCTATTATCCGTTGGTTCGCCATTGATCAAATACTCGACCCCACCGGGTTTTTCCAAATTCGCAGTTTGGGCGCCCAGACTTCCCTGCTCTTCATCGACGGTGAACAGTAATCCTACTTCCTGAATTCCTTCGCTCCGCATTCTCTGAGCCGCCTTAATTTGAGCGGCGATAATTCCTTTAGCATCGCAGGCGCCGCGGCCGTATATCTTTTCGTCATCTTCACTCGATTGAATAAAGGGCGGCACCGTGTCCAGGTGCGTAGAGAGTACGACACGCGACGGCGCCCCGGTCGACGCAAAGACATTGAAGCGATCACGAGCAACTTCCTGGAGTTCGACGAAATAACCCAGACTCTCCAGGTGTTCCTGTAAAAACATTCCCACCGCCTGTTCGTCACCGCTGACGGATGGGATGTCGATGAGTTTGCGGGTTAGTTCAAATAAGTTCATAGGTTCTGCAGAATGGGTTAAGAGGGTAACAGCGAAACAGCCATTGGGTACTTGGTGGATTCAAGTGCGAAGTGCAATCACTGCAGAACCGCGAGCGGTAGCGAGCGGATGCAAGCGCTCAATCTCGAATCCGCCTGGCCGCTCTCCTCATTGTTGAGCATCCGCTCGCTACCGCTCGTGGTTCCGCATTGGCTTGCTGATCGATCGCGTTGACGGCGCTAAGATCGTTCAGCTCCCGTAGCGCGTCTTCACTCTCTGCACCTTCAAAGAATTCTTTATGCAGCCGGGCGACCGTTTCGCGGACATGCTCTTCCTCGACCGCGAAGGTTACATTGATTCGCGAGGCGCCTTGCGAGATCAGCGAAACATTAATATCGCTAATCGTCGAGAAGATGCGTGCAGCAATTCCGGGTGTTGTGCGCAGCCCTTCGCCCACCACGCAAATAATGGCGCGCTTTCCCTCGACTGACACGGTCCCAAGTTTTTCCAACTCCGCCACGATTTCACCAAGCGACGTGGTGTCGTCGAGCGATAACGAGACGCTGACTTCAGAGGTGGTGACCACATCCACCGCCGTTTTATGTTCGGCGAAGACCCCGAAGAGCGCGCGCAAAAATCCGTAGGCACCGAGCATTCGTGTGGACGTAACCTGGATCGTAGTGACTCCGGTTTTATGTGCGATGGCTTTGACTGTCTCAGAAGATTTCTTCGACTCACCCACTACTAAAGTGCTGCCGCCTTCCTGCGCGCGAGAGTTGCAGATACGCACGGGAATGTCGCGTTCAATTGCCGGATGGAGTGTCTTCGGATGCAGTACCTTGGCGCCGAAGTAGGCGAGTTCTGCCGCCTCCTCAAAAGACAGATGGGGAACTGTGCGAGCGTTTGCGACCAGTCGCGGATCTGCTGTCAGCACGCCCGGCACGTCGGTCCAGATTTGAATTTCTTTTGCTTCCAGGGCGGCGCCGACGAGCGCGGCGGTGTAGTCGGAGCCGCCACGGCCCAAGGTGGTGGTCACTCCATCCACCGTCGCTCCAATGAAGCCTCCGAGCACGGGCGTGCGGCCGGAGGCAATCAACGGTTCGAGTTGCGCGCGAGTGCTGCACGCGGTTTCGGTCATCAAGGGCGCGGCGCAACCGTGTTCGTCGTCAGTGATAATGCAGCGCCGCGCGTCAACGTCAGTGCAGCCGACCTGGTTCTCGATCAGCACCGCCGCGAGCAGGGCCGCCGAAAGGCGTTCACCATAAGAAACTACCGCGTCCTCAAAGAACTTGCGACGCTTACGAGATTCAATTACGCCGGCTACACTCACTTCGGCAGCTGTCGCATTCAGTAGTTCCTGAATCTCTTTCGCACTCTGCTCGATCAACTGGCGCATCCGCGGCGCTTCGCTGCGCAGCAGTGCCTCAACCACGCGCAAATGACGATCGAAATGCTTTCCCAGGGAATCCACGCCAGCCGTGGGTCTGACCGCCAAAGCTTGTTGCACACTCAGGATTAGCGCGTCGGTAAAGCCGGCCATGGCAGAGACCACCACGACCGGGTGCAGAGAGCGGCGGTCAAAAACGATGCCCGCGACATTCTTAAAAGCGGTTGCGCCTTCAACAGACGTGCCGCCAAATTTCATGATCGTCGGCTTCATGGATACTTGATTAGTCTAGCACTTGCGTGTGCAATGCAAGGCAAGCTGAACAAGCGCAGCTTGTTTTATTTGAAACAGAAGCGCGCAAAGCTAGATTGACCAGACAAAGATACAACATGGCCCACGCAAAATTAGAACTGGGAGCGTAGCGACCAGCCAAAAGCGCGACTGGCGAATAACTGCGGCGTAGGCAGTTTAAATCCCAACCTTTTGAAATGACCCTTTGGCTGGTCGCTACGCTCCCAGTTCCGATTTTGTCGGGTCATTGTTGAGAGTTCATTGCACAGTTGAGTTTTGCCTCGGCTGATCTACCGCATCTCTAATTCAATCGGAGCGCCCAAGTTGACGAGTCAAGTATGTTGCCGGCTAGTCGGAGTTCTGACTTGACCTCATCACACCTTCTGGCCCTTCCATTTGCCCCTGCGAAAGATCAGCGCGCTAACGATCGCCAGAGTTGAAAACGCAATCATGATAGCCAGGAAGACGCCGCGTGGTCCCAAACCGAAAACTTTTGCCAGCACGTAGGCGAGCGGAAGTTCCCACAACCAGAAAACGAACAGGTTAATGATTGTCGGGGTCCAGGTATCTCCGGCGCCGTTGAACGACTGGGTCAACACCATGCCGTAAGCGTAGAAAAGAAAACCGTAAGCCACGATGCGCAGGCAATCCACCCCATAAGGCACCACGTTGGGATCTGTAGTAAACAACCCAATTATCTGTCTCGCGAAGAGTACGAAAATCACGCCGACAGAACCGAGAAAGATGAAGTTGTAGAAACCCGCTTTCCACACGGCGCGTTCGGCGCGCTCCGGTTTTCCTGCGCCCAGCGCCTGACCCACCATTGTTGCCGCCGCGTTAGACATGCCCCACGACGGCAGCAAGGCAAAAATGATAACGCGAATGCCGATGACATAACCGGCCACCGCATGCGTACCGAAACTTGAGATCGTTCGCACCAGACCAATCCAACTTGCCATGCCTATAAAAACCTGGAAAGTCCCGCTGGCAGACAGCCGGACCAGCCGCGCCATAATGGCCGGGTCCAGCCGGAAGTGCTGACGCTTGATATCAAACCGTCCGCCGGAACGGATCAGCCGGCTGAACGCATAGAGCGCTCCCGTCCCACGGCCAATACTGGTTGCGACCGCCGCGCCCACGATTCCCATTTTTGGAAATGGACCCAAGCCGAAAATCAGACACGGGCCGAGCAGGATGTTGATGGCATTTGCCAGCCACAGTACCCGCATCGCGATTGCTGCATCGCCGGCGCCACGAAAGATCGCGTTGATCATGAAGAGCATAACGACCGAGGCGTTGCAGGCCAGCATCACTCTGGTAAAGCCAGACCCTTTGGCAATAACCGAGGGAGAGGCGCCCATCAGTGCCAGCAGTTTTGGGGCAAGCGGCGCGCCGATAAGCGCAATCACGATCGAAATGATTAGCGCCAGGGCGATCGCTTGTACGGCTGCGCGCGCCGCTCCATCAGGGTTTTTCTCGCCAGTTCGACGAGCGATGGTGGCCATCGCGCCAATACTCAAACCAATCGCCAGCGCGTAGACCAGAGTCATTAAAGACTCGGTCAGGCCAACGGTGGCCATCTCATCCTCACCCAGATAAGAAACCCACTTGATGTCAACAACCGCGAAAATACTCTCCATGCACATCTCGAGCACCATCGGTATGGCAAGCAGAATTATCGCTCGTCCGATGGGGCCGCTGGTGTAATCGCGATGCGTGCCACGCAACGATTCGCGGATGGCACTCCAAAGCCCCTGCTGGTCGGCCGGGGTGGTGACAGCGGCGTTCGGACCTGGAGCTGGAGCATCCACCAGCGAAGGTTCTGTGATTGTTGGCAGGCCTTCAGAATCCGGCATTTTCTTCTCTCTAACCAATGGCTCCAAGCAGGGCTATTCAAACCCGGAGGGTTGTCAGAAAGTAGCCGGAGGTCGAAGCAAAGCGAAGACCTCCGGTAGCGATTAATTGAATCCGCACCCTGAAGGGGTGCCAGCTTTAGTACTACAAGAACCGTAACTTCTCGCACCCTTCCAGGTGCTGACAATCAATTGGACTTTGGTTCCGGTGGTCTGCGACCACCGGCTACTATCTTTTAGCCCTTCGGGCTGACCAGGCAACGACACCTTCAATATTCATCACTCTCACTTCCCGGGCACCCGGCCAAAGTCATCCTGTAAACGCACAATATCATCCTCCCCCAGATAGCCGCCGCGCTGCACTTCGATAAAAACCAGCGTCTCGCTCCCGGGATTCTCCACCCGATGCGCTGCGCCGATCGCGATGTCAATCGCTTCGCCTGCAGCTACCAGAATATCGCGATCGTCGAGAGTCACTTTGGCAATCCCCTGAACCACCACCCAGTGTTCGGCGCGTTGCGCGTGCTTCTGATAACTCAGTCGCTTGCCGGGCAACACTTCGATTCTTTTGACCTTAAATCCGTCGGCCTCATCCAGCACAGTAAACGTTCCCCACGGTCGCCGGTCGAAACGTGGCGAATTATCAGAATCTTGTGCACCCATCCAGATTCTCCCCACTCCTGAAGTACAGAGTTCAACCAGCTTGGCTTGGTCAAGCATCCAGTCCGCGATAGCGGACGAATGATATTAGCCCAGCAGTTTACTGCTGGGAATTGTCGGCAGTCTGACATGAGTCCGTGAAGCGTACTCGCAAAGTCAAAACTACCGGCAGCCTGCGTTATTGTCGCTTGAAGTATTGTACGGCGCGCTCATGCTTCTCAGCCGCTGCCCGCGAATTGAAGGTGCCAAGATTCTTGCGCTTGCCCGTTTTTGGGTCTTTCTTTTTTGAGTAAAGGCGATACTTGCCTGATTTCAATTTTCGAATCATGTTTCGCAACCTTCCCTGAGGCCCCGGCTTCGTGTGGTGAATCAACCAGCCGCTGCGTGCCTGGTTTTTACGTGGCCCTTCCTCTCCGGCTGACGCTGCTTCTTTCTGCGACGCGGCAGTTCGGGCGCATAACGTCCGGTGCGCTCAAGGTCGGCTATTGTATAACCAGTATCGAAAAAATCGCCCATTGGAATTTTGGTATCGACACTATAGTCGAAAATTTTTCCGTCGGTGCGAACGTATACCGAGCCTCGCTTGCCCTTCAGGTATTGCTCTTCAGTTTGAAGCGCATACAAGTGGCGACTGGCACCGAGTGTGCCGCTGGGACGACAGGGAATGAACTCCTGTCCGTTGGGCAACCGGTAGACGTTGAGTTCAAGCAAAACGCTGCGACCGTAGCGTTGCAATCGAGGAACAAAGCCTTCGGGCAAACCAAACCGCGGCTTGAGGGTTTCGTGAGGAACACGAGATTTGTTTATTCGCTGCGGAAGTGATTCGCTGGACTTACCGCTGCTGGCATGAGGCTGCGCGTGGCCCGACCCATCCGGAGCTAAGCGATCCGGAGGATCGGTAGGAAGATTTTCAAAGGAGGGACTGGTCTCAGCCAGATACTCCCGGCACGCTTTGCGTAGTTGATCCGAACCGTCAAGCAAGCCTTCGCTCATCTGCTTCAGTGTCGCGTGGCCCGCAAAGACAGCTTCAACCTTCTGGCCCTCGGTCATCTCGGCCCAAACCTGGTCGCCGATCGACTTCGACATTTAAGGCCAGAGTTTACGCTTTTCTATTCAGCTTTCAAGCAAATTAGCCGATCAAGAGATTTGATGGGACCGCGGGCGTCTCGCCCGCAATGAGCGCGAAGCGCGAAAAAGTGATCTGGTGTTAATTAGGCCGGTTGCGCAGCAGACGCCCTGGCGTCCTGCGTTCGCCAAAGCGCGAGTATGGCCCCGGCAAGCGCACAGCCAACCAACTGGTAAGCAACGTTAATGGCGAAGAGTCCAAAGCTTCTACCTTCAAAGATCACCGTGGGCGCTTGTGTGGTCACCACGAAGCCAAGCCATATCCAAAATGCTGTTTGAATTCCTCCCATGGCGCTGGTGGCTTTCGTGTAGTTCACGAAGTGGGCGAGGATATAGACCAGCACCAACGACATGACAAAAGCCAGCGCCAATTCTTTCGCATGACTTTGACTTTCTACTTGCCGAAGCTGTTCCGGGGTCCAGTTAATGAGTTGAATGAACTTGTTTCCGAAGAGCAGCGGGGAGTACCAGAGGCCTCCGAGAATGTAGTGAACCAGGGTGGCTACGATGACCGCCGGGTACTTGATTTTCATGTTGGTCTCCTTGGGGGCTATTTTTGGGTAACGAACACTACAGCATTATGAGAATTACTGCTTCTCGAAAATTGCCTTTTTGGAGTGCGGCGACCAGTCGCCGCTTTGGTCTGTGGCAGCTTGACGCCACTTCAACTTCGTCGCGACAGGTCGCGACCGACCAAAGCGCTGACAGGTCAGCGCACTCCAAAAAGTTGAGCAACCTCAATGAAAGTCGTGCGAGGGCGCGGCGGCAACCGTGAAAGACAGCGCGCGGACGCTTTGCGCCTTCACGGAAAACACCTTGTCCTGATTTTGCAGTTTGCCGGTAATCAAAAGAAACGGATGGTCGACTAAAACTAAACGGTACTTATCGAATAACTGCGGCGTGATAATAACGTTAGCGACGCCGGTCTCGTCTTCGAGAGTTAGAAACACAAATCCTTTAGCGGTGCCGGGACGTTGCCGGACAATCACCCAGCCGGCCACGCTGATCAAACTGCCATCGCGCAACTGCTGCATGTCTATAGCGCGACAAGCTCCGAGTTGATCCAACTGCGCGCGATGATAAGCCACCGGATGACGTCCGATCGTTAGCCCGGTGCCACGAAAATCTGCTTCCATTCTTTCCGGCCGGGTCATGGGAGCTAAAGGAGAATTACCATCTGCCTCATGAAGTTCTTCGTAAAGTTCTCCTGCAGGTCGCGCCACCCGTTCAACCTGCCAAAGGGCGTCACGACGCGTAACCCCGTTCTTTTTGTCCAAAGTCTGTCCAGCGACAGGGGCTTGGAACATTGGATCAGTCTTTGAATTTTCTTGTTTTTTCGACTTTGGACTTTGGACTTTGGACTTTGGACTTTCTTTTGGACTTTCTTGAATAAAATTCAATGCCCCTATCGCCGCCAGCTTCCTCATTTCATCCCGGCGCAACTCCGGCACCCGGTTTTGTAAATCATCAATGCTTACGAAGGCACGCTTCACACGTTCGCGCACAATCGCTCTTCCGGACTGTTCACTTAAGCCTTTGATGTAACGCAATCCTAATCTCAAGACTAATTCGTGTTTGAGGTTCGACGGCGGAAAGCCGCAGAGCGGCGGAATGTTTATAGTAGGAGAGCTTGAAAATGAATCAGAAGCTCCGTAGGAGCGAGATAATTCTTTCGCCCATAAATCGGCTCCGGAAAAGTCGGGGACACTTTCAGCTATAAACATTTCGTCCCTCTGGGACTTTTTTTTATTGAATGATTCTGGATCCCCCTCCGTCTCCTTTTCACGTCGCCGGGTTTCGACGCTTTCCAGTGTCTTTCTCTGTTCCCCTATTCCCCCCTTTTCTTCGATCGTGCACAACCAATCCGATCTGGTTACATCCACCGGTCTGACTGTCAGTCCATGTCGTTGCGCATCCTTGACGAGTGTAAACGGTTGATAGAAACCCATCGGCTGGTTGTTAAGAATTGCCGCAGTGAAGGCGGCCAGATAGTGGCACTTCAAATAAGCGCTGGCGTAAGCAATCAAAGCGAAGCTGGCTGCATGTGATTCAGGAAAACCATAAAGTGCAAACGAAGTGATCGCCTGCACAATTTCATCCTGCGCTTTATTGGTCAATCCCTTGCCCGCCATGCCGCGGCGCAGTTTCACTTCAATTTCCTTCATGCGCGCTTCCGAACGTTTGAAACCAAAAGCGCGTCTCAGTTCCTCCGCCTCACCACCGGAAAAGTCCGCACAGACTATGGCTATCTTCAACAACTGCTCCTGAAACAAGGGCACACCGAGCGTGCGTTTCAAAACCGGCTCCAGCAGCGGATGCGCATAAGTAACTGCTTCGCGGCCCTGGCGGCGTTTCAAATAAGGATGAACCATGTTGCCGACAATCGGGCCCGGCCGGATGATCGCCACCTGGACCACGATGTCGTAAAACTTTGCCGGCCGCAGTCGCGGCAGGCAAGACATCTGCGCTCGACTCTCCACTTGAAACATCCCAATCGTGTCAGCTTTTTGCAAAGCGGAATAAACGGCCGCGTCGTCCTGAGGAAGCTGCGCGAGATCAACTTCTTCCTGGTAAGCGTCTCTAATTAATTGAATGGACTCTTCCAACACTGCCATCATTCCGAGACCCAGTAGATCAACTTTAATTAGTCCGAGGTCGGCGCAATCCTCCTTGTCCCACTGCACCACCACGCGGCCCGGCATTGCCGCGGGCTCGAGCGGCACCACGGAGTTGAGTTGTCCCTGGCAAATGACCATACCGCCTGAGTGCTGGCCGAGATGTCGCGGCAGGTCCTGCACCTGTCCGTAGAGTTCAAAGAATTTTTTAATGCGCGGATTTCTTAAATCGAGTCCGGCATCGCGAAACTGCCGCTCGGTTGAATCTTTTGGATCCTTCCATTCCCAGGTGTGCACCAGCCCGGCCAGCCGGCCGAGCGTTTCATCGTTAAAGTCGAGCGCTTTGCCAACCTCTCGCGCTGCCGAGCGGCCACGATAAGTGATGACGTTGGCGGTCATCGCGGCGCCGAGTTTTCCGTAGCGCTCGTAAACATATTGAATCGCGCGCTCGCGCTGGTCGCCGCTCGGCAGGTCGAGATCAATGTCGGGCCACTCGCCACGTTCCTCGGAAAGAAAACGTTCAAACAACAAATCCATGCCGACCGGATCGACCGCAGTGATACCGAGGCTGTAGCAGACAGCGCTGTTTGCCGCCGAGCCGCGTCCCTGAATGAGAATTCCCTGGGCCTTACAAAACTCAACGATGTCCCAAACGATCAGGAAATAGCCTTCGAGCTTGAGTTTTTCGATTAGCCGGAGTTCATGGTTGATCTGGCGCTGTGCCTTCTCAAATGAAGGCTTGCCGTGCTGACCGTTATAACGCCGCCGGGCGCCTTCATCAGTGCGTTGCCGCAGAAACGAAGTCATCGTTTCACCCTCGGGCACGGGATATTTCGGAAACTCGTAACCAAGGTCCTTAAGAGTAAATTTGAGACGAGCAGAGAGTTCGGTAGTGTTGTGAATAGCTTCAGGCAGATCGGCAAAGAGTTTCGACATGGCCTGCGGGGATTTCAGATAACGCTCGGAATTTGTCGACAGCAGGCGGCCGGCTGTTTCCAGTCGCACATGATTGCGAATGCAGGTAAACACGTCTGTTACTTCGCGTTGCGCCCGGGTGGCATGACAAACGCCGTTTGTGGCCAGAAGAGGTAAAGCTAAACGCCGGGCAATTTCCAGCACCGCCTGATTGCGCGCCTCTTCTTCACGATTGAAATGACGCTGCAGCTCGGCATAAACATTTCCTTTGCCGAAAACATCAACTAACCACTCGGCTCTCCTTTGTGCCTTCTCCGTGTTCTCTGTGTCTCTGTGGTCAAGCACTTTTGCTAACGGTCCATCATGACCGCCAGTTAAACAAACTAATCCTTTCGCATATTCCGCTAACTCATCAGGCGAGACCGCACACTCCCCAGGCTTCGCATGTTTCGGCACGCGTAACTTCATCAACGTTACGAGCCGGCAAAGGTTTTGATAACCCGTACGGTTACGGACCAGGACTGGAAGCGAAAAGGTTTCCTTTTGTTTGTCCAAAGTCCAAAGTCCAAGGTCCAAAGGCTGTCCAGCGACAGGCGCTTGGAATATTGGATCAGTCTTCGAACTTTCTTGTTTTTTCGACCTTGGACTTTGGACTTTGGACTTTGGACTTTCTGATGGACTTTGGACAGTTATTTCCGCCCCAATATGCGCTTTGATCCCAATCTTCTGCGCCGCCAGATGAAAGCGCGGACTGCCATACACACCGTCCCGGTCCAGCAAAGCCATAGCCGGCATTTCCAGTTCCTTACAAGCAGCAATCAATTCTTCAGGCACAGAAGCGCCTTCAAGAAAACTAAAGGCAGACCTTGAATGTAGTTCAATGTAGTGCTCAGTCATGCAAAATGGCCGTAGTCAACCAGCGGGGCAAGGCGGGGTCCCCGGCGGGGCAGCCCCGCTGGGGTGCTAATCCCGCCTTCCTTACCTGAGAGACTGCATAGTTGCTTGTTGAATTTCACCTTGAAAGCCTTTCAGTTTGAGATCTGACTCAAAATGCAATCAGCTCGTGGTCAGGAAGGCGGGCTTGCCCCGCTCTTGGCAAAGAGCCAGGCATCAGTCATAAACGCCTTCGACAAACCAACTCCCGCTGCTCAGCTCGCGATAAATTCGATAGAGAACTGCCAAACCTTCTGGACACTGCCCACTGCCCACTGCCCACTGCCCACTGGCTTCAATAGCTACATCCCATTCATCCCGCGCCCAAGTGTCCGTGCGCCACCACTCTCCCGACGTACGCCAGGGGCCGGCCACCCGCACCACTTTTCCATGGACACTTTTGTTTTTATTCCAGGCGCTAATCTCTCGCGGACAGCCTCCTTCCGCCTGCACCATGGCGCGCAACGGCGGCCGAAATACCCTGAAGCCCAACGTCGATTGCTGATTGCTGATTGCTGATTGCTGATCGCTATTTACTGTTTGCTGTGTGTTGTTTACTTTCCTGCGCTTTTTCTCTTTCAACTCAAACCGCTTTATGCGAAAGGCGTCCGGGCGATGCGTATCGAGCAGCTCCGGTGAACCAATATTCTCCGCTCCCACCAGCTTTGCCAGGCGCGCCAACATCAGTTCCAACTTCTCCGGCTCCGGCGCGAGGGGAATAAACAGTCCCGTCTGCATTACCCGTGGCTTCACCGGTTCACAATTTATCGAGATACCCACAACCGCGGCGGGCGGCGGATGCATTTCCGTGTCGAGCAATAATAGTTTGAGAAACACTTTGTGATCGCGCATCGGGTAAGGCAGGTTCAATTTGATTTCATGTGCCGCACCGCGTTCCAGCTTCATCTCCACCTGCAAGGCATTCGTAGCCAGCGCATAGGCATTTAGATTCGCGCAGATCTGGTTAAGGAGTCGCGCCAGTATGAACGCCAGCGGTTCCAGGTCGGAGATGGGATATTCAAGCTCGATTGCGTTGTTGAACTCAGGTGCAGCTTGCCTGAGTTTTAAGTGACGACTGGTTTTTCCGCTCGCCAGCTCGCGTAACTTTAATCCGTCCTGACCCATTCGCTCAGAAACTCCCGCCACCGGCAGTTCGGCAAATTCTTTAAAGGTATGCACACCCCAGAGCCGGAGCGTTTCAAGAATTTCTACTAACTTCGCGTCGTCCAAAGTCCAATGTCCAAATTCCAATCTCTGTTCGTTTGCCGCGAGTGCAGACATCCTGTCAGGTGCTTTGGTTTTCAACTTTGGACTTTGGACATTGGACTTTGGACTTCTCAAACATTCGATTGGCAGATCCCCCAAAGCGCTGAGCTCTTCGCCGGGAGAAATGAAGGTTATGCCCTTAAAATATTTCGCCGCGTAAATGGCGGCGTCAGGGTTTGCAGCCAGAGCCACATTAACCTGGCAACCTAATCCACCAGGTCTTTTCGCTTTCGCTTGTTTGGCAATCTCATTGGCGAGTTCATAGTCAGACCCAAATCGCAACGCACATCCTTCGACGTCGATTACCACCGTGTCAGGCGTCGTCTCTTCCACCAGCGGTGAAAATGTGTAGGCAAACTCCGACAGCGAGCGGGCGGCAGACACTTCTGCCCGGAGTTGCTGACTATGAATGCAGACAAACATCGCACTTTTGAGTTAAAAAACAACGGTGGGCGAAGATTAGCGAAAATTAACGAAGATTGTCAAGGTTGCGTAACAGGCCTTAGTTTTAGGTAGTGGGTCAGATTGAAAGGTTTGTTCCGGTTCGAGAACTTTGCCGAAGGGTAGAGCGAATCGCTAAGACGAAATCAGAACTGGGCCCAAACATCTAAAGAAAAGTGCGGTTTCAACTGAAGACTATCAACGTTGAGTCTTTGGCTGGTCGCTGCCCTCCCAGTTCTGATTTTGTCTCTAATCGTTGGCTGCCAATCCAAACAGAACCTTAGTTTTAACTGGCCTTGACCACAACCTCTCCAGCTCGTCTATTTAGATAAAGAGGACGCCGGCATTGCACCTGAAATGACAGGCTCTTCAGCAAGGTTGAGTGAGGCAGTGATTTATTCACTGGGCGACGAAGCGCATCAACCGCTGCTGGGGTGGGAACTGACGTTAATAATGAAATAGACGAGCGAGTATGGCTGTTTGTAAAGACTGGGCTGCCTGGTCCTTCGCTGGACGACCAGAGACATGCTTCTCCTCTTAACTCCAACGCCAGAGTCGCGCACGAGCGCACGCAACTCTCCTCCGCAATTACAACCAGGGCGGTCGGCGTAGGTTCAAGGGTCCTGCGGAAGCGATACCACCAGGATGAAATAATTCGTTTCGCGGAGTTGGCCGGAACGTCTCCCAGATCAAGCAACACCAGTCCAAAGCCGCCCCCCTGTAACAATAGATCGGTAGCTTTAAATGCGTGCTCGAGATTGTTGGCGCAACGGATCCAAAGTAGTCGTTCACAATTTATTTCCGCTCGCGTCGCCGACTTCGGATCAAACGAATTGCTTGTATCTACCAAAGCGCAAACTTCATCGTGCCGGGTTGCGTGGGCCAGGGCAGAAAACATAAAGCTCGTCCGGCCTGACGAGGCTGATCCGAAAACTTCAGTTATGGCGCCGCGTGGCAGACCGCCCAGAGTAAACGAGTCGATTTCCGGAACACCGGTGGAAATCACTTCAGCCGGTAATTTTTCCTGTAGCTTAAAGGCAGAACTAAAGCGCGAGGTCACCTCCGATTCAATTTCAGCTTTTGAAATGGCCGCTCTCATGATTTATGTTGTAGCAAACCTTAGTTTGCTACGGGCTTAGTTACCGGGAATCGCAAACTAAAAATTTGCATTACAAAACTTATGGCCCGAAAAACTTCTAAAGGCTCAGCTGAAGAATTCTTTCCTGACAAACTAACCTTGCCTTTGCTGCGCGAGGCCGCAGCCGATTGCAAAGCGTGTGACCTCTGGAAACGCGGTACGCAGACCGTCTTCGGCGAAGGCCGCCGCCGCGCGATGGTGCTATTTGTCGGAGAGCAACCGGGTAATGAAGAGGACCTCACCGGAAAACCTTTCGTCGGTCCCGCCGGCCGACTCTTCGATGAAGCCCTCATCGAAGCTGGAATCGATCGCTCTCAAACTTACGTCACGAATGTTGTCAAACATTTTAAATGGGAGCCGCGTGGTAAACGCCGCATCCACAAAAAACCTAACGCTCAGGAAATTTCCGCCTGCCGTCCCTGGCTCGAGGCGGAGATATCAGTAGTCAAACCAAAAGTAATTGTGGCCCTCGGCGCCACCGCGGCTCAGGCCCTGCTCGGTCCAACATTTCGTGTAACCAAACAACGCGGGGAGTTCATTGAATCCACTCTCGCTCCCTATATCATGGCCACCGTCCATCCATCCTCCATTCTCCGTGCTCCGGATGATGAAACTCGTCGCCTCGAACATCGTCGCTTCGTCGAAGATCTCAAAAAACTCGCTCGAGTGATTAAGTAACCCTCTTTTGGAGTGCGCTGACCTGTCAACGCTTTGGGTCCTCGGCGGCTTGCCGCCGCAGTCGCAGGACTTAGGCAGCTCTTGTAGGCTGGGACAGGTCGCAGCCCGCTTAAAGCGCTGACAGGTCAGCGCACTCCAAAAGGCTTGACGCCTCCCCGTGTCTTCGATAATATTCGCTTGATTTTCGCCACCGAGCGAAAATAGCATAGTCGGCGATTTCGATGCAAGACTTTCGTGGAGGGATTTGAAAATGCCCGTAACTGCACGGCAAAGGCAGGTCTATGAGTTCATCTGCCGCTACCTGGAAACCAATAATCAGCCTCCCACGATTGCAGAAATTGGCGGGCAATTTCAGATGACTTCTTCAGCCAGCGTGCACAGCATCCTGTCGGCTCTCGAGCGCGAAGGGCTCATCAAACGCATTCCCAACGTGAGTCGCGGCATTGAACTCATCAAAGTAGAAACGCAGGAAAGTGGCGACGAGTTTGAGGTTCCCTTGTTAGGACTGGTGGCAGCGGGTCAGCCCATAGAAGCGATCCTGGCTCATGAAACTGTCTCGGCTCCAAAGAGCATGATCGGCCGTGGCCGCATGTTTGCACTTAGAGTGCGCGGGGATTCGATGATTGAAGAAAACATACAGGACAACGACATCATCATCGTGTCGTCTCAACAAACCGCGGAGAATGGACAGATGGTGGTGGCGCTGATCGATGGGAATTACGCGACGGTAAAGAAATTTTATCGTGAGCCGGACTTCATTCGGCTGGAGCCGGCAAACCCACAGTTCAAACCAATTTTTATCAAGACCCCGGAGCGCCTGCAGATCCAGGGAGTTGTTCGTGGGCTTATTCGCAACTATCAAACCTCCACCTGAGATCTTCTAATCTCAGATCTGAGATCTCAGATCTGAAATCAGGATGTATCCCGCGCAGGATCTACGGGCGCTAATGATCACTCGAGAGACTTTTGAGCTACAAAAGAATGTGTCAGACGTGAAGCTCTGCGCGTTTGCATTAGCCGATTGCGTCGTTCAAATCGAATCGCAATCAGCAAAATACCTGCGGGCAGTCCACCGGACAGCGCTGGAATTGGCGGTGCCAAATCTTTTTGGCGTGGAGATAGGCGGATTCTGGTTAAAGCCGGATCAGATTGATCAATTGCGAACACTGCCAGACTGCTATCCGGCGAACGAAATTGATTTTGTCCGACAGGCCGTTGAGGCTTACCTGCTGGCGCAAACTGGGTCTCTAAGCTCTACAGGAATTCTTTCATAAGCAGAGGATCGGCAGAGTTGAATATTGACGCCGTCATTTGGTTAGATCGGTCGATACCATTTGCTGTATGTGCGCAAGGACTGCAAAGCGATCCTCGATTCGGCTCTTTAATTCACTCATTAAGTCATCAAACGTAACGATTCTCACCCGATCCTCATTACTGGTCTTCAGCCACCTCCATTGATCGTGTGGTATCTGCGGCGTACGTCCGATGACAACGTTTAACCTCGGCTCGTAATACTCTATGCCTTGTTTTGCAAAATACTTCTTTGCTTTGTCTTGCGCTAGGATTCGGCCATAGTTCTTAACTTGCTGAATTGCATTTATGACTGCCTTCGCGATCACAGGGACATCACGATACGTACCAGAAACAGCCACGGGTTGTTTAATTTCAAAGAGTTCCCAGTCATTGTCAATACTATTTCGGAGAAACACATCAAGCCGTCGATTGTGATCGGTAATATCAAGATCCGGGAAGCGGAGCCATAACTGCGTCTCCACTCGATCGTATCTGTTTCCAAAGATGTCTTTGTAGTTCGTGACTAGGAATTCTTCCAATTTTGATTCCAAAGTATCTTTTCGTAGTAATGATTCGAATTCATTGAGGACTGCCCGGTGACGAATGGCTGAACTAACAAACACTGGTTCATACGGCCCGGCCGTCGGCGAAAGGACACCCCCAGTCATCCACCTCTCATTGTTGAATTCCGCAACATGTACGCCGTTTGCAGAGACCTCGATTGCCAGCCCGTCACTTTGTTTGCGAATAAACTCTTGAAAGATCCTTTCAGTTTTCTCCGGTACTTGATCGATAAACGAGTCGCAACTGCCGACAAGCACTGGCGTCTTTTTCATGCCGCAGAAGCGCTTCAATCGCTGGTAAGCCGGTATGAGCATCTCCTGATACACCTGCTGCTCGATTCCAACTAAGTTCGTTACAAAACCCACCGCCTTGAGAGCGTTGTCTTCCCGAAGAAATGGAGAAATCATCCCCCATTGTCCTAATTGACCTTTGTATAGGTTGCGAACCTTCACAAGTTGTCTAATTAACACCGGGTCATTCATTGTTAACGGAAGCGACGGATGGAATAGCTCTAACGGTGGGAAGTGAAGCAAGTAAACACGATGAATAGAACCACCGTAAGAATCGAGCAGTGGCTGATAAAAGACGTCCTCACCTGCTTCGGATAGATTAAAGAAGCCTTGGTGCCCCTCGTCGCTAGCATCAGTAGAGAATAGTTCAGTAACGAAGGAAGCAAAGGTATGTCGGTTGAGTCGTGAGATCTGGGCTTTAAGTAGGGAGGTATCCAATTCCTCTCCGTATGCCTGAAAACAAATTACAAACCACTAGTTCATAAGCTGAATCCGCTTTGTTGTTACCACGTCCCGCGCTCCATGCAGACAATGGCAACCTTGCCACGTGGCACTGACCGCGTTCCACATTGAGATGTCCTCTTTGCACAGGCCCAACGCAATTCCGGGATCGAGCAACTCCTTAATTCGCTGAAATGCAGTCAAGTGAAAGTCATCGCCAGTCCGATATTTAAAACCAGACGGGTCTATAGTCTCGATATAATCAAAAATAGAAGCATTGCGACCATTGAGTTCTGACGCTCTCCGAAGGGTCTTGGTGTTTGAGGCTCGGAGAGCACCGATAGTCAACATCTCTGGACCAATTTGGTTGATTCTACTCATGACCTGATCAAGCTCAGTCTGCCATCCGGGTATTGGAGCTAACGCATCGAGACGAAATCGAATACGATAGCCATCTGCTTTCATTTGCTCGGCTTTTTTTAGCCTTGCTTCAAGAGGTGCAACCTTCTTCTCATAGAGTTCACTGATACTGGGCAACGATAGTGACCAAGAGAAAATGACGTTAGGGCTGGGGCCGAGTGCTTCCGCGAATGTAGTAGATGTAAATTTCGACAATACGATCAGAACATGGCCTAACGGATTTGCACTAGTGAAAAGCGGAATTAGTATTTCCAAAGGTGTGACGCCAAGAAGTTTTTTGTAAGGCCCTTCGAACGCCAACCCATCTTGATTCTCCCCAATAATTAGCCCGGCAGGTTCCTTCTGTTTTAGCCAACGCGCAGTCTCAACCACAATGTCCGGAAGATTCTCAAATAACGTACCCTTCAAGTCATAGAGGCCCGAGCGATATGGAAACTGCGTCTGCAAAAAGCAATAAGAGCATTCGCCTGGACAGCCCGACGCAATTACCGCCTGCCAAAACTTGAAGCATATGATTTTGTTATCTCCTGGCCCGGTAAACTGCTTAATGAAGGAGCCTTCGCGCCGAACGACTTTCATACGAGCACCCCCGCCTGTGGAGCAACGTAAAATAGAAGTACATCGTCGTTGATTCTAGTGCGCCCGTCGCCTGTCCGCAGCGCTCCGCCCTCCATGAGCCCTTTTACCACAGCGTTGTAATCAGGCTCGCTGAAATCCCCAAATCTCTCGAAGATGAAGTGACCCTTGATATCTCCGCGAGTGAACTTTTGCTTCTGCTCAGCATAGTCCAAGATCAAGATTTTCAATTCCTGTCGACGCAACTGGATTTCTCCCTCCACCGGATCAATGAGCCATTCTTGGTTCTTCCGCTCAAATGACTCTGTCAACAGTTGATCTTCTTCGCTTCGAACGAAACGGTTCATTAAGGCAATTCCATCAGGATGCCGAGTGCAGTAGATAAGATAGTATTTTGCGGCGGACCTCAGCGCATCCCGGATTGGATAAGCAGCAACGTGATAACCGTAGTGAGACAAACTGTCCATATAGTCGTCGAGGAGGAACTTCTGTCGCTGCGCGGAAGACAAGTCATCCCTCACGAAGAATTGCTTCCATCGATCACGCCCAAGAATGCTAGTGACGAGGCTAACGATAGTGTCACACGCCTTGCGGCCAACTTCTGTCTTAGTATTAGCTCGAATATCGTCGGCAAGGCGCCTCAGACCGTCAACGTCGAAATTAATGATTAACTCAGTGATTGACTGCTTCCTTTCAAGAACGGGACGTAAGTAATCGAAATGGAGTGGCGACGGGCCATAAGGATCAATAAAGAACAGAGCCGGTGTTTCACCAATAATTGACAGGATGTTCGGCACGAGCGCGCCGAATTGTCCCTTTTTATTTTGAACAACACCTCGCGTTACCCAAGGCTGTGTAACTTCGGACAAGCTCGCGAAGTTCTTCCGATTAGACTCAACATTTAGAAGGCGAAGAGTGACTGGATTTGTCCATTTCGCGCAATCATCAGCAATCCGCGCCATGACCAACGGTGAGCCTTCGTAACCGTCGTCGTATTGCCCTCTTCCTGCAAACCCATCGACACAGTAGATTTCATGAGTGAGACTACCCACTTTGGAACTAAAAGGAACCAAATACTTTCCGAGCAGACGATGCTTCCGCTTAGACCAACTTTGCGCGCTGTTAAAGAATTGATCTCTTTTCATGCCCGCCCCTCAGTTTATATGATTGAGAGCACCTCGCCAATTACACCTAGTTCTAATCGGGCATTCGGTCAGACATAATGATTCACCAGCCTATGAACTTTTTCCACCGAGCTAAAGCCCTTGTGTAAATGAGAAGCCCGAACTGAAATGCAATCCGTCTCTTCTGCCCCGCGGCAGAATTGATGTCCGCTCAAAAAAGGACAGCGCAAACAAGTATTGACGAATCGATGCGGACCCAGGAACCTAGCCGGTCAAAACCAGTTCTGATTCAGCTCCCTTCTTTGCCCGACGTCTCACAATCAAGCCTATGCCACAAATGATCAGCAGTCCGCCGGCGAATGTCCGCCAGTTTAATTCTTCTTTTAGCACCAACACTCCGAGCGTGACTGCAATCACCGGCGTCACCAGCGCCACCAGCATGGTCTTAGTAACATCCATGTGCTGCACCAGCCAGTAATACAAAAGGAAGGCGGCCACCGAACCAACGATCGCCAGGTAGAACAGCGCGATGATTGCCATTCGCGTCCAGTGAAACTGAAACGGAGTTCCCTCGAGCGGAATACCAATGGCCAACAAAGGTATCAAGCCGAAAAACATTTGTCCGCCGGCAAGAATTGCTGGGTCGAGTTTGGCCCCATTCTTCTTAACCAGGACGTTAGCGGCCGCGGCACAGGCTGAGCCAACCACCAAAGCAGCGCATCCTGCCAGAGCCCGCGGACCGGCAACACTCAATTGATTGGAAAATACTACGCCCACCCCGGCAACTCCCATCACGATTCCGAAGATCTTCGCTGGGGTCAATCGTTCGCCCGGAAGATAAAGGTGAGCGAAGACGAGTCCGAAGGCAGGAATTGTCGCCTGCAGGAGCGCCGCGAGTCCTGAAGAGATGTACTGCTCGCCCCAAAAGAGCAAGCCATAGTTCAAACTAAACGAAAGGACGCCTGTCACTGCCAGGAGGATCCAATCAGCGCCGGTCCGCGGCAGAGAAAGCCGGCGAGCTTTGATGATGGCAAAGAGGATTGCCGAAGCGATGACAAACCTGATGCCGGCAAACGTAAACGGCGGCAGGTCATCGAGCCCGAGTTTTATGAAGAGCCACGTCGAGCCCCAGATGAGACACAAGAGCAGCCAGACCACACGCGATTTCATTTTAGGAATGGCTCACTCTGCTAATCAAACGACGAGCGCGGCGATCGGAACCATGCCGACCGCAACGCTCGTGTTCTCAAATCAAATTCCTTCAATCAGGCTTTTCGTCAGGCAGCCGCTTCAGGGTTTTCTAACTTGATGAGCGCAAACATAGCGCCTTGCGGATCATTCAGAATCGAGAAGCGACCGATAGTTGGAATGTCAGCAGGTGGTTTCATTACGCTGCCGCCCAGTTCGGTTGCTTTCTGTGTTTTGGCATCACAATCGTCAACCGCAAAATAAACGACCCAGTTTGGCGGAATATTTCCCATTTCAGGAGTTATCTTCAGCATCCCACCCGCCGGTCGCTCGCCGTTTGCGAACATCGTATATTCAAGCGGTCCAAAATTCTGAGTATCTCTTCCCCAGCCGAAAAGTCGGGAGTAAAAGTCTCCGTCTTTGGTCGTATCGGTGGTCATGAGTTCATTCCAGCAAAAAGAATTCGGCGCGTTAACCACGCCAGACCCCGGAGTGTCCTTGGGCTGCCAGAGCGAAAAGACCGCTCCGGTAGGATCCTGAACAACAGCCATGCGGCCGAAAGTCATTACGTCGAATGGCCCCGCCAGCAATGTCGCGCCCAACTCCTGCGCTTTTGCAGCGGTTTCATCAGCATCGGCAACCGACACATACGACATCCAATGTGGCGGAATGCCCTGGGCCGTTTTTTCCGGCTCCATCTGGTAGAGTGCCCCAGCGCTTTTGCCGCCGAGATTCAACATCGTGTAGACCATCCCAGGTCCCATCGGCCTGTCATCGGGAGTCCAGCCAAATAATCCCGAATAAAACTTCTTTGCCGCTTCGCCGTCGGTGGTACTCAATTCAACCCAACAAAAGGTACCAGGCGCATACTTTGGAGTTTCCTGCATTCTCGCTTCAGTCATAGCAATCTCCTTAGAACCTAAGCGCGCAGAACGCAGGGAGACCACGTGAATCCGCGCGACGTCAAAAACCAGGATGAACGAAGAGCCTTCATAATAAACGTTTTCCTGGTGGATGCCAAAAACGGAAAACGCCACCTCCGGCAAGCCGAAAGTAGCGCATCCGTTTCCTAATAATCGCCGAAGCTTTTAAAAGGATGGCAGCTTCGCATGTACACACTAGGCTGCCGGTTTGTATCCCGAAGAACAACTGTCGGTCAGCTAATCTTCGGTCAGCACGCGAATCATTTTCACAATCCTCGCATCCTTTCGAACGCGGTGCCGTTAGGTTTTTTTTGTGGTGGCTTTTCCTCCACCTTCGGTTACGATCCGAGAACGTCAGCTCAGCTTGCGCCGAGCCATTCGCCCTCTTCGGCGGGTCCGTCCAAAGAGTGCCACTCGTTTTTATCCGAATGGCTTGAGAAGACCTCTCAGCCTTCCCTAGCAAAGCCTTTCGGCTTCGGCTCAGGGCGTCAATAGAATCAACAGACCGTTGCTGATTCCCTCTTCCGTGTGTCACCAAATCGGTTGCCGATCCCTTTGTCGGTCTCGAAGGCCGTGACCCTCGTGACAGGGAGGGTTATACGCTTATCGAATTTTTAGATCAACTTTTTGTGTGTTTTATTTTTTGGTAGTGTCGAAATAATTGCGCAGAGAAAATCATTAATAGCAATTCATCAGCAAAACGCGCGAACATGACAACTCTAGTTGTTCAGAAATAAGAACATCAACAGGAAAAACATTCTGCGACCGACTAAAGCTGCCGTGGATCAATTAAATGTTTTTTTGCATTGCGCCAATAACAGCCTGAATCGCGTTTTGTACCGAAACAACGTGCGCTTCACCTTCATACTTGTTCCGCGGCCAGAAAAACCCTTTTAAACCATCCTTCTTTCGGCGAGGCACAATGTGCACGTGCAGATGCGGAACGCTCTGGCTGACGCGATTGTTTAGCGCCACAAAAGAACCCTCAGCTTCAAGCGCCAGTTCGACCGCGCGCGTCAATAGCTGCACATTCTTGAAGAATGGTCCCACCAGCTCGCCTGGCAGATCGCTTAACGTTTCGAAATGATCTTTCGGTACCAGTAAACAATGTCCGGGAAAGAGAGGACGATGATCTAAAAACGCTGTGGAGATCGCGTCTTCAAAAACAATTGAAGAGCTTGTCTCTTTAGTGACTATTGCGCAGAAAAGACAATTCATCTTGGTGAGCCTGAATGCATCCGCCGGACCTCCAATAAACCCTCGATCGAGGTTTAGAACAGTCTCCAACACGTCGCGATAGCCGGAGTGAGTCTCTCAAACGCCTTCCATGCAAAATTGCTGTTATGCAGGCTTGACTGCTTTCTCGAACGCCTTTGTCGTCAACGTATTCAGAACTTCAGACTTTCTCAGCCAACCTCGCCTCGCCATTGCTACGCCATATTTCAAATTGTTGAGCGCGCCGGTTGAATGGGCGTCGACGGAGATCACAAACCTGATCTTGCGCTTGCGCGCTTCGCGGACCCAACGTGGCTCCATATCGAGTCTCCAGGGATCGCCGTTGATTTCAATGGCAGCCCGCGATTCGGCAATTACGTCCAGAATCTTCTCGACTTCGCACTCGAAAGGTGGGCGCCGTTGAATCAAACGCCCCAGTGCGTGGCCCCAGATCTTAAACACAGGCAGGCGCATGGCCGTCACTATTCGCTTAGTCATCTTTGCGGAATCCATCTTGTAACGCGAGTGAATGCTGGCAACGATCACATCAAACTGTTCCAGGATTTTGTCGGGATAGTCGAGACGGCCGTCAGCAACGATGTCAGACTCCGTACCCTTCAGAATCTTTATCTTTACCTGCTCCTGCACTTCATCGATCTCCGCCCACTGCCGCTTCAGACGATCCAGAGTTACTCCGCCGGCATAGAAAGCTGTAGGCGAATGATCAGTGATCGTTACATACTTCATACCCATCGCCTCCGCAGCCTGCACCATTTCCGCAATCGAGTGTTTACCGTCTGAATAAGTCGTGTGGCAATGAACCATTCCGCGAATGTCCGCCAGCGTGACCAAGTCTTGCGGCAACTTTCCCGCAAGCGCCGCCTCAATTTCGCCTTCGTCTTCGCGCAACTCTGGCGGAATGTATTCCATTCCCAGCTGCGCATAGATGTCTTCTTCCTTTAGTAGTCCAACAGATCGCGACGAACGCGCCCGCTTTTTCGTCGCTTGTTTGGCATTTGATTTTGGACCCTCTCCGTTGGCGATCTGCTGAAGCTTATTAACATGTGCCTTTGACCCGGTCTCGGTTAACAACGCCAGCGCAAACTCCGGCGGGCGGGCCGCGACAAGCGAGACGCGCGCACCGTCAGCCAGGCGCACAATACAGGCTTCCTCCATCTTTTCTATGGCCTCAACAATTAGCGGGAAGCGAAGGAAGTGTTCGATCAAGGCCGCCGGCTGTTTCGTATTTGCCACCAGGCGAATGGTTCCGACGGTTTCCTTCCAGCGCCGCAATGATCCGGCAAAACTGATCTCCCGAACGTCGCGAGCGGTCTGAAGGTAGTCGGCAACTTGCGTGGCCGTTTGCAACGCACGGTGCAGGTGTAATCGCTCGGCTTGTTTTCCGCGTTGACGATGATTTGAAATCGTCTCGAGGAGACTTGCTTCCGTCTTTGCGCCAAAGCCCTTGAGAGTTCTTATCTTGCCGGCTTCAGCGGCGGCTTTCAGTTCAGCTATCGAGGTTATTCCCAGGGCTTCGTGAAGTGACTTGATCTTGCTAACGGAGAGTCCGGGTACGGCAGAAAGCTCGATGATGCCGGCCGGGAATTCCTTCTTCAGACCGCGCAGGACGGATGACTCGCCCGTGAGATAAAGCTGTTCGATTTGCGAGGCCAGCGCATCACCGATTCCGCGCATTGACGTCAAGCGGTTTCCGAGCACCAACTCGCCAAGATCTTCTGAAAGGCCGGCGATAACGCGCGCGCCTGTTTGATAGGCACGCGCCTTAAATCGGTCTTTGCCACCCTTCAACTCGAGCAGCGCAGCGATCTCCTGAAGCGCCGCCGCGACCGCAAATTTGTCTAAACGCGCAGGTTTAGCCATAGAACTAAGTTAATACAGCTTACAAGATGTCTTTCGCAACTCTGTTACTGCGTCGTGGAGCCCTGGCGTTGACTGTTCCACTCTTCCGACGTAACACGTGTCCTCGTAACGCGGCTTTGCCGCCTTCCGTGCGGAAAGGCTTTGCCTTTCCGACCATCCTAGTTTGGAAAGAGGCTGCGCCTCATGTTTCGCATCTCCAAAGACTCGCCAGTTTACTACCTCACGTCAGTCACCAATAGTCGGCTACCGGTTTTTCAGAAAGCAAAACTCAAGAACATTGTATGTAACGCCCTAAACGAGGCCCGCACTTCAGCGGGCTTGCTAATCTTCGCATACGTGATAATGCCGGACCATTTACATGCCTTAATCGGTTCTCAGCGCAAGCCATCAGAAGTATTGCGTTACGTTAACGGCATATCAGGGCGCCGCGTTATCAATTATCTGAAAGAGAACGACTTCGAATCCTCATTGCTAAAGCTTAGGCGTGAAAACGGAAACCGCCAGCACAAGTATTCTCTGTGGGATCATCATCCGAACCTTAAGTTGATAACTACGGAAAACGGATTGATTGAGAAAGCAAATTATATTCATCAAAATCCCGTCCGAGCTGGTTTGGTGGAACGAGCAGAAGATTATCGCTGGTCGAGCATAAGGTGCTGGCAGCACCGGCCTTTGGAGGATGAGCCTCTTCTGGTAGATATCGATCAGATTAATTGGCATAGTAGCGGAGGCGTAGCCTCGAGACGTTGAGTGACTTGCGGAAAGGCAAAGCCTTTCCGCACGGAAGGCGGCAAAGCCGCGTTGAGGCGACCTATTCCTACAGAAACGTCTGAGTCACATAGAGGATCATATGCCCATTGCATCTGTTAACCCTACAACCGGGGAGACCATAAAGACTTTCGAAGCGCTCGATGAATCTCAAATCGACGACAAGCTCCAGCTTGCCGCGTCGACCTTTCGGTCCTATCGCCACACTCCATTAGCGGAACGCGAGTCAATGCTGCTGCGCGCGGCGGAAATTCTGGAGACTGAGAAGCACGACTTTGCTCGCCTGATGACGACGGAGATGGGCAAGCCGATCAAAGGCGCTGTCGGCGAAGCAGAAAAATGCGCGCTGGTTTGTCGTTACTACGCTGAACACGCCAGGCATCAGCTGGCAGACCAACTCGTGGAAACGAACGCCAGCAAGAGCTACGTGTGCTTCCAATCTCTGGGGCCAGTGTTGGCGGTAATGCCCTGGAATTTTCCGTTTTGGCAAGTCTTTCGTTTCGCGACGCCGGCGCTGATGGCGGGTAACGTGGGCCTGCTCAAGCACGCGTCCAACGTGCCGCAATGCGCGCTGGCGATTGAGGACATCTTTCGCCGGGCGGGGTTCCCTGAAGGCACGTTCCAAACCCTGTTGGTCGGTTCCGATGCCGTACAACGGATCCTCGAAGACCCGCGCGTCGTGGCCGCAACGCTGACCGGAAGCGAACCCGCAGGACGCAGTGTGGCGAGCATCGCCGGGAAACAGATCAAGAAAACGGTGCTCGAACTCGGCGGCAGCGATCCCTTTATCGTCATGCCTTCGGCTGATCTCAACGAGGCGGTAGTTACAGCCGTCAAAGCCCGCACGATTAACAACGGTCAATCCTGCATTGCCGCGAAACGTTTCATTGTAGCCGCGGAGATTTACGACTCGTTTGAACGCCGGTTTGTTGAAGAGATGAAGGGGTTGCAGGTGGGGGATCCGCTCGATGAAAGCACCGACCTCGGACCGCTGGCGACAGAGCAGATCCTGAAAGATGTCGACGAGCAGGTGAAAACATCGGTGGCGGCCGGCGCCATCGTGC
>Ga0134126_10001990_pt1 | contig 25950 bp, 23 predicted proteins | sample KB31752_FD_96881 | JGI IMG/M metagenome (GOLD analysis project Ga0134126, IMG submission 96881) | Terrestrial soil microbial communities with excess Nitrogen fertilizer from Kellogg Biological Station, Michigan, USA - KB3-175-2 | ecosystem: Environmental > Terrestrial > Soil > Unclassified ... | reverse complement strand
GCGCATCCTGGTTGATTACGCACGTCAACAGCAGTACCAAAAGCGCGGCGGCGGGGCTCAAAAGGTCATGCTGGAAGAGACGTTGCAAATCGTCGAAGAGAAGACCGGAGATCTGGTGGCGCTCGACGAAGCACTCGAGAATCTGGCGAAATTCGATCAGCGGAAAGCGCGCGTAGTCGAGCTGCGCTTCTTTGGCGGCTTGAACGTCGAGGAGACAGCCGAAGTAATGGGCATTCATCCCAACACAGTTATTCGCGACTGGACGGCGGCCCGTTCGTGGTTATTCAAAGCAGTGACAAGCGGGCCGTGACACATTAGAATCCGCCGCACCTCAGACAGTTCAACTGCCGCAAACCTTCCGATGACACCTGAACAATGGGAAGAGATCGAAGCGGTCTTCCAATCCGCGCTAACGCGCGATGCTGTCGAGCGCTCAACGTTCGTTGATCGCGAATGCGCCGGCAACGAAGCTCTGCACAAAGAAGTGACAGATCTGCTCGCTGCGGAAGAGGAGTCGCGTAACTATCTCACTGGCTCGGCGCTTGAAATTACTGCAGGCCAACTTGCGCAGCGGCGAATCCACTCAGTTGCCGGGACAACCGTCGGACCCTATCACCTGCAGAAAGCGCTGGGCGCGGGCGGCATGGGTGAGGTCTATCTGGCAATCGATGAGCGCACGAATCGCAAGGTCGCGCTCAAACTGCTGCCCGACTGCTTCAATGACGATCCGCAACGGGTCCACCGTTTTCAGCAGGAAGCCAGAGCAGTGCTGGCGTTAAATCATCCTAATATTGTTACGACTTATGAAGTCGGCGACGTTGATGGCGTGAGTTTCATTGCCACTGAATTCATCGAAGGTGAAACGCTTCGCCAGGTCCTCGCCGAACGCCGGTTGAGCGAGCGGGAAGGACTCGAAGTGATCACTCAGATTGCCGACGCGCTCGCCGCCGCTCACCAGGCCGGTGTCGTCCATCGCGACATCAAGCCGGAGAACATCATGCTGAGGCCTGATGGCTATGTGAAGGTGCTCGACTTCGGAGTTGCCAAGCTAAGCGGGCCGGCTTCGTCATTGCCGCTGAATCCAAATGCTACAAGTCCGGGAATGTTGATTGGTACCGCGCGCTACATGTCGCCGGAGCAGGCGCGCGGCAGCGACGTTGATGGCCGATCCGATCTCTGGAGCTTAGGGGTCGTGTGCTACGAAATGCTGTCGGGGCGAGTACCTTTCGAAGGGGCAACACCGAGTGACTGCATCGCGGCGATCCTGGAGCGAGAGCCGCCGCCGCTGCAATCATACGCGCCGGACATTCCCGCCGAGTTGGGATGGAGTGTTCGGAAGATGCTCCGCAAAAACCGCGACGAACGTTATCAAACCGCGACTGATTTGCTGGGCGACCTTCGCGAGTTGCAGCAGGAGCTGAGTGTGCAAGCCAGATTGGATCTTACCTCGATTCAAGGGCGTCCTGATCAGCCAAAGTCTGCCGTGTATGTTTCCAAAGCTGTTCCCGGTTACTTCACGAGATATGGCTGGCTGGCAGCCGGCGTCGCATTAATGGCCCTGCTGCTGTTCGTCGCGGCGCTGAAGTATTTTCCGGCAAAGGATCAGACGATTGACTCGCTGGCGGTGTTGCCGTTCATTAATGTGGGCGGAGATCCTAATTCAGATTACCTGGCCGACGGCGTCACTGAGAGTTTGATCAATAGCCTCTCGCAGTTGCCTAACATGAAGGTGATCGCGCGGAACTCAGTGTTTCGCTACAAAGTGAAGGATCCGCAGGCCGGTGTTCCCGATCCGCAAACTGTCGCGCAGGAGCTGGACGTAAAGGCCGTACTGATTGGTAGAGTGATTCAACGCGGTGACGATCTTTTTGTGAGCGCCGAATTGGTAAGCGCCAGAGACGATAGTCATATTTGGGGAGCGCGGTACGATCGGAAAGTCTCCGATGTCTTTGCCGTGCAGGAACAGATCGCCAGAGACATCTCAGAAGAATTGCAATCAAAGCTAACGGGCCAGGTTCCCTCGCAATCTCCGAAACACGACACTGGGAATCTGAAAGCTCTTGGGTACTACATGCAAGGTCGCTCGTACGTGCATCTGCGCACGCACGAAGATCTCGTGATGGCCGGCAGCTACTATCAGAAAGCCATCGAAGAAGATCAGAATTATTCGCTTGCGTACGCAGGGCTGGCTGAGGTTTACGGGAACCTTGGAGTTCGCGGTTACGTTTCGCCGGGCGAAGGCAGGCGCAAATTGGAAGAGGCTGCACGTAAGGCGGTTGCGCTTGACCAAAATCTGGCTGATGGACACGTGATGATGGGCTATTTCTATATGGGTTTTGCGCCATATGATTTTGCCAATGGCGATCGCGAACTGAAACTTGCACTCCAACTCAGTCCCAGTCTCGCGACTGCTCATCTTTACCTGGCGCTCTCCCTGCTGAGACAGGAACGTCTCGACGACGGCTTGAATGAAATGTTGAAGGCGCGCGAACTCGATCCGTTCTCGACAATTATTGCGCGGCAGGTGGCGTTGTATTACTTGCTCAAGCGCGATTACCCGCGGGCGCTGCAGATTCTTCAGCAGTCAAACGCATCGGGACCGTCGCTCACGACCACTACCGAAATCGGCATCTACACGAAGAACAAGTTGTACGACGAAGCGTTGACTGCCCTCGATAAGGAGAGCCGGGTCCGTAAAGACGACCCGGTTCTGATCTTTGACCGCGGGATGGTTTATGCGGCGCAAGCCCGACACGCCGAGGCACTGAAGATCGTCAAACAGTTGGAGCACCTCAACGGAAGTGATCTGATCTACGCCCATTTGATAGCGAAGATCTATGCGGAGCTGCACGACAAGGAACAGGCGCTTGCATGGCTGGACCACGGCCTGACTAAGGGACCTATTGGGTCGTTCTTTAGGGATGAGCCCGTTTGGGATAGTATCCGCGATGATCCGCGCTTTTCGATCTTACTGCAACGCATGGGTGTGCCACAGTCGTGACCCATTCGGGCCGTGTTATCCGCCAGGGATGGAGAGATCAACACAAAAACCATGGTGGGCTTTTTGGCGAAGAGCGCATAGGGTTTCTCAGACGCAGGGCCCGTTGGCATCTCATCTGTGTCCGATGCCTATCATTGTCGGCTCGCCTCGCTCTGGAACCACTCTGTTGCGGCTAATGCTGGATTCGCATCCAGAGCTAACGATCCCGCCGGAAACAGGTTTTCTCACCCTCGCTCCTAAACTTAGTGGCAAGGGAGATAAGCTGCGGGAAAAGTTCTTGCGCGCGGTCACTACCTATCCACAGCCAATACCCAATTGGCCGGATTTCGAAATATCTGAAAACGCTTTTCGCGCAGCCCTCACGGATATTGTTCCCTTTACTGTCCCTGAAGGGTTCAGGGCGTTTTATCAACTTTACGCCGCACGCATCGGAAAGCCGCGATGGGGTGACAAGACGCCACTCTATTGCCTGAAACTCGATGTGATAAGAAGAGTCCTACCGGAGGCGCGTTTTATTCACATCATCCGTGATGGCCGCGACAGTGCTCTCTCCTTGAGAGAAATGCGGTTTTCGCCAGGGTGGAAGATCGAGACTCAAGCTGCTTACTGGCGTAAGAACATTCTTTCAGCACGAAGGGCGGGTCTCGGACGCGCAGACTATATGGAAGTACGTTACGAGGATTTAATCCTCAACACGCGGGTGGCTCTCGAACGAATCTGCGCCTTCGTCGGCCTGAGTTACGAAGACTCCATGCTCTACTACTACAAGCGCGCCCCGGAACGACTCAGGGAACACAAAGGGCGTTTGAGTCCGGATGGCACTCCGCTGCTAACCCAGGAGCAGCGGCTCCGCCAACAGCGGCGCACAACAGAGCCACCTGACCCAGCCTGTGTCTTTGCCTGGAAGGAGTCTATGAGCCCTGAGGAAAGAAAAAATTTTCAGCGTGTGGCCGGCGCTCTCTTAAAGGATTTAGGTTATGAAGTATAGTTGCCGCCCTCGGACTGTTGCGCCCTACTTTTCCGCCGACCTTAAGGTGGCGCACAAATCCTGGCTACAGACTCTGGATTCAAAACGCATGATCGTAATAGCGCCTTCTCCGTCCTCTATTTCCAGAATCTCATCCCGGCCGTCGCTTGTTTCCAGCTCGACTCGCTTCACAGCGGCGACGGTGTGAGTCATGTGACTTCTGTTTGTGTCGACCGGGGATTGCAGCATTATCTCGATCGTAGGGCTGCGCTTGCCGTGCATCTCCAAGTCGATTCCCACTAGTAGCAAGCCATCTTCAAGCCAATAGTCTGATGCCAATTCACGGTCTGCACCAACGATTTCAAGTCTGGTTGGGCGCATGTTATTACGCTCGCCAAAGCGCGACAGATTCGTTTGCCAGGTAGAAGAATCGATTTTGTGTCGCATAGCATTCCTCACTTCCGCAACGCAGCCTGATTTGGATCCGATGGTTTCGCGGGATCCTTTCAGACAGATTTCTTCACGTCTTCGAACTGCATGAAGCGTGCCAAATCTTCCTGGCGTTTTTGCTGGAATCCTCATCACCCCGATTTGAGAGACTGCGATGTTTCTCCCGCCGGGTGGGAAACTTTTCGCATTTGCCACTGTCACTGGATGGTCAAGGCACCTAAATAAAGGAGATACATCAGGCACATGCGTTGCAATCTGTTGGTAGGTTACCTGGAGGGCATTGCCAAAGGGATCTAGATAGGTTGAAAAAGGAGATTACCATGAAGAGTTTTCTATTGCTTATCGCACTTCTTTTCGTCGTTACTCTGAGCAGCAGTTCGGCGCCAACGGTTACCAATGCAGCCATATCTGCCAAGACAGAAAGGGCTGTAATGACGTTCAACCGGCCGGTAACCCTTATGGATGTAACCCTGCGGGGTGAGTACCTATTCGTTCATGACGACGCGGCTATGGCACGCGGTGAAGCATGCACGTATGTCTACAAGGGCACCGCCGAAAATCCCAATAACCTGGTTGTTTCATTCCACTGCATGCCGGTGCAGCGGAAACAGGTTGACTACTTCACGGTTCGCACCTCTCCGGGCGTGACCGGAGACTTCGAGCTAAGAGAGTTTCAGTTTAAGGGCAGTACCGAATCGCACCTGGTCCCAATGAGTCAGCGCGAGGCTCACGTGGCGATCGTGCCAGTGAACTAACACGCGCGGCCGAACCGTTAACCAGGAGGCAGGCGGCAGGGGCAGGTGCCCCTGCCTCCTGCCCTGGTTTTTACCGACTTACTCACGAAAAGGACTAGCAAGATGAATTCGACAACGTCTCGGCGTGGGAGGCAGGGGAATCCCGGTGGGCAAACTTTGGAGGTTGCGCGCGAAGCGCAGCGCGCCGGCCTCGCTGAAGTGAATCTCGACAAACTTGAAGAAACCGTTCGCCTCAAGATGTGGAATCCGCATTACTTTCCTCTCCGGCGCGCCGTTCCGGACAGCTACCGGAGTGACTTTGATCTCGTGTGTCGCTGGTAGTGCGACGCGTGAACGAGAATTAGCCGCGGATTCACGCCGATCAACGCGAATCAGAAAAAGAGTAATTCTGATCTGCGTACATCCGCGTGAATCCGCGGCTAAGGTATGAACGGCAGGTTGACGTTGGTTCAAAGATCGCGAGAGATCACAAGACTGTCAACGGTCCTCCACCGGCGATGAGTGAAACCACTGACTAGAGTCTTAGTGGCCGAGCTTCGCCGCGCTTTCGATCATGCCGCGCAGACTTATCTGTCCGGTGTAGTTGCCGAAAAGTATGCGGCCCCGCGTTGCGCACCAGCTGCGCCGTGCATAATCCCAAACAGCAGGTAGCTCGGTCGAATACTGTGGCAAGGCGGCCGGCCAGCGATGAATTATCACGTCGTACGGCTCGATAATTCCTAACAGAGTCGCCAACTCTAACTTTATCGCCTGGCGGATTTCTTCGTCTGGTACCTCGAGCCACTGCGGCTGCGCGGTGCCGCCCATCATCACCGTAAACGATGCGAAGCGAGATCCATCCGCGACACGGTAATCGAATGAACTGGAATTGAAGAGGATGCCAAGAGATTTTGTTTGCTCGCGCGCCGGCATCAATACGCCAACGCCGTGCAAGGGTCGCGTAAATGCGTGCCGATCGACAAAAACAGTGACGGACACAATCGGTGTGTAGCGCACTCCCGACAGTTTTTCTGCCAGCGTGGCCGAAGCAGGTCCGATTAACTTCGCTGCAGCATAAGCGGGCGTGGCAACGATTACATTAGCAGCCTCAGGTAGTTGGTCCACTTGCTCGCCTTTGCGGAATCGCGAGCCAAGCCGTTGCTCGAGACGCTGTTCCAAACGGTCCACCAGGTCTCCCATTCCAAATCGTGGCGCGGCGCGATGCTTCTTATCTTTTTTCGACGCGCCGTTACGGTGTCTGCCAAGCATTGCCCCCAGCAGAGTTTTTCCCGCCGGCAGTTCAAGAAAAGGAAAAGCAGTCGACACGCCCAACTCTGCTGGTTGCACGCCGTAGATACCGCGCACAAAAGGTGTCAACAGATATTCCAGCGCCGCCTCGCCCAGATGTCGTCGCGCCCAAACGTCAAGGCTTTGCGGCTCCAGATTTGCGGAACGAGCCAGGGCTGCGTGGCCAAGCGTATCGAACGCTTCAGCCATAGTCAGCGGAAAACGTCGGAGTTTACCGTCGCGCACGATGTACTTTGCTTTACCCTCTTTGCGTGGCTCCACCAGTTCGACGCCCAGGTCGCGACACAGATCGCGCACCGGTCCAGTCGCAATCAGTGAATGCGCCGCACTCTCGGCGATACCGTGTTCAGTCTTCCGCGTTTGAATTAACCCGCCCGCGCGGTCTTTTTCTTCAATCAGGGTCACGCTATAGCCATTGCGATCCAGAGCGTAAGCGGCAAGCATTCCCGCAATGCCGGCGCCCACAACGGTGGCTTCCTTACGACTGGAGTTTAAGGTTCCGATCATGCCTGCGCCTCCGTGAGAATTGATTGCAGCACGCGCGGAAACGCCGGGTTGTCGTTAAAACAGCGTGCGCGATAGTAGTGTTTGATGCCATGCTTACGCGCCACCTCGGCATAGAGTTGATCAAGCTCAAAAAGAGTTTCGATGTGATCACTGACAAAACTAATGGGCACCACTACCACGGTCTCAACACCTTCGCGGCCCAGCCTCTTTAGTTCGTCATCCAAATACGGTTTCAGCCATGGCAGTTTGCCATTGCGAGATTGGAAGGCGAGAGACCAGGGCACTGGTAACCCACGGGTCACTGCCCGCACGGTTCGCGCCACATCATCCGCGTAAGGATCGCCGCGCTCGACAATCTTCATTGGTAGTGAATGGGCTGAAAACACAATGTGGACCGGGGCCGTGGAGCCGCCCGATTCTGATTCCGCAAGGGTAAGGGCCTCCTCGACGCTGCTGCGCAAAAGCGAGATGTACTCGGGATGATCCGGCCAGTTAGTGACAGTAGTTAGCGAAGGATGCCATCCGAGCTTATTCAAACCTTCCTGCACAACATCGAAGCAAGTTCCGGTTGTCGTAGTTGAAAACTGCGGAAACAACGGCATTAGTACCAGTTGGTCTGCGCCCCAAAACTTCATTTGCTTCAGGGCCGTTTCAATTGAAGGCTCAGAACTGCGCATGCCAAATTCGACGTGCACGCCAGTTCGTGGCAGCAGCCGTCGCAGGCCCTCAGCTTGAATTACCGTCCACTTGAGTTGTGGCGAACCCCCGCCGATTGATCTATAGCTCCTGATTGAAGAGGGACCCTTGATTTGGGCAATCAGGAAGGCAAGCAGCTGACGCAAGGGCGCCGGAATTCCCACCAGCACTCTGGGATTTGCAAACAACCGGTAAAGAAAAGGCTTCACGTCCGTCAACGTCCACGGCCCGCCAAAGTTCAATAACAGAATCCCCTGCTTCATGATTTTTCCTAAATTGTCCGGCTGAATAATTGGGCGGTGGAATTGTCACCTGCGAGGCGCGCATCAAACGCCATACAGATGTTACGCAGGAAGGTGCGGCCCTCAGCGGTAACCTTACAGGTTTTTCCGGTGAGTTCCACCAGATCGTCACGTCTCGGTTCTTCGAGCTTTTCCCCGACTGAATCGAGATACGGCACATAAGCTTCAGGTGTGTGCCAACTCGTTTCGAAGCGCGTCATCAAATTTAGAACATGCCGCCTGAGAATTACATCTTCGTGATTTAGTTTGTGGCCGCGGAAGATTGGAATCTCGCCGTTGCCGACTCGCTCTTGATAGCGTTCGAGAATTTTTTCGTTTTGGGCAAACGCGTCCCAGGCGTCACTGATTGCTGAAACACCAAGTCCGAGCAAGGGAGCGACAAGCCGCGGCGTATAGCCCATAAAGTTTCGGTGTAACGTTTTCCTGATTGCAGCTTGCCACAATCCCTCGCTCTCCAATGCGAAATGATCCATTCCAATTTCGTGATAGCCAGCCGACTCCAGCAGGCCGCGACCAAATTCGTAAAGCGCACGCTTTTCATCACCTGAGGGCAGATCTTTTTCAGTGAAATGCCGCTGACCCGGCTTTACCCAGGGCACGTGCGCATAGGCATAAAATGCAATCCGATCCGGCCTCAGGCGCGTCACCGCCTCCATCGTGTCCCGAATACTTTGTAGGGTCTGAAAGGGCAGGCCGTAAATCAAATCGTAGTTAATACTGTTGAATCCCAGCTCGCGTGCGGTCTCGGTTACATTTCTCACTTGCCGTTCCGTTTGCACCCGATTCACGGCCAATTGCACTAACGGATCGAAATCCTGAATACCGAGACTCAGGCGTCTGAAGCCCAGCCGGTAAAGCGTGGACAGTTGTTCAGGCTGGGTGACGCGCGGATCAGATTCCACGGAAAACTCGGCATCCGAAGTCTGCTGCGCATACTTCAGAATTCCGCTGACCAGCTCGTCCAGTTCCACTGCCGTTAGAAAGGTGGGTGTGCCGCCGCCAAGGTGTAACTCAGCGAGTGGGAAAGGTTGTGAACGGTTTAGGCGCTCGCGGTAAAGCTCCCATTCTTTCAAAACCGTTTTGACGTAGGCACCTCCAACTGAAGTGCTGCGCGTGATGCGCGAATTGCATCCGCAATAGGTACAGAGCGAATGGCAAAACGGGACGTGCACATAGATAGCTCCGCCGTTGCCGTGCCGTTCGGTCAGATCCAGACTTTCTGAAACACTTGAGATCCACTCATCAAGCGTCGGTGTGTCTGCCCAATGAAGAATCGTCGGGTAGCTGGTATAGCGCGGCCCGGGTACGTCGTACTTCTTCAGCAGTTCTGTGGCGGTGGCGATCATCGAGTTAGTTGAATCGCTTTTGTTTTGCTGCGCCGACCTGGCGCGGCCTTGCGTGCCGTCTTGATAATCACCAACGCAAATCCGGCAACGGCGATTACCTGCACCATGAACCCCAGCGTTGAAATCAGAAGAACCTGAGCCCGAACAGAACTCAGGTATGCGTATGCCAGCAAAACGAGGCTCGCGATCATGAGCGACAAAACTGAATAGGCGAGCTCAGGCCGCCACAGCGAAGTCTGTTTGAATCGAGCAAGGGCCCGGTAGGCAAAGGCGATGATAAGCAATCCCCCGAAGCCCATCGTCAACGCATTGGCCGGCGCTGGCACCGAATCAACAAGGGCGCTGAAGTCTTGTTTCAACCCGATTGTCCAGAGATTGATCGCGGCCAGTGTAAGTACAATCGTAATTCCGGAAATGAAAACCGAAAGAAAAATATTATCGGCGACGGAAGGATAGAGATCGGGTGGCTCTGACGAAGTATTGCCCGCTCGCGCAGAAAATCGCGAATCGTGAATACCAGTGACTGTGCTCATGCTGTCCTCACTGCCCATGGGAATTTGAAAACGATAGTCGGGAGACGCTGCATCGTCCTTGCTTGAGCAATGGTTATGCCTAACCGTTTCCTTGCTGATTTGAGCGAGTAATTCCCCAAGGCGGTTCAATCCTCTGCGAAATATAGCCAAGTCCAAGCGCAGAATTCCGCAGATTCAAGAGGGTCACTCGGGCCAAACACCCACGAAAACGATCAAAAGCCGGACCTGGCGAGCATTTACACGCGGCCCGCCAGTTGCTGAATATCGGTCGGGACATTGAAAACCGTTTTCATTTCTGGAAGGAATATTTTGTGACCCTTGATAAGACACCAATTGGCTCCGCAGTCCGGATAGTCTCAATTGAAGGCTCTGACATCTTGACGCTGAGGCTGATGGAAATGGGCATGGTTCCCGGCGCGCCGGCGCGCGTCATCAAATCTGCGCCGCTCGGTGATCCGATTCAGATCTGCCTTGGGGACTATCATCTTGCACTGCGACGTAATGAAGCACGAACAATAACTGTGGCCCTTTCCGACTAAAGCGCGCCCGACTAAGGAGCCAGCTAGTCCACAACTCTCCTGCTGCTTTCCCTGACCCCAACCACATCCATGAGCGCCGCTACAGAAACTCTATCCGGCACCAGGCTTCATTCATCGTGGTCACGAGATTTGCGCCAGCCGTTGACCGTAGCCGTCGCCGGCAATCCAAATACAGGCAAGACGAGCCTCTTCAATACTCTTACCGGACTGCGACAAAAAGTAGCGAATTATCCCGGCGTTACTGTGGAGAGCAAGCTGGGCCAATGGTCAGTTGCGACGGATTGCCTGGTGCGCGTCATCGACTTGCCCGGTCTCTACAGTCTTGAGGCGACTTCACTCGACGAACAGATTGCCCGGGATGTCTTGCTCGGTCATGCTGCAAAGATAGCCAAACCCGATGTGGTGATTGTCACCGTCGATGCTACCAACCTCACTCGCAATCTTTATCTGGCCACGCAAGTCATCGAAACCGGACTTCCGCTGGTTGTGGCCTTGACCATGTTTGACCTCGCGGAGCGCAGTAAGCTCCGGATCGACGTTCAGAAATTAAGCGATTTTCTCGGCGTTCAGGTTGTACCTGTAGCCGCGAAACGCCGCAGAGGCATCGATGAACTGGGTCAGGCAGTGCTCAGTGCAGCCGCGGCCGGGTCAAGAGAGAAACCTAATTGGTCTTTCTCGATCCCGAACCAAAACGGTGCGCCCTCACTTTCGGATCTTAGCCCTGAGTCGTGGCAGGAATTGTTGACAGCACGCTACAGATGGCTTGAAAAAGTTGTCGCAGAGTCTACTAAGAATGATAAGACGCAGCAGCCGAATATTAGCGAACGCATAGACGCATTTGTAACGCACAAATTTCTCGGCCCGTTAATACTTGCTGTAGTGATGCTCTTAATCTTTCAGACAATTTTCTCCTGGGCGAACCTGCCGATGAATTTGATCGACCACGTGTTCAGTGCGTTAGGCGCGGGATTACGGACACACTCTCCTCCAGGGATACTTACCGATCTACTGGTCGATGGCGTGATTGCAGGCGTTGGCGGCGTACTCGTATTCCTGCCTCAAATACTTCTGCTTTTTTTATTCATTACCTTGCTCGAAGACAGCGGCTACATGGCGCGGGCCGCGTTTTTGATGGACCGCCTGATGCGCGCTTTCGGGTTGCATGGCAAAGCTTTTGTGCCATTGTTAAGCAGTTTCGCCTGTGCCGTGCCGGGAATTATGGCGACTCGAACTATTGAAAACCCCAAAGACCGCGTGGCCACAATCATGATCGCTCCTTTCATGAGCTGTTCGGCACGTTTGCCCGTCTACACCTTGATGATCGGCGCCTTCTTTTCCGGGCAAAAGGTTCTGGGCTTTATCTCGCTGGGCGCGGCGATGATCCTGGGAATGTACTTGCTCGGTATTGGCGTTGCGATCATCGTCGCCTGGATTTTGAAACATACCTTCCTGAATGCTCCGTCGCCACCATTCATGATGGAGTTGCCACCATACCGGATGCCAAATTTGGCCAACGTCGCCCACACGCTGCTTGCTCGAGTTGGTGTTTTTCTCAAGCAGGCCGGCACAGTCATCATGGCCATATCAATTCTTATGTGGGTCCTGGTTACCTTCCCCCGAGCGAGCGCAACTGTTGCCGGCAGCGATCATGCAATCCAGGTAGAAAATAGTTACGCCGGACGGGCTGGACGGGTCATTGAACCATTGATTGCTCCGCTCGGTTTCGATTGGAAGATCGGTATCGCATTGATTTCGTCATTTGCCGCTCGGGAAACAGTTATTTCAACTCTCGCCATTGTCTACAAAGTGGGAGATGACTCAGGAACCGAATCGACCTCTCTGGTAGCAGCAATGCGTAATGCGAGACGCGCCGACGGTTCACACATTTGGACTCCGCTGGTCGCCCTCTCTTTGATGGTTTTCTTTGTATTGGCTTGCCAGTGTATGTCAACGGTTGCCATCGTGCGGCGGGAGACAAACTCCTGGCGCTGGCCACTTTTCATGGTTAGTTACATGCTCGTGCTCGCCTATGTGGCCTCGCTCATCACTTACCAGGGCGGGCGCCTGATCGGCCTGGGCTAAATGAAGATGGCTTATTGGCAAACAATCGTTTCAGTGCTGATCGTGGCCTTCGCCGGGGTCTACCTTGGCTGGCGTGGGTGGGCGAGACTTCGTTCGTTGGTGAGTAAGACCGCGGAGATCAAATCATCATGCGCGAGTGGCTGCGGCGGCTGTAGTAATTCACGCGATAGCTGCGGAATTTAATGACGCGTTTAGATGGAGATTTTATATTACGTGACAGGTTAGACTGTCCCGTTGCTTCATTGCTGCAAAACCCCTTGTATGACTTAGATTTCCTCGGTTTTATCAGATTTGTTTACAGAAACGTGATATAAACAACTTGTTGATTTTCAGTATCTAACTTGATACTCTGCGTGTTTCAAGAGTGAAACAACCACCGTCGAACGAGAAAGAAAACTATCCTTATGGCTCTACGTAAACAGTTTCAATCAAGCCTAAAGGTCACTCCTGAACTAGAACGCTTGCTCGAAGAAGCCCGTGCCAAAGAAGTGTCAGAAGAGGAACTCAAGGAGCAGCGCGTTAGCTTTGCTTTCGGTAATGCTCCCGCCGACGCCGAGCGCATCACTAAGGAGTCAGTACAATTTACTTCACAAAGCATTAGGCTGAGACGAGTAGATCAAGACTGATCCGATCCCCATGTCAGTTCGAGAATCCGAACATCCAATTCTGTATGCGAGCATACAGGAGCAGAACCTTCTGCGGCAGTATGATCTGCTCGCTAATTCTATTGAGATCGGTCTCGTTAAGGGAATCGAGGCGTTTGATAAGTACACCTTGTGGTCCCTGAATGCAACGGCAGTCTCAAACATCGCGCAATTTGGAGGGCGATTTAGAGAGCAGCCTATCTATGTAGGTAACCATATCCCTCCTCACTTCGATAAAGTTCCGAATTATGTCGATCAATTCATTTCCGTGATTCATGAGAACTGGGACATAAGTAAACACCCCACTGAGCTTCCGGCTTATGCCCTCTGGAGACTGAATTGGATTCACCCGTTCATTGAGGGCAACGGTCGCACAGCGCGGGCTGCGTGTTACTACTTGATGTGCCTCAAGTATGGTGCTCTTCTACCAGGGAAAAAGACAGTGCCTGAGCGGATTCGAGAGGATAGAGACCTGTACTATGCAGCGTTAAGGGAAGCCGATCAGCACTGGGCGGAAGGACAATTCAACGTAGAGGCCCTTGCCGAATACCTCGCAAAGCTACTTGCGGCCCAACTAAGTGAATAAACGATTGCTCGTCTTTTTGCGGTAAATGTTGCTTAACGTTTTGCCAGCGCGTCCAAAATCTTTATTTGTGCGTAAACGCGATCCTCAAACGTGCGACCAAGACGAGGCGATAGCAATGATTTCTTCTTGAAAAGGAAGCGTTGCTCATCGTCGTCGGTGAAATACCTTCCAAGAAAAATAGCCACCTTGTTTTGCCAGTTAAATTGCAGATCGTCAATGCCCTCTCGACGCACCCAAGGACGCCAAAAGACTGACTTAAAGACATCCCTCCGGCGTTGTGGAGAAACCATGACGGGATTTTGGAGCGCACTTTACCGTGCGTCAGGTAGTCAATCCCCGCTCAGATTCGTGAGAGCGATTCACTTGAATAACTTACCGGCGTACGCCAAGCAAGGGCCGCGGCTGGACGGCTGCGACGCGGATGCGGGCGTCAAGGATCGTTGCTCCCTGCTGGTGCACCATAAAGGGATTCAGATCCAGTTCGGCAATTTGCGAAAGGTCGTCGACCATTGTACTGAGCCGAAGCAGTCCGTCCTCAAGCGCGCCTACGTCACAAGGAGCAGCTCCACGAAAGCCGGTAAGTAGCGGATAAGTCTTCAAGCTGCGAATCATCTCTGAAGCGTCCTCTTTTGATAGGGGCGTAAGGCGAATGGAAACGTCGCGCAGCAGCTCAACTTGAACTCCACCAGCGCCGCAAGCCACCACCGGACCAAACTGCGGGTCGTGTACGACACCCACCAGCATCTCAACCCCGCTCTGCGCCATTCGCTGGACCACAAATCCGGTGGGACGTTGTCCCAGGACTTCCAATCGTTTCGACATCTCACTGGCAGCGTGGCGAACTTGTTCAGCGCCTCGCAAGTGAAGTCGAACCGCCCCTGCTTCGGTCTTGTGAATCACCCCCGGCGCTATCGCTTTCAGCGCAACTTCTCCGCCCAGCTCCTCTGCCGCCATCGCCGCTTCTTCCACGCCAGGAGCAATCCTTTGCTCTACCAGCGGCAGACCATAACAGGAGCAAAGCTTTGCGGTTTCCTCAGCAGTCAACCAGTCTCCGCCGCGGCCGAGGGCAGCGGCCACAACCGCCGCCGCTTCATCTTTTTGTAGGTCTTCGAACTCCGGTGCAACCGTCTCAGGTCGTTCACGCCATTCGCGATAACGAGCCGCACGGGCCAAAGCAATCGCAGCAGTTTCCGGAAAAGCATAAGAGGGAATATTGAAGTCTGCGGATCGCAACTCTTCGGGTGTACCCTCTGCCGACAGAAACACGGCCATTACAGGCTTGCTGCGGTCGAATGTTTTTACGGCAGCGACGATTGCTTTTGCGACATCATCCGCGCGGGTGACGAGTGGTGGAGTGAAGATCACAATCACCGCATCGACATTATGGTCGGTCGCTACTATTTCGATAGCTTTGCGATAGTCTTCGGCCGAAGCTGAGGCGATCATATCAACTGGATTGGTCGCGCTGGCTGATGGCAGAAGGAAGGTGCGCAGTTTTTGCTGGCTTTCCTCACTCAGAACAGGCACCTCTAATCCTCTTGCTTCGCAAGCGTCGGCGCAAAGGATCGCTGGACCACCGGCGTTGGTAATAATGCCGACCCGATGCCCACGCGGCAGTGGTTGATTCACGAGCAGCGAGGCCACGTCGAATAACTCTGCCAGGGTGTCCGTGCGGATGACGCCTGCCTGACGAAACAGCGCGTCTACGGTTACGTCCGAAGCCGCGATTAGCGCGCCGGTGTGTGACGACGTCGCGCGTGCGCCCGCTGCAGAACGTCCGCTCTTCACCACCACGATCGGTTTCTTTCGCCCAACCCGGCGCGCAATCTGTGAAAACTTCTTTGGATTACCGAATGATTCGAGATAAAGCAGAATTACGTCGGTACCCTCATCAAATTCCCAGTAACGCAGCAGGTCATTGCCGGAAATGTCGGCCTTATTGCCAACCGATACGAAAGTAGAGATGCCCAGGCCCAGCGAGTTTGCATATTCAATGATGGCCAATCCCAACGCGCCACTCTGCGAAGAAAACCCAACCCGTCCCTGAGGCGGTACACCTGGAGCAAACGTCGCATCGAGGAGCACATCTGGATCAGTGTTGGCGATGCCCATGCAATTGGGCCCAATCAGGCGCATGCCGGCAGCGCGACAAACTCGCAGCATTTCGGCCTGTCGTTCCTGGCCTTCCTCACCCGTTTCCGAAAATCCTGCTGAGATTACAACCAGCGCCTTGACACCCTTGCGACCACACGCTGCCACAACTTCCACAACTTGAGTCGCCGGCACGACGATGATGGCGAGATCAACTGGACCAGCAATCGCTTCAACTGACGGGTAAGCAGGAACGGATTGAATCACGTCGGCAGTAGGGTTAACCGGATAAACCGGGCCGTTGAACCCATAACCCAACAGGTTATGAAATATCTCGCCGCCGATAGTGCCACGTTGACGGGAGGCGCCAATGACCGCAACGGCGCGGGGATTGAAGAAGAGTTTTAGTGCGTTGACCGCTGCGGCGGTCTCGCGTTGCTCAAAGCGTTTGATGGCATCCTGGCTGAAAGAAGTCGGAAAGGTTACGTGAAGCTGCCCGGCAGTCGCATTCACTTCAATGGGAAAGCCGGAAGCTCTGAACACGTGAAGCATTTTATGGTTAGCAGCCACCACCTCAGCTTCAAACGTTTGAATGCCGTTGGCTGCAGCAACCTCGGCTAGCTGACCCAGCAACATTGTGCCGAGCCCGCGCCCCTGAAAGTCGTTCGCAATCGTGAAAGCGACTTCCGCGCGATGTTCGTCAACTACAACGTAGAATGCATGACCAACGACCCGTTCCTCAGCGCCGCTCAATGCAAGCAGTCCGAATGTTTGATCGAGAGTAGCCTCGCGGCGAGCTTCAGAGGCGAGCGCAGAACCGCTTGCCGAAGAATAGAATCGCAGCCAGCGCGATTCTTCGGATAACGACTGCAGCAGAGCTAGCAGGCCGGGCTCATCCGCCGGTCGCATTACGCGAACGCGCACAGTCGAACCGTCGCGAAGGACAACATCCCCAGCACGATGCGCGGCGATGGTTACTGGTGGCTGACTGCTTGTTGGTTTTTCGCTCAATAGAGCTGACGATACTTGCATAGCTCACTCCAAATCAACCGGAGAGGTTTTGTCCGAACGCCCTTGGGCAAATTTCACAATAGACTTCCTGGGTTACATGAGATCAGTACCACTAAGCGGTAGCGGGGTGGGTTTCGATCTTGTTTTTCTCTTAAGTAGAGAGTGCCGAATCCACGTCCCACCCGCTACCGCGCGGGGGTACTGACGTCATTTCACGGCAATCGCTAGTCGTCTTCATCAAAGCAGGTGTAGCAAACTCTCTTTAACGCCTCGTAACCGAGTAACTCAACTTCAGGACTCAGGAAACCAGGCTTCACAAATTCTTCGCGGAGCAGATCCGTGCTCAGGTATTTCTTGTTGTCGTCAGGAAACACTGTAGTGACGACGGCATGCTGGCCCATCTCGTTCTGGGTCATGAGCGCGCCGAGAAAATTGGCGCCTGATGAAATTCCCACTGCCAGGCCGAGTCCGGCTGCCAGTTTCTGAGCCATCAGAATTGCGTCGCCGTCCTGTACGCTCACCACTGAATCGAGTTTTTCCAATCCCAGGATTGCGGGTATAAACTCGTCGGAAATGCCCTGGATGCGATGCTGGCCGACCTTGTGCCCAACCGAAAGAGTCGGAGATTCCGCGGGCTGCAGCGGATGCAGTTTGATCGCCGGGTTGCGCGCCCGTAGAAATTTTCCCGCGCCCATTATCGTGCCGCCCGTGCCAACGCCCGCAACAAAGGCATCGGGTTGAATCGAACGAAAGTAAAGCTGCCACCAGATCTCAGGCCCGGTGGTTTTTTCATGCGCTTCAACGTTTGCTTCATTTGCGAACTGCGCCGGTAAAAACACATGCGGCTCACTCAGCGCCATTTCCTGGGTCATGCGAATGCTGCCGATAAACCCACCTTCATCGCGGCGGACCCGCACCACTTTGGCTCCCAGACTCTTGATCAAAGCCACTCGTTCCGCGCTCATCCAGTCTGGAATGAAAATCACTACCTGGTGGCCCAACGCTTTTCCAATCGCCGCGAAAGAGATTCCGGTATTGCCGCTCGTGGCTTCCGCGATCGTGTCGCCCGGTTGAATGTGGCCATCCTGATAGGCCCGTTTGAGAATGTGAAACGCCATCCGATCCTTGATGCTGCCGGTCATGTTAAGGTGCTCGGCCTTGGCATAGATGACACGTTCGCTCCCGCGAAATGCGAAGCGAATGGCAAGCAACGGCGTATTTCCGATCATGTGCTTCAACATTTTGAAGCGCGCCGGCGTTTTCTCAATCGCGACGGCTGCCGGGCGGGGATTGGGATTGATTTGGGTAAGTGCCTGGCTTTCGGTTGAAGTGAGTGGCATATGACTACCTTTAGTTAATCGGACGATACGACGCCAGCATCTTCATGTAGTTTGCGCGTTCGAAGGCCGCCGGCTCCGCGCAATGTTGCTGGCTCATGCTGCCAATCATCTGTGCGACGGATTCGTATTCATGTTCAGCCATCCAGCTCCTTATCTCGTCAAGAATCATGTTTATCCGCCGGATGCCGTTCACGAGCAACTCAGAGGCCATCATCGTCACTTTGGCCCCGGCCATTAGCGACTTCAAGACATCCTGCGACGTGTGGATGCCGGTGGTAATGGCGAAGTCGGCGAGTAATCGCCCATAAAGAATTGCTACCCAGCGCAAGGGCAGGCGCAACTCGCTTGAGTTGCTGAGAACCAAACGGGGCTCGACAGTTAGCGTTTCGAGATCAATGTCAGGTTGATAGAAACGATTGAACAAGACCAGGCCGGCGGCGCCTTCGTCCACCAGAAGTTTCGCAATGTTTGCGGTTGAGCTGAAGTAGGGACTCAGTTTTATGGATACTGGCAACGAAACTGAACGCTTCACCTCGCGCAGGATCTCAAGGTAGATATTTTCAACTTCGCTTCCTTTGAGATCGCAGTTGGTCGGAATGTAGTAAACATTCAGCTCGATTGCGTCAGCTCCTGCCTCTTGCATCAGTGCGGCGTAATCGATCCAGCCGCCGGCCGATACTCCATTGAGACTGCCTATGATCGGAATGTCGACCGCCTCTTTGGCCCGGCTGATGAGAGTCATATATTCGTCTGGGGAGACGTTGTAGCGATCCATTTCCGGAAAGTAGGTGAGCGATTCCGCGTAGCTGTCTGTGCCAGTCGTTAGATAGTTGTCGACGTAGAAACTGTTAAGCGTGATCTGCTCTTCAAACAGCGAATACATCACTACCGCTGCCGCACCCGCATCTTCCAGACGGCGTATGCTGTCGACACTGTGAGACAGCGGCGAAGAAGAAACTACGATGGGATTCTTCAAGGGCAAGCCGAGATAGTTGGTTGTTAGACTCATAAGTGTTTTCCCAATTCAAACTATTCCAATTTGTGCTACCGCGCCGGCAGTTCAGAGTTCAACCGTCCAGGTTGTGTCTGGCCTAAACAGCAAACTAAAGCTTGTACTCTGAACTTCTTCAGTTTGAACTACATAGTGGCCGCCAGTTGTTGGTATTGCTGCCAGCGGCGTTGAACTCCCTTTTCCGCCTCCGCCAAAAGCAGGGAGGCAACTTCAGGATCGCTCTGCTGCAACATTCGATAGCGCCCCTCGGTGTAGATGTAATCTTTCAGCGGAATCTTCGGAGCGCTGGAATCAAGTTGGAAAGGATTTTTGTTTTCCGCCGCCAGCTTCGGAACGTAGCGATACAGCGGCCAGTGTCCCGATTCGACCGCGAGTTTCTGCTGGTGCATACCCTTGGCCATGTCGATGCCGTGTGCGATGCACTGGCTGTAGGCGATGATTAGCGAGGGGCCGTCATGAGCCTCCGCTTCCAGGAATGCCTTGACCGTGTGCGTGTCGTTCGCGCCCATCGCCACCTGCGCGACGTAGACATTGCCATAGCGGATGGCGCCCATACCCAGATCCTTTTTCGCAGTGGGTTTGCCGCCAGCCGCAAACTTCGCAACTGCCCCCATCGGCGTCGACTTGGAAGCTTGCCCGCCGGTGTTGGAATAGACTTCGGTGTCCAGCACGAGAATGTTTACGTTCTGCCCGCTGGCCATGACGTGGTCCAATCCACCGTAACCGATGTCATAAGCCCAACCGTCCCCACCGACAATCCACACGCTCTTCTTCACCAAAGCATCGGCTACGCTCAACAGATCGCGCGCCTCGTTTGGTAATGTTCCCCCGAGATTTGCCGCACCGTTTGTTTTCGCCGCAGCTTCAAGTTTCGCCTTGAGATCCGCGACTAACTCTCGTTGCGTGTTGATAGCGCTATCGGTGGCTTGATCTCCACTAAGAAGACTGCCTGCCAGTGAATCCCCAATCTCTTCACGCAGTCGACCTACGAGGTCTCGAGCGTAGGCATTTTGATGGTCCAGAGCGAGCCTCATGCCTAGCCCAAACTCCGCGTTGTCCTCAAAAAGCGAATTACTCCAGGCGGGGCCGCGGCCTTCGCGGTTCATGGTGTAGGGCGTCGTAGGCAGGTTGCCACCGTAAATACTCGAGCAGCCGGTAGCGTTGGCAATGATGGCGCGATCGCCAAACAGTTGAGTCAATAGTTTTATGTAAGGAGTTTCGCCGCAGCCTGAGCAGGCTCCCGAAAATTCGAAAAGCGGTTGCAGCAGCTGCACATTTTTGACCGAGCCAAAGGTGAGCGCGCCGTTCTTGTTAACTTCCGGTAACTGCAAAAAGAAATCCCAGTTAGCTCGTTCGCGTTCGCGCAACGGCAACTGCGGCTGCATGTTCAAGGCCTTGCGCGAGACATTACTCTTGTCCTTCGCCGGACAAACTTCGACGCACAGCCGGCAGCCGGTGCAATCTTCTACCGCGACCTGAATGGTATAGAGCTTGTCAGAAAGTTCGCGCCATTTTGCCGGCATATGCTTGAAACCTTCGGGCGCCGATGCCAGATCACTCTCGTCACAAACCTTGGCCCGAATCGTCGCATGGGGACAGACGAGCATGCATTTCCCACACTCAATACAAAGATCGGGTTCCCATACCGGAACCTCCTGCGCGATGTTGCGCTTCTCCCACTGCGATGTGCCGACCGGATACGTTCCATCAACCGGGAAGACGCTTACCGGCAACAGGTCACCCCGTCCCGCAATGATTTCGGCAGTGACGTTTTGTACAAATGCAGGCGCGCCAGCGGGCACGGTCAGGGGCAGATCGCGCGTGTTGCTGGCTTCGTTTGGAACCGAGACTTCATGCAGGTGCTCGAGTGCGGCATCGACCGCCGCAAAGTTTTGTCGTACGACCGGCTCGCCACGTTTTCCGTAAGTCTTACGTATCGATTCCTTGATCCTGGCGATCGCTTCATCGGGCGGGAGCACACCGCTAATGGCAAAGAAGCAAGTCTGCATGATGGTATTGATGCGATTGCCCAATTGTTTTTCCTTAGCCACTCGATAGGCATCGATCGTGTAGACCTTGATCGCTTTTTGAATGATTTGCTCCTGGACCGAACGCGGCAGTTGGTCCCAAACCTCTGCAGCTGAATAGGGACTGTTCAGCAATAGGGTGGCGCCATCCTCGGCGGCGCCCAGGACATCGTTGGAGCTGAGAAACTGAAATTGATGTACAGCTATGAAGTTCGCGCGTTGGATCAAATAGGTGCTGTGAATGGGGCGATCGCCAAAGCGCAAATGCGACACCGTCATCGCGCCGGACTTTTTCGAGTCGTAAACAAAATAGCCCTGGGCGTAGTTTTGAGTCTCTTCACCAATGATCTTGATCGAGTTTTTGTTTGCGCTGACTGTGCCATCAGCACCCAGGCCCCAGAACAATGCACGCACCTGGTTTTCAGGTTCTGTATTGAACCCAGGATCATATGGCAGGCTGGTGTGTGTCACATCGTCATTGATCCCGATCGTGAAATGGTTTTTGGGTTTCTCGTTCTTCAACTCGTCAAACACACCCTTACACATCGCCGGGGTAAACTCTTTCGACGACAGGCCATAACGACCGCCAACTACGCGAGGCATGCTGCACGACGGTTCGTTACCAACACTTTCGCTGAGACCGGTGACAATGTCCTGATAGAGAGGCTCGCCGATGCTGCCTGGCTCTTTGGTGCGATCAAGAACGGCCACTGCTTTAACTGACTTCGGCAAGGCGGCCATGAAACTCTCGACTGAAAACGGTCGATAAAGCCGGACCTTCAACAACCCCACCTTCTCGCCGGCGGCACAAAGTGCCGTTACGGTTTCTTCTGCCGCCTCGCAGCCCGATCCCATCATCACCAGCACACGTTCGGCGTCAGTCGCTCCTACATAATCGAAAAGGTGGTACTCACGTCCCGTCAGTTTCGCAAAGCTGTTCATCGTCTCCTGAACAATTTGCGGAGTCTCCAGATAGTAAGGATTCGAACGCTCTCTCGACTGAAAAAAAACATCCGGGTTCTGCGCAGTGCCGCGCATCACCGGATGATCGGGCGTCAGTCCACGCCCTCGATGTGCCTGCACCAACTGGTCGTCGATCAGCGCGCGGATCTGCTCATCGGAGAGCTTTTGAATCTTCATTACCTCGTGCGAGGTGCGAAAACCGTCGAATACATGAAGGAATGGAACACGGCTTCGCAGGGTGGCGGCTTGTGCGATTAACGCAAAGTCCATTGCCTCCTGTACTGAGTTGCCAAATAACATGGCCCAGCCGGTAGTGCGTGTAGTCATCACATCGCTGTGGTCGCCGAAGATCGAGAGAGCATGAGTGGCTACCGAACGGGCCGCGATGTGAAACACAGTGCTGGTTTGCTCGCCCGCGATCTTGAACATGTTTGGAATCATCAGGAGCAGGCCCTGGCTCGAAGTGAAGGTTGTTGTCAACGAACCGGTTTGCAACGTGCCGTGAACAGCGCCTGCCGCGCCACCTTCAGATTGCATCTCGCGCACAATTGGAGTCATGCCCCAGATGTTTTTCTCGTCTGAAGCCGACCAGGCGTCAGAAAACTCTCCCATCGCTGAAGAGGGCGTGATTGGATAGATGGCAATTACTTCGTTCGTTTTGTAGGCGACGTAGGCGGCGGCTTCGTTGCCGTCAATGGTGACTTGTTGTTTGCTCATGGTTGCGTAATCTCACCCAGAATCCCTCTCCTGGTTGTGTAATGTCCCTCAGTATTACCGTCGGTGCTGTGGTCTTTGAACTAACCACAATGCTTAATTGATCTACAGCAAATCTGAGACCTTTAAGGTGTTGAACGGACCGTCCGCTACCTCGTGAAGAGTCAGGTTGTAAAAACGAATCGGCCGCAGGCGGCTACGGGGGAACCGCCTGCGGCCGAGGAGTCAGCTTCCTCTATGAACTGCTCCGTTTACTGCCGCCCGCATTGCTCGAGGCGGGCGGATGAAGCCCGTGACTACAGAAGTCCAGGGAGAGCTACGTAACCTTCACTTCGATCTGCCGAGGTGTGGCCGACGCGTTCTTCGGCAGCGTAACTGTCAGGATCCCCTGCTTAAACTCAGCGAGGATCCTGGTGCCCTCAACGAATGCCGGCATGGTGAACACTCTCCAGAATTCGCCATACTTACGCTCGAGGCGGTGATAGTTCTCGCGGTCAACCGCCTGCTCAAACTTGCGCTCCCCACGCAAAGTCAGAACATTATTTTCAAAGGTCACGTGCACGTCTTCCTTGCTCATTTCGGGAAGCTCCATCTTGAGCACGATCTCCTTGTCGGTTTCGTAGATGTCACATGGCGGTGTCCACGCCGTAAAGGGCCAATGCCTGTCAAAGGTTGGTGCAAAGGAACGAAAAGTCTCAAACGGCAGAATGCTTGTGTTGGGAAACATGAATGTTTCGGGTGTCATTTTCTTGATCTCCTTTCTAAGAGAATTCAGCCAGACGAAACTATCCCGAGGTATATCCTCGCAGGGATAGCCTTCGCGCGCTGATCGAATACCTACTGACTCAAAGGACTCTTCTGGATCGTGATCGTGACGGTTGCTGCGTCGCCGGCACCACGGTTATAAAAGACCCAGATACCAAAACTGTCGTAGTGCATTTGCTTGTACAACGATCCGTTAGCCCCTAGTTCAACTTCTGGCCCGACTACCGCTTTGTAGTCAGGAGCGCCGACCCCGCCGATATAGTCAACAGAAATTGTTTTGACTATGTGCGAGGCGTCATAGACTATCTGCGCCGCCTCTTTGTCAGAGAAGACGTAAAAGTCCATGTCATCTCCGGGCTGCTGCGGTGCGCCGAGTTTCGTTCGCACCTCTGCGGTAGTCATGCCTATGCGCGCGCCGCGATAATCGCTATAAAGAGGTTGCTGAGGAGCGGCAATGTGCGCGGCTTTGGTTACTGCCCGGCCCTGAGCGGCAGCGACGGTAGCTCCCAGCAGGAGCAGCGTCGTCACTATTACTACCAGGGTGATTATTCCCACGAAGAGATTTTTTCGTGTCTTGTGAATCATTTTTCGATCGTCCTATCCGGGAAGGTTTTAACTAAGTCCTTCCTCGCAGACATAGCAGCGCAATCATCATGCCGAATTGAAAACGTCTTTTTCTTGTATTTATGGGACCAGGGCGGGTAGATCGTGGGGGCTTTTTCGCAGACTTTTGGGGGAAACCCACACCTCTGGCGTTTCCAAACGTGGAATCTTCTCGCGGCTCTTCACAAAAAGTCTAATCACGGAATTGAGTTGGCTGGTAATACAAAATCAGAACTGATTTTGTGTAGAAGTTCCGCTCCAGAAACCTCGCTGGCCATTTTGTGCAAAGCCTCTCCTCGCAGAAATACGGGAGCACGCGCGCACAAACTGCTTGATACCGAGGAGAGGCCGAGGCGATTTTGTTTTTGTCATTATGATGACGAGCCCCGGTGTATTTTTTGACCTCTGCTGGCCGGCTCAGGCGACTGCCTGTGTCGCGCGTTGCTCCTCGATTTCCCTAATCCGAAAACGAAGCCAGTCTCTAACCTTTCGCTCTAACTTCCCCTGGTCCTCTATGTTTTCCAGGTTTTCGATAGTTTCCCTCGCCTCATCCAGGGGGATGTGGTGACATGGAACCGGCTCGTTCCGGTGCTCCGCGTCGACGAACTCGAGCAAGTGGCATTCATTGCACGGATGGGCACGGTATGGATAACCGTAGTTGATGCAGGTCAGGGAGTCTTGAAAGACTGACGTAGGCTTCCACGGAGTGCGGACCGAACGACCGTATCCACCCTTCTCGATGAAATCAAGTTCTTCTTTGAGAAGTTCGAGAATGTCCCGATCGTCATTAGCCATAGCCGTAACCTCCAATTCTCCAGGGTAACTGATGCAGCCTGCCGCTGCTTTTGCCGAATCAATTTCAGATCCGCGCTTACTCGAATGAGCAATGCATATGCCGAGGGTTTTCGGCAAAAATCAGCAGGAAAATTGAGGGTGCGGATGGTTATCTGCGCAAGCTTCCCCAGACTGCTGCGCGAAAGTTCTCAAGCAGAGCCCGTCATTTGTTGGGTAGTGGGTCAGTTTGAAAAGTTTGCTCCGGTTCTCGAACTTTGCCGAAGCCTAGAGCCAAGCGCTAAGACGAAATCAGAACTGGGAGCGCAGCGACCAGCCCTACCATTCAACAGCCTAAACATCTAAAGAAAAGTGCGGTTTCAAATGAAGGCTATCAACGTTGAGTCTTTGGCTGGTCGCTGTAATCCCAGTTCTGATTTTGTCTCTAATCGTTGGCTGGCAATCCAAACTGACCCACTACTCTTTGTTTGTTCGGGGTTCGAATATCTTCGGGAACCCCAACTAGCTGGGTCGGAAGCCGCGGTCGTTTGCGAACACCATCGCCTGGGCACGCGTCCAAACGCCGAGCTTGTCGAATAGATTTGACACGTGATTGCGAACGGTCTTTTCGCTGATCGAAAGGCGTGCCGCAATCTCCGCGTTACCGAGACCTTGCGTAATCAGCGCCAGCACTTCTCGCTCGCGCGGGGACAGTGAGGCGAAAGCGGGATCCTCACCGCGAGCAGAACTCTTGAGTCCTACGAAATCCAGCACCTCTCGGCAGAAACGTTCCCAGGCCGGGTCGGTCTCAAGCAGGATGTGGTTGTTCGAATCAAGTTCTATGAACTGTGCGCGCGGGATTCCGGCAGCGAGAATACGGCCTTCTGAAATCGGGATAACGTCGTCGAACTGCTTGGTAAGGTGCGGGCGCCAACGTTGGTTCTGCACTCGCGTGACG
>Ga0134126_10001989_pt1 | contig 25955 bp, 19 predicted proteins | sample KB31752_FD_96881 | JGI IMG/M metagenome (GOLD analysis project Ga0134126, IMG submission 96881) | Terrestrial soil microbial communities with excess Nitrogen fertilizer from Kellogg Biological Station, Michigan, USA - KB3-175-2 | ecosystem: Environmental > Terrestrial > Soil > Unclassified ... | reverse complement strand
ACGCTGCTGGCCCTGCAAAAGAAGAACGGCGAGCCGGTTTGGTCGGCCAAAGTGGGCGACGTGGCCGACTACGCTTCGATCATCAAGGTCGAAATAGGCGGGGTGCCGCAGTACGTGCAGTTCACCAAGAAGGGCGTGATCGCCGTAAACGCCAAGAACGGCGAATTCCTCTGGCGCTACGATGCGCCGGCCAATGGCACGGCCAACGCTTCGACCCCGCTGTTCGCCGACGGCGACGTGTTCGCCGCCTCGGGCTATGGCCAGGGGGGCGGATTGGTCCACGTCGAACGGCAGAACAAGGAATTCAAGACCGAAGAGGTTTACTACACCAAAGAGATGAAGAACCATCACGGCGGGATGCTGCTGCTCGACGGGTATCTTTACGGCAGCGACGATCCCGGCGTGTTGACCTGTCTCGACTACAAGACCGGCAAGATGCAGTGGAAGGACCGCAGTTGCGGCAAGTGCTCGCTGACCTACGCCGACGGGATGCTGTTTTGCCGCAGCGAAGGGGGGCCGGTCAGCCTGGTCAAGGCCACGCCCGAGAAGTTCGAGTTGCTAGGTCGCTTCGACCAGCCCGAACGCGCCGACAAGCCCAGTTGGCCGCACCCGGTGGTCGCCGACGGACGGCTCTACCTGCGCGATCAGGACAGCTTGTTTTGCTACGACGTCCGCGGGGACCGCTGACGTGTTGGCGCAGCAGGGGAGCGAATTTTGGCGAACTGCGAGCCCTAGCGAATGAGCTGAAAACCGAGACCAACTTGCTCAAAATGAGCATCGCCCGTGAAAATCTCGTTGACGCCCATGTCCTGCATGACAACCATCGAGGTGAAGTCGACGAATGAAATGGCGGGCTTGTCGCGATATTTCTGCCGTCAGCCACCAAGCGCGGCGAAACTGATGGGCCGAAACGTGAACGAATTCGTAGGTTGCCGCATCGGCCGCAGCCAACAGAGACGCGATAAACGCCTGAGCCTGGCGCTCGGGCACGGCGCCATAGAGATAGGTGATCGTTTCGCCGATGACGTAGTCGCTTGTAAGGTACTTCGCGCCCGTTTCCGTCAACTGCTTGTGCCGCACGATCGCCGGCGCGTGATAGGAGTCGCTACGATCAGCCAGCGCAATCCATGCCCATGTGTCGATGAAGATCACGACCGGCTTTTCGGGTAGATGAAGTAGTCGTGGTCGCTGGCGCCATTGGGTCGGCCGCTTTCACAGATGCCGATTACGCCCGCGATCGGATCCACGAGCGCCGCCGCATTGATCGTTACCTGAACCTGGGCGCCTTCCGCCAAATCCAAAGGCTGTTGCGGTCTCAAAACGCCGTTTTCATAAACGGCTGCGATGGTGACGCTCATAGCAGGCTCCAGACAGGGACAGCTACCCCAGTATATAAAATACGCGATCTCGTCTCCCGGCGGAAGCGTTTGGCCTAAATCTGAAAATTCGCCATCTCCGACGGCAGTTCGTTCTCGGCCCGCATGCGGAGCTTGGGCTTTTCGAGCACGACCGTCGTGTGGGGATCGACGCTGCGGGTGAGCCAGACGCTGGAGCCGACCACCGAATCGTGGCCGATCACCGTGGCGCCGCCGAGAATGGTGGCGTTGGCGTAGATCACCACCCGGTCTTCGATCGTCGGATGCCGCTTCGTGCCGCGCACCAACTGGCCCTCGCCGTCGGTGGCGAAGCTCAACGCGCCGAGCGTCACGCCTTGATACAGCTTCACGTGATCGCCGATCTCGCAGGTCTCGCCGATCACCACCCCGGTGCCGTGGTCGATGAAAAAATGCCGGCCGATATGGGCGCCCGGATGGATGTCGATGCCCGTCTTGCTATGCGCCCACTCGGTCATCATCCGCGGAATCAGCGGCACTTCGAGATCCCATAGCAGGTGGGCCAGGCGATAGACGGTCACGGCCTCCAACCCCGGATAGCAAAAAATCACTTCGTCGGGGCAGCGCACGGCCGGGTCGCCTTCGTACGCGGCCCGCACGTCGAGCGCCAACGCGCGGCGCAGATCGGGCAGTTGTTCGAGAAACTGGATCGCCTTGGCCTGGCCGAGCGCCTCGAAATCGGCGTCGTCGCCGGGGTTGCAATCGCGCGCGGCCTCATGCCGCAAGGCGCGGCCGATTTGAGTGGTCAGCTTGTCGTGCAGGCCGTCGATCAGGTCGCCGACGTGATAGGTCACGTTGCCCAGGTGCAGCCCTTCGCGGCGGCGATAGCCCGGATAGAGGATCTCTTTCAGTTCCTCGACGACGTCGATCACCACGTCGTAATTCGGCAGCGGGCAATGGCCCAGGTGGTTGATCGTGCCGACCTCGGTGTAGGTCTCGACGATGCGGCTGGTCAGCTCGGGCAGTTGTTCTTTCAGGCGAAAATCGGAAGCCATGTTTGGATTGCTCCCCGCGGCGTTTATCGAGCGGTCTGGTGCAAACGCGCGCGGCAGATGACGAAGGTGGCGGGAAACGAAACGGCGGCGACAAGAAAGCGTCCGGCCGATTTACCGCATACAGGAGCACGCGGTACAAGAGCACGCCGAACAGAAATGCCGCGAACACGCGAACAAGACCGGGTGCGTCGGAAGCTTGCGGATCATGATAAGTGCCGGGCTGAATATCGCCGTTAAAGTCTGCCCGCTCGCCGCAGGACGCCTGAAGTATACTCCTACTTCGGCAATCCTAGGCCGCGCGACCGCCAAAATCAAGCCATCTGGAAATTGTGTTCGGCTGGCGGATCGGCAGGAATTGAGGGGAAATCGCACCGGAACGTGGAACTCGCAACGGCCATTGAACTTTTTCCGGCGGCATTCGAGAATTCACCCGGCGGTTTGCGCCGTGTTGCGGGCCGATGTTTTACCGATCTGTACGGAGCAAATCGAGGCGAGGGAACATGGGCCTGGAGAAGCCAATCGCGGCGCCAGATAGTACAGCGGTGCGGGTGGCCTTGTGGCGGGCGCTGCACCTGGAAGTCGATCCGCCGCCGCACGTGCTCGAAGACGACGTCGGGCTGAAGCTGGCGGCCCCGGCCGACGGATGGCGCAGCCGTCCGGACATGGGCCCCTTCACGAAGCCTTTCCGCGCCTCGATCTTGGCCCGCGCTCGCTTCATCGAAGATCTCGTCGCGGAACAAGCCGCCCGCGGCGTCGGGCAGTACGTCATCCTCGGAGCGGGCCTCGACACCTTCGCCCAGCGCAGGCCGGAAATCGCGTCCCGCTTGGTTGTGTTCGAGGTCGATCGGCCCGGTCCTCAGGCCTGGAAGCGACAGCGGCTCGTCAACCTCGGCTTCGGCGTCGCGCAGTGGCTGCGATTCGTGCCGGTCGATTTCGAGGCGGGCGAGGCTTGGTGGGAGGCGCTGGGGGCGGCTGGCTTCGATGCCGCCCAGCCGGCGGTCGTGGCCTCCGCCGGCGTCAGCATGTACCTGACCAGGGATGCGATCGCGGCCATGTTGCGGCAAGTCGCGGCGCTGGCGCCGGGCTCCACGCTCGCCATGACGTTCCTGCTGCCGCTGGAACTCATGGCGCCCGAAGTGCGCCCCGGATTCGAGATGGCGGAGAAAGGGGCGCGAGCCAGCGGGACGCCTTTCCTCAGCTTCTTCACGCCGGCGGAGATGCTGACACTGGCCCGTGAGGCCGGCTTTCAGGAAGTCCGGCACGTGTCGGCGGCCATGCTTACCGATCGCTACTTTGCGGGCCGGACGGACGGCTTGCGCCCGCCCAATAATGCGGAGGAACTGCTGGTGGCGACAACGTAGAGCCTATACGATAACCGGCCGACAGGCGGGAAAAGTCCCCTCTCCCTTTGGGAGAGGGTGAGGGGGAATCGCCTCATCAGCACGCCCTCACCCCAGCCCTCTCCCAGAAGGGAGAGGGAGCTCTCGGATAGGCTCTTAGCGCTGAGACTCCTGCGGCTTTAGACGCATCGAACGAAAGGGAACCAACATGGCTGACAATAACCGAAGCGCCACGCAGGCCGCGAAGAAGGGGGCAGTGAAGAAGGGGGGCGCGAAAAAGGCGATCACCAAGAAAACGCCCGCGCGGGCGGACAAGGAGGACGGGGAAGCCGCCGTGCTGGCGGCGTTCGCCGCGATGCCGCCGCACGATCGCGCCCTCGGCGAGCGGCTCCATGCGATCGTCAAAGCCAACGCGCCGGGCCTCTCGCCCAGAACCTGGTACGGGATGCCGGCCTATTCCAAGGACGGCAAGGTGGTCTGCTTCTTCCAAAGCGCGGCGAAGTTCAAGACCCGCTACGCGACCCTCGGCTTCATGCACGAGGCGCAGCTCGACGACGGCGCCATGTGGCCGACCGCCTTCGCGCTCGCCGAGTTGACCGCCGCCGAAGAGGCGAAGATCGCCGCGATCGTGAAGAAAGCCGTGAGTTAAGGAGTGAGCAGCCCGTTGGCGAGCGAGTGTGTCTTACTTACCCAGGCTAATTCCCATAAGGGGAAATGGAAGTGTGCGGCGGACATACCTAGCCGCAGCATCCGCAACCCACTTCAGTCCAATGAGGCTTGCAGGCGCACGTTTGGCCTAAAAGAGATTGAGCTTTGCGTCGTCCTGCTCGGACCGTCGTAGCTCTTCTAGAATGGCTTTCATGCGTGGTTCAGTCAATGCGCGATCACCTTTTCGCAGATTGCAAGGGGGGTGGGCGACGCGGAGATTATGGGCCTCATCGCTTCCGCCCTGCGAGCGGGGTCTGACATGGTCGATGTGCATGGAGCATCCGTCCCAGTGGGGTATCTCCATGTGGCAAAGGTAGCATGTTCTACCATCACGCTCCCACAGGTCGCGCCGGAAATTGTCTGAAAACGCAGGGCGGGCCAAGCGCTTCGAAAGCTCTCGAATTTGGTCTTGCAAAGTCAGGATTCGGTCAATGCATTGGTTCTTCACATTGAAGCCCAAGTTGGCGTTGAGTGACGACAAGAGCGCTTTGTACTGCATCACAGTGAAGGACTGCGGGGCCTGAATCTCTAGTTCAGAAATCTTGGCAAGAAGATCAACTTTTTCCGCTAGGAGTTGAGCATGAAGTCGGGGAAGGGAAAGCTGCAATTCAAAGATACGGTTTTCGCGATCAACGATTGCTTGTTCAAGACACGTACGAGTTTGGCAGAGGCGAAATTCCTGCGGAAGCAGGTGAACAACGAGCAGGCAATATGTGCAATAGTAGGGCCTGGGATCGGCGTCCTCTGAGGGCTTGCTTGGCGCCGAGTATCGAAGGCGATCAAGTAAACTCAATTGGTCATCGTCGATGGTGCTCATGGCGTCATCCCGATGAGGTACAAGTAAAGGGATATTGACTCCGACAAATGCGGCACGCCGAGAGCCCTTCTGCCAAGGCGAACCTGTTTCGGCACGGCATGCCGCTCGAATCAATTATTCTTCATCTCGTCGGTGATGGGCTTTGGCTCTTGCGTAAACTGGTCGCGAATTTCGGGGATGTCGCAGAGGCGCTCGCCCTTTTTTCAACCCCGCGGCGAAGTTGAGCTTCAAGCGATCGTCCCGCTCGGGAAGGCGAAGAGGAAAACCTATGTACCCTTTCGCTGGAGAACGGTTTTGAACTCGAACGTCGGGGTCACTCCGCTCTGAAGGCCGTCCAGCAGGTCGACCATTGGCCGGGAACATCGTAGATCGCGTATTGCTGGCTCGTCCAAAAGATGAGTCCATCCGCCGGATCGATGCATGTCGAGTTGTAATTCCCCCACGGAGTTCCGTGGGGAGCGGCCGTTTTGGGCGAATACGTGGTCGTCCCCTTTACGCCGAGGACCGCCGGGCGCATCGTACCCTTGGGGTCCGTCGCGCCGTGGACCATGACGTACGCGGACGGAAATTCGGTCTCGGACGAGCGCGTGTAACCCAGGCCGATGTTGCCTTTGGCGTCCGCAGCCAGCGTTGGGATCACGTAATGCATTCGGCCGCGAGATGCCCGCGAAGCCCAGGTCTTCCCAGAATGCCGTCTGCGATTTCTCGAGCAACACCTTGCCCGTCTTCTTGTCGTGAACCACAAAGTTCGCCGAGGTGAAATCGACGACATGATTTTCGCCCACGCCGCCGACGTTATCGGGGAGCACCTTCGTCCCCGGGCCTTTATCGCCGGGAAAGGCATTGACGATCGTGAGATTCTTCTGGCCAAATGCTGCGCCGGGCATGCCGCAAGCAAAGACCAAAAGCGTGACGAACGATCTCAATGGACTCCTTCGGATTCTTGCGCCGCTGCTCTCACTCTTCCTCTTCCGGATGCAGCACGGCTTTTTCGATGATCTCTTTCTGCACGTTGCCGGGGACGACATCGTAGCGGCTGAACTCCATCGTGTAGCTGCCTTGACCGCCGGTCATGCTCGATAAGGCCCGGGCGTAGGTTGTGACTTCGGCCAGGGGGACTTCGGCCGAGACGGTCTGCAAGTCGCCGCCGGCCGAATCCATGCCCAGCACGCGGCCGCGGCGGCCCGACATGTCGCTGTTGATGTCGCCCAATTTCGAGTTGGGGACCGTGACGTGCAGAATCACGATCGGCTCGAGCAGGCCCGGCCTGGCCTGCTGGAACACGTTGCGAAAGACCATCGAGCCGGCCGTCTTGAAGGCCGCTTCCGAGCTATCGACCGGATGGTGCTTGCCGAAGAAGACCTCGGCGCAGAGGTTCTTCACCTTGTAGCCGGCGATCACCCCGCGTTCCATCCGCTCCATGAAGCCCTTCTGCACGGCCGGCAGAAAGTTGTTGGGGATCGTGCCGCCGACGATCGAATCGACCCACACGAAGTTGTGGCTCGCGTCGTAGTGGTGGCTCCGCATCGAGGGGAAGCGCTCCTTGGTGAGGAAGGCTTCGAGGTCGGTCCCCTCGGGAAACGGATGCATGCGGATGTGGACTTCGCCGAACTGGCCGCGCCCGCCGGTCTGTTTCTTGTGGCGATAGCTGCCTTCGGCCGTGGATTGGATCGTTTCGCGGTAGGGGATCTTCGGCTCGTGCGTGTCGACCTCGACCTTGTCGCGGCGCTTGAGCCGCTCGCGCAGCAGTTGCAAGTGCAACTCGCTCATGCCGGTCATCACCAACTCTTTGGTCTGCGGATCGCGGTCGAGCCGCAAAGTGGAGTCTTCCTCGATCAGCTTATGCAGCGCGGTCGAGAGCTTGCCTTCGTCGCCGCGGCTTTTGGGCGTCACGGCCAGACCGACCATCGGCCGCGGATACTCGATCGGCGGCATCTGCCAGGCGCCCAGCGTCGAACCGGTGTGCAGATCTTCCTGCTTGGCCAGGGCCACGATCTCGCCGGGACCGGCCGCGTCGATGGCCTCGGTATGGTTGGCTTGCACGCGCAACAACTGCGCCACCTTCAATCCCTTGCGGGCCGTCGAAGCGGTGATCGTTTCGTCCTTCTTGATCGTGCCGGAAAAGATGCGGCAGTAGCTGAGCTTTTGCACGAACGGATCGACGCGGGTTTTGAAGACCTGGGCCACGAGCGGCCCGCCCGCGTCGGGCTTCACGTCGACTTCGCTGCCATCCTCGCGCTTGGCCTTGCGCGTGACGAGGCTGGGCGGTTCGGCGAACGTCGCTATCGCGTCGAGCAATTCGGTCACGCCGACGTCGGCCTTGGCCGCCACGCAGACGATCGGAATCAAATTCCGCTCGGCGACCGCCTCCATCGCCAACCGCGGCAGATCCTCGTCGCTCGGCGGCGTGCCTTCGAAGTATTTGGCCGTGGCTTCTTCGTCGTGCTCGATGATGGCTTCGATCAAGGCCGTGTTGATCGAGGCCGGATCGATCAGGGCGCCCTTCACGTCGGCCGGCACGTGCAGCGTGCTGGCCACGCCGCGAAACTCGGCGCCCAGGCCCAGCGGCACGTTGAGCGGAATGCAGGCCGGGCCGAACATCGCCTTGATGCTTTCCAGCAGCGCCGGATAGTCGATGTTGTCGCCGTTCATCTTGCTGAGCACGATCATGCGGCCCAACCCGGCCTTGCCGGCCTCTTTGAACACGCGCCGCGTGTTGACTTCGATGCCCGAGTGGGCGTTGATCACGATGGCCGCAGTCTCGACGGCCCGCATGGCGCCGATCGTCTGGCCAATGAAGTCGGGATAGCCCGGCGTGTCGATGACCTGGAAATACTTGCCGCCGTAGTCGAAGTGCGCCAGGCTCGATTCGACCGAGTACTTGTGGTGCTTCTCTTCCTCGTCGAAGTCGCAAATGCTCGTGCCGTCGTCCACGCTGGCCGGATGATTGACGGCGCCGGTCTTGATTAACAGCTTGTCGACCAGCGTGGTCTTGCCGGCCGATCCGTGGCCGCAAAAAACAATGTTGCGAATGTCTGCGACGTTGCGTTGCGCCATAGAAGCTTCCTTGTGCGATTTCCAGGAATTGCCATCGAATGCCGGAGGGGGGCAGGCGTAGGCTGGGGCGCAGCCCTCCGCCTGTTTTCTGTCGCAAGCAGGCAGGGCCGCACCCTGCCCTGTTAGTAGGTTTGCACCTCCCGGGCCGCCGCCAAGGCGTCGGCCAATTTCAAGTTGCCTTCATACAAGGCGCGGCCGATGATGCAGCCGGCCATGCGCAGCGAGGCCAGCGCCGTCACGTCGGAGGCGCTTGTCACCCCTCCCGAAGCGACGACGGGCAAATTCGTGGCCCCGCGCATCTCGCCCATCGCCGCCAGGTTCGGCCCGTTCAACATCCCGTCGGTGGCGATGTCCGTGTAGATCAGGGCCGCCAGCGGCTCGTCCTGATAACTTTGGGCCAGTTCGGTCGCCGGCGTCTCGCTGGTCTCCAGCCAGCCCTCAGTAGCCACGCGTCCGTTGCGGGCGTCGATCCCCAGCACCAGCCGCCCAGGGAACCGCCGGGCCATGCGGCGCAGCCAGTCCGGATCGGCCAGCGCCTTGGTGCCGATCACCAGCCGCGACAAGCCCAGTTCCACCAGCGAACCAATGGTCTCTTCATCGCGGATGCCGCCCCCCAGTTCGCACGGGACCGTGACGGCAGCGAGGATGGCGCGGATCGCCGGCAAGTTGGCCGGCCGCCCTTCGCGGGCGCCGTCGAGATCGACCAGATGCAGGCATTCGGCGCCCTGATCGACCCAATGCCGGGCCATGGCCGCCGGATCTTCGCCGAACACCGTCTCGCGGTTGTAATCTCCTTGCTGCAAGCGGACGCACTTGCCGCCGCGTAGATCAATCGCCGGCCAAATTTGCATTGCCTCGGGGATCCTTACCAAATGCGGCGCGAGAGCAGACGGTCTTAGCCCAGAATATGCCACAGAAAAATTGGCCCCGCAAGTACGGCCGTTCCGCCCGAGCAATCGAGCGAGAGTTAGACTACAATAGGGGTCTTTCCGAAGGAACAATGCTCAAGGCGACTGCGGGCGACGGGCCGCAGTTCGCCGTCGCCGAACTCACCACGATTTTTGTCGCCTATGATTTGCGTAAGCATCGGACGCGGTCGCCATCGCCACGTGATCGCGGAACACAAGCACTTGGTCGAGCAAGGCGCGCCGCTGGTCGAATTGCGGCTCGACTACATCAACGGCCAGGTCAACCTGAAGCGGCTGCTGCCCGAGCGGCCGGGTCCGGTGATTTTGACCTTGCGGCGACCGCAGGACGGCGGCAAATACAGCGGTTCGGAAGAAGAGCGGCGGATGCTCTTGCGCAGCGCCATCGCCGAAGGCGTGGACTATGTCGACCTGGAGGAAGACGCCGCGGCGGCGATTCCGCGGTACGGCAAGACCAAGCGGATCGTCAGCCTGCACGACTTTCGCAAGACGCCCGACAACCTCGAAGAAATCCACGCCCGGCTGGCGGCCCTTGACGCCGATATCGTCAAAATCGCCACGCTGGCCAACCATCCGCACGACAACCTGCGGATGTTGCGGTTGGTGAAAGACAGCAAGACTCCGACCGTCGGCCTATGCATGGGAGATATCGGCGTGGCTTCGCGCGTGCTGTGCGGTCGCTATGGAGCGCCGTTCAGCTACGCCACATTCCATCACGAGCGGGCCTTGGCGCCTGGCCAGCTCAGCTTCGAGCAAATGCGCGACGTCTATCAGTATGACAAGATCGACGCCGAGACCGAGGTCTACGGCGTGATCGGCGACCCAATCGGCCACAGTCTCAGCCCGCTGATTCATAACGCGGCCTTTCGCGAGTTGGGGCTGAACAAGGTTTATCTGCCGTTCCGCATTCCGCGCGAAGATCTGGCGAGTTTTCTGGACGACGCCGGCGAGTTGGGCATCAAGGGCTTGAGCGTCACGATTCCGCACAAGGAAGCCGTGCTGAAGCGCGTGACCAAGGTCGATGGGGCGATTCGCGGCGTCGGCGCGGCCAATACGCTGCTGTTCAACGGCGAGCAAACGGCCGGCTACAACACCGACTACCGCGCCGCGATGGACAGCCTGGCGGCCGCGCTGAGCGAAACCGGCGCCGCGAACTCCGAAGATCTCAACGGCAAGGTGGCGCTGGTTCTCGGCGCGGGCGGCGCGGCGAAGGCCATCGCCTTCGGATTGCAGCGGCGCGGGGCCGAGGTCGTCGTCACCAGCCGCACGCGCGAGCGGGCCGATCGTCTGGCCGATGCGATCGGCATCAAGGCGGTCGATTGGAGCACGCGGCACAACTTCTGGGTCGACATCCTGATCAACTGCACTCCGGTGGGCATGCACCCGCACGTCGACGAGACCCCCTACGACAAGCATTATCTGAAGCCCTCGATGCTGGTCTTCGACACCGTCTACAATCCCGAGAGCACGCTGTTGGTCAAAGACGCCCGCGCTCGCAGTTGCACGCTGGTCACGGGGGTCGAAATGTTCATTCGGCAAGCCGCGCTGCAATGCAAACTGTTCACGGACCAGGAGCCGCCGGCCGACTTGATGCGCGACGTGCTGAAGCGCGCCATCGGCCCGGCGAAATATTGAGCGGGCCAGCAATAACGGCGCGAAGATTCTCGTTTCCTACATACGCTCGAGCAGGGAAAAAACGGCGTGTCGACTCGGCTTGGCAAACTTCTGCCGCCCCTGAGGGGGCTGACCGATCGATTCGCGGTTGGATTCCAGGGGCTTGCGCCCCCGGCTACAACCTGTCGTCCCTACGGGACTGGCGCCATCAGCGGGAATCGGGCGCAGCCGCGTAGCGGCGGAAGATTGTTGCCAGGGGCGCAAGCCCCTGGATGCCAGTCGCGAAGAATAAGCCTTCAGCCCCGTCAGGGGCGGCAGAACGATGGCGAGTGCCGCCATGTAGCAAGGGTCGCGCCCTGCGCATTTGACCGAGCGCCACACTCTTGGGCCGAACCATGAGCACTCCTCCCAAGGCCGACGCCAACGACGACGCAGCTTCGCATTCCGCGGTCGGCACGCCGCGTTCCGCATTTCCACTAGTTCTCATCGGCTACCGCGGCGCCGGCAAAACAACGGTCGCGCAGCAACTGGCACTCGCGCTCGGCTGGGAGTGGGTCGATGCCGACGTCGAAGTCGAACTGCGCGCCGGCAAGTCGATCGCCGCCCTCTTCGCCGACGAGGGCGAGCAGGTCTTTAGAGATTTGGAAGCCCAGACGCTGGCCGATTTGCTCCGACGCGAGAGCATCGTCCTGGCCGCCGGCGGCGGCGTCGTGTTGCGCGAGGCGAACCGTCGTTTGCTTGCCGAGCGGGCGCGCGTCGTTTGGCTGCGGGCCTCGGTCGAAACCATCCTCGCGCGCATCGCGGCCGATTCCAGCACCGCCGGGCGCCGGCCGAACTTGACGACCGGCGGCGGCCCGGCCGAAGTCGTCGAGTTGCTCGCCCAGCGCGAACCGCTGTATCGCCAGTGCGCCGAAGCGGTGATCGACACGGAAAGCAAGTCGCCGGCCCAAATCGCCGCCGAAATTGTTCGAGGTTTGAACCTTTCCCCACGGTCGGAGCCGGCGTGAACTTCATTCTCGGACTCCCGCTCGAAGTGCGGCTGGTCTTTTTGTTCGTCCTGGGGGTCGTCGTCGGCAACCTAGCCAATTCGGCGATCTACGCCTGGGCTTACCAGCCGCGACGAGAAAGCCCTTGGCTCGGCAGCCATCCGCGCGACGACAAGAGCAATTGGCTCGATTTGCTGCCGCTCTTCGGGTGGCGGCGGTTGCACCGCAAGAGCGGCGAGTTGGGCCGCGGTTTCTGGCTGCGGCCGATCGTCGTCGAGCTGCTCGCCGGCGCGCTGTTCGCCGGGCTGTATTACTGGGAGATCGGCCGGCTGGCCCTCGTGCGGCCGTTTCTGATCCTGCCCAACGGCGGCCTGTTGCAGTTGGCGCCAAATCTGAATCTGGAAACCTGGCAAGCGCTGCACATCGGCTACGCGGGGCAAGTCTTGCTGTTCACGTTCTTGCTGATCGCCACGTTCATCGATCTCGACGAGCAGACGATCCCCGACGCCGTGACCGTGCCGGCGGCGCTCGCCGGATTGGTCCTGGCCGCCATGTTTCCCGGTTCGTTCATGCCGGGCGAGATTCACGCCGCCGGCGGCGGCAACCAAGTGATCGAGATCGTCACGCTGGCTTTTCCTAGTTGCGATCTCGCGCGTTGGCCGCAGGCGCTCGCCGGGGCGCCCCAACGATTCTCGCTGCTCGTGGCCTTGGGATGCTTCTGGGGTTGGTGCGCCGCCTTGCTGCCGTGGCTCTGGCTGCCGCGGCGCGGCTTCGCGAAGGCCGTAAGAATGTTCGTCGCCTACGCGATGCGGGGTTCGAACTTCGCCGTCGTCGCTACGGCCTTCGTGCTGGGTTCGGCCGGGATCGTGTTGGTTTGGCGAAGTGGCGGGCTGCCGTGGATCGGCCTGTTGACCTCGCTCGTCGGCCTGGCGGTAGGCGGCGGCTTGATTTGGCTGGTGCGCGTCATCGGAGCGGTGACGCTCGGCCGCGAGGCGATGGGCTTCGGCGACGTCACGCTAATGGCGGCGATCGGCTCGTTCGTCGGCTGGCAGGCTTGCGTGATGATCTTTTTTCTGGCGCCTTGTCTGGGGCTGGTGCTCGGCATCGCGCAATTGATTTTGGGCGGTGGACGGCAGATTCCTTACGGTCCGTTTTTGTGCCTGGCGACCTTGGTCGTCGTGCTGGCCTGGCGTTCGTGCTGGGAGTGGTTCGGTCCCTTTTTTTTCGATCCCTGGCTCGTGCCGGCGGTGATGGGGATTTGTTTCGTGGCCTTGTTCCTCATGCTCGGCGCCTTGCAGTTCGTCCGCAACCGCTTATTCCCCCGCATTGGCAAATAGCAAGTCTGGTTGGCCAACTGCATCGTCTTGCGGGCACGATCGGAAAATCGCTCGTACATGGGTGAATGCCTCCTGCCGGCTGATTCACGAAACGACCGAAAGCGAAATTCATTGTAGCCCGCCGCTCCGCTCGATAAGATCCGCAAAGCGGCGAATTTCTTGGCGTTCTTTCGAACGAGGGCAAATTCCGATGGGGACAAGATCGATCGAGGTGGTGGCGCTCGCGGAGATGGCGCACGGTCAGGAGGCCGATCTGTTCGCGTTGATGACGACCAAGGAAGAGTTGACCACGCGCGACGGCAAACCCTACTTCAAGGTCGGCTTCCGCGATGCACGGCGCGAAGTGAGCTTTCCCATCTGGGGCGATTCGCCCTGGGCCGAAGAGTGCCGCAGGCAATGGACCCCCGGCGCCGCCTACAAGTTGCGGGCCGTGTTTCGCGACACCAACTACGGGCCGCAACTCGACATTCGCAAAATCCGCGAGGTCGCCGAGCCCGACCATGCGGACGGCTACGATCCGGCCATGTTCCTGCCGCAGTCGCGGTTCGATCCGGTCGCCATGTTCGACGAGCTTCTCGCGCTGGCCCAAAGCGAAATCAGCGACGCCGCGCTGAGCCGGCTGACCGTTTCGCTGCTCACGGAGAATCGCGAGGCGCTGCTCTCGCTGCCGGCGGCGACCCGCAACCATCACGCCTTTGCCGGCGGTTTTTTAGAGCACGTGTTGAGCGCCACGCGCACGGCTGTCTACCTGGCCAAGAAATACGACGACTATTATCCCGACTTGCAGCCGCGATTGAATCGCTCGCTGGTCGTGGCCGGGACGATCCTGCACGACATCGGCAAGCTCCGCGAACTGGAATGGAAGCCCGAGGGCGCGGCCTACACCAGCGCCGGCGCGCTGGTCGGCCACATTTTGCAGGGCCGCGACCTGGTGCGCGAGGCCGCGGCCCGGCAAGCCGCGGCGGGGGCGCCGCTCGACGCCGAGATATTGTTGCGGTTGGAGCACATCATCGTCTCGCACCAGCGTTTGCCCGAGTGGGGTTCGCCCAAGCCGCCAATGACGCCCGAGGCGCTGCTGGTCCACTACGCCGACGATCTCGACGCGAAGTTTCACATGGTCTATCTCGCCCTGCGCGACGACGCGACGGCCGGGCCGCTGACCTCGAAAAAGAACGTGCTGATGCAGCAGTTTTATCGCGGCGAATGATCCTATGTCGCGAGGACGGTTTACCCTCACCGGCTTGTTCCTGTTGGTGGCGTTCTGCGCGCTGTTGCTGGCCTTTTTCGTGCCGCTCATGCGACAGGCCGCGGGCAATGCCCAAGGCGCCAGCCGAGTGGAAGCGCTGGCCTTTTCGGCCGACGGCTCGACCGTCGCCGCGCTGTTCGGCGACGGGAAGGTCAGGGTTTGGCGGGCGGAGACGCAATCGCCCCTTGCAGCGATGGAAACCGCGGCCAGCGGATTCGGCGCCAGGCTCGCGATCTCCGCGGACGGAAAGATCCTGGCCGTTTCCACCGGAGCCAACTGGCCCGCCAAGTTCAAGAGCAAGATCGAAATCTGGGATGTCGTGAAAGGGCGACAGCGGGCCACGCTGCCAGGTTCCTTGAACGCGCAAATCGCATTTTCACCGACGCAAGCCATGATGGCCGTGCGCAGATTCCGTGCCCCGATTGAATTCTACGATTGCACCCCTGACGCTCCGCCGGCGCCGTTGATCGTCCCTGCGGACATCGCCGCGGCGACGCGGCCGGGCGTTACCGCGGCGATGGCGTTTTCCGACGACGGCGCGACGCTGGCGGTCGCATCACCGACGAGCGTCGATTTCTGGAACCTCGAAAACGGTGAACGGCGCCTTTCGCTCCCGGCGGCTGGGGCGGTTGTTGCAATGGCGGTTGCAGCCGACGGAAGATGGTTGGCGACATATGGATCCCCTCCGAACAGCGGTTTTCCACCTCTCTTACTCAAGTGTTGGGACGTCGCGGCGGCGAGGCGGATGCCCGACCTGCCGCATAGCCAGGATTTGCACAGCGACTTCGGAAGTTCGAATTCTCTCGCATTTTTGGCCGATGGCCGAACGCTGGTCTGGGGCGGCGACGATCTCCGTGCTTGGAACGTCGAAACCGGCGAACGGCGAATGCACCCGGTCGGCGCGGACATCTCGGCGACGATGCTGGCCGCGCCGTGCAAAGGAAACCGCTTCGCCGTCAGCGATTCGAAGAAGGTGACGCTTTGGGATGCGTCGGCTTTCGCCCCGCGAGAGATGTTGTGGACGGCCCCCAGCGAAGGCCCCTCGCCGCTGTTGCCGGCGGCGGCGTTCGCCCTGTTCGTAGCTTGGGCGGTGCATCGGGTCAAGACCTTGAAGCGGAACTGCCCGACGTGCGGCCAGTCGTTCACGCTGGCCAGCGCCAAAGACGCTCAAACGCAATGCCCCGAATGCCGGTTGAAGTCTCTCTCTGTCGAACAGCGCGCGAAGCGACAGAAGCAGATATCGAAGCAAATCCGCAACGGTTGGATGGTGTTGGCGGCGATCGTGCTGGCGTTTTCGATTCCCACGGCGGCGAGTTTCAACCGGCATTTCGGCGTGCAGTCCTGGTTGCTGGCTTATCTGTTGGCCGTGGCGTCGATTGCTCTCGGCGCTCCGGCCGCGTTGATCGGCTTCTTGTTCGCTTATGTTTACCTGCGCCGCTGGTGGCGGTTCCGCGAGAACAATTTGCTGCGCACGGTCGAACGCTCCGCGGGGGCGCCCGCCGAGACGTTGCACTTCGGGGCGGTCATGGTTTGGTGCGCCGATGGAACGACTTTCGGCAGCGAGATCGAACGGCGACTCGCTGCGTGTTCGGCGAGCATCAAGGAATTGACCGGTCTGTCTCCGTCGCTCGAGCGGCGGCTGCGCTGCTTCGTATTCGACGATCGGGAAAGCTGCGCGAAGTGCCCTCGCTCCCTCGGAAATTTGCCGGCGCCCGACGCCGATTTGGTCTCGACCTACTTGCCGGCGCCGTGCCGCGCGCTGTTTCTGAGCGAAACCGAATTGCGGGAGCAGGCCCTTGATCCGCTTCACGCGCTCGATGGCTTCCTCTGCTGGTATCTCTTCGAACCGTTGGGCTTGTCGTTGCGCCGGCCTTGGCTCGGCCTCGGATTGGCCAATGTCATCATCAGCCGAGGGAGGCCCGAACGACTTGCGGCGTTGAATCGCCACATGCTGTCGGCCCTGGCCGCGGGGCGAACGCTGAACGCCCGAGCGCTGCTCGCGCCGTTTCCGCGGTTCAAAATAAACTTCAATCCAGCCGCCGCGGCCGACTTTTCGCAGTTCGCCAAGACCGCTGCACAAAACGCCCAGTATTGGTCGGTGATGGAATTCATCTGCGGCGCCGGTTCGACGCCGGCGCGGCGACTGGCCTTCCAGCGGTTTCTCGCAGATCCGCGGCGGCGAAAGCGGCAAGTCGAAGCCCTCACGGAGCATCTGGGTTGCTCGCCAGAGCAACTGCTGGCCGATTGGCGCGGCTGGGTGCAAGCGCTCGGCGTCGGCGAACATGCTCCGCCGCCCGCCGAATATGCGGAGGTTCTGCTCAGCGGGCCGATCGCGACCGTCAAAAATGAGCAAGCTTCGCTCGTGGAGCGCTCGCGGGCCATTCGTCGTCTGGGGCGCGAAGGCTTCGCGATCGGGGCCGACGTCTTGATCGACGTGCTTCGCCAGGGGCCGAGCGATCTAGCTCCCGAAGCGATCTGGGCCTTGGAAACGATCTCCGGGCGATTGTTGGGCGGCGACGTCGAGCTATGGGTTGCTTGGCTGAAGGACGTTCCCGACGCCGCGAAATCGCCGAAGTCGGCGGGCTGACAGGCTGCGATCTGCATGTCGCGGAATGCACGTCAGCCTTGTTAAGTTTCGATCAGCGCCAACCGCAATTGTCCGCGGTTGGCGGAAATGCTATAAGGCCGGCGCCACAGCCCGCCAGGCCCTTGCCGATGACCGCCGCCTATCCGCACCGCCGCCGACTTGCCGAGCAGGCGCTTCGCCGGCCGGCCACGATCGTCGCGGCCCTCCTCGTTTGGTTTGCCGCGCCCTACGCCTGGCAACGCACGGCCGCACGGGCGCTGGAATACGGAGTGGCGATTGGACCGGCCTGGCCGTTGCTCACGCTGGCGCTCTGGCTGGCGGCCATCGGCTTGATGTACCGACTGAGCTCGCGCCCTGCCGGCGCGCGGCGGAGACGCTCCGTACTGGCCGCTGCGCTCGTTGCTTGGGTTGCGATTCAACTCCTGCTCTGGCGCGTTGTGGCATCGCCGCTCGGCGCCGAGGCGAGCGTGGGATGGGCGATGGCCGCCAGCACGCTGTGGCTGTTTTGGTCGTGGGCCATGTTCTTAGAGCCTATCCGAGAACTCCCTCTCCCTCTGGGAGAGGGCCGGGGTGAGGGCAGTGTTGATGAGGCGATTCCCCAGCACCCTAACCCTCTCCCAAAGGGAGAGGGGACGTCCCCTCTTGGCCAGTTCTCAGATAGGCTCTTAGTTCGTCGCGGCGCGGTTCTGGTCGGATTGCTGCTCTTGGCCGGCGCGGCGATCGCCTGCCTGCGCAGCGACGGCATGGATGGCGCCGGCCGGCCGATCGTCGGCTGGCAATTTTTTCCGGCGGTCGAAACGACGGCGCTCGCCGCTTCCGTTTCCGTTTCCGATCGCTCGACGTCGCTCAAGGCAGTCGTCGATTCACCGAGCTGTCCCTGCTTCCGCGGCGCCGATGGCCTGGGCGTCGCGACCGGCGTACAGCTACGAGCAGACTGGTCGGCGTTTCCGCCGCGGCTCGCATGGCGGCGGGCGGTTGGAGCGGGCTGGGGAGGATTCGCCGTCGATGGCGGACAACTTTTCACTCAAGAGCAGCGCGGCCAGATGGAAACCGTCGCCTGCTACGATCTGGCGACGGGGCGAGAGCAATGGTCGCACGCCGATTCGGAATGCTTTCGAAGCGCCGCGACGGGCGACGGTCCGCGCGCGACTCCGGCCGTGGCGGGGGATAGCGTTTATTCGTTGGGGGCGACGGGACTGCTGAATTGCCTCGATCGCCAGACGGGCAAACGCCGTTGGTCGGTCGATGTCCTGGCCGATAACGACGCCGGCAACTTGATGCATGGCCTGAGCGGCTCGCCGTTGGTCGTCGATCGATGGGTGATCGTCAGCGCCGGCGGCGGCCAAGGCAAGTCGCTCGTGGCCTACGACCGAGACACCGGGCGCCGCGTCTGGCGGGCCGGCAGCGACCCGGCCGGCTACGGCTCGCCGCTGCTTTGCACGTTGGCCGGGCGCCGGCAGATCGTGATCCTCAATCGTCCTGGCCTGGCCGCCCACGACGTGGAAACCGGCCGCGTGCTGTGGACCTACGCCTGGCCAAACTCGACCGAAACGAATTGCTCGCAGCCGGCGCCTTACGGCGAGAAGCGGCTGTTCGTTTCGTCAGGCTACGGCAAAGGATGCAGCCTGTTGGAAGTCGACCGGCGTGAAGCGGGCGAGTGGCAAGTGCGCTGTCTCTGGGCCACGCGAAGCCTCAAGACCAAGTTCGCCAGCGCCGTGTTGTACGAGGGCCATGCCTACGGCCTTGATGACGGCATCTTGTGCTGCGTCGATCTGGCCGACGGCCGCCGCCGCTGGAAAGCCGGACGCTACGGACACGGGCAAGTTTTGCTGGCCGGCGACAAGTTGATCGTCCAGGCCGAATCGGGCGAGGCGGCGTTGGTCGCGGCCGACCCCGCCGAGCATCGCGAACTGGGCCGATTCGCCGCGCTTGCCGGAAAAACCTGGAACTATCCGGCGCTGGCCGGTTGTTGGCTGCTATGTCGGAACGACCGTGAGGCGGCTTGTTATGAACTGTCGCTTTGCAATGAGTGAACTGGTCCCAAAGAGGGGAACCACAGAGACACAGAAGCACAGAGACGACGGCAAAGAAGAGCGACGAAGGCAAAGGTTCAAAAAGGATTGTCGGTCGGTTATGGCGGGACGTGCTTGGCAGATTTTAAAAAACTCTTTCCCTCTGTGTCTCAGTGCCTCTGTGGTTATCCCCGCATCTGCCTTATTCCGTTTTTCGTTCAATAGGTCGTAGATCGAATGGAAGCGATCATCAAGCCGCCAAGCCATCGTTTGAATCGACGCCGATTTCTGAAATGGTCGGCGGCGCCGGCTGTGGCGGCGATCGGCGGGGCAGCGTACTATGCTCGCCGCCAACCCGTCCGGCTGGCGCTCATCGGCGCCGGCGGCCGCGGCCGGCAACTGGCCCGCGCGGTGCGTTGGAGCGGAATGCGCCAGACGTATGGCAAAGTTGTCGCCGTTTGCGACGTCAACCGCCGGCGCGCGGAACAACTCAAAGCCGAAAGCTGCCCGGCCGCGGAAACCTATCGAGACTACCGGCAAGTGCTCGAGCGAGACGACCTCGAAGGCGTCTTGATCGCGACGCCCGACCATTGGCACGCCGCGATCGCCTTGGCCGTCCTCGACGCCGGCAAGGCCGCCTATTGCGAGAAGCCGCTCACGCTCACCGTCGCCGAGGGCCAATCGCTGGTCGAACGGGTGCGGCGCACGCGCGGGTTGTTGCTCGTCGGCACTCAGCAACGCTCGTCTCGCAATTTTCAGCAGGCTTGCGAGCTGGTGCGCAACGGCCGCTTGGGTCGCTTGCAGCGGGTCGACGTTTGGCTGCCCACTGGCTCGCTGCCCGCGGACGCCGCCAGCGGGCCGTTCGCCATTTCGCCGCCGCCGCGCGATTTGGATTGGGATCTCTGGCTGGGCCAGGCGCCGTGGGCGGAGTTCTGCAAGCAGCGCTACGACCCGTTTCGCTGGTGGTTCGAGTACAGCGGCGGCTTCATGACCGATTGGGGGGGGCACCACCCGGATATCGTGCATTTGGCGCTTGACTGCGAGCGCGCGGGGCCGACTGCGATCGATGGCCGGACCGAATTGCCACGCGTGGACAATGGCTACAACACTCCTCGGCGATTCGCCGTCGATTTGCATTATCCGGGCGACATTCACGTCCGCGTCGAGTCGAGCGAGTCGGTCAACGGCATTCGCTTTCAGGGAGAGCACGGCCGGATCTTCGTCAATCGCGGCCGGCTCAGCGGCGCGCCGGTCGAAGAACTGGCTCGCCGTCCTCTGTCGCCCGATGAGATTCGGCTCGGCCCGGCCAGTGGCCATTGGGGGCCGGATACCTATGTTCACCTAGTCCACTTTCTCGACTGCATTCGCGCCGGCGCCAGGCCGATCGCCGACGTCGAGAGCCAACACCGCTCGGCAAGCGTTTGTCACCTGGCTAATATTTCGATGCGGCTGGGCCGCAAGCTGACCTGGAACCCCGAGCAGGAGAAATTCATCGGCGACGCCGAGGTCGACGCGCTGCTGAACCGGTCGCGACGCGCGGGCTATGCGTTGCCGACTTGATCGGTCGAGGCCTCGACGCCTTGCCAAACAGACGTGGCCCTTGGGCTGACAGGGGCCGATGCACCGGCCATAATGAACGTCTTGAATCTGATCGATGAATGGTGAGCGCGAAAGCCAAAGCGGCCGCTGAGAGGCGGCGAGCCCGCAGCCGTCATGCCCAAGCCAATCTGTTTGCTCCTTGTCTTTCTAGGCGCCGCGTTGTGGCCGCAACGGCTCTTCGCGGGCGATGAAATTTCGCGAATCTTGCAGTCGTGGAGCGAGCATTACGGCGCGTTCGCCAAAAGCGACCAGTATCATTATCGCTGTGTTTCGACCCGCAGATGTAAAGCTCCCGACCCATCGTTCGACCGACTGCGGCTTGGAAAGACATTCGAGTTGGGACTGGAGATTTTTCGTCTTGGCCGAGCTTGGCGGATGCACGCGATTGCGGGCGGCGATTTTTCGGATTTCAGTGCATCGGCCGAAACTCGCATTTTTGATGGCCGTGCGGGGATTCTGAGTCAGCGTCAGGCGGGCGGCTCGCGATTCTTCCAGATCTATCCGGCAAATCACGACCTTGAAACGGTCCGCGAAAGAGTCGAGCCGTATGCCGACCCGCTCGCCGACGTGCTGGGGCTTTCCGTCGACGCCAGCACGGCCTCCTGGGCGCTAGGCGTTCCTCCGGATCGGAAACCATTCGATCTGGCGGCGGCCCTCGTCCAAGGAACGTTGCATCTCGTGTCGCAAGACGCCGAGCGGACCGAACTTCGCGATGCCCAGGGGAACGAATTGAGGCTGAGCGTCCAACACAATTACGCTCTCGTGCGAAGAACGTGGACCTGGACGCTTGGTACGACGCTCAACTGCTCGCTCGAGAACCGCGGGTGGAAGCAATTCGGCAACGGAACTTGGTATCCCCAAGTCTCGAAGTTCATTTGCTCGCGAAGATCGGGCGCCGATTCCGAAGAGGAACTGCTCACCGTCGAGTACCGCTTTTCGGCGCAGCCCGCATGCAAGCCATCGGATTTCGAAGTGACCGCCGATCGCCCCGGGACGGATCTCGAATACCACGGCCCCGGCAAGGAACGCCGTGCCCGAACTCTCAAAGCAGGCGAAAGGATCGATTTGACGCGATTAGCTCACAATCAGCTATCGATTCGCTGGGACACAAGGGACTTGCCGTACTCGCTGATGGAGAAATGGAGCGGCGTTCCACTGATGGCGATCGCCATGTTCTTGGCGATTCAACATGCGACCAAAGGGCGAGTGCAGCGGGGCGGCTATCATCCCGAAAGGGCGATTTGGTTATCGTTGTTGGTCGGCGCTATGTTTTTGTTTCTGATCCACCTGGCGATGTGGCTGTACCAGGGTGGCGCGAAGAGCGACAAGGCGTTGACTTGCTATTCATGGACGCTCAACTACCTGAGCGATTTGGGACGGGAATATCGCTACGACGACGGCGACAACCATCCGGTCAACATCGTCTTTACGCTGGCGCTTTGTTTCGCAGGCGCGGCCACGACGCTTTACGCCTGGCAGTTGCCCCATCTCTTTCGCCGGTCCCGTGCAAGAGGCTTCGCCACGCTTGCGGCCGTCTGCGGCCTAACGGCGGGCTGGTGCTATATCCGCATCGGCTTGGCGCCCGTCGATTCCTACCGCGACGAACACCATTTCTACGAGACGGTCGGGTTCATTGCCTGGGGAATCATGGGGCTGTTTTACGCGACCGCGTTGTTGCTCGCATCGGACTATCCCCGCCGCTACGGCTGGAGCCTGCTGGCGTTTTGCTTGCTGCTGGGCGCCTTTGTGCTGTTGCGGCAAGTCGACGGCCCGCACTGGAGGTCCGCCTCCTCTCTCTCGTGGCGGGCGACCGCTCAGAAAATCGTGGTTTACTCGCAGGCACTCTGCATGACCATCCAGGCGGTCGGCGGCCTTCAATGGCTCAAACGACAGTCGAACGGCGAAGTCCCGTAGGGCGGACCCTGCCCACTAGAACGCACCGTGGCGACACCCCCACCGGACGAAATTTCTTGTTGCCTCGGCAAGGTTCTTGACCTCCCCTACGCGCCCTCGGCGGGCCGCGCCGGTTCGCCGATCAATGGCACGAAACGGCAAGACGCCAACCGCGTGCGGGTCAAGGCGCCCGATTGTTTGACCCACCGCTCGAGTTCTTGCTCTTCCTCGCCGCCGATTGGGATCACCAGCACACCCCCTTCGGCGAGTTGCTCGACCAGCGCTGGCGGGCAACTCGGCGCCGCCGCGGTGACGAGGATCCTGTCGTAAGGTGCCTCCTTCGGCCAGCCGAGCGTGCCGTCGCCGACCACGCACTCCAAATTGCGATACCCGAGCGCCGTCAAACGCCGCTCCGCTTGCTCGGAAAGCTCCGCGTGCCGCTCGATCGACACGACACGCGCGGCCAACTCCGCCAGCACGGCCGTTTGATAACCGCTGCCGGTGCCGATCTCCAACACTTTTTCGTTTCCCGAGAGCGCCAGCGCGTCGGTCATCAAGGCCACGATGTAGGGCTGGCTGATCGTCTGCCCGCACTCGATCGCCAAGGCGCGGTCGGCATACGCCTCGTCTTCCAATTCGGCGGGCACGAACCGCTCGCGCGGCACGCGCTCGATGGCCGCCAGCACGCGCCGGTCGCGGATGCCGCGGCGCTTGAGATCGTGGCGGAGCATCGAGCGTTTGGCGAATTGCAATCGCGCGGCGTCCATGAAGATTCCTTAGCTCTTCATCAATTATACCACCGCTATTCCTCGTCTGGTTCGGGCGCCAGGCGCTTGTATTCTCCGCCCAGCCAGCGGGGGATGTCGCTCTTGTACCAGCGCGAAAACCAGCTTTCGCTCGGCCCGCCGGGCATGTTGGTCCAGGCCTCGTTGGTCCCCAGATCAGCGACGAAATGGTACGAAGGCGCGAAGGTCGTTTCGCGCTTGGCGGCCCGTAGCAAGTGGCCTTGAAACGGGGTGGCATGGCAGCCGCGCATGGGCAGTTCGCTGGTTTGAATCCCCAGCGCGCGGCCGACGAACTGGCTCTCGAAGAAGCGGTTGGTGAACTTGAAGGCGTTGGTGGTCGAGCAGGGCTGATCTTGCTCTCCGGCGAGCTTCTCGGCCGCCGTGCGAATCATGGCGCCCTTGCCGCGCTCTTGCCACCACAGCGAATGCTCTTTCTTCAACAACCGATCGATGCAGGTCACGATCATCATCGAAAAGCCTGCCCGCGAGCAAAGATACAGCATTCGCCGCCAACCGAAGCCCCCTTGCTTGCCCGGCTCTTGGCCGAAGATTTCCAACAGCACGTTGCGATACAGCCGCGAGAACAGCGTGGCCTCCAGGCTCTCGGGTTCGTAGCCGCAGTTCCAAGCCGCCAGGCGGTCCTTGATCGGCCCGTCGGGCAGGTGCGGCAGAAAGATTTCGAGCAGGTCGCGGGCCTGCATGCTGACCACGTCGTATTGCAAGGCTTGCATGTCTTCGACCGTGGCCCGGTCGAGCGCCGCCAATCGCTCGTCGATGCGGCGGCGGCGATAGTCGGGCACAGGCTGAGTGACGAACTGCGGGCCGCCCGGCGGATTGATGTTCTCGTTGGCGCTGGCCACGAAGCCCTCGGGCGGGTCGTAGACTCGCGGCAGCAGCGTGGTCGGCGTCCAACCGCGCCAGTGGTTCGCCGCGTCCCAGGCCGGAATCGGCAACATGCCGCTGTAACCCGGCGCCCGCTGAGGAAAACAACCGTTGGCTTGCCGGCCGATGTGCCCCTCGGCGTCGGCGAACAGCCAACACAAAGTCGGTTGCGGGCATTCGCGGACCAGGTCCATCGCCTCTTGCGTGCTCGTGCAAGTCGTCAGATTGAGCCACGTGGCCACCGAACCGCCCGAGCCGGCCGCCTGGCCGGTCCAGGCCGAAAGCAGATAATGGCCCGGCCCGCTTTTGTCGGGGTCGCCATCGAGCGTGCCCAGCCGGTTGTAGTAGACCAACTGCGTTTCGGCCGTCTGGCCTTTGCGGGCGATGACTTCTTCATGCACCTGGAAGTCGAGCCACTCGCCGCCGCGGCGGTACTGCCAGCCGAGCGGGCCGCGGCGGCAGTCTTCGACGAAGTAATCGCTCGTGTCGCCTTTCAGATACGTCACGCCCCAAGCCAGTTGCGGCGTCCGCGCCACGGCGAACAGCGGGCAGCCCGGCAGCGTGGCGCCCATCACGTAATGGTCGTCCCACTGCAGCGCCGCTTCGTACCAGATCGACGGGAGGCGATTGACCTCCAGGTGCGGATCGGAGGCCAGCAGGGCGTGGCCGCTGGCGCTGCGGCCGGGGGCCACGGCCCAGGCGTTGCTACCCGCAAGCCGCGGCAGATCGGCGATCAGTTCGAGCGCTTCGTCCGAGAGCCGGCTGGAGATCTTGATCTTCTGCAGCTCGATGAAGTCGGCGTCTTCGAGCAGGGGCTCGAACAGCTCGACCAGCTTGTCGCGCCCCACGCCGGCCTGAATCAGCTCCAGCAGCAGCCGTTCGTTCTGCTGCTGGCCGACGGCCAGACCGCCGAAATTCAGCAGGTTGCCGATCAGCATCACCGACTGCTGGTTCCAGGGATACGGCTGAAAGCCGGTGGCCCACATCGGCAGCGAGCGGCCCGACTGCTTCATGCCGTCGTTGATGCCTTCGCAGTAGGCAGTCAGGTAGCCGAAGTTCCGATCGTCGAGCGCCCCGACTTCGCGTTCCAGGTTGCGATACAGTCCGACCTTGCGAAAGAAGCGGTCGGTTTCCAACAGTTCCGGTTTGTCGGCGATCAGTTCGGCCGAGCGGCCGCGCGCCACGGCCCGCGAAAACAGCAATTGCGTGGGCCGGTCGAGGGCGTGCATGTAGCCCAAGCCGTACAAGGCCGCAGGCCAGGACTTCGCCCGGACGTGGGGAATTCCGTTTTCGTCGCGCGCCGCCGAGAAGCTTCGTCGCGGGTGTTTGATGCGAAGGGGCTTCATGCGGCTGGGCGAGGGTGAGCGAGGTCGATGCACAAGTGTAGCATGTCGCCCGATCCAGGCGAGCGGGAGGCGTCAGCCTCCTGGTCTGAAAAGCGGCAATCGGAATGCCGAAACTTTGCTCCGCGATTCGGCGCCGTGCAAATGCGAGTCGTCGGTTTCTCATCTCGCTTGTCGTCGCCGATGAATACCATGCGCCAATCCGAACAGCGCGCCAAGCGGGCCGCCGTAGATTGCGCCCCCTTGAATCTGGACTTGCAAGTCCTTGCTGAGGATGAACGGCGCCGCGGCCAAGGTTCCGATCGCAAAGCCGATGATCGCCCAACTCAACGGCGCCCACCGTGTCGATTTCGCTCGGGCGGCGGACGCGCTGGACGAGCTCGGCGCCTGATAGGGATTTTCGTCCATACCGCGATGATAACCGACCGCGGCGT
>Ga0134126_10001988_pt1 | contig 25955 bp, 20 predicted proteins | sample KB31752_FD_96881 | JGI IMG/M metagenome (GOLD analysis project Ga0134126, IMG submission 96881) | Terrestrial soil microbial communities with excess Nitrogen fertilizer from Kellogg Biological Station, Michigan, USA - KB3-175-2 | ecosystem: Environmental > Terrestrial > Soil > Unclassified ... | reverse complement strand
GTGAAGCTGGCGCCGTTCAACGAAGCGGTGTTGCAACATTTCATATATCTGGAGCGTCCGAAGGACTCGACCGAGCCCGACGGCGCCGGCTTCGAGCCGCCGGTACGATATCGACGCGCCGCGCCGGCGCCGCGGCTGACCCCGATGGGGATCGACTACGACACGGTGGGCGACTTCTATGCCTCACTCGGCGAAAGCGTCACGCAGTTCGTCGCGCGCGTCGGCGAGAAGGCGGCGTTCTGCGGCGATCCCGCCCTGCAGTTGTCCGCGGACGAGATCGATCTCGGCGGCGCCAAGCCGGTGATCTGCGCCAAGACGGCGCTCGGCGCCTTCGATGCGATCGTCCGCCAGGGCGAAGGGGCGCAGGCCGACAGCGAGGGTTCCCATTACCAGAAATTCGCCGCGATCCGCCGCGAATACCGGGTGCTGAAGGAAGCCAACAGCGGTTTTCAACCCGCTTTCCCCGCGGCGGTGAATCCCGTGCTGCGCCGCCCACCACGCCCCGAGGGGCGGGTGTGGATCGAGAACGAGAACGCCGCGCAGTGCGTCGACATCGCCAATGCAGCCTACGGACTGATGATCCGTATCGTCGCCTATTCCTACGGCGTGCCGCGGCCCGCGCCGGCCAAGGCGGCCGCGGTCGATCTCGGCATCAGTTTGATGAAAGCGATGACATTGTTGGCGGAGCGCGCCGCTCGCCTCCCCGCCGGTCCCTCCAACCCGGAATGCCATGCCGGCGTGACTTTCGTGGCGCTGCGCGATGCCGCGGCTTTCCCGCCAGGTGTTGCCGCGCACCGATTCTTCATCGAGCGCCTCACCGAGCTGGCGCAGGGCGCCGCGACACTCGACGAGGCGGACGCCCGCACCAGCCGCGCCGCCCGCATGCTCACCGAGCTTGCTGAGCGTTCCCGCCGGGATCTCGATGACGTGGCGTTCCTGAGCCCGAAGCCCGGTGCTTCGCCCACGGCTACAGCGCCGGCCGCCGTCCCGGCCGCCGCACCACCTCCGGTCAAAACAGCCGCGGGCGTCGAGGCGATCGAGGGCAAGGACCTCACGCTGCTCTTCGATTCCAAGAAATGCATCCACTCACGGTTCTGTGTCACGTGGGCGCCGAAGGTTTTCCTCGCCAATGTGGAGGGACCGTGGATCCATCCCGACGCAATGGAGGTGGAGCGCCTGGTGGAGATCGCCCATGTCTGTCCGTCGGGCGCCATCCGCTACCAGCGCAAGGACGGCAGGCCCGACGAGACGGCGCCGCCCGTGAACCTCGTTTCCGTGCGCGAGAACGGCCCGTACGCCGTACGCGCCGACATGCAGCTCGCCGGCGAGCGCGGGGTCTTCCGCGCCACGCTCTGCCGCTGCGGCGCGTCGAAGAATAAACCGTTCTGCGACGGCTCACACAATGAGATCAAGTTCACCGCCTCCGGCGAGCCGGCTTCCGGAAAGACCGACATGCTCGCCGTGCGCGACGGCGTCCTGTCCGTCGACCCGGAAACCGATGGTCCGCTGCGGGTGCGCGGCAATCTCGAGATCATCTCAGGCACCGGACGTGTCGTCGCACGCGTGACTCAGGCCCGACTCTGCCGTTGTGGCGGCAGCGGCAACAAACCCTTCTGTGACGGTACGCATGCGAAGATCGGATTCCGCTCGATCTGACGCCGGATCAAACGTGCCGTCTCGACCGTTGTGATACCGCATGCGTAGACTTATCGTTCGCGCCATCGGCGCCACTATCCTGTTGGCCGCGCTCCTTGCTGGTTGCAGCAAGGCCGGGGGCTGGCTCGACAAGCTTGGGCTCAGCAGTGAGCCGCAGCACTCGACGCAACTGCCGAGCGAGCACGAGCTCAAGAGAATCCACTACATGTCGCAGTCGCGGGGCCCCGATGGGAGACCTGTCTTCAACCATCTCGAGCAGGCCAGATCGTGCCACGACCTCGAGATCGCGATGCGCTGGAACCGGCCGCCGGACGTGAAGAGCGGCCCCTTCAACGACAAGATGGTTTACCTTTCCGCGCAGGCGCTGGCGAACCTGCCAAAGAACTCCGAGGTGTTCTTTACCGGGGTGATCAAGGCCGGACGATCACTGCCCTCCGACGGCTCGATCTGGTCGTTGAAGTTGAAAGACGATACCGAGATTCAGGCGATCGAGACCCCGGAATACGCGGAAAAACAGGCAGCGGCCCAGCAAGGGGGCGGGACCGCCACGATCGTCCACCCGTACACACCCGGGCGGGTGCTCTGCGCTTACGGCGTTTACCAGGGCAACATCGGAATCGGGCTGGATCCGCACCAGCACGTGCCGCTGGTTTCCATTCTCTTCGCCATGGATCGGCGAAGGTAGTCAGCGCCTAGGCGCCGGACCCCGGCTTTCTTCCTCGAGCTCGGCGACGATCCCCTGGATCCGCTCTCTCGAAAGCGGCTCCGATTCGTTCGCCGTGCGCTCGTGGAACATTTCTGCGATGCAACGAGCTCGCTGCTGCGGCAGCGCGTCGCGATAGTGCATTCCGATGGACTCCCCGCTGGCGGGCATGACCGCTCGCTCTGTGACCCCGCGCCGGCGTGCGAGGCCGGCGATGCTTTGTACTTGGACGGCCACGCTCCTGCCGAGACGTGCGTCTCACTGGGCTCAGAAGGCGCGTGCCGACTGCGCCGTTCGCGAGCCTCATGTATCTTTCCTGACTCGCGAGATAGTGCGTGACAGAGCCAGGGGACTCACCATGACCAAGCTCGATAAGCCGCTCAAGCGGGAGTTGTCGATCGACAGCAAACCCTATGTGCTCACGATCGAGCCCGATCGTTTCAGGCTCGTGCCGAAGGGACACCGCAAGGGACTGGAATTCGCCTGGCGCGACCTCGTCAGCGGCGAGGCGGCGCTCGCCGTGGCCCTCAACGCGTCGCTGCGGCAGTCCGGGTGAGAAGACGGGTACAGCGGTTGCTCCAAACTCGGCGGCAGCCGCACCCACCTGCGGCTCAGCGACGCAGGAGTGCCGATGGCGACGGCCGCCACCCGACGCGCCAGGGGAAAGGGACGCACGGCAGGCGCGGGTAAATCGCAGTTTTGGCGGACCCTCGGCCCGGGCCTGATTACCGGGGCCGCCGATGATGATCCGAGTGGGATTGCAACCTACGCGCAGGCCGGCGCGCAGTTCGCATTCGCGCTCGGATGGACGCTCATCATCGCCTATCCGCTGATGGTCGCGGTGCAAGCCATCTGCGCGCGGATCGGGCGCACGACCGGTACCGGCATCGCCGGCAACTTGCGCATGTACTATCCGGCGTGGATCCTCCACGCGACCGTGGCCCTTCTCTTCTGCGCGAACGTCCTCAACATCGGAGCGGACCTCGGCGCGATGGCGCAGTCTGCGCGTCTGCTGGTCCCGATCCCTACATGGGCGGGCCTCATACTGTTTGCCGGTATCTCAGCGGTTGGACCCATGCTGCTCGAGCATACCCGTTATGTCGCGGTCCTCAAGTGGCTCACATTCTCTCTGCTGGCCTATTTCGGCACGCTGATCACGGTCCCCATTCCATGGGGAAGTCTCCTGCGAAATCTCGCCTGGCCGCAACTCAGCACCAGTCGCGACTTCTGGCTGACGGTCGTCGCGGTGTTGGGTACGACGATCAGCCCCTACCTCTTTTTCTGGCAGGCCGCCCAGGAAGTCGAGGACACCAAGGCGCACCCCGTTCGACGGCCTTTGCTGCAGGCGCCGCGGCAAGCGGCCAGTGCACTGGCCCGCATTCGAGCGGATACGCTTGTCGGCATGGCCCTCTCGAACCTCGTCGCTCTCGCCATCCTGATCACATCCGCGGTGACGCTTCATTCACGAGGCGTCTCAGACATCGGAACGGCTGCGCAGGCCGCGGCGGCGCTGAAGCCCGTCGCGGGCACTCAGGCGTTCCTTCTCTTTGCCGTGGGAATAATCGGGACCGGCCTTCTTTCCGTGCCGGTGCTGGCGGGATCGGCCGCGTACGCGCTGGGGGAAACCATGCGCTGGAACGTGGGTCTCTCGCGCACGCCGGTGCAGGCCAAGGCCTTCTACTCGACCATCGTGTTGGCGACACTTCTCGGCGCGGTCCTCAATGTGATGCGGATCAATCCGATGAAAGCCCTGCTATGGGCGGCCGTCCTCAATGGGATCGTGGCGGTGCCCGTGCTGATCATGGTGATGCTGCTCGGCGCGCGTGCGGACGTGATGGGTAAATTCAGGATTTCGACGCGCCTGCGGGTATGGGGGTGGATCGCCACTGCGGTGATGACAGTGGCATCGGCGGCGTTTCTCTATTCCACCGCCCGCTCCTAGACCGGAACGGTCTGCGGCGCGAGGCCATCGCCAGCCGCCTGTGCCCGCGCGAGCAGCTTCGGCGCTGCCAGCCGCTGCGCCCAATCCGCAAAGCGGCCCGTGGCTCCCCGCCAGCGGACCTCCTCGACTTCGGCATGGATGGGAGCGTGCGTACGCAAGGTTGCCAGGTCCTTGAAGAGCAGCGCGAGATCGCGCCGCTCGCCGAGCGCTTCCTGCGGGAAGTCCTCGATCGGCCCGTATCTGGCAATCAACGACGCGGCGCTCTTCGGGCCGATGCCCTCGATTCCAGGATAGCCATCCGCGCTGTCACCCACCAACGCCAGGTAGTCCGGGATGCGCTGTGGGGTGACTCCGAACTTCGCCCGCACACCCTCCTCGCCCCGAACCTCCTTGGATTTCCTGTCGACTTGAACGATCCGATCGCCCAGCACGCACTGCGCCAGGTCCTTGTCCGGCGTCCAGATGCGGACCTGCCTCACCTGCGGATCTTCGGCCGCAATCCTGGCAGCGGTTGCCAGCGCGTCGTCCGCCTCCAACTCCTCCATTGCCCAGACAGCGACGCCGAGCGCACGCAGCGCCTCCTCCAGAGGCTCGAATTGCGCTCGCAGTGCGGGCTCGATGCCATCCCCGGTCTTGTAACCGCTCCAGAGCTCGTTGCGGAAGGATTCGATCACATGATCGGTGGCGACGCCGACGTGAGTGGTGCCCTGCTCGATCATCTGGAGCACCGTGGTCAGAACGCCGGCCACGGCGCCTAGAGGCTTGTCGGCCCCCTTGGTGAACCTCCGCAGTCCGTAGAAATGCCGAAAGAGCTCGTAGGTCCCGTCGATGAGGTCAACGATCACGAGTCGACATCCTTGTCTTCGATCCCTGGCTCAAGCTCATTGCGGCGGGTGTTCCGGGGGCCGTGACCCCGGTTTGCGGTTCTGCGGCGGCGCGCCACGTGCGGGCGATGCAGGGTGTCCGTGCTGTGAGGCTCGAGGCTCCGGGTGACTCCCGGGCTCGGGGTGACCTGCGGGCATCGGGCTGCTTCGGGGCGCGGGAACACTTCGAGGCTCGGGACTCCTTCGAGGCGCGGGGGCACTTCGAGGCGCCGGGCTGCTTTCGGCCGGCGGGTGCTGCTCATGCTGCGGCATTGGCGGGCCACCGCGAGACCGTCTCGATCCGGCATGTCCGTGCTCGTCGCCTCGAGGCTGCGGATGACCACTGACGGGCGGCCGCCCATACGACCCAGACGGCCGTCCGTGCGACACCGGAGGACGCCCGGCCGACACTGGCGGAGGTCCAGCGTGCGGCCTTCCGGCCGGCCTCCTGTGCGGCGGTAGAGTCCGATGTGACCACGTGTCCCGCTGCGCATACCACGGCCGTCCGCGGTAGTAGTCACCCCAATAGGTCATGAGCGAGAAGGTGATGATCGGCAGACCGAGACTCGGCCCGTACGAATAGAGCGGCACCCTTCCGCCCTGGTAGACGAAGGACACGCCGCCCGCGTAGATCCACCCTCTGTTGTCCTCGAACGATACGTCGCACCAGCTCCAGTCGTCCAGGCAACCGTGGACATCGAGCGGCGTCCCCGCATCGAGCTGCGCGACCAGGGGGTAGTCCCCGTTCGGACCCGCGCGAACGTTCATGGGGCGAGAGGTATAGGCGTTCTGCGCGCTCGCGATGCCGAGCGAGGCGAGCAACAGCGCTCCCAGCGAATAAACCAGCGGGCGTCGGCGCATGCCAGATCTCCGGTCTCTTGCGGGGACTCCATTGTAGGGCCAAATCGAGGCAATTTGCGAACCGCCACGCCGGGCGGCCGATGCGGATGGTCTAGGACCAACATGAAGAATCTGGACGTGAGACTTTCGATGCGATATCAGGCCGCCTCGGCCCCTGCATGATACCAACAGGATACTACTGACATGCCGAGAGAGACCAGGGTCATGGCCAGGGCCGCCATGTTGTAGTAGCGGGATTTTCGGCACAAAGATTGCTGTCGCGCGGCCGGCTGGAACCTTTCCACAACAGTGGCGTTAGCACAGGCGTCCACTACCAGGTATGTCATGAGCGACGGCATTCGACGGCGCGATGTCTTGACCGGAGCGGCGCTCGCCCTCGTCAGTGGAGCGGCAGCGCGAGCAGGTGTCATCAAGGGTGAGCTTCCGTGGCGGCCGGATGCGGCTTCGCCGCCGTCACGGGTCGAGCCAGGACCTTGGCAGTTCTTTACACCTGAAGAGTTGCCCACTATCGAGGCGTTGGCCGATCGCATCATTCCGCCTGACCCGGAGACTCCCGGAGGCAAGGATGCCGGCTGCGTGGTGTTTCTCGACCGACAGCTCGCGGGTGCGTACGGCAGCGCCGAAGGTCTCTACGATCGCGCTCCCTTCATCCAAGGCGCGGAAGAGCAGGGTCCGCAGTCCTCCAAGACTCCGGCGCAGACGTACCGTGCGGCTCTGCAGGCACTCGATCAGTACTGTCGCGAAGGACGGGAGAGTGGAATACCGCGCGGCAAGCGGTTCGCGGAGCTTGCGCCCGAAGAGCAGGACGAGGTGCTGCACGGACTCGAAGGGGGCACCGTGCACCTGTCCGAAGTCGACGGCAAACAGTTCTTCACCACCCTGCTGAAGGACATGCAGGACGGCTTCTTCGCCGACCCGATCTACGGCGGCAACCGTGACATGTGCGCCTGGAAGATGATCGGCTTTCCGGGCGCACGGTACGACTATCGCGACTGGGTCAGCCGACACAACGAGCGCTATCCGCTGCCACCCGTCAGTATCGCCGGGCGCGCAGACTGGACGCCAGGGAAACGGTAGTCCCTCATGGTCCGCAGACTTCCGCACAAAGACGTGGCGATCGTTGGGCTGGGATGGACCGGTTCCATCCTCGCAAACGAGCTCACGGATGCGGGTCTAGAGGTCATGGCGATCGAGCGCGGGCCCTGGCGCGCGGCCGCGACGGACTTCCCGCCGAACTACAATCAGGATGAGCTGCGCTACCGCATCCGTCACGAGCTCTTCCTGCAGCCTTCACAGACGACGTTCACCTTCCGCAACAAGATGAGCGAGAGGGCGCTGCCGATCCGCACCTGGGGCGCATTCATGCCGCCGAACGGGGTAGGCGGCGGCGGTGTGCACTGGAATGCCGAGACCTGGCGTTTCCTGCCGACTGATTTCGCGCTGCGCACTCATCTCACGAAGCGTTATGGAGCGCACTTTCTGCCGGCCGACATGACGATCCAGGATTGGGGCGTCACTTACGCGGAGCTCGAGCCGCATTACGATCGCTTCGAGTATCTCTGCGGAACCTGCGGTCAGGCGGGCAATCTTCAGGGCAAGATCCTGGAGGGCGGCAACCCTTTCGAGGGCCCACGGTCCCGTCCCTATCCCAACCCGCCGCAGACGCAGCCCTTCAGTCACACCCTCTTCGCTCAGGCGGCACGGCAGCTCGGCTACAAGCCTTTCCCGCAGCCCTCGGGCAACCTCTCGCAGGCCTATCGCAATCCGCTCGGAGTGCGCCAGGGACCCTGCAGCTACTGCGGTTTCTGCGAATGGTTCGGCTGCGGCAACTACTCCAAGGCAAGCCCGCAGACGACCATTCTGCCGGTGTTGGTGCGCAAGACCAATTTCACAGCGCGTGATCGCTGTGAGGTTACCCGCATCAACGTCGACGCGAGCGGACGCCGGGCCACCGGTGTGACATTCGTCGATACCAGCGGTCAGGAATGGGAGCAGCCCGCGGATCTGGTGCTCCTCTGCGCCTATACGATATTCAACGTCCAGCTGTTGATGCTCTCGAATATCGGGCAGCCCTATGACCCTGTGTCCAATCGGGGCGTCATCGGACGCAACTTCACGCATCAGACCATCTCCGACGTGGTGAGCTTCTTCGATCCGAAGAAATTCATCTTCAATCCCTTCATCGCCTCCGGCGCGATCGGGATGTGTATCGATGAGTTCAACGGCGACAACTTCGACCACGGCCCTCACGGGTTCGTGGGCGGCGGCTACATGGGGCAGGTGCAGACGAACGGCCGGCCCATCGAGACCACGCCCGTGCCGCCCGGCACGCCCAAATGGGGCGCGAAATGGAAGCAGGCGGTGAAGGAGAACTACCTGAGCACCACCAAGCCGGGCACCGGCGTTCACGGCAGCATGTACAGCTACCGGGATGTGTACCTCGATCTCGACCCTACCTACAAGGATCGCTTCGACCGGCCGCTGGTGCGGATCACCATGGACTTCCATGAGAACGAGCTCAAGCAGAACCGGTTTCTCACCGACCGTTTCGCCGAGATCTTCCAGGCCATGGGCGCGCGGCAGATGGACAAGCAGTACCGCAGGGCTCCCTACGACATCACCGACTATCAGACCACCCACCTCTGCGGCGGAGCGATCATGGGCACGGACCCGAAGACGAGCGCGCTCAACCGCTACCTGCAGAGCTGGGACGTGCCGAACCTCTTCGTGATCGGCGCTAGTGCATTTCCGCAGAATGCCGGCTACAACCCGACCGGCACGGTCGCGGCACTGGCGTACTGGTCGGCGGAAGCGATCCGAACACGCTATCTCAAGAGTCCCGGTCCGCTCGTGCACACGTGAGGACATGTTCCGCTGCGGCCGCAAACTCCCGTTCGCAATGGCTCTGCTCGCGGCATCCCTCGCGGCTTGCACGCACGTGCAGAGCGATGGCTACGCGGACCGACAGAACTTCGATCTCATCCAGCGCGGCCGCTATCTCGTAACGCTGGGCGACTGCACCGCCTGCCACTCCGATCCCACGCGAGCCGATAGTCCATTCGGGGGCGGGCACCCTGTCCCGACGCCGTTCGGCACGCTGGTCGCGCCAAACATCACACCTGATCTCGAGACCGGGATTGGAAACTGGACGGCACAGCAATTCGACGATGCGGTCCGTCGCGGGCGCATGCCTGACGGAAGACGCCTCTACCCCGCCATGCCCTACCCTTATTTCGCCCGCATGTCCGCGGACGACGTGCGCGCCATGCGCGCATATCTCAAGACCGTCACCCCGGTGCATCACGCAGTAGTCTCCGACCAGCTGCCTTTCCCGCTGTCGATTCGCGCCAGCATGATCTTCTGGGACTGGCTGTATTACCGGCCGGGCGAATGGCGGCCGCGGTCCGACAAGTCCGCGGCCTGGAACCGGGGCAGTTACATCGTCGAAGGTCCGGGCCACTGCGGTGCCTGTCATACCCCGAAAAGCTTCCTGGGCGGTGACAAGCGCAGCCACGCGTTGCAGGGCTACTCCCTTCAGGGCTGGTTCGCTCCGGACCTCACCGGGGATCCTGCGCGCGGCCTGGCGGCCTGGACCACCCAGGACATCGTCCGCTACCTCAAAACAGGACACAACCGCTTCGATGCCGCCTCGGGCCCGATGGCCGAGGAAGTGAAGGACTCGAGCTCGGGAATGAGCACTCAGGATCTCATGGCGATCGCCACGTACCTCAAGGATCAGGAAAGCGCATCTCCACACCTGACAGCGTCATCGTCTGAGAGCCCGGCGATGCTGGCCGGTGCCGCCATCTATCGCGATGTCTGCGCGGGCTGCCACAAGATCGACGGCACGGGCGTCCCATACCTCATCCCCGATCTCGCGGGTTCTGCGGCAGTCGCCTCCCGGGAGCCGACTACCGTGGTGCAAGTGATCCTGCACGGCGCGGCGAGCGTGGCGACCCGGGAAGAGCCAACCGGCCCGCAGATGCCCCCCTATTCCTGGCAGCTGACCGACGCGCAAGTCGCAGCGGTGGCCACGTACGTACGCAACAGCTGGGGTCATGCTGCCGGTGCGGTGTCCGACTCCACCGTGCGAAAAATTCGTAATAGCGCCCAGAGCTCGGATTAGCGCGGCGTCGGTCATCACGCCTCGTTGACATAACTCGCACACGGAATGGAAGTTGCTGTCCGCAGACCGCCGTATCCGCGCCGTCCAGACGGCAGATCCGGACCCACACTCATCGGCCCCCGTGGACCTCATGCCCCATGTACCCGCCATCCAAAGGGTTCACGACCCTGATGCCGACGATCGACTGGCCGGGGTTCAAGCCCTCGCTCAGCAGCTCATCGGCATCCGCCCGCGCCTTCTTCAAAAGCCCGGGCTCGATCGCTACCGTGATGTTTGCTTTGGCGAATACGTGAAGGCATGACTGAGGTCAACTGTCAGTGCGCCGCTGCTCGAGCAGGCAAGGCGAGACGCCGCAGCCCCAATCCGCCAAGCAGCGCCGCTGCGGCCGTGATGCAGGCGGCCACGGCAAACGCCGTCCGGTAGCCGCCCACGAGCGCCTCCAGGTGGCCCGCGCCGCCAGCCGTGAGCGCGGCGCCATGCAGGGCCGCCACGCTCGCGAGCACAGCAAGCCCCAGCGCGCCGCCGAGCAGGAAGGCGGTGTTGACGATACCCGAGGCAAGTCCGGACTCGCTCTGAGGCACCTCGCCCATTGCCGCCATCAGCATCGGGTTGAAACCGATGCCGGCGCCTACACCGAGCAGCGCCATTGCCGGCAGGATGTCGCGAAGCAGAGTCCCGTTCAGCGGCGCACGCGCAAAGAGCGCCAGACCCAGACTGGCGAGCAGCAGCCCCGCACCGAGAGGCCTGCGCGTGCCGAAGCGCATCACCAGGCGCGCGGACAGGCCGAGCGAGAACACGGCCATGATGAGGTTGGCAGGGATGAAGGCGATACCGACCTGCATGGGCGTAAATCCCAGCACGAGCTGCATGTACAGCGCCGAGAGAAAAAACCAGGCGAACATCGCTGCCGACCAGAGCACTGCGCAGATGCTGGCGATCGAGAGATCGCGCAGGCGAAACATCGCGAGCGGCACGAGCGGCTTGTGCGCCCGGGACTCGATCGCGAGAAACAGCACGAAGACGACAACCGCAGCGGTAAAGAGCCCGAGCGTGCTCCGCGAAGTCCACCCCGCTCCATTGCCGTTGATCGTCGCGTACACCGCCAGCAACAGAGCGAGTGTCACGCTCACCGCCCCGCCCACATCGAGATGGCGCGGGCGATCAGCCTCGCCCGCGTGGGTCGGCAGCTGCCACCAGCACAACGCGAACACCAGGATCCCGATCGGGACATTCACCAAAAAGATCCAATGCCAGTCGAGGCCGCCGGTGAGCGCGCCACCGAGCAGTGCACCGATGCACCCCCCGCCGGAGCAGACAAAGCCATACACCCCCATTGCCTTGGTGCGATCGGCCGGCTCGGTGAAGAGGTTCATGATGAGTGAGAGCGACACCGAATCGACCACTGCGCCACCGAGACCCTGAACGGCGCGAGCCGACACCAGGAACGTGCGCGAAGCGGCCAGGCCGCAGGCGAGCGAGGCCAGCGTGAACAGCCCGAGCCCCAGCAGAAAGACGGTGCGATGGCCATAGAGATCTCCGAGGCGGCCGCCAAGGAGCAGGAAGCCGCCGAAGATCAGCATGTACGCGTTGACGACCCACGCGAGCGACGCGTCATCGAAGTGCAGATCCGCCCGGATGGACGGCAGGGCCACGTTCACGATGGTCACATCGAGCACAATCATGAGCGCCCCCAGACAGAGGATGCTCATGGCGAGCCATCGGTTACGTTGGTGCCGGTCAGTGTTCATTCGTCGGATGAGTGCTTCGGATATAGGCAGTCGTTCGTGGTTTTCCTGGTCAGAAACTTGGGCAGCTCACGGGAGATCGTGTCGCCGAAGGCCTCGAGCGGAGCGTAGCCTACATCGTTTGGGTGACGCCGACATTGCACGAGACAAAAGGCGCCGATCTTGGGTACTACGTGCCGGCAATATCGCTCGGCCAGCACCTCATCCTTCACAACATCGACTCCGAACTCGCGAGTCGGGCGCAGCAGCTCGCGCGCGAGCTCCACCACGAGCCGGAATTTTCGCTTTGCGGCACGGCGCCCGAACAATCCCGCGCGGCGGATCATCGTTTCCGACGCCTGGATCGCATCAGCCGCGTGTTGCAGGACAGTCGCAGCGGCCTTGCTGAAATCATCGGTAGGCGGCCAATCAGTCACGGTTGCGGTTCTCCGTTGGAATCAAAGCGCGAGCCGCCCCACGAGCAGGCGGCCCCAACTCGAGTGACGCTACTGCGAGCTCACATAGCCGATCGCCGGCGTGCGTTATCTCCCCGCGGCTGAAACAGTGTTCTTGTAGACGGTGCCCGCCTTCATCACGAACGAGACCTGCCGCAGGCGCGTCGCATCGGTCAAAGGGTCACCGTCCACCGCAATGATGTCGGCATCGTATCCGGCGGCGACGGAGCCTATCTCCTTGCCGAGGCGCAGCGATTCGGCGTTGACCGCCGTCGCATCATCAATGGCGTCCATCACCGACTGACCCAGCTTGACGCGTGCGATGATTTCGTCCGCCTGATGACCGAAGGCACCCGCCACCGCATCCGTACCCATGACCAGCTTGACCCCGGCCCGGCGCGCCTCGTTGAAGAGACGTCCGTTGATTGCCGGCTGCGCTTCCATGCGGGTGAAACCGGCAGCGTTGTAATCGCCATTACCGGAGAATTGCTGCTTGAAGCGCACGTAGTTCTGGACCACCAGGCCCATCTGAGGGTCATAGTAGGTTCCCTTCTTCGCCATCAAATCCACGTCTGCCTGCGTGCCGCCGGTACCGTGCTCGACCTCGGTGCAGCCGGCCACGATGGCATTGTGCACTGAGCCGTTATAAGCGTGCACGAGTGTGCGCAGGCCGACGCGATTGGCCTCGCCGCACAGCACCTGCAATTGATGAAGAGTAAGGATTGGACGCCCGCCATCGCGGATGCTGTCCGACGCGAAGATCTTCACCAGGTCGGCGTGCTCGTATTTCAGCAGGTCCACCTTGGCGCGTAGCACGTCATCGTCACCGACCCGTGGCGAACCGTAAATGTCATGGTAGGAAGTCAAAACCCGCGGCCCGGGAATGATTCCCTCCTTCACATACTCCCTGAATACCTCGTCCTGCGGGTCACCTACGCTCTGTACGGTCGTAAATCCCGCCATGAGCGTGACCCAGAGATTGTTCACCACGCCCAGCGCGAACTGCGTCTGGGTCTCCCTGCCGTCCTCCGCCTTGCCGTTCGGCCCGAAATGACGCAGCAGATGCACGTGGACATCGATCAGGCCCGGCATCACGGTGGCATTGCGCAAGTCGTAGATCACCGCGCCGGGAGCGGTCAGATTCGGCCCGACGGCGGCAATCTTTCCGTCTTTGACCAGGATGCGCGTATTGCGCAGCTCCTGTCCGCGGCCGGTCAGCAGCTCACCCGCTTCGATGAGGGACTCTGGCGGCGCCGCCGCAGCTTGCCCCTGGGGCATCGCCACCGGCACATCGTGCGGCGGCCATGCCGGTCCCTCCTGAGCAAACGCTGGTCCCCCGACGCCGGTCAGCAGCAGCAACAGCGCCAACCCCAACTTGCGACCGATCTGCGTCACAGTCATTTTTCCCCCTGCGGAATTTGATACGGGCTAAAAAAAATTATTGGGCTGTCGGAACGGCGACAGCATCGGCCATCAGGAGCGCGGATTGCACCGGCCGGGTGGTTCTCGCGTCAGCCTCGGCACGAAGCCGACGGCCAGCCTCATGCACAACTGTACCCCAAATGCCCGCCAACGGCATATCCGGCCTCTCGCCTGATCGCTTCCCACACTGCTTTCATCGAAAATCAGCTGTTCTCGTGCAGGCCGGCACCTCCCCCATCAGCGCGGGGTGCCGGCCGGATCGCAGCAGTTCTAGATCGAGGATAACCCCGCCACTCAGGCAATGGTTTTACCCTGTTCTATATAAGGCAGGCGTTTTTGCCTGTTAAGGCCGGCGCCCGAGGCATCTTCGCCGGATGCCCGAAGATGCCGGCGCGCCGGTGCAGGTGGGAGTGGCTCACCAGCACTTACATGCGCCTGCGGTTACACGACTAGGCGCCGATCACCACATGAGGGATTTTCCTCGCCACCAAGGATGGCGACGGCTAATGCACGGCGCGGTGCTGCTGTTCGCCTTTCGTAGCCAGGCTAAAGCGCGGCTCGCGTGCAAAGTGCTCCTCGCTCACGAGTTGCGCCGCGTACCGGCCGACGGCAGGCCCATGCTTGAACCCGTGCCCGGAGCCGCCGCCGACCAGCCAAACGTTCTGCCAACGCGGATGCCTGTCGATGAGGAAGTCGCCGTTAGAAGTGTTCTCATATTGGCAGACCCGCGCCTCGTTGAGCGGCTGCCGGGCGAGCGCCGGGAAGCGACGCTCCATGTACGCGCGCACTTGGGCCAGGGCCGCCGTAGAAGGCAGCCGGTCGCCCGTGTCGGGGTCCATCGGCGGCCCGTGCTTGTCGTACGCGATTTTCACCCCGCGCGCTTCGAGATCGGGGAAGCCGTAAAAGATGTCGCCACCGTTGAAATCCGCCCACCCGGGCATCACCGCGGGCTCGAAGCGCGTATCTCCCGCCGGCGCCTCAAAGAAAAACACTTCCTGGCGCGTGACGAAGATGCGCGACCCGAGTACGTCGGGAAAGAGTTTCGGCAACCAGGGTCCGCAGGCGAAAACGTACTTGGAAGCCTCGAGGCGCTCGCCCCCCGAGACCACGACTCCATCGAGTAGACCAGCCGGCGCGGTGCGCGGCGCTTCTATCTGCGCGCGGCGGTACTCGCCTCCCGCCGCCGCGAAGCGCATCACCAGCGTCTGCACCGCCCGATGCGCCATCAACGCCCCAAAATCGGGCTCGAAAAGCCCGACCTCGATTCCATCCCAGCGGAACTGCGGGAATCGCCGGGCGAGCGCCGCACGATCGAGCGCCTCGATGGGAATGTCCAGCTTGCGATGGACCTCGAGGGTGCGGGCCGCATACGGCACCATCTTCTCAAAGAAGAACAGCACGCCGAGTCGATGAAAGACCGGCAGATCCGTGCTCCGCGAGAGCCACTTCCAATCCGTGAGCGACTCCCACGCCATCCGCGTGTAGATCTCGTCGGGTCCATAGGCGGCTCGCGTCAGGCGCGACTCACCGCCCGAGGAGGAGCGAGCATTGCCGGGCCCCTGGGCGTCGAGGAGCAGCACCCGCTGCCCCTTGCGAAGCAAATTCCACGCGGTCCAACTGCCGAAGACGCCCGCTCCGACGACGACCACGTCCCAGTGATCGCCCCGTGGGCGGCGCTGCTGCTCCGCCCTCTCCACTTCGCGCCCTGAAAGGGAGCCACCGGGCTGCGCACCTGCTCGCGGTACGATGAGTGCCGCGGCGCCGCTCCCGATTCCGGCGAGCAGTTCCCGCCGCGTCAGTCGCTTCGGGCCGGCGCCGCTGCCACGCCCCGCGATCGCCTCTGCACTGTCCTTCATCAGAAGGCGTGGCTTGCGTAGATACCGAAAGTACGCGGCTGGTTCGTCAGATATCCGACGCGCGCGCTCCGACCCCGTTCGTAGTCGAGCGCGAGCACCGCTGCCTTGTCGCTGATATTATTGATATATACCGCCGCTTCCCAGCGATCGGACTTGAGGCCGACCCGCAGGTTCGCAAGCGTGTAGGCCGGCAGCTTCGGATTGAAGTTGATCTGGTCGACGGTGAGCGGGCCGCCGTACGCGATGAGTCGCGCCGCGTTCGGATCCGCCGTCGTGTTGCCGATCTGGCCCCAGCCGGGCTCCTCGTTCTCGAATTGGGAGTACGAGGAGCCGACGTATTGCACAGTTACGTTGCCGAAGACGTCAGTCGAAGCGCGGAACGGAATGGTGAACCCGGCGTAAGCGACCGCCTGCAGCTTGGGTGCAGTGGGAAGCCGATTGCCATCCGCGAGCCCACCGACGACACCGAGCGATGACACTACCGATGATGTGAGCTTCGCATCCAGAACCGTCGCGGATGCCCCGAAGTCCCAGATCGCATTCGGTCTGAAGAAAAGCTCCGCCTCGATTCCTTCGCTGCGTGCCGTCGGAACATTGATGACGAGGCGCGAAGAGCACGTGCCGGCAGTGGCGGTCGCCTGCAGGTTCGTGATGTCCTCGTAGAAGGCAGCGACGTTGACAGTGAGACGCCGATCCAGCCACTGCGACTTCATGCCAAGCTCGTAATCCCAGAGCTTCTCGTCTCTCCAAGTACCGTACCCGCCAAAGATCACCTTATCAGTCGGTGAGCACAGCGGCAGGTTGATGGGATCGTTGATGCCACCGAGACGGAACCCGCGTGAGGCCTGCGCGTAAATCTGCGCATCCTCGAGGAGCTTGTAGCTCAAGATCAGGCGTGGGGACGCGCCGCTGGAAGAGACAGACCCTGGAACGCCGCCGGCGGGCGTGGGGGACGAGAACACCCCATGGAAATTGAGCACACGGTCCTCGTCATATTTGTAGTAGCGAAGGCCGGCGGTCACCGAGAGTTGGCCGCTCGCATGCCAGGTAGCTTCCCCGAACGCCGCGTATTGTCGCAGGCTGTAGCTGATGTCGGACCAGAAAGGCATGTCCGGAGGAGCGAGTGGGTCGGTGCCCAGCGCATTGGCGAAAGAGGCGTTGAGCGCATCGTAGCCAGGAGTCGGCAAGGACTGCCCATACCGCCTTCCCGTGCGCTGAAAGAAGCCCCCGACCAGCCAGTCGATGACTCGCTTGTCGTTCGATGCAAGCCGCACCTCCTGAGATATGACGTTGAGATGCGTGCGGTCGTACAGCGGCGAATTGGTACGAACGCCGGCGGGATTCGTCGGTGTGAATGCGTCACCGAAGGCATCGAAAGTCACGCTACCGGTAAGCTGCGTCGCATCGCGCAGCACCAGAACATTGCGATGCGTGTACGAGGTGACCGAGGTCAAGGTAGCAGGGCCGAAATCGTAGGTAACCTTGAGATCAGCGAGCGTGAAGTCGTCCGTCAGGCCTTCATGCTGCTGCCGGTACTGCTGCAGGTTGCCGATGGCCACGGCGGGTTGCGTGGTCGTGTATGGATTCGCAAGGATGTTATAGATATCGACGCGCGGAAAGCCGTTGGTTTCGAGCTTCTGGAACACCAGGCGCGGGGTGATGGAGAGCGCATCGTTCGGCTGGATGAGGAACGCCAGGCGGCCACCGCCGCGGTCGGCGGAGTTGACGGCCTTCTGGATCTTGAACCCGCTTGGCCGGTCAGCCCCTTCAGGCCCTAATGGCGTGATGGCGTCGACGAAGCCCCCCAAGTGACGCCAGTAGGCGTCGAAGCGGGCGGCCACGGTGGTGCTGAGCGGCAGATTGAGCATGCCCCGGAAATAGCCGCCCTCCTGGCCGTGAGTCACGTCCTCGAGGGCGGCGTCGGTCAGCACTTCGAGCTTGCCGAGCTGCGGTTGGCGCGTAATGTAACGGACCGTGCCCGCCTCGGAGCCGGCGCCGAACAGGGTCCCCTGCGGGCCGCGCAGCACCTCGAAACGATCGAGGTCGAAGAGCTCGAGGTCGGGCGTGAAGAGCGCGACGGAGATCGGCGACTCATCCAGATAGACGCCCACCTGCTCCTTGACGCCCGGCTGGTCGCGAATCACCTGGCCCGAGCTGATGCCTCGGATAGCCATTTGGCTCTGGCCCGGACCGAGGTCGGCGACCGCGAAGCCCGCTACATTGCGTGCGAGGTCGACGATATCGGCCGCGCCGGAGTTGATAATCTGGTCCTGGCTCGTGGCGGACACCGAGAACGGGACGTTCTGGATGTTCTCCACCCTCTTCGTCGCCGTAACGACCACTTCTTGGAGTTGAAATCCCGGCCCTGCCGGCTGCTGCGCAATCGCGACGGCCGGCAGCACGGCCGCAAGCCCGATGACGACGGTAGCGATTCTGCCAAACGCTCGCATAACGCCCCCAACCCGCAGCCCGCGGTTGGCTGTTATCATTGGGGCGCCAGTATCTTCTCAAAGTCAGCGGAGCGCAAATATGACGGGGGTACGACTTTGACCTGACCTTTGCTGTTGATACAACGTCCACCCCGCGGTGGCACAGCGCCTCGGTCAGGGCGGCGTGCCACCCAGCTCGCAGCAGTTCGAGATCACGGTTACCCCCCTCGGGGACGGCCTGCACTCCCTTAAGCGAGTACCCTCGAGCAACTCGCGGCCGCGGTCAGCACGGCGCCGACATGGAGGCCGCATGACATCTCGCCAGCCCTGATGCTCAGTGACGCATCTCCCAGTACCGCGGCACCTTGTAGAAGTCATAGGTGCGATCCCGGTACTGCAGGCCGTCGTCACGCGTGAGCTCATCAATGGAGCCGGCCGGTGCGGCCTCGAGCTGCTCTTTCGTATAGGTCACGACGTAGGCACCCGCTTGCTCGTCGTAATCGAGGGCGGACCAGGGAATGGGATGGTACTTCTCCCCCATGCCCAAGAAGCCCCCAAAGCTGATCACGGCGAAGAGGATGCTGTTGGTCTGCTTTTCCAGGATGACGTCTTCAACTTCACCAATTTTACTGCCGGAGGGATCCACGACATTGGTGCCGAGCACCTTCTTCGCGCGGATTGCAGAGGTATGGCCCGTTGCGGTAGGCATGGCATTCTCCTTTACGCTGCAAAACAGGATCAATTCCTGCGCAACTCCCCGGGTCGCGATTGGTTCCACTACGAGGACCGGACTCGGGCAGAGCCGATCCGCCTCTAGCGTAATCTCAGACGTCAGGAAGGGAGCGACGCAAGCCGCTCGCGTCGCTGAAGGCCGCGCCGAACAATCGGCCGTCGCGGGCGGATTGTCCCTAGACGGCGAGCGCGAACTCGTACAGCACGATGCTGGTCGGCGCAGCCATAAAGCTCGTCGCCTGCGGATCGAAGCCGGATTCTCGTATCACGACCTGAGGAGGCCTGCCGACGCTGTTCTGTGCATCGAGACCCGGAGCAACCAGCTTCCAGCAGCGCCCTTTCGAGCCTCTCCGGAACCCTTGCACCGCAAGGTGCAGGTCGTGGGGCTCTTCGGTTGCGTTCACCACTGCCACGATCAAAGCCCTGCGGTCGGAGGTCAGCGCCGCCGATACGTCGAGTGGCCAGGTGTCGCTGCCGGTGTTGACCTTTGGCTGATCGCCGCCGATCGGATACTTCGGCGGCGGTACCGGCGCGTTTCCGCTGACGGCCAGCGGAATCTTGCCGAAATGCCTGCTATAAAGCTGGAAGACTCTTCCATAGGCGTTGACGACCGAATGCGTGCGGTCGTAGGTCACCCAGTTCGTTGCCATGGTGAAGCCCGCCATTTCGATGAAATCGGAATGGCGGAAGAACTCGTGGAATGCCCGAGCGATCGCCAAGCAGCCCTTGAAGTCCGGCTGGAAGTGATAGGCCCACTCGTCGAAGAATACCTTCACCCTTCCCTGGTTGAGCTCAGGGAAGCGCTTCCTGTACTCCTCCCAGCAGTCGGCCATGGTTGCCACGCGCTGTGCCGGCGCCTGTGCCCATTCCAACAGCGTCTGCTTGATGTCTACGCTCTTTCCGGTGGTCAGATCGAAGTGCTTGTTCTCCGGCGGATAGGCATGCGTCGCGAGTGCATCAAACTTCCCCCAGCAGTGCTGCAACATTCCGCCTGCCCAGTCGCGGTCCGAGCCGAATTGAACGAGAGGACTGCCGGAATCATCCACGATGCCCTGGCCCGTAGTCATTTCGTCGACGAAGCCGCCCGGAGCGATGATGTAGATCGATGGGTCGACCTGGCGCATCGCATCGGCGAACAGATTGTGCTTGATCACGTACTGATCGAGCGCCATATGGCCGAGCTGCCAATGACCATACATCTCGTTCCCCACGTTCCAATAGCGAACTTTGTAGGGCTCTGGATGTCCGTTGGCGGCACGAATGGCGCCCCATTTCGTGCTCGGAGCGCCGTTGACGTACTCCACGAGCTCGGCACCGGACCGCGGCTCGCCGAAGCCGGTATTGACGCACCATTCCGGCTCCACGCCGAGAATCTCCCGGCACATCTGCAACAGCTCATCCACGCCGACATCGTTGGGCTGCACGGCGTGCCATTGGGGATCCATTGTCGGCGGGCGTCTGTCGGGATCGCCGATCGTATTCTGCCAGTCATAGCCTGAGACGAAATTGCCGCCCGGCATGCGCAGGATCTTGCAGTCCATCTCCTTCATGAGCGCCATCGTATCGGCGCGGAATCCCCTGATGTTATCCGCCGGCATCAGCGATACCGCGCCCACTCGAAAGGTACCGGCGCCCTTGCCGACGATCTCGAGGCGGCCGTTGGTGGTGTCGGCGCCACAGGTGAATTTCAGCGGTACCACCAACCAATCCCGACCGCCGGCAAGGTCCACGGTCTGCCGCTCGTGCGCACCCTCACCCCAGATCAAAGTCGCGGAAAGCTCGGCGCCGGGATCGCGCGCCAGCACGGCCCGGCCGGTGTATCCCTTGCGGGCCAGCGACAGGCCGGATTGTGCAATGCCACGCGGGGTTGCTCCCGCCAGGCGCACAACCGGGCTCTGCTTGCCGACATAAGGTGCGATGCCGTCCATGGTGATGCTGGAGTCCGGGCCGACCGGCACCCATTTATTCGGCTGCGGCATCATCCGGCGCGTGAAGCCTTCCGGCTGTGGCAGCGGCTTCGAGTCGACCGCATGGTAAAACTTGCGGTCGTCGAGCACCTCGCTCCAGAGGCTGTAGTTGATCAGGTTTGCGATGTGCTCGATGAAACCGCCATACATGTAGCTCGAGATCGGATGTCTGCGCTTGCTGGCGTCTACGATCGCGGACACGCGATTTGAAGCAGCGGCCGCCGGCAGCGCCGACGTCAAAGTGAGAGCGAGGGAAGCCTTCAGCGCCGCACGACGCGATATGAGGAGATCTTTCGTCATGGTTATCCGGAATGAGTGTTCTCAGTGATCGGGCGCCGCGTCGGGCTCTGCTCAGTATGGCCTCTGATCCTGCGTGACCAGAGGCCAGGTGTCGGTACGGAAAGGACTGGCGGGGAGCCCGGCGTGGTTGTACAGCGTGGCCACGGGATCGGACTGCCAGGCATAGCGCACCTGCGTGGGGTGCGGCACCTCGGGCGAGGAGACGGTCACTGCGTCGCCGTGGAGGCGAGCGTCCGCCCAATGCCATTTCCGATCCCGGCCGGCAATCGAGAAACCTTCCAGCCTGCCGCCTTTCGCCACCAACCCAGTCGTGGCATGCCGGAAGCGAAGCCGGATCGAGTGAGGAAGCCGCCGGACCGACGTGAGCGTCGGCCCGGAAGCAACCATGTGTTTATGGTAGTGCCGAGCGAGCGCGCACAATGCCAGGCGATCGCCGATCGGCTTTTTGTTTCCAGGGTGCAGGCTGTTGGGATCGCCGGTATCGATGCTCACCACGAGACAGGAACGGGGCACGGTGGCCGCCACGATCGCTTGCGACTCCCGTATGTCGGCCCATCCGTCGTCGGTGGGTGTGGGGTTTCGAGGGCCAAAAGCAGGCAACTGCACGATATAGAAGGGAAAGTCGCCCTGCCCGAAGAGCCGGCGCCAGCTCGCAATCACCGCGGGCAGGAGCTTGCGATACTCGTAACCCCGGGGCGAGTTCTGCTCCCCCTGGTACCAGATGGCGCCGGTGACGGATAACGGCGCGAGGGGCACCAGCATGCCGTTGTAGAGAACAGCAGGCATGACCGGCCAGTTTGCAAAGTGAAGCGGCATGGGATGCGGTGGTCGCGCATCGACGCTGACCCTCCCCTGCCACGCGCCGACGAGCGGAATGACGCTGTGATCTCCCAACGCGAGGTGGAACTCGGAAGGGCCATCGAGAAAGCCGCCATGTGGCTCCGTCTTGAAGATGCGGATGGCGATGAGATTGCGGCCCGGTTCGAGCGCCCCCGGAGGAATCGGGTAAATCCTGGAATGCTCCACCCAGGCGCTGCCGCCGACGAACGTCCCGTTGACGTACACGGAATCCATTCGTTGGATCTCGCCCAGAGAAATGAGGCTGAGTCCCTTCGGCAGCGGGCTCGGCAGCGTGATCTCCTTGCGGAACCAGGCCACAGCCGGCGTCACGGGAACGCCGAGCCCGGCAAACCCTCCGGGAAGGTGCACGTCCTTCCATCCTGAGGGCTCGTAGCGCGGCGAATACCATTGGCCTTTCAATCCGATGTCGTATTCGTCATACCACGGCATGACGTAGTTGCCGTAGGCTGGCCTGCCCTCGGCTGCGAACCGCGCGAGGGTTGCCAACGGAATGTCGTAGTCGCGGAGCGGACCAAGAACGGCGGGGCTGGCCCAGGATTCTCCGGCGGACCCGCCAACGGAAGCCACTACCAGGCCCATCGGAACATGCGTCTCCTGCTCGAGCCTGCGAGCGAAGTAGAACGCCACTGCCGAAAGCGAGCCTGCAGTCTGCGGCGAAACGACTTTCCAGCTGCCGTTCACCGAGTAAGCCGGCTCGTAAGAGGTGTGATCGGCCACGGTGAAGTAGCGGATGTACGGGTACTTCGCCTCCTTCGCGGTTTCCGCGGCGTCGTCCGTGAAACGCAATGGAAGCTCCATATTGGATTGCCCGCCGCAGATCCAGACATCACCCACCATCACGTCATGGAACTCGGCCGTCTGTTGGCCATCCGTGACTGTCAGCGTATACGGGCCCCCGGTCGGCGGCGGAGCAATCTTCACTTGCCAACGGCCGTCGGCGCCGGCCACACCGGTCGCGCTCTCGGCCTCGATCCGGACGTGGACGGAATCACCCGGCCTGGACCAGCCCCAGATGGCGTCGGGCTTACCCCTCTGGAGGACCATGTTGTCGCCGAATATGGTGCTGACGAACGGAAGCGGTTCCGTCGTCGCGTTCTGTGCGAGTGCGCAGCCTGACCCCGCCAGGAGGCTCACTATCGCAGCAGCGATTCTGAGTTTCATTTCCCCGGCTTTCCTGAGATCGTCAAGTGCCCCACTGAATCGCTGCATACGAGCGTGGCGGTAATTCCAGACGAGTCATCCCTCCGCGAGTCACGGGCCGCGGCAGCTCCGTCGGACTTACGCGGCGCGGCGCATCGAAGCCATTGCGGGCCTTGAGGTCGTCCCCGGTGAGGACGAGGGCGAGCCGCACCGGGCCGGGGGACCTGTCTTCCCACACGATCTCAACGGGCCGCGGAGCCGCCAGGTCGCGATTGAGAATGAAGAGAGCCGTCGTGCCCGTGCGCCGTGAAACCGTTCCCGCCGCGTCGATATACGGCACCGGCTGCATGTCCGACAGTTCGTATGCCGGAGCGGTCACCAGCAGGTCGAGCGCTGAGCCGCGCGCGAGGTCGAGAGCCCAGCGGTAAGGGTAATAAGTCGTTTGCAGGAACAGCCCCTTGTCGTCAGTCATGATCGGAGCGTGCACGTTTACGAGCTGCGAGAGACACGCGATCTTCACCCGGTCCGCATGTCTCATCAGCGTATTGAGGAGCCCGCCCACGAGCAGCGCGTCCTCGAGATTGTAGATCTCCTCGCGCAAGTGCGGCGCGACCTGGCGATGCCCGTCGTTGATGAGATTGCCATACAGCACATTCCACTCGTCGTACGAGATCCACAGGGTCTTGGGCGAGCGTTTCCGGGCGCGAACGTAGTCGCAGACGGCAATCGTGTCGCGAATCTGCCGTTCCATTTCGAGGTTGAGCGCTACGTGCTTCTCGCTGCGGCCGACTCCCTGATCGGGAGGCGCGCCGAAGTAGCCGTGTATCGATATCGCGTCGACATGCTCGTAGCACAGGTCGAGCACCTGCCGGTCCCATTGAAGATAAGTCGGCAGTCCGGTCCAACTCGAGCCGCAGGCCGTGAGAAACACGGAGGAGTCTACGGCTCGCATACGTCGGGCTGCGTCCGCCGCCTTCCAGCCGTACTGCTCGGCGCTCATGTGACCGATCTCCCACGGACCGTCGAGCTCATTGCCGAGCCCCCAGTAGTGCACGCCGTAGGGCTGTGGATGCCCGTTCTTGCGACGCAAGTCGCTCCATCGCGTGCCGCCGGGCAAATTGCAGTATTCCACGAGCGCCGCGGCCTGCGCAGGGCTGCCGCTGCCGAGATCCACTGTCACCAGCGCCTCGGTACCGCCGGCTTTGCACCAGGCCATGAACTCGTCCGTGCCGAAGCGGTTGCTCTCGATCGTGTTCCATGCCTCATCGAGCACCCGAGGCCTCCCCGCCACGGGTCCGACGCCGTCGAGCCAGTTGTACTGCGAAAGGAAGCTCCCTCCGGGACCGCGGATCAGAGGCACGCCGAGGGCGCGCACCACCGAAAGAACATCGCTGCGGAATCCGTGCGCACCCGCAAGCGGCGAGCCCGGCTCATAAATGCCGTCGTAAATTGCGCGGCCAAGATGCTCGAGAAACGAGCCAAAGACCGTCCGCTGAAGTGGTCCGATCGTCCTACGGGAGTCCACGTAAATCCGCGCTGGCTGCTGCGGCGGCACCGGTGCGCCCGATGTGAGACGGCTACGCAAGACGCTTGCCGGCACAGTAAGGCCCGCAATGGATGCACGCTGCAGAAAACGGCGTCGGGACGGCGAGAACATCGTAGCCAACTCCAGTCGGCAGGCACGGCCGCCGCGCAGAACAGATTTTATGGTAGCGCTACCGTTCTACGGTCAGTATTGTCTGGGTCATGATGCGTGTCAAGGTGGCCGCAATGCGCCGCTCTCACGGTCATCGCCGGCCGGCGCGGACGACTCAGACGGCCAGGTGAATGCGCAGCGCCGCGGCATAGTCCGCCGCAGGGCTGATCTTGGTCAGATCCACCTGCAGGCCCTCGGCGGCCTGACGCCAGCTCGGCTTCGCCTGGCTACCCAACAGCTCCACCTGAGTTACCTGCCCCGGGCGTATGGCGGCAGTCATGCCGAGTGAGCGAATGAGCATCGGCTCCTCGGGCCAGCCGAGCGCGATGGCATACACGACCGTGCCGGCCTTGTTGCGGGTGAAGCGGATGTCCTTGGCCGAGAGTTGTTGAATGCTCTTGCCCTGGAAGGAGCCCGCCCGGATGAGGTTCGGACCCTCGCCGTAGACCTTCCATGGGCGAGTGGCGTAGATCGCCTCACCGTTCACGGCCATCCAGGCGCCGATTCGCTCCAGGATCAGCCGTTCCTTACCGTCGATGGTGCCATCGGGCTTGCCTGGGACATTGAGAATGAACGTGCCGTTCTTGCTCACCGTATCGATGAGCCAGTGGATGACGTCGCGCGGATGCATGTAGCCACCGAACTCGCCGGGCTCTTCGTAGAGCGAGCGCAAGTAGTGCCAGTAGCCGATGCACGTCTCCGATTGCCAGGGATGCTGCAGAATCCCACTGCTCAGCCCGCGTTCGATGTCGGCCACGAGGGCCTTCTGCAGGTGATCGGGGATGTGCTTTCCGGTCATGACGCCGTCCACGCGGCCCCCATGACGGCCCTGGCTGCGATTGTAGTAGTAGGCGCCCACGCACATTCCGCCCCACCCCAGTGGCAACCGGTCGTTGTCGAAGTACAGCAGGTCAGGATCGTGCTGATCGATCAGGTCGCGCGTCCGGTCGTAAAAGTTCTTGACGTAGGCGGCGTCAGGCAGCGCGTCGAACGGGTGTTTGGGCCCATAGAGCCGCTGCGGATCATACCCTTCCCACCACTGCCCCTTGCCGTCTGCCAAGGTCAGATGGCCGTCATACTGCACGCCCGCGTAGGGACCGGACGTATCGGCTCCGTGCGCGGGCTGGAACCACCACCAGTTTCGCGCCTGGTGCACGGTGACGCCGAATCGCAAGCCCCGCCGGCGAGCCGCCTGCGCCTACGTACCGATCACATCGCGATG
>Ga0134126_10001987_pt1 | contig 25960 bp, 29 predicted proteins | sample KB31752_FD_96881 | JGI IMG/M metagenome (GOLD analysis project Ga0134126, IMG submission 96881) | Terrestrial soil microbial communities with excess Nitrogen fertilizer from Kellogg Biological Station, Michigan, USA - KB3-175-2 | ecosystem: Environmental > Terrestrial > Soil > Unclassified ... | reverse complement strand
TACATCACTGCACTGAACGCAGGCCCGGACGAACGCTGCAAAACCCCACATACCGGTTTCGTGAGAAGCTCTTACTATTCGCCGGCGCTTGGGCGTGCGTTCGCACTGGCGCTGGTGAACGACGGACTGAGCCGGATGGGTGAAGTGGTGGCCGTGCCCATTGGAAAAAAACAGCTGGTCGCCACAATTTGCGACGCTGTATTCATTGACAAGGAGAATATCCGAAGAGACTAATCGAGAACCTAATATGATCAGCAAAGAAAGCCCGCTGCAAGGAATGAACATGGGAACCGTCGCTACGGTGGCGATTCGTGAACTGCCAGGATTGCACAGTATCGATCTTCGTGTAGCGCCCGGCACTTCATCACATGCCGCAGTCGCTAAAGCGCTGGGCATGGATCTGCCGGAGAAGCCAGGCCAGATCCTGGGAAGGTCAGTACCCGGTGGAGATGAAGCCCATGCCCTCTGCCTTGCACCGGACCACTGGCTTATCGTAGGATTCCCGGAAGCTGAGCAGAAGCTCGCACCGCTGCTGTTGAAGGACGACCATCATTTTAGTGCAGTGGATGTCAGCGGTCAGCGAACTACCATTGAACTGGAAGGACCTAAGGTTCGTGAAGTGCTTTCCCATCTTTGGGATCAGGATCTCCGGGAAAAAAGTTTCCCTGTTGCCAGTGTCTCCCAGGGACTCATGGCGAAGGCACCGGTAATCGTCTGCCATATGGCTCCGTTTCGTTACCGTGTCATGGTCCGAAGCTCTTTCGCTTTGCACTTGTGGAAGGCTCTGATAGACGCGGCGGAGGAGTGGATGTAAGCAGGGATATTTAAAAAGATTGTCTGTTAAGGAATAAAGGCAAATATGCAATTTAGTTGCAGAAAACAGAATAACGCATTTCTGATTCTAATCTATGGGAAGCCGAAAATTACCGTTTCGGAAATTTCCATTTAAAGCCTCTCCAAAACCCATTGTACATCCCTTTGGCAGCGTTGCTTATGCCTTTAGAATCAAAACCAGTAGACAGATGGGCAGCAGCAATGCTTTCAAATTTATTTACCAATTTCCCGTTTCGAGAATACTGATTTATAGGCATACGTTTTGAATAGTTTCTTTTCCAGCCTGAGCGATCTATGGATTTCAGATACTCAAAATTTTGCCGTCCGCTCTTTATTGACCTTTGCTGTTTTTCTGCCTTGGAAACAAGTTTGACATTAGAGACACGGTTATTATATCCATCACCGTCCTTATTGATGACGTATAGTCCGTCCTTTTTAAAATTGATGTTCTTTTTAAATGTTCCAAAAACCAGACGGCGAACATTATGGAAATAGGTTGATCCTTCAAGCATGAAAGTGACCTGCAGGCTAATCATCGCGTCTCCAGTTAGCTTATTGAAATCTTTTACTGCTTTTTGCCTGAGAATACGACCCTTCACAAATTGTTGATAAAGCCGGGGATGTGGTATAGTACGATCCAGGGATTTCACCCTGCCAAGATTAGAAACCTGGTAATACCCTTCAAAACCGTGTATATCTTTCCAGATTTCTCCTTTCATTTGCTTTTCGAGAAGGTTTTGGTAAGGATAAGGTGCCAAGCGTTTAAAATGAAATTATTTTTACTGAACAGTTTCTTTTGCCGACGTCAGATTGAATACTTAATCCAAATTACTAAGTTCTGGCATTAAAGGGTGTAAATTTTTGTCCTTGTCTGATTTCATTATCAATGGGCTTGTCCGCGGACCGGAATTTGTGGTTAACAATGATAATGCTCTTATCCTGCAGGTTTACCTTTGATTTGGAATTCCCCAGGAAAAAAGCCTTTGCGGAATGCATTTGTCTGTGTGGTTAACCTTTTATATGTAATTCAAAAAAATGAGGCCATTGGGGTAAGATTCAGGTTCATCTTAGGCACAAAAATAATTTTGGAAATGAACCTGACTATCGATCCATCCGACGATGACGAATGCTGAAATCAACTATATTATGGATGGTGTAGAAGAAACCGCTGATAATTTTCGGGATTGGGGAAAAGATTATACCTATGTTCCGCATTTCAATGAATATACCTTTAAACGTTGCCAGCCCAAAGAAGAAAATAAAATAGTGGATTGGTTTAATCCAGGCAGGTGGAGTAACTACCCCGGCGCGAGTGACCAATCTGGCATGCATAAGCGGGTTTAGAAACTTAGGTAGCGGTCACTTCCCGATACAAAACTTCCCAAAAATCCAACTCAACTGTTCCTCATTCGTAATCTCCCCTGTAATCTCACCCAGATAATGCAGCCCCCGCCGAATATCCAAAGAAAGCAGATCTCCGGTCAATCCCGAATCCAGTCCGTTACGAATATCGGCCAGTGCGGCACGCACCTGCATCAGCGCATCGTAATGCCGCACATTGGTAACGATAGTTCCTTCGGTTTGCGTTTTGCCTTCGAGTACAAATTGCACGAGGCGTTGTTTCAGATTTTCTATTCCGCCGGAGGTTTTGGCGGAGATAAAAATAAAGGGGAGCCCCTTAAATCTTTCGTCCAGTTCTTCCGCGGAGAGCAGGTCTGTTTTATTAAGCACCTGCAGCACTTTGCGGCTGTCGGGCGATAAGCCATCTCCCATGGGCAATGCTTCTTCCCATTCATCATCGGTGGCGTCGAGGAGTTGCAGCACAATATCGGCCTGTTCAATTTTCTCCCGGCTTTTTTCCATGCCCAGAAATTCGATAGCGTCGGTGGTATGTTGGCGGATGCCGGCGGTGTCGATGAGGCGGAACTGGATGCCTTCGATGCTGATGATCTCTTCAACGGTATCGCGGGTGGTGCCGGCGATCTCACTTACGATGGCGCGCTGTTCGTTGAGCAAGGCATTGAGCAAAGTGGATTTCCCGGCATTGGGCCTGCCCACAATCGCCACCTGCACGCCGTTGCGGATCACGTTGCCGAAGCGGAAGGATTCTATGAGGCGGTTGGTTACCCGCTGCGCTTCTTCTATGAGTGTCTGGAATTTTTTGCGGTCGGCGAATTCGACATCTTCCTGGGAGAAGTCGAGCTCCAGTTCGATGAGGGCGGAGAATCCAAGCAGTTGTTCCCGCAGGGCTTTGAGTTCGTGGGCAAATCCTCCCCGCATGGTATGGAGCGCGGATAAGCGCGAGGTTTCGGAATGGCTGGCGATTAGATCCGCAACGGCTTCGGCCTGGGTCAGGTCCATCTTTCCGTTTAAAAAGGCGCGCTGGGTGAATTCTCCGGCGCGGGCCATGCGCGCGCCTTTGGCAAGGCAGGCGGCAAGGATCTTTTCCTGCACATGGGGTGATCCATGACAACTGATCTCTACCACGTCTTCTCCGGTATAGGATTTGGGTGAGCGAAAAATTGACAGAACAACTTCATCCAGTAGTTCATCCCCGTCTTTTAAGAGGCCTACATGGAGCGTATGGGAAGCCTGCTTCAATAAATCTTTCGAAGGGAATAATTCATTTACAATTTCCACGGCGTGGCTGCCGCTTAACCGGATTACGGCAATAGCGCCAATGCCCGGGGCAGTTGCTGGCGCTGTTATGGTGTCGTCCCATCCTGTTAGTTTACCTAGCATAATAGAAATTGATTGCATCGCCCGCCGAAGCTTCAGCGAAGGTGGGCCCACCTTCGCCTTCATCAGCCGAACCTTCAGAGAAGGCTGATGGCTTCGGCGGGCGATGCAAATTTACACATTAAAAAAAGGGCTGTCAAAGTTTCGCCAACTTCAACAGCCCCCAGGAAGTTTCCTTCCAACAACCTTACTGTGCTTCCAGACGGAAGACGATGGGTTGCTTCTTATATGATTTTACCTTGCGTCCGTTTTGAACAGCCGCAGTCCAGGAACCACTTTTCTTGATTACCCGAACGGCTTCATCCCGTAATTCATTGGGGCCGCTCACCGCTTCCACATTACTTACATTCCCTTCCTTGTCCACGATGAACTGCACGATCACATTTCCCTGGATCTCATTGCTCGCGGCATCGTCGGGATAATGCAGGTTCTTCTGCAGGTAACGCATCCAGGCTGCGGGACCGCCGGGATAAGTAGACTCGATTTCCACCTTGGTAAAGGTTTTGTCGTAATCCGTGTTATCCTTGGGGGCTTCCACAACGCCCTTGCCCTGGTCTACGGGCGGAGCCGTGATATTATCATCCTTGATCCCCTGCTGGTTGATGGTACCGATCTTGGTATCTTCCAGTTTTTCCACTTCCGGTGGCTTTTCCTCTTCCTTCACTTCTTCATCCTTTACGATTTTCGGAGGGGTGAATTTGGCCATTTCCACTTTGGGTGGCTCCACTTTCGGCGGCGGAGGTGGCGGAGGCAGTTCTTTTTTCTCTTCCTGAACAGCTTCCAGCTGAACATCCTGTACAACCATGGCCACTTTTTTCTTGCTGTCGTTGATGTTACTGACCAGGAATCCCGCTGCCAGCAGCAGAACGACCACGGCAGTGACCAGCAGCGCAATGCGGAGTCGCCGGTTATAGGTCTTACGCAACTCGTAAGCCCCGTATTCCTTGTTCCGGCCATCGAAGATGATGTCCAGCACATCGGCCGTTAAAATTTTATTTATTTCCATGATGGCTTCTTTTCTTTTTTACTGGCCAGCATTGGCCGTTTCGGTTTTCTGTATCAGCTGGTATTCCGTCGGACTAACATCCACCATGGCATACCGCTTCACCTCATCGATGGTCATCTCATCCAGGATGTTCACCGTATTCTTATAAGTGGCATCCTGAGTGGGTTTTAAAACCACCATGAAGTCCTTGGGGTCTGTCCGCCTTTTCTTATCCAGCACCACATCCCGAACTTTCTTAAACGTGGTCTGCAGCATCTTGGTAGGATCATCCCCTTCGTAATAATAGATCTTGTCGTCCTTGCCGAGCATCAGCGTGATAACGGCTGAGTTTTTCACCTTGTTCTGTTCTTCGGGGTTCTTCACATCCTTGGGCAGGAACATCTGCATAGCTGTAGGCTGGCTCATGGTGGTCGTGAAGATGAAGAAGGTGATCAGCAGGAATCCGAGATCGCACATCGGGGTCAGATCCACCCTGGTGGATAGCTTTTTTCCTTTTTTGACGCCGGGGCCTTTTTTGTGTTTGCCGCCGCCGCCTGAGGTATCCATTTCTGCCATAACAATTTTTTTATAATTTTATAACTGCTTATTCAGCCGAACCCTTCCTTCCTGAAGCCATATTCGCCTTGTACAATTCCGACCCAACGGGCACGGCCACCGGGTTGGTCACAATCTGAAACTTCATCATATCATTCTTCTTCAGTGCATTGATCACACCGCCGAAGGAAGGATATTTTGAGGCATCATCCCCCTTTACCAGCACGTTCATTTTTTTACCCTGGAAAGCCTCAGCGGTTGCCCTGAACCAGTCAACCATCTGATTGTCGTTGCTGTCCAGCACCGGAATACCCGGCAGCACCACATGTTTCAGCTCTTCAGGTGTTTTGGTGAGGAATGCTTTTAACTGGTTAAAAGGAACGCCGATATAGGCATTCGGGATGTTCATCCAGGCCTTTTTCTCAGCATCTGTGATGCCCAGGTTCTTGGCCGTATTGATTGCATCCAGTATTTCCCCTTTTTCCGTACGGTTTGATTCCGAAACGGAAAAATAAACTTTCCCGGCCTTATCAATCGTTACGGTCACCACGTCCTTATCCGAAGCGATCTTGGTCTGAACCGAATTGGGCGTATTCACCGTAAGCGCTTCCGGAGGTTTGAATTTGGTAGCCAGGATAAAGAATGCCAGCAGCAGGAATGCCACGTCGCACATGGCAGTCATGTCCACCGCCGTACTCTTCCTGGGTAATTTTGCTCTAGCCATACTTAGTGGTTAAATAATATTTACTAATAAGATCCGATTCCTTCCTTTTTCCATAAAACCGGGCCTTTTTTTAACCCGGATCGCCGGGTTATTTATACTGGGAAGCAAAGCTTTGTGTAAGGGTAAATCCGCTTTCGTCAATACCATACGTGATCCCGTCGATCTTGGTAGTGAAGATGTTATAGCAAATGATGGCTATGGCAGAAGTACCGATTCCCAGGGCCGTATTATACAGGGCTTCGGAAATCCCCTGGCTCAGACGCTGGGCTGCTTCACCCCCTCCGTTGTCCCCCAGGGCGGCAAAGGCTGTGATCATTCCGATTACTGTTCCGAGCAGACCCAGCAGGGTGGCTACAGAGGCAATGGTGGATAAAAACACCAGGTTCTTTTCCAGCATGGGTAACTCGAGCGCGGTCGCTTCTTCCACTTCCTTTTGGATCGCCAGCACTTTCTGCTCGGTGTCCAGGTCGCCGGTGGTGATCATTTCCTTGTATTTGCGCAGGCCTGCTTTCATCACATTTCCCACGCTTCCTTTCTGCCTGTCGCATTCAGTAATGGCTGAATCCACATTTTTATTGGCCAGATGGTACTGCACTTTCCGGATGAACTCATTGATATTCCCGCTCCCGGTTGCCTTGCTGATAGTCAGTAAGCGTTCAACGACAAAGGTCAGCACAGTCAGTAACGCCCCGATCAGGATCGGAACGATAATTCCGCCAAGATACATACGCGAGAGACCTGATTTCGCACCTTCCTGATGAGGCCAGAAACCACCGTTCGGGTCAGGTTTTGTGAAATTGCTGTCGGCGCCTATCAGAAATCGCCAGATTAAATATCCCACAATAATACAAAGCACCGGAGCGAGCCAGGAAATGGAATTGCCCCTTTTTGCAACTTGTACATTTGTAGAAGGTTTCGCTGCTACCGTTGCAGTCGGTCTTGTTTCAGCCATGATCGTTTGTTTTTAGTGTTTATGAAAAATTTGAAAAATGGTTTTGAATTTCTCCGGGCGAATGGGATGTTTTGGTAAAAGTCTTTTCAATAGGAAGTCAGCTGTGGTCGATTTTTCGTAGGGAACACAATATAGTAAATTTCCGGAATGCCAAATGTAAAATAGTTTTTCTTTAAAATTTATTCATTAACAGGCAAACCCTTGCCTGCATTCATTCTCCCATTCTCCCGGCAAACATCATTCATAACGCAGCGCCTGAATGGGATTTAAACGGGAAGCTTTGAAGGACGGATATAATCCTGCCAGCAGTCCCACGATGCTGCAGATGGCAACACCGTAGAAAAGCCACATCCAGGGAAATACAAATCCCGTTTTTAATACCAGTGAAAAAGAATTGCCGACGAGTATTCCCAGAACAATTCCGAATGCCGCACCCATGAGACTGATGATGATGGATTCATACAGAAACTGTAAGCGGATGCTTCGCTGCCTGCCCCCGATCGCCTTCACCAGGCCGATTTCCTTGGTGCGTTCGGTGACCGATACCAGCATGATATTCATCAGGCCGACAGCCGCACCGATCAGGGTTATTAAGCCGATCACCACCGCGCTGATGGTTATAAATCCCAGATTTTTTATCAGTTCCTGTACAAAGCGGTCGCTCTTGTCGATGGCGAAATTACTGGCATCCGTTGTAGAAATCCGGCGGATCGGCCGGAATACACCCTCCGCTTCCCCGATGGCAGCGTCCAGCTGGCTCACGTCTCCCACTTTCACCTGAATATTGAAAGTCGGGGTGGGGTTATAGTAATTGGTTCCGTTACTCACAAAAAACCGCCGCACATTATTATAGGAGGTGATGGCAACATTATCCATGCTTCTGCCCAGGCTGCTTCCCTTAGTTTCCATGGTGCCGATTATCCGGAAAGGGATACCATTGATTTTTACGATTTTCTCGAGCGCCCGCTCCGGGTGATCCCCGAAAAATTTTTCCACCAGGTCGCTGCCGAGAATCGCCACGTTGCGGCCTGACTGAACGTCCAGCTCATTCAGCGAACGGCCTGCATCCAGGTTGTACCCGTTGAGTTCGGCATAATATTCATCCCCACCGACGACCTGCACGGTCGGATTGGTTTTTTTGTCGCCCATCGAAGCGATATTGTTATTTCCCCCGCGGAGACCCAGGGATACCTTGGACGGGAAGGGATAGCTGGTCTTAAAAGCCTCGGCCTGCTCCTTGGTAATCACTTTCCGGACATTGGACTTTTTGACCTTCCTTGCGTCCTTCTTCTCCTGCGATACGCCGCCGTCACCACGGCCAAAAAACTGGTAGTCCTGGTAATGAATCGTGAACCCCGTGGCCCCCATGGAAGCGAAACTTTCCGTAAACTTCTGCTTCATGGCCTCAATAGCCGTATTGATCCCCACCAGCGCCATGATCCCGAAAGCGATGATCGCCACAGTGAGCCCGGTCCGGAGCCTGTTACTCCTTACCGTCCGGAAAGCCAGGGAAATGGTATCAGCAAATCGCATAGATGGTTTATACGAGGCTAATTTAAAGATTCCTGATGACTTCCATCCGGGAATCTCCCATCAGAGATAAATAATATATAAACGGTCAATCAGCCATTGGGGAAAAATGCCGAGTAAAATGACTATCAGCGCCAGTACAATCAGCCATCCGGTGAAACCGCTGCCTGTTTCCAGCTGCTGACCCGGGCCTTCTTTAAAATACATGGCCTGAATAACCCGGAAATAATAATATACGCTGATGGCGGCGCAGACCAGGGAGAGAATGACCAGCCAGAGAAAATGACCATTTTGAATAACCGATGCAATCATGTAGTATTTGCCGAGAAAGCCCCCGGTCAGCGGAATGCCCGCCAGCGACAACAGGAAGACCGTAGCAACCAGTGCCAGCTTCGGATAATGGGTAGCCAATCCGTTAAACCCTTCAAAACTATAATCTTTCATCTTAGCCACAATCGCGAACAGCCCGATGGTGGCTACACAATAGGCTGCGATATAGAGGATAATGCCCTCGCGGGCCAGGGTATTGAGGGTGAGCAGGGAAAACAACATAAATCCCATGTGCGCCACGCTGGAATAAGCCAGCATCCGCTTAACGCTTTGCTGGAAAACGGCCGTTACATTCCCGATGAGCAGAGTGGCCGCAGCGAGCAGCGCGATGAAGATCTGCCATTGGGGTTTGATATCTCCGAAAGCATCCCCGAACAAACGGATAAAGGCAATAAAGGCCCCTCCCTTTACAACGGTAGCCATAAAGGAAGTAATGGGGGTGGGCGCCCCATCATAAACATCCGGTGCCCAGAAATGAAAGGGCGCCGCCGATACTTTAAATGCCAGTGCCGAAGTAAGCAGCAGCAGGCCCGTGATCATCAGGGGTGAAGCAGCGGCTTTCCCGAGCGCAAGCTGATCGATGACGAATGTCCCCTTCTCACTGGCCCCGTATAAAAAAGCGATCCCCAGCAGCATGAGGCCGGTGGAAAAAGCCCCCATCAGCAAATACTTCAATGCCGCTTCATTACTTCTCAGATTTCGTTTGTCGCTCCCCGTTAGTATGTACAGGGGAATCGAAATAATTTCAATCCCGATAAACAGCATCAGCAGGGTGCTGAAGGAACTGGCAATGGCAATACCGCAGAGGACAAAAAAGATGAGGGCAAAATACTCTCCCGGATTGCTTCCGATGGCGGCAATATCTTTTGCGTTGAGCAGGAACAGGGCCAGGGTAGCTGCAAATACCACGCAGTTAAACAGCAATCCGAACACTTCAAAGTTCAGCATCCCGTGGGTATCAATTTCAAAAAAACGATACCCGCTCATCTCCAGCATGGTCGACGCAAGCAGTACGATAATACCCAGGATGGCCAGTGCTGCTATAGAAGAATTTTTTTTCAGGAAAATTCCGCTGAACATCATGATCACTCCCAATACAGCAGATATTATGATCGCATTCATAGATCCTGGTTCTTCTTTTAAGGTTTAAAGTACATTTTTGACAGCAGCGATTCCGCTGCACTCCTCGTGAGCTGGAAAAAGGGTTCAGGATAGACGCCGATCCACAGGATCAGCACTACAATCAGACCCAGTACGAATTTTTGATTCCAGCCGATATCCGTTGTCTTCTCCGTAAGCACATTCACAGGTCCGTAAAACACGCGCTGCACCATCTTCAGCATATACACGGCGCCGAGAATAATGGGAATGGCGGCCGTTACCATAAACAGCACATTGTAATGGGTTGCCTTCGATCCGTAAATTCCGTTGAACATCAGGAATTCGCCGACAAACCCATTGGTGAGCGGAAGCGCAATATTGGCCAGGGCGATGATGACGAGCATCGTGGTCAGTACCGGCGCTTTCTGCGCTACCCCGCCGAGTTCGCTGATCTTGCGGGTATGATATTTTTTTTCGATCAGGTAAACCACGATCCACAATCCGAGTATATTGATGCCATGACTGAATAACTGGATCATCACGCCCTGCATGCCGCTTTCCGTGGTAGCAAAAATGGCCAGGCACATCAGTCCCACATGCGCAATGGAGGAATAGGCCACGAATCTTTTCAGATCGTCCTGCCGGATGGCGATCAGCGAGGCATAGATCATTCCGATGATACATAAGGCAGAGACCGTGTCGCCCCACATATAAGTGCCGATGGAAAGCACCGGGGCCAGCCAGCGCAATACGCCATACAATCCCATCTTCACCATAATGGCGCTGAGCACCATGGTAACGGCCGGCGGCGCCTGTTCATAGGTATCCGGCTGCCAGGTGTGAAAGGGAAAGATGGGCATCTTGACGGCAAAGGCCACAAACATCAGCCAGAACAACCACTCCTGGTCCGTTCCGGAAATCATTCCCTTCACGCCATAAAAAGAGGCGATGGAAAAAGAATGATCGCGGGTATGAAAAGAAATATAAATGATCGCCACCAGCATCATCAGCGACCCCAGGAATGTATAAACGAAAAATTTAAAGGTAGCCTGAATCCTTTTCTCACCGCCCCACTGGGAAGCAAGAAAATAAACCGGGATCAGGGCAAGCTCCCAGAAAAAATAAAACAACAGTGCATCTGATGCAAGGAATACCCCCAGCATACCGGCCTGGCTCAGCATCATCAGCCCGAAAAAATTCTTTGCCTTTTTGTATTGCTCTCCCCGGGTGGCAATGAAAATGATGGGGTAGGACAGCGCAGTGAGTAAACAAAGTATGCCGGCAAGTCCGTCCAGCTGCAGGGCAAAGCGGCTGTTGAGCCCGGTAAGCCATTCCACATTTACAGCCAGTTCCGCACTTCCGCCGGGCAGGGCTACAGCAATCAGCGCTATGACCAGCGTGACCAGGGAAGCAAACAGCGACCATCCCCTGGCTGCCCCGTCCTTTAACATAAAGGCCACCAGTCCGGCAAACAAAGGAACCGCAATGAGTAAAACAGGAATCATAAGATTTATTTTCTCAGAAACAATTGCACGACAAATAAGAGGATAATGCCCACAACCATCAACAGCACGTAACCGCCAACCTGGCCACTTTGCAGATACCGGAACTGGCGGCTTCCATACTGAACCAGCCGCCCGGATCCATTCACTATTCCGTCAATGATATTTTTTTCCACCACTTTATTCAGAAAACCGGCAAATGCATTCAGCGGCTTTACAATAATCGCGTTGTACAATTCATCCACATACCATTTGTTGGCCAGCAGTTTTCCAAATCCCGCAGGTTCCCCGAGCTCCGGTTTCCGGCTGAACCGGTTCCAGGCAAGGATCACCATCAAAATGGCAAGACCGGCTGAAACACCCATGAGCATCCATTCGGTAGCAACCGGAATTGCATGCGCAGTATGTTCAGGCTCCCCAAAAACAGGCCGCAGAAAATGACCCAGCAGATGGGCATCTTTGGCAAAAATTTCCGGGATGCCCGCGAACCCGCCAATCACGGCAAGGATGGCCAGCACGATCAGCGGAAAGGTTATCGCCGAAGGACTTTCATGCAGGTGATGTTCCTGGTCCGCCGTGCCCCGGAATTTTCCAAGGAAGGTGGTCGCGTACAAACGGAACATATAGAATGCCGTCATCATGGCCCCGGCAACGCCTATAATATAATAGAGCGGATTTTTTTCATAAGCCGCTGTGAGTATTTCATCTTTTGAAAAGAACCCGGAGAAGGGAGGGACACCCGATATGGCCAGGCAGGCCAGTAAGAAAGTAATATGGGTAATGGGCATGAATTTTTTCAGCGCACCCATCCGCCGCATATCCTGTTCGCCGCCCATGGCATGGATTACCGAACCGGCTCCCAGGAACAATAATGCCTTGAAGAAGGCATGCGTCATGACATGAAATACCGCGCCAGTATAAGCGCCTACGCCCAGGCCAAGGAACATATAGCCCAGCTGGCTCACCGTTGAATAAGCAAGCACTTTTTTAATATCATTTTGTTTGATGGCAATGCTGGCGGCCAGAATTGCTGTGGCCAGCCCGGTGATGGCCACCACCGTCTGACTAACCGGCGCCAGATCATAGAGCACATGGCTCCGCGCAATCATATAAATGCCCGCGGTCACCATGGTTGCGGCATGAATCAGGGCGGACACGGGTGTCGGGCCCGCCATCGCATCCGGCAACCAGGTATAGAGCGGAATCTGCGCGCTCTTTCCGGCAGCACCTACGAACAAGAGAAGGGTGACCATGGTGATGAACCCGGTTGTTGCTTTTGGTGCCTGCTGAAAGATTTCTGCAAAGGAAGCCGAGCCAAACTGGTTGATCATGGCAAATACCGCGATCAGGAAAGCAAAATCCCCGATACGGTTCATGATAAAAGCTTTTTTCGCGGCGCTGCTGAATTCCTGGTTTTTAAACCAGTAGCCGATCAGCAGGTAGGAACAAAGTCCCACCCCTTCCCATCCGATGAAAAGGATCACAAAATTGGACCCGAGCACCAGCAGCAGCATCGAGAAAACAAAGAGGTTGAGGTAACAGAAGTATTTCGCATAAGCGGGACCGTCCTCTTCGTGCATATAAGATGTGGAATACACGTGAATCAGGAATCCGACACCGGTTATGATGAGCAGGAATAAGGAGGACAGGGGATCGACCAGAAAAGAAAAAGGGACGCTCAGGCTCCCTGCATGAATAAATTCAAATAAAGAAACGATCGCCGGCTGAAAATTCTCTTCTTTTACCTCGAAGAATATCAGCAGGCTCAGCACAAAGGAAGCCAGGATCATGCCGCTGCCAAGCAGTCCCGCAAGCGGTTTTGATATCCTCTTTCTGAATAACCCGTTGATCAGAAATCCGATCAGGGGGAAGAGGGGGACGAGGTAGATGTATTTGCTCATTTTAGTTTATGCTTAAGACCCTGAATTTTATCGTGGATAGCAGATAGTAGATAGTGGATGGTCTTTATGTGCGAATTCGCACCAACAGTCTATCCACTATCCACTATCTACTATTCACCCCTCAATGTTTCAGCCTGTTCAAAAAATTAATATCCACCGAATGCGTATTCCTGTACAGCATGGCAATAATGGCCAGACCCACACTCACTTCCGCTGCGGCTACCACCATGATAAAAAACACAAATATCTGTCCGTCGATTCCGGCATCCGGATTCACAGAGGCCATGGCTGCATGATGCATTTTTGAAAACGCTACCAGCAGCAGGTTCACGGAATTCAGCATCAGTTCAATGCACATAAAAATGATGATCGCATTTCTGCGGGTCAGCACGCCCGCCACACCGATGCAGAAAAGCGCAACAGAAAGAAATATGTAGTAGTTTATTGGCATTTTGTTATGAATTGACAATTGACAATTGACAATGGACAATGGACAATGGACAATTGTTAGTTGATAATTTTTAATTTATAATTTATAGTTCTCTAAGCTCATTCTCCATTGTCAATTGTCAATTGTCCATTGTCTACTCCTTCTTCCCAATCACCACCGCCCCAACCATCGCGCTTAAAAAAAGCACGCTGCTGATTTCAAAGGGGATCACGTATTCATTGAACAATACCAGGCCGAGGTTATGGATCAGCCCGATATCTCCCGAGCCGGTTTGCGCGGTCTGATTGTGGGTATCTGCGGTTTTCAGCGCAGCAACCAGCACCAGCAGCAGGGCGCCTCCGCCGATCACGCCGGCCATCTTAAGCCACTTGTTCTTCTGGGGTTCCGTTTCTGCATTCAGGTTCATGAGCATTATCACAAATAAAAAAAGCACCATGATGGCGCCCGCATATACAATCAGGTTTACAATGGCCAGGAACTGGGCATTGAGTAATATATAATGACCGGAAATAGTAAAAAAAACAATGATCAGCCACAACACACTGTGAACAGGATTCTTACAGATCACCACCATGATGGCACTGAACAGGGCCAGTGCGCTTAAAAACCAGAAAAGGAATTGGGTCAGACTCATTGGTTAATTGATAATGTGGGAATGAGATGAATGTGATAATGTGGGAATGTGATAATGTGGAAATGGGTAAATGTCAGACATTTCGCAATGTGGCAGTTGAAATTCCCCATTTGGTCCATTTCCGGATTTATGCATGCTGAAATTATAATATGAATCATAATAAATTACATTTCCACATTAACACATTAACACATTCCCACATTACTCTCACTTCCTCCGCTCTCCCCTCGCCTTTGCAAACGCTTCCGGTTCCTCCAGCGGATGCGGGATCAGCAATTCCTTCTTCCCGTACACAAATGATTCGCGGTTAAAATTGGAAGGCACCAGGGTTTCCGAAAGATAAACGGCATCCTTGGGGCAGGCTTCTTCACAGAGTCCGCAAAAAATACAGCGCAGCATATTGATCTCGTACTTAGCTGCATATTTTTCTTCCCGGTATAAATTCTCTTCGCCGGGCAAACGCTCGGCTGCTTCCATGGTGATGGCTTCTGCGGGACAGGCAACTGCACAGAGTCCGCAGGCCGTGCAACGCTCCCGGCCTTCTTCATCCCGGTTTAATATCTGAACGCCCCGGAACACCGGACTGAATGTGCGCCGCTGTTCCGGATAACTGATGGTTGGTTTCTTTTTGAACATGTGACCAAAAGTGATCGCCATGCCATGGGCAATTACCGGGATATACAATCTTTCCCAGAACGACATCGGTTTCCGGCCGACCGTCTTTGCCCTTTTTGTTAATGCCTCCATATTATTTTCTTTTTTCACGGGTTCCGATCCCCTCCGCGTTGCAAAAATATTTTTATCGGGTCAACCTTCCAATTAAATTCCAACTGCAACAAGCTGTTGCCGGAAATAACGGATCCCGTTCTCTAAAAATGCCAGTGATTCTGTTTCAGCAGGATCACAAAACCGGTAATCAGCATGTTCAGCAGTGCCCGCGTTATCAGCGTCTTCCATCCCAGCTTCATCGGCTGATCGTAACGAAAGCGGGGAACCGTCCACCGCACCCACATAAAAAAGAATATGAACAAACCGACTTTCACAAATAAACTCAGCACCTGCAACAGGGCCAGCAGGTTTCCCCCGTGATGCAGTCCGAAATTCACATCGTTTAGAAACGGGATATCGTATCCACCCCAGAATACTGTAGCCATTACCGCGCTGCTGATAAACATATTCACATATTCGGCAAACAAATAAAATCCGAGCTTCATGGAAGAATATTCCTGGTGGTAACCGAAGTTCAGTTCGCTCTCGGCTTCCGAGAGATCGAAAGGTGTCCGGTTACATTCCGCAAAGGCACAGATCAGGAATATCAGGAATCCCAGCGGCTGATAGAATACATAGTAAGATCCGGTCTGCTGCTGTTCCACGATCGTATGTAAACTGAGGGAACCGGTCATCATCAGTAATGCGATCAGGCTCAGGCCCATGGCCAGCTCATAGGAAATGATCTGCGATGCGCCCCGGATGGCTGCCAGCAGGGAGAATTTGTTGTTGGAGGCCCATCCTCCGATCATTACTCCGTAAACACCCATGCTGACCACACCGAAAATATAGAGGATGCCAATGTTCACGTCCGCTATCTGCAGGGAGATGTTCCTGCCAAATGCATGAATATGTCCGCCCCAGGGAATTACCGCACTGGTCATCATGGCCGTGAGCATGGCCAGGCCGGGACCCAGTATGAAGAGGAACCTGTTGGAATGATTGGGAACAATTTCTTCCTTGCTGAATAATTTCAATCCGTCTGCCAGCGGCTGAAAGATTCCGAAAGGCCCTGCCCGGTTCGGGCCCCGCCGGTCCTGAATAAATGCCGCCACTTTTCTTTCCGCATAGGTTTCGTACATCGCTACAAAAAGCGAAATACCAATGATAATGGATATAAGCACTGCTTTCTCGATAATTAAAGGCCAGTCGATCGCTAATAATAATTCCTGCATGATATCCTAATAAAGTTTCTTCGTTTGCCTGTAATATGCAATGTGGTTCATGATACTGATCAGCAGACAGCCGGCTGCAAAACCGGAAAAAATTCCATGCCAGGGCTCCCGCTGCACCACAAAAAACAGCACAATGCCAATCAGTAAAAAGATATCGACCCGAACCAGCTTATTGTACATTTTCTTCATGGCCGGCCGTTTTTATCTTCGAAATCGATGGAATGGGCAGGTCCGGGAATTTCCGACAGGTCAATTCCGGGCTGGTTCACTTCACTCACTTCATTGATATCCATCAGCAGTTTCGGTTTCCTTCCGCCCATCACTGCCGGCAGGGTTTCCTGCGGTTCCACCGTATCCACATAATGTCCCGCGGAAATAACGGAATGGCGGCTGATGCGGGTCGGGCCTTCGATCACCCAGTCGGCTGTTTTCTTTTTCTCGAACCGGCATTCATTGCAGATGAACTCCTTCACTTCCCCCCACTGGTCCTTTCTTGCCGTAACCCGGTATACCTCGTCGCCGCGGTTCCAGAGCGTTACCTTTCCCGAACACTTTGGGCAATCCCGGTGTGCATCCTGCGGTTTTAAAAACCAGACGCGGTTTTTGAAACGGAAGGTTTTGTCGGTGAGCGCTCCCACCGGACAAACATCTATTACATTCCCGATGAAATCGTTCTCGAGTGCTTTATGAATATAGGTAGCAATTTCCGAATGATCGCCGCGGTCGAGTATCCCGTGTTCACGTTTATTCGTCAGCTGATCGGCGACATACACGCAGCGGTAACAAAGGATACAGCGTGTCATGTGCAGTTGAATATAGGGGCCGATATCATGCTTTTCAAATGTACGCCGCTTAAATTCATAACGCGTTCCTTCCTTTCCGTGATCATAACTCAGGTCCTGCAGGGAGCATTCTCCGGCCTGATCGCAAATAGGGCAATCGAGCGGATGGTTGATGAGCAGGAATTCCACCACGCCCTTGCGTGCATCCAGCGCTTTTTCACTCGTCACATTTTTTACGATCATTCCATCCATCACATTGGTGCGGCAGCTGGCCACGAGTTTCGGCATTGGCCGCGGATCTGCGGTGGATCCGGCTGCTACTTCCACGAGACAGGTTCTGCACTTGCCGCCACTTCCTTTCAGCGTACTATAGTAGCACATCGCCGGAGGCGCCACTTCAGCGCCTATTTTACGGGCGGCATTGAGGATGGTCGTGCCCGGCTCCACCTCGATCGTAATATTGTCGATCGTTACTTTGAATAATTTTTTTTCGTCAGCCATAATTCCTTTTTACTTTTTCTAAACTGCCGCACACCTGAATAAGCAGTGGCCGGATGTTCCCGCTTTAAACTGCCGCAGCAGCCGGTTCCTCCCACTCTAAACGGCCGCCAATGCAGGTTCCAGCGGATCTGCATAGTGCGCGAGGCCGAAATTCCTTTTCTGGCTTTCTTCCGGATTTTTTATATGCCACTCAAACTCGTCCCGGAAATGCCTTATTGCTGCAGCCACCGGCCAGGCAGCGGCATCTCCCAGCGGACAGATCGTATTGCCTTCAATGCGGCGCTGTATGTCCCATAACAGGTCGATATCGCTCATCTTTCCTTTTCCGGTATCAATATTCTTTAATATTTTTTCCATCCAGCCCGTTCCTTCGCGGCAGGGAGAACATTGTCCGCAGCTCTCATGCCGGTAAAACCGCGCCAGGGTGTACGTGTGTTTTACCACGCACTGATCTTCATCCAGCACAATGAATCCGCCGGAGCCCATCGAAGATCCCTTCGGAAAACCACCGTCGGCCAGGCTTTCGTAATTCATCAGCCGCTTTTCGCCCTTCACGGTTCTCAGTAAAAGATTGGCGGGAAGAATGGGTACGGAAGATCCGCCCGGAATGCAGGCTTTCAGCCTTTTTCCATTTGCGATGCCTCCGCAGTATTCATCGCTGTATATAAAATCTTCCACCGAAATTGTCATGTCAATTTCATATACACCCGGCTTATTGATATTACCACAGGCAGAAATGAGTTTTGTACCGGTTGATTTTCCGATGCCGATTTTCGCATATTCCTCACCACCCATCAGGATTATGGGCACGACCGCTGCCAGGGTCTCTACATTATTTACTACCGTGGGGCGGTCCCACACTCCTTTTACCGCAGGGAATGGCGGCTTGATGCGGGGTAGTCCGCGCTTGCCTTCCAGGCTTTCCAGCAGTGCCGTTTCTTCACCACAGATATAAGCGCCTGCACCCCGGTGAATATAAATTTCGCAATTGAATCCCGTTCCCAGAATATTATCGCCCAGCCAGCCATTCGCTTTTGCCTCGCCGATAGCTGTTTCAAGAATGTCGATGATCCAGGAATATTCCCCCCGCACATAGATATAAGTAAGGTGGCTGCCCAGTGCATAAGAGGAAACGATCAGCCCCTCAATCAGCAGATGCGGAATAAACTCCATGAGGTAACGGTCCTTGAATGTTCCGGGCTCGCTCTCATCTGCATTGCATACCAGATGGCGCGGTACGCCTTCGGGTTTGGCAATAAAACCCCATTTCATGCCCGCCGGAAATCCGGCTCCGCCCCGTCCGCGCAAACCGCTTTTCTTCACTTCATCGGTAACCTGGTCGGGGCTCATTTCCTTAAACGCTTTCTCCACACTGCGGTATCCGCCTTCGCGACGATACACATCGTAACCACGAATTCCTTCCACCTGCGCTTTTTCCAATAATAGTTTTCTACCCATGTTTAATCCTCATTTTCAATTGTTCGCCGCCGCTGTTTTTCTGCACTCATCAATAATTGCATCTATTTTCTCTTTGGTCAGGTGTTCCCGGAAGTATTTACCCATTTGCATCATGGGCGCATAACCACAGGCGCCAAGACATTCCACCGTTTTCAAAGTAAACAGGCCGTCGGTTGTTGTTTCCCCCACTTTAATGTGCAGGCTGTCCTGGATATACTGAATGATCTCATCGCTGCCATTGATCATACAGGGTCCGGTCTGGCAAACTTCAAAAACATATTTACCCACCGGCTTCAGGTTATACATGGAATAAAAAGTGGCCACTTCATATACTTCCACCGGAAGGATATGAAGCAGTTCCGCCACATAGTCCATGGTTTCGGTACTCAGAAAGCCGCCAAAGTTCTCCTGGGCCAGGTGCAGCACCGGAAGGATCGCACTCTTCTGCTTTCCCTCCGGATAGTGACTGATCAGTTCTTTAACTCTTGCCAGTTTTTCTGGCGGAAATGTCGTGTTCACGTGTTGCAGCATTTAGGTTAAACAAATATGGAAATGTGGAAATGTGAAAATGTGTAAATGTGTAAATCTGTAAATTTTTCATATCGCCTATTTCCATATTTCCATATTTCCACATTTCCACATTTTCACATTACCTCATTACCCTAAGCGTCCATCTCCCCCGCAATCAGATTCAGGCTGCTCATCGTCAGAACTGCATCGCTCAGCATAGATCCCTTTGTCAGTTCCGAATAGGCCTGGTAATAAATAAAGCAGGGCCTGCGGAAATGCAGCCGGTAAGGCGAGCGTCCGCCATCGCTGATAAAATAAAATCCGAGTTCCCCGTTGCCGCCTTCCACGCTCTGATACACTTCCCCCGGTGGAATTTCGATTTCTCCCATCACGATCTTGAAATGCCAGATCAGGGCTTCCATTTTGGTATACACATCATTTTTGGGAGGGAGGAAATATTCCGGCGCATCCGCATGATATACTTCTGCTTCCGCTCCCTTAAATTCCTGCACTTTCCGGTAGGCCTGTTCAATAATGCTGAGCGACTCCCACATTTCCTGATTCCGAACCAGGAAACGATCGTAGTTGTCGCCGGTTTTTCCTACCGGAATATTAAATTCAAAATCTTCGTAGCTGGAATAGGGAGAATGCACGCGCACGTCGTAGTCAACCCCCGTTGCCCGCAGGTTGGGTCCGGTAAATCCGTAATTCAGCGCCCGTTCGCCGCTGATGCCACCCGTTCCGATGGTGCGGTCCATGAAGATGCGGTTCCGGTTAAACAGGTTCTCAAATTCCTTCAGCACATCCGGATATTCGCGCAGGAAGCGTTCCAGCTTTTCGAATGCCGCATTACTGAAATTCCTTTCAAAGCCACCGATCCTTCCCATATTGGTGGTGAGGCGGGAGCCGCAGATCTCTTCATAAATTTCATAGATGAGTTCGCGGTACTGCATTACGTACAGGAATCCGCTGAAAGCGCCAGAATCCACGCCCACTACGGAATTACAGATCAGATGATCGGATATCCGCGCAAGCTCCATGATGATCACCCGCAGGTAATCCACGCGCTTCGGCGTTTTCACATTCAATAATTTTTCGCAGGTCAGGTGCCAGCCCATATTGTTAATGGGGGAAGAACAATAGTTCAGGCGGTCGGTGAGCGGTGTGATCTGGTATAAGGGCCTTCGCTCGGCAATTTTCTCAAAAGCGCGGTGAATATAGCCAATGGTTTGTTCAGCGGATACGATCCGCTCCCCATCCAGTTCCAGGATATTTTGAAATACCCCATGCGTTGCCGGGTGCGTGGGACCCAGATTTAAAGTCGTCGTGGTCTTTTCGATACTTCCTTCCGGCAGTTTAATATGGTGCTTGTCCTGCATTTTTAAGCCGATTTGCGCATGAGCTGTAGTTATTTGCATTTTCACATTTACCCATTCCCACATTTTTCATTTCTCCTCCCATTCCCACATTTTTCATTTTTCATCCCCTCCCAAACATCTCATCGTCCTTATCCGTTCGCGTCTGATCCTCGAGCGGATATTCTTTCCGCAGGGGGAAATAATCCATTTCATCCACATTCAGAATCCGTTTCAGGTTCGGATGGCCTGTGAAATGTACCCCGAAGAAATCAAAGGTTTCCCTTTCCATCCAGTTTGCCGCTTCGTAAAGTTTCGTAGCCGTAAATATATCCGGCTGCGCGATATCCGTAAATACCTTGAACCGGATACGCACATTATCCCGCATATTATGCAGATGATAAACTACGGCCAGCTCGCGGCCCGGCTGGTTCGGATAATGCACAGCCGTCAGGTCGGTCAGAAACTGAAACCGCATTTCCTCATCGTCATAGAGAAACTGCAGTACTTTCAGGTTGAGCTCTTTGGGGGCCTCGAAGCTGAGCATGCCATAAGGTTCTTCAAAACCTGTCAGCCGGCCTTCAAAATGTTTCTCCAGTCTTTCTTTTATCGTTGCGTTTGTGAGCATGCTGTTAATGTGGAAATCTGAAAATCTATTCAATCCCGTAGCTCTGCATCAGTTCTTTGTACCGCTCCCCGCTTCTTCGCCTCACGGATTCCTGACCCACCAGATCCTGGATACGCATAAAACCATCGAGGATTCCTTCCGGCCGGGGAGGACAGCCCGGAACATACACGTCAACCGGAACGACCTGATCGATTCCCTGCAATACCGAATAGGAATCAAATATGCCGCCGGAGGAAGCGCATGCGCCCACAGCCATCACCCAGCGGGGTTCAGCCATCTGGAGATAGACCTGCTTTACGATGGGTCCCATTTTTTTTGCGATCGTGCCGATTACCATCAGCAGGTCACACTGTCGCGGCGAAAAGCCAAGCCTTTCAGCGCCAAACCTTGCCAGATCATAATGGGAAGCCATGGTAGCCATAAATTCAATACCACAACAGGAAGTCGCAAAAGGCAGGGGCCACAAAGAATTCTTTCTGGCCAGGCCAACCACATCACTCAGTTTTGTGGCAAAAAATCCTTCTCCGGTATAACCATCCGGCATATCCACCATGCTGATATGATTTTTCGTATCAGCGGGGTTTGTTTTTACATTAAATCTTACGGGTCTCGCCATTTTTATTCTGTTTTCATCCCTGAAGGAAGTTTCTTCCGGCTTTTCAACCGTCAATCTTTCTTGTATAACAACCGCGGCAGCGATCGGTTCTTGCTGCCGTTCAATCCTCCCATTGCAATGCGCCTTTTTTAATAATATAAACAAATCCGATCAGGAAGAAAGTGACAAACAACAGCACTTCGGCAAATCCGCTCCAGCCGAGTTCTTTGAAATTCACAGCATAGGGATAAAAAAAGATCACTTCCACATCGAATAATACAAACAGGATGGCAACCAGAAAATATTTAATAGCCATCGGCTGGCGGGCATTTCCGACAGCTTCGATGCCACTTTCAAAATTCTGTAGTTTTTCAGCCGTATTCCGCTTAGGGCCCAGCAAATGGGTAACGCCCAGCACGAGAAACACAAAAGCGCCTGCAAAAATCAACTGTATACCGATGGGCAGATAATCCTTTGAGCTATTGGTACCCGAAACCAGATTCGTAGCCTGCAACAGAATGGAATTCATAATCATTGTGCAATTGCTGAGCAAAAGTAATACAGGAGGGGGAGATTCCAAGTAGAAACATTAAAAGGGGTTGACGGTTGACAGTTGACGGTTGACGGACTTCAAATGCGAATCCGCACCTGTTATCCCTCAACCGTCAACTGTCAACCGTCAACCCCTTAATTTCCCGCAATCAAAAACCTCTCCGTTAGTCCCCCGTCTTTCCGTGCGAACCCTTTCCTTTCGGAGCGGCTTGTTTGGCCGGCGGCTTGGTTAACATGTCGATGATATTTTTTGCACTGGCATTGCTCGGATCCACTTCCAGCACTTTTTGCATGTATCCAACAGCCTTCTCTTTGTCTTTTTTGACGTCATTATAATAGCTGGCCAGGTAATAATAAGCGCCGATGACCTGACTTTTATATTTGGCAGAATCCGGAATGGATCTGGCAAATTTCGCCAGCTTTTCATACGCATCCACTGCCAGTCCCTGGGAATTGAGGCTGTCATCCTGCGCCTGTTTACTTTTTGCACACCAGAGATATCCATAAATTTCATTCGGAAACTTGGATTCATAGACCCCGCAAAAAATACTATCTGCCAGTTTAAAATTGCCAATAGAATAATTGGCCATGCCAAATTTATACAGGTCTGAATTGGAGGCCACCTTCTGCGTCGCATACAGAGCCCGGGAAAGTTGCGCCGTTGCAGGAATATCCTTCAGCTTTTTCGCCAGTTCCAGTCCGGCCGTAGCATATTTTTCCTGATTAGCTACCAGGGTATCCGTTGCAATGGCCTTTTCATAATAGGGGAAAGCCTGTGCCTGGGAAGCAGAATCCGGCATCTTGGAATAGATCTTGGCAAATTCTTCATAATCCGTTGGCAAAATGCTGTAATCAATGCCGCGGTCGGAAGAGGTATCTGCTTTCAGAAAGAAATTGGTCATAGCCGTTTTGGCTGCGGGCAGATCTCCCAGGGTATCGGATGTGTAAGCCACCATCCTGTACATACGGGGTATTACTTTTTCACCGTTCTGGGCAATGAGCTGCTGGGCACGGGTGCGGGCCTCAGAGAATTTACTGGAAGCATAGAGCATATCCGTTTTCAGATATTCCGCCTGCGGACCCTGGTCGGAATTTGCCAGGTATTTATCGAGATAACCGGATGCCTTGTTCACGTCGCGGGTATACCAGTAAATGAATAATTGCTGATAGGCGGGCGCATAAGCCGGATCAATTCTAACAGCATCTTCAAATGCCGGCAGGAAATAATCCCGGTTATTTTGCGTAAGGTAAATAATACCAATCTTCATTTTGGCTTCTGCCAGCTTCGGATCCAATCCCAATGCCTTCTGGTAGTTGGTGACGGCATTTCCTCCGTCCAGTAATTTTCGGTAAGCATCGCCCAGTAATACATAGGTCTCGGCATTGTTAAATCTTCTCGTTTCGGTAGCCATCGTCAGCTTTTGTATGGCGTAATTGGCATTTCCCGCCTTAGCATCCGTATTGGCATAACCCACTGCATTCAATACGTTAACATCTTTTTCCTTGGTCAGTTTAATCGCCGTTTCGAAACGCTGGCGCGAATCGACGGTATCTCCGTAGAGTAGTTCAACATGCCCGATACCCACTAAGAGCATGGGGGCATCGCCATTCGTGGCCAGCATTTTCTGGTACAACGCTTTTGCGCCTGCTGTATCCCGCGTATCCCTCCGGTGTATCATGGTTTGTCCGAGCCAATACACAGCATCGATATTGTTTGGATTTGCAGCCAATACTTTCTCGAATGCATCCTGGGCGCTCTTAAACTTTTCATAGTATAAGAACTGTTGACCCTGCTCTACCGTTTGTGCCATAACTGTACCTCCCATGCAGGAAACGGACAGTAACAGGCTGATGCTTAGTTTTCTCATTCTAAATCTCAGTTTAATGTGTAAAAATAAATCTCAAAAAACTTTTTTTACTGCAGCCGGACGTCGCGGATATTGAAGGTCATGCGTGCAGGCACGAGATAAGCCCTTCTGAATATCAGTTGTCCGCGCTCATTCTGCAAAAAATTCACAAAATTATTTCCAATACCGCTATAGTTTTCCTTGAGTATATAATACAATCCACGTATCATGGGATACCTTTTCAACACAATATTAGCCTGAAATGGCTGAACAAAAGGTTTTTCCGTGCAGTCGGCACATTCTACGGCAACCACTTTTACCTTTTGCAGGAAGGAGAGCTGTACAGAGTCCTCCTCATCGCCAATCCAGCTTACCCCGATAAATCCAACTGCTCCTTCATGGGAAGCCACATAATTAATTACTTCCGGACTCGAATTGGCAGCTTCCACATTCTTTCCCAGCGGTTTTCCCTTCAGGATCGAATCCATCGCGAAACGCACTGTACTGGTGGCAGAAATTCCATCCATGACCGCCCGCCGGTTTTTTTTATCTTTCCCTTCCAGCAAAGCCTGCACTTCAGGCATTGTCATCACCGTGTCTTTCGAATGACGGTTTACGATCAGGGCAACGGCATCATAAGCCAGTATTCCTGAAATCGCCGGCCGCTCCAGAGAGTCCTTATAAAAAGCCTCTTCCTTAGGGCTGAGCCCGCGTGTAATAATGATCATGCGCGTACTGTCTTTCGCGAGGTCCCGTAAACAGGCTGCTTCCGGTTTATATTCTACCAGGATCTTTGCATCGGGATATGAACTTTCAAACACTTTGAGCTGGGAATCGATCACCGGTTTAAAGGATTCATCCACGCTGATGTGGATCGTGCCTGAAGTTGCTGTTTCAACCGGAATCCTGTTCCCGTCACCGCATCCGGAGATAAACAGTTCAGCGAATACCAATAGTATAAAAGGCATACATCTTTTCCAAATGTTCATGCCGTAAAATTTTAGTTAAAATAATTTTTCTTATAACCCCTGTATACCCGGAATAACCCATACAGGATGCATAGTCCGCCGAATAAATACCGGAATGTATCGTCGATTCCAAACACAACACCCACCCGGGGCGCAATCAGAAAAAAAATGCCGAGACAAAATATGATCACGCCCATTCCATAATCCATAACAGACCTTCGGAGTATATACCCCTTTGAGCGTTTATCCGGTTCCTGGTCTTCGGTCATTTAACAACACATTTAAAAGCAAAAGGCAATATACACAATTACATGTAGAAACCGGGGCCGGGCCCTGCCGAAAAATTCAAATTAGTAGCTGAGGGGTATAATAAAACTTACCGGCAGCATATAGTACACCGAAACTTTTCTGCCGTTTTGCACGCCAGGTTTCCATACAGGCATCCTGGAAATCACCCTTTGGACCTCCTGATCAAACAGGCTCCCTCCTGATTGAATGGTATTGATTCCGGTCACTTTACCATCGGCATCCACCACGAATTTAACGATCACCCGGATCTGACTTCCGGTCTCAGCCGGCGTAT
>Ga0134126_10001986_pt1 | contig 25960 bp, 18 predicted proteins | sample KB31752_FD_96881 | JGI IMG/M metagenome (GOLD analysis project Ga0134126, IMG submission 96881) | Terrestrial soil microbial communities with excess Nitrogen fertilizer from Kellogg Biological Station, Michigan, USA - KB3-175-2 | ecosystem: Environmental > Terrestrial > Soil > Unclassified ... | reverse complement strand
TGAGAAGCCGACCCACTTGACCGTGTGACGGGCCGAGAATGAACCGTCGGTAGACGTTTGGGACCCTCCGCGACCTTTTAGGCCTCTCCGCATGGCGGAGCATGGCACACCAGATCAAATAACGAGTCAGGCCCCGTTCATTCAAGCATTGGTTCAAAAATCGGTTACCGCCATCACCAACCTTGCAGGCCGGCTTTCATTTGGGATGCTAGGCGAAAGCCGGTCAACTACGCAAGGGGGAGCGGCCAAAAAGATGGTACTAAGGTTGCTGTTGCAAAGATCAAATACCAGCCACGGATTTACACAGATTTTCACGGATGTAATTCGTCTTGAAAGGTCCGTAATGATCCGTGAAATCCGTGGCTACCTGCTCACTTGTTCTGGGGACGGCTGGCCGGGGGAACGATTCCGTTCATCCGCAAATACACAACCATCTGCCCGTAATGGTCCATGGGATGGGCGCACGCGAATGAGCCCACGCTGAGCCGGGCGGCCTTCATCTCGCCGAAAAATGTTATCTGGTCCAATTCGTTATTTGCGGTGATCGACCCCAGCGCCTTGTGAAGGTAGGTGAAAGAGTCCTTCGCGAACTGCATAATTTGCGCTTTGGTCTTAACTGACTCAGGGCCTTTCTCTTCGCCAGTGTCGACCGGCGGCTTCTCCTGCAAAATGGCGGCGCCGAAGATGTAGTTGACGGCCGCGACGTGCTTCACCTGCTCCGCGAATGTGCGTACACCCTTAAATTCGCCGGTGGTGGGAGCGAAAGAGTACTTATCTTCCGGCATGGCATCGGCCGCGGCGACAAATTCCTGCTCGCCAATAGCCATGATCGCGTTCAGCGCATCGCCAGGGGTCTTTGCCGCCGGCATGCCCATTTGTCCCAGAGCAAAGCCTGAACAACATACGAACACAAGAATTCCAAACATTGACTTCACGCAACGCATAACGGTTTTCTCCTCAGATTGAAAGTTGTATTGCCCCGGAAAAATGATGCTGGAAATTATTGGCTGGGAACGGAAGTCGCGATTTCTGGCGCTCCAAACGTTAGCCGGAAACGCCGCACCGTAGCCAACCCCGCGATCAGAGTTGCTGCCGAACAAAGCATTGTAATCGGGACGCCGAATTTTGTCGCCAGCGCGCCCCAGCCCGCGCTCCCGAGCGCCATGCCGCCCTGCAGAACCAATAGATACATGGAGATTGCGCGCGCCCGCATCCAGCTTGGGGTCATGAGTTGCGCGGCCACGTTCAGGCAGGCAACAATGCTGATCCAAGCCATTCCAGCGCCAAACAAAATAACCGCCAGCCAGCCAAAGCTCTGAGTGCGTCCGGTCCCGAAAGTCGCCAGCGAGAAGAGAACTATTGCTGAGGCCACCAAACCATCTACTGAAAGCCTTAGCCGCAAGCGGGGAAGCAGTCCAGCCCCAGCTAGCGCGCCAACTCCGAATACGGCGAGCAGCATGCCGTACCCGGACGCGCCATAGGGGCGCGCAATGATTGGAAGCAGGGCTAGTACCGAACTTGCGCTGGCGCTGAAAACCGCAGTGCGAATCAGTACGCAATGCACGGTTGGCGCCGATCGCACATAGCGCAGCCCCGCAACCAGTGATTCTGTCAGACGCCCGGTTGGCGCCAGTTCAGGTTTCGGGCGCTTCCATCTATATAAGAAGATGATGACCCCGAAAAACCCGGCAGCGTTCATGAGGAACGCGACCCCTGAATTGGAGGCGGCGATTACGAATCCGCCGAGAGCCGGGCCAACGGCTCGTGCCACGTTAAATGCAGCTGAGTTTAGAGCGACCGCGGTGGCGTGGTTCCGCGGAGAAGCTACCTCCGGCGTGATCGCTTGCCATGCAGGATCATTGACCACTGCGCCAAGTCCTAGCAGAAACGTAAACAGAACTAATAGCCACGGTGTGACGTAGCCGAGCAGCGTGAGTATTCCGAGCGATGCGGCGGCAACAACCATCCACGCCTGGGTGACTAAGAGAAAACGGCGCCGGTCAACCATGTCGGCGAGTGCGCCCGCAGGCAGGATCACAAGAAATACGGGAAGCATGATTGCCGCCTGCACCAGGCCAACCATGAAAGGAGATGAGGTGAGCTGGGTCATGAGCCAGGCCGCGCCGACCATCTGCATCCATTTGCCGATGTAGGAAATTACGGCGGCGATCCACAGCGAACGGAAGAGCGGTTCACGCAAGGGCGCGAGCGCAGAATTGCTTTCGTACTCCAGCCTTGGCTGCGGAGCGTGCAAGGAATCAGGCATCAGCTTGCCTTGATCTCCGCGGGCGCGGGAAGCGCGGCACGGAATGGCCAATCGTGATAACGCCACGCGCGCGTGATGTATAGAAGAATTCCAACGATCAGAATTACAAACGCATAGCGAATTTCTCTAAGGAAATCCTTTCGCGCGAGCAAAATGTACGCGAAGCCGACGATGGCTAATATCGCGGGAATCGGATAAAGCCACATGCGGAACGGGCGCGGCATATCCGGCCGGCGTACGCGTAAAACGATAATGCCGATAGCCTGAAGGATGAATTGCAGCAGAATACGAATGACCACCAGCGCCGAGATTACGTCCGCAAGCGAGAAAAAGCAAAACAGCAGGCCAGCGCCGCCGAGAGCGAGCAACGAGACATGCGGAAAGCGGTATACGGGATGGATCTTCGAGAAGACCTTGAAATAATTTCCGTCCAGCGCGGCCGCGTATGGTACCCGCGAATACCCCAGCATCAGCGAAAAAACCGAAGCGAATGCTGTCCACATCACGAGCACGGTAACCAGGTTCGCCGCCCAAGGTCCGTAAATACGCTCCATGAAAGTTGAAACGACGTAGAGCTTATTGTTGGAATTCGGCGAACGCAGCATCTCGTGCCAGTCGACCACTCCTAAAATGCTGATGTTCATCATCAGATATAGACAGGCGACTAGAAAAATCGATAGCAGCAGGGCGCGCGGGATATTTTTGGCCGGTTCTTTGATCTCGTCCCCAATAAAACAGACGTTGTAAGCGCCCCAATAATCATAGGTTGCGATCAGCATGGCCGATCCCAGGCCGAGCCAAAAGTTTTTAGACAGCGTGAACGCGCCGGGAGGGAAGCTTAGCGCCCGCGCAGCATTAAAATGAGTGAATCCCGCGAAGATAATCCAGCCGATCGTTCCCATCACGCCGAACCAGAGAAATTTTGACAGAAACCCTATGTCGGTGATGCGCCGATAGAGTAACAACACAGCGATGAGCACAATTCCTATGGCGATGAAAGTTGTGCCGGCCACCGTCCAGTGGAACTGCAAAGTGCCGACGAAGGGCAAATGCAGGTTCCAGTTCCGAGAAGCGTATTGCTGCTCCAGTCCGGGCAGCAGGTAAGACGTATAGCTGGCGAAGCCAATTGCTCCCGAGGCGATGGATAACGGAGCGCTGAAAGAAAGTTGCCAGATGAACAAAAAGGAAACCAATTTGCCGAGACGCCGTGGGCCGTAGATTTCGCGCAGGTACTGATATGAGCCTCCGGAACCGGGAATCGCAGCACCAAGTTCCGCCCAGACCAAGCCGTCGCAGGTCGCGAGAAGCGCGCCGATCACCCATCCCAGCATTGCCTGTGGTCCACCCATGGCGCTTACCACCAGTGGAATGGTGATGAATGGGCCCACGCCGATCATGTCGATCATGTTCAGCGCGGTGGCGCTCCACAGGCTTATGCCGCGAATGAGTTTGGGCGAGTTCTCGGATTCGGAAAGGATAGACATTCGGTTAAAGGGAACAGCGATGAGCCGCGCACACACATTTTGAATTCCAGATTGCTCGCTGCTTACAGCTCATTGCTCACAGCTAAGAATGGTGCCCCGCGCTCACCAGATTCACGAACAATCGAATCGCTCCCGGCACTCCCGCTGGTAGCTGACGGAAGAATGCGTAGCCAGTGAAGATATAAGTGCCCTTGCCATACTTCGCCACCATGAGGCCGCCCTTCTGGTCGGGTTCATTGGGGTCGTGACAGGACAACAGCGGTTTGAAGTGATCGTCCCACTTGGACATAAAATACAGCCCGCGCTCTTGCACCCATCCATCAAAGTCTTTTTGTGAAATCTGGTTGGGATAATGAAACACCGGATCTTCTGGCGCGAGAATCTGCACCGGAGCCTCTTCGACCGAAACCCGCGCGCGGCTCAGTTCGGCGGGATACGGCGTCAGGTGCTCGCTGTTGAAATCCGAAATGCTGTTGTTGTTCTGGACGATCAGAGTTCCACCGCTGGAGACGAAATCGAGCAGCTTCTGATTATTCGCGACCAGCTCTTTTTGGGTGTCATAAGCGCGCACCCCAAGAACGATGGTGCCATATTGCCCGAGATTTTCTGTCGCCAGCTTGTCTGACGGGATGAGGGTCACATTCATCCCGACCTCTTGTAGCACGCTCGCGATGTCGTCTCCTGCGCCCATGATGTAACCGACTTTGAGATCTTTCGGAATTTTCACATCCACGATGCTGATGTGCTGCACTGCGGGTTCGAAGTAGTAAAAAGAGCCGAGGTCTTCGCGGGTGACGAGCGCGTAAGACTCCGAATAATTCATGTTGCCGTTGCTGAGAACGGCCCGAAGTTTCACGTCGCCTTGTTTCATGGCCGAAGGAGAAAACTGAAATTCGAGCGTCTTCTCTTCGCCGCGATGCGAAAACGAAACGGACTGTTGTAGTGGAGAAACTTTGGAATCGAGTGGGGCCTGCAGGCGCAGCGTGCCGGTTTGTGCTCCTTCCAAATTGGAGCTGACCTTCACCCCAACTTTAATTGCAGACGTGAAGCTGGTTGGCACGACTTGATTGCCGGGATCGATGGCTATCGAAAACGCGGGAACGACGGCGAGCTTTACCGTGTCCGGGACTCCGGAAAGGTCTCGCATGGCAACCGTAACCGGCGAAGAAATTTCAGGAAGATTTGCCGTGGTTAAGTCTGCTGCAGATCTGGGAGTAGCGAGGCCCACGACATCGAAGCTTGCTTTAGCGATCGCGGGAGGAACGGAGACGAATGGAGTATTCATCAATTGAGGTTGGTCAATGGTGTAAATACTGTCGCGCTGCGGATCATTGCGATGAAAGCCAGGCTGGGTGAACGGAATGCTTTCCGGCAGTCGCAGTTGAAACGTGTGCTCATAAGTTTGGCCGGGAGCAACGGGTGGCTGGTTTCGGCGATCCTCAATGGCGGCGCCGTGGTCCGTGACCATGCCGTCGAGGACGATACCATCAAGTTGCAGCGGATGTGGGGATCCGTTATGGAAGCTGACTTTGATGGCAAGTTTCTGGCCGGGAGAAATCGCCGGCATGGGATTGTGATCGACCCAACCTGCGGGATAAACCACTGACGCTTTCAGATCGATGCCGAGCGCCAGATTGATTGCCTTGCGCGCCTGCGCTTCCTTGTCTTCGATTTTCACAAGAGCGGTGCGCTGTTCGGGAGTTTTGCCTTCAATGTTTGCATCTCCATTTAAGAGATCAAGCGCTGAGACTAGCGGGAGGACGACAGAGTCAGGATTACTAGCGGATTTTTCGGCGGCGTCAATTTCGGCGGCAGCATCTCGAATTTTTGTGGCGCTCGTGGGATTAACAGATCCGGCGAGACCGTCGATGCTTGTCACGATGCCGTCGAATAGATCGTTCTCGTGCCCATTCGCGTCTTTCGTGTTCGGCAGGACGGAATCGACCAGTTTGTAAAATGCGAATCGCGGGCCGGAGGGAATTTTCAGATCACCCAGCCCTTGCGATTCCTGGTGACGCAGACCTTCAATCGCAAACTGCGAGTACGACATGCCAAGCACCGGGTCTTCCTCGCCAGTGTTCAGTTTGATTGTGTAATTCTCGTCAGCGCATGTACTCGCGCCGAAGCCGCAGACATTTCCGATGTAAAGTTTTTTCGGTTGCCAGGGCTGCAGGCCCGCCTTGATCTGTTCGGGGAAACGATTCGGATCGCCGGCAGCGCGGAACGCTTCTTTAGTCAAGATTGCTGAGGCCTGGTGATGGCCGTGTCCGTCGCGATCGGTACCCGAGAAACGCGCGATCAGCACATCCGGTCGGAACTGGCGAATGACGCGGACGATGTCCGCGAGCGGAACGTCGTGACCGCCCCACTTTTGAAAAGTTTCTTCCGGCGTCTTCGAATATCCGAAGTCGGCAACGCGGGAGAACCGTTGCTCGACTCCGTAATAACGATCGGCGGCGAGCAGTTCCAGCGTACGCAGTATTCCGAGCTCGTCGGAAAAGGTGTCGCCGGTTTTATTTTGTCCACCTTCGCCTCGAGTGAGCGTCAGCAAAAGGGTTTTCACACCCTTGCCGCGTGATTCGAGTGTGAGCAGCCCGCCGTCTTCGTCGTCGGGATGCGCGGTGACCATCATCAGGCGGCCGGTGGTTTGCAGTTTGCGCAGCTCTTGCTTAAGCCCGGCAGTACCGGTGTCTTGCGGGAGAGGATCGAGATAACCATGACCGCCAGCATGTTCGGTAAGTGCGGATTGAGAGGAAGCTGAATTCGCAGTCAAATTTGCCGTTTGAGCGAAGCAGGCGCAGAGGAGAAGGAAAACACAAGCAAGCAGCCGCGGGATGGCGAGAAATTTTTCTGGGTTACGGGAGGGCACGGCTTCTAGCCGTGCCGATGGTGCTCCGGCGCGAGAGTTTACGGCACGGCTGGAAGCCGTGCCCTGCCATTCGTGCAGAGATGCGGGTTTCGTGATCTGCATAGCTATGGGACTGCTGCTCTAGCCTAATGGAAGCAAAATTTGTTTCATCAACTATGCTGAGCCTCCCATGATCTCATGAGATTACCCGAGAAGCCCGCGTGACATTTATACAGAGGCACTTCGGAAACTGATTAGCGAATTCGATGGCGCAGGAACTGTTCCGACCAAGTGATCGTTGGCGACGCTAGAAATTCGGGTCGTCAGCCACCGATTCGCTTGGTGTTTCCCACGTATCTGGAGCTTTAGGTAATTGTCGGTCAGAGCTTCCGTACAGATTCCATCGGGAGTGTCAGAGATTGCGTTGAGCGTAATCGCTTCAATCTTCTGGCCGACAAACGGCTCCATGAAAGTCCGCTTTTTCTCTGCGGCCAATTCCCGCAGGATGCGATTGCGTTCACGCGCCAATCGCACGGGGACTTGGTTCGGCATCGTTACGGCTGGAGTGCCGGGACGCGCCGAGAATGTGAAGACGTGCAAATAGGTGAATGGCAGTTCTTCAATCATCCGGCGAGTCTCTTCAAATTCAAGCTCTGTTTCGCCCGGGAAGCCGACCATCACGTCGGCGCCTATTGCCGCACTGGGCATGGCGGCGCGGATTTTTTCTAACTTCTCGCGGTAATGCCAAGGACGGTATTTGCGGTGCATGCGGCGAAGCACCGCATCACTGCCGGATTGCATAGGCACGTGGGCGTGTTTGGCAACGCGTGGCGAGTCAGCCATCAATTTGATGAATGAATCGCTCCAGTCCATGGGTTCGATCGAAGATATCCGGAGCTTTTGCAGGGCGGTGTGATCGAGGATCGCACGGACAAGATCTTCTAACTTTGGGGGGCGAGGGAGTCCGTCGCACATGATCTGGTCCTGGAAATCGCGTCCCCAGCGGCCTAGATTAATTCCGGAGATTACCACTTCACGATAGTCCGCTTCGACTAATTGATTCACTTCCCGCAGAACTTCATCCAATTTCAGAGACCGGTTGCGGCCCCGCACGGACGGGATAATGCAAAACGAGCAACGATTGTTGCATCCATCTTGAACTTTCAGATTCGGTCGAGTGCGTTCATTCGCGGAGTCGAACACAGGCGCGGCAACTAATTCGGTATGGGCAAAGATATCGGAGACGAAGATTGATTCACCAACCGAATCTTGCCCGCTCGTAAGGCTTGAAAGAGAAACAAAATTTCCACCCGATTGGCGCTTCCCCTGCAACGCGATCTGCGCCAGGGTGCTCTTGTGGGAATTGCCGACGACCACGGACACGCCGGGCAAAGACGCAACCTCATGGGGCGCACGCTGGGCATAGCAGCCGGTAACTATTACTTTGCAGCCAGGGTTTTCGCGATGAACCCGCCGAATCGCGGCGCGCGCATCCTGCTCGGCGGAAGCAGTTACAGCACAGGTATTTAGCACGAGGTATTGGGCGTTTCCCGGATGTTCGGCGCGGATAAGGCCGTTTTCCCGAAACTGTTCTTCAATTGCAGCACCGTCCGCCTGGGTAGCTCGGCAACCGAAATTTTCTACGTAAAAGCTGGACACGCCACTATACTAGCGTATGTACATCTCCGGTTTCTCCGGAGGGCACAGGGTCCCAATTTGCATTCGAGGCATTCATGAAACGCACGATCCTGCTGGTAGACGACGATGCAACCGTGTTGCTGACATTAAAAGCGGTGCTCGAACTGAATCAGTTCGACGTGCAGACGGCATCGTCTGCAGCCGAAGGCATTGAGAAATTGATCTCAGGCGAATATGACATGGTGATAACCGACTCACGCATGGAAACGGATGATGCCGGTTTCCACGTGATTCGCGCGGCGCGGCAGCAGCGCTACAATCCCGCGACGGCGCTGCTCACGGCGTATCCGCCGCGCAATATGGAAGGCAAGCACAACAGCGCGCAATCGGTACTTGTGAAACCAATCGGCACCCAGGATTTACTGCGGCAGATTGAGGCTTTGCTGGTGCAGCATCAGGATGAGAAGCAATCGCGTGCACGGCTCGCACACTACGACGCCGTTTCCTCACAGAAGCAACAAAAGGCCGGCTAGCTCCGGTCAACCAAGCCAGTCGGTATTCGTTTTGAAGTTCAGGCGCTCGCTGCCTGACGACGGTCCCGGAAACACTCTCGGCAAAATACTGGACGGCCCTGAGTGGGACGGAAAGGCACAGTCGTCTCCTTACCGCAGTGTGAACAGACCGCGGTGGTCTCGACTTTCGCGCGCGCAGCGAAGCCTTGCCTGACAGGAACGGCGCCCACTGAAGTTAGCCGTTTGGTCTTGCAGGTCTTGCAGCGCTTGGGTTCATTTTTGAATTGCTTGTCATGAAAGAAAAGTTGCTCGCCTGCGGTGAAGACAAAATCCGTCCCGCAGTCAATACACTTTAGAGTCCTGTCGTGGAATTCCATCCGAGAGCTCCTTATGGCCCATCCCCATGGCGCAAGCCGTAGCGTGCGACCATGTGTGATCATGCCCCCTGTTTCCGACTGCTACCCTTGGGTTCGGCCCTCCGCACTGGGAAGTGTGCGGGTACAACTTACAAGTCCGGCAGGAGAATAATTCGATAAGAATGTCTTAAAATAATTTAGGCGTGAGGGCCGACAATTCGGCGATTGCGGCCCTGCAGCATTATTCCTGCTCTTTGCATTGTTTCTTGCGGCTACATTGCGGGATAGCGCGTGCTCAACTTCTCGCTCAACTTCAGGTAATAAGGAGTGACGCTTAACCCTTTAGTGACGTCTTCCTGCTACACCTTGCATTTCAAATCGGCGAAGAGCATTTTTGAGCGACTCGCCTTCCTGCGATCGAACATCTGACAACCAAAAGGACACCCCCAAACTCGTCCTGGATGAACTCGTCATTTATTGCAATTTGGCCGCATAAAGTCAAGAAATATCAGATTTGTTGGCAGAAGGACCCGTGGCTTTTAAATCGGCGCCAGAGGGCGACCAATTCAGAACCCTAAACGCAAAGCGAACTGAATCTGACGCGGCGCATAAGCATTGGTAGCGTGCATGAAATTGGTAGGAACCTGATAATAGGCAGGAAAGTGGCTGATTCCAATGATCTTAGTTCCGTAATTGAATTGCGCGGCATTGCTGACTGCGCCATCGCTCGTCAATCGAAACCGGCTGTTAAGGCGATTGAATAAGTTGAATGACTCGGCGGTCAGTTCAAGTTTCCAGCCATTCTTGGCATATATCCGCCGCGCTATTCTCATGTCCGTACTTGAATAATCCGGCCCGACAAATGAATTCCGGCGGGCTCCCGGCAACCGGTCATTGCCATAGTTTCCATCCTGGTTTGCATCGCCTGTCACTGTTGCATCCACCGGTCTTCCGCTTCCGCCGGTGATAACGCCGGAATTTTTCCATCCTTTAGTCAGAGCGCCGAGCGCCCCATGACCACCGTTCAGTGCGCGCGGCTCGTACATCCAGGAGAATACGAACCGATTGCGCTGGTCGGTCACGCTGTTCGCGCGCTCAGAATTTGGCGCGTAGGAATTTTGCACCGTGGCAGGAACACCGGCGACGAGCGCATCCTGGCCATCGTCGATTGCGTGAGCGTAGGTATAGCCGAGGCGGAAATAAAGTCCATGAGTCATTTGTCGCCGAAGAGAGATGGTTGCGCCATGGTAAGTACTCGACGCAGCGCTTTCGTACACGTCAATTGATCCGAGTTGTGGGATAGGCCGTGCCAATGGATTAATACAGGGCGGAAATGGACAACTGAAAGACGTGGAATTTTGCAATGTCGCAAACGTATCAACCGTTCCGTAGCCGAGCAGGGTTGCTCCGGAAGCATCATAGACGGGATACTCGACCGGCGTGGGAGGCGGAAGATTCACGTCGCGGGCGCGAATCAGGTCTTGGCCGCGCACGAATGAGTACGATATTTCGCCGACCACACGGTTGCCAAGTTCGCGCTCCAAACTGACGCTGACCTGATGAACTTCGGGTGAACGGAAATTGTGGGCGAATGCGGAAATGTTGCTTTGCGCAAATTGCATCAAGTTGGTTGGGACGGAACAGGAAGTTGCCAACAGAGCGCAGTTCACCAATGAATATGGATATTGCGGGAAGATCTGGTCAGCATAGAAGTTTGTCTGGTTGAGGAAAATGGAATCGGGGGTCAGGCCATTTTGGGTTTCGATAGTCGAATTGTAGATTTGCGGGATGCGAGGGAAGAAGAGACCGTATCCGATTCGCGCAACTAGCGGATGTTGATCGCCGATTGAATACGACAGCCCTACTCGCGGCGCAAAATCTTTAGAGTTGAATGGCACTTTGCCGGAATCTGGCCACAGCGGATTGGTTTTTAGATATCTGGTGCTGAAGGTTTGCAGATCGTAACGAACCCCTAAGCTGACGTCGAAATGGTCGCTGACTCGGATCATGTCCTGCGCGAAAGCCGCGTATTCGTTGGTGTCCGGATGGCTGACGGCGGATCCGAAATTCTGTACATAATAATGTGGGACCTGATGTGCGTAGGCGCGGAGCGGGGTCAGTTCCAGTCCGCCGAGCTGGGGCTGAAACATAAACGGATTCACGCGAATTGGATCGAAAATAAATTCACCACCAAAGTTTGAAGGGAAGAAGTCATAGATTTTCGTGAGCAGGGCATCGCCGCCGAACTTCCACGAATGCCGCGAGCCTTCTCGGCTGATGGTCTCAGCAAAATGGCCGCGGTTTTCGTGAGTTTCTCGAGGCAAGATGCTGGACCGCCCGAAACCATCGAGTATGCCGGGAACGCGAGTCAGCGGTGTGGCGGAATTGGTTTGTGACCATTGCAGGTCGCGTGAAAACTGCGCCCGGAAATGGCTTACCGTCCGCCATGAAACCGCGCTTGTCAGGGATGCCGTGGCTGTTTCGGTCTCGACATTTTCGATTCCATTGTCCGAGATACCATAAGTAGTCAGCGGACTGGATGGATCCATGAAGACGTTGTTCGCGCCCGTGTATCGAGAGGTATTGAGCCGCAGCGCGAGTTGATTGCGCGGCGAAATGTTCACGTCCAGCTTGGCGAATCCGGCATTGCCCAGGAGTTTGGAAGGATAGAGCCCTGCTTGCTTGGTCAATTGCCCGGCGGTCGCAAACACAAGACTTTGATCGTCGGCCTCAAAATCGCCCGGTGTAAAGGGACCAGCGCCTAATTGCGGAATAACGCTGGCCCCGCCGTTTACAAAGCGTACGACAGTTGGTTCGTGAAAAATGTGCTGATCGTATCCCGCAAAGAAGAAGACACGATTGCGTCGCAACGGGCCGCCTAAAGTAAAGCCGAATTGCTGCTGTTGATCATTGGGTTTGATGTTCAGTTCCGGATCACGGGCGTCGAAGCTGCTGTCGCGCCAATAATCAAATGCCGTGCCGTGAAGTTTGTTGGTGCCGGATTTTGTGACTACGTTGACAACTGCGCCGCCGGTGCGGCCAGATTCCGCGGAAGTAGAATTCGGCGAGACACGGAATTCCTGAACCACTTCGTTTGAAAATTGGTAAGGTGCACGATATCGTCCCCGCGCCTGTGCGAAGAAAGCGTTGTTGTTGTCGCCGCCATCGACCAGATAGCTGGTTTGAAAACCGCGAATGCCGCCGAATGAAAGATCGCCGTTCGAGGTCGAATTCTTTCCCCGGGGATCGGTGGTGGCTTGCGATGTCAGCAGAGAAAGGTCGGTGAAACGGCGTCCATTCAACGGGAGATTGAGAATGGCTCGTTCGTCAATCACCGCGGAAACGCCGCGTGGCCCGGTTTCTACCGTCCGTGGTTCGGCCGAAACCGTAATATTTTCTCGCGCTCCGGCAATCTGAAGTTTGAATTGGATTTCTGTCACGCCGCCAAGCGTCACGCGCAAAAACGGACTGAGTTGCGGCGACATCTTTTCCGCGGTCACGCGCGCGGAATAGTCGCCGGGCGGGAGCAGCCCGAAGGCGAATCGCCCTTCGACATCGGAAGTTTGCTGGTAGTGGAAGGCAGTCGAATTATTCACTAGCGCGACAGTTGCGCCAGCGATCCGCCCGCCAGAAGGATCGAGCACCATGCCGCGTACGGCTCCTGTTGACCCATCCTGAGAGAAACATGGCGACGATAGAAGAAAGAGTGCCGCAAAGAAAAAGGCAAGGTTCCGCATGGATTCACTCCGTTTCGGAAGTGAGTCCAGCCTCGACGGGAGACTCATCTCATATATCACGAACTTGAGCGTGAGTCAGTGACGTGTGGGGAAAATTGTTGTGCGCGTCCCGCAATGGGAAATTTGTTAGCATTTAGCGCGTGAGCGTCGAGCTGTGAGCTACGAGCAGTGAGCGAACCCAGGCGAAGTGGCGCTGGGTTGCTCACTGCTCGCCGCTCATTGCTCGGTACTCGCTGAGTGCTGAGTGCTGCTTCATGATCCGTTCCTATAAAGGCATATCCCCGACCATCCCGAGTTCGTGCTTCGTCGATGATTCGGCGCAAGTCATTGGCGATGTGGTTCTTGGCGAGCATGCCAGCATTTGGATGAATGCCGTGCTGCGCGGGGACGTGCATTCAATTCGCATCGGCGCATATTCGAACATTCAGGATTGCAGCGTGTTGCACGGGATGAAGGAGCAATACGGAGTTTTTCTCGGAGAGTACGTCACCGTGGGGCACACCGTTACGCTGCACGGCTGCACCATTGAGGACCGATGCCTGATCGGCATGGGATCGATCATTCTCAACGGAGCGCGAATCGGCGCCGGATCGATCATTGCCGCGGGGACTTTGATTCCGGAAAAGACAATAGTTGAGCCGGGTTCGCTGTGGATGGGATCGCCGGGCAAATTTCGCCGCAAACTCGAGAAGAGAGACCAGGAAAACATCATGCGGTACGCGAATAATTATTTGGGATACAAGGAAGCGTATCTAGCGGAGAGGAAATAGCCGTCAGCACCAGCAATCAGCGCTCGGCATTCAGTACTCTGCATTCGGTCACCTCAAAATGGTGCCCGGTTTAATCCGGCGCTTAGGTCAAGCCGTTCATTTATATTCAGGTGTTGTCCAGGATTTGATGTCGTCCAAAATTGAATTGTCATCCTGAGCGGAGTTGATCTTCGCGCAGTGCGCGAAGATCAATGCAGTCGAAGGATCCCTGCATAACTTGGGATGGCAAATGGCTGGTCATGGCATTCTCACGTGACGTTAAGTGCGCGGGTAGAATTCCCTGAGGCTTCGGTGCTGATGACAGGCACGGCTGGTCCTTCGATTCCGAAAATGCTTTCGCAAGCGAAAGCATTTTCTGCGCTCAGGATGGCAGGTTTTGTTTTGTATTTCGCTGAGAGCTAAAAGCTAATAGCTCAGAGCTAGAAGCTCATGATCAAAGCTGTGCGAGGAACGCGCGATCTTCTTCCGCCGGAAACGGCGCTGTGGAACTTTGTCGAGGCCACGGTGCGCGATGTGTTCCGCGCCTACAACTTCCACGAGATTCGTACGCCAATTTTCGAATCCACCGAACTCTTTGCTCGTGGAGTCGGCGAGGAAACTGACATCGTTTCGAAAGAGATGTACACGTGGAAGGACCAGGGCCGCGCAGAGAGCGACAAAGGTCAATCGCTTACCCTTCGTCCCGAGAATACGGCCGGGGTTGTGCGCGCATATATTGAGCATAAACTCTGGGACCGCGGATTGAATAAGCTCTTCTACATTGGCCCGCAATTTCGGCGCGAACGCCCGCAAAAAGGCCGCTACCGGCAGTTCTATCAGATCGGAGCCGAAGTCATCGGCCCAGCAACGTCAGGCAGCGAATCGCCGGCGCGTGACGCCGAAATTCTTGAGCTGCTGGCAACATTACTTGACCGACTGGGAGTTACCGGCTGGCAATTGCAGCTGAATTCCATCGGCTGCGCGAATGATCGCGCCGCCTATAACGAAGCTTTGCGGAAGGCGCTCGATCCGGTTAAAGACAAAATGTGTTCTGATTGCCAGCGCCGTGCGGTGACCAATCCACTGCGCGTTTTTGATTGCAAAGTGCCCGAGGACCAGCCGATCATAGAAAGGCTGCCGCGCATCAGCGAGTTTCTCGATGAACCATGTCGCCAACACTTTCAGCAGGTACACGACATTCTGAAGTCGGTCGGAGTCCCTTTCACACTGAACGACAGATTAGTTCGCGGTTTGGACTACTACACCCGCACCGCATTCGAATTTACCCACGGAAATCTTGGAGCGCAGAACGCCATTCTCGGCGGAGGCCGCTACGATGGCCTTTCAGAAGCGCTTGGCGGTCCACCTGCTCCCGGTATTGGATTTGCAATTGGCGAAGATCGGTTGGTGATGTCGCTGGGCAAAACTGCTGAAGATGTGCTACGCAAGCCTGACGTTTACATCGCGCCGCTCGGTGTTGGCATGAATAAGGAGGCGGCTCGTCTCGCGCGCGAACTCCGCCGGAATAACATCGTCGTCGAACTCGGAGATGAAAGCTTTCGTTTGAAAAAGTCGCTGGAGACCGCGAGCAAGCTGGGCTCGAAATACGCGCTGATACTAGGGGAGAATGAGCTCAGTGCGGGAGTGTTCGCGCTGAAGAATCTTGCGACAGGCGAACAGACTTCGGTTCCACGCACGGATCTCGTCGCAAAAATTCGTAATACCTGGGAGGAAAAATGAAATCAGTCTTATTACTCGTGTGCGTCCTCACGTTCTGCGCTGGTTCCGTAGCTCAATCGGCGCAGTCGTCCAGCGATCCCGAGGCGCAAGCACTCATTGCAAAATCGCGCGCCTTGCTCGAAGCAGAGAAAGCAAAAGACGTCACAGCCCTGAACGATCTGCTCGCGGAGAACTTTCGCAGCGTCGACTTGGCCGGTGATTTCGGCAGCCGACAGGAGATGCTGGCCACGGCCCGGGAGGGCTTTCTGCAGGATTTTCTTTTTTACGAGCCGCAAGCGTTTCGGATCGACAATGATTCGGTATTGGTTTCATACAACATGGCGGTTACTTTGTCCGATGCCGCAATGAAGGAACTGGCCGAAGATAACCTTGCCTGGCCCCGGTATTCCAAGGTTTCTGATTTGTGGGTGCGTCTGGGCAGCGATTGGAAGCTGAAATTCGAGCAGACCACGCCGGTGAGGATAATGTATTGATGTGATTTCGTGAGTACCTCGTAACGCCATTTATAATTCTTTGTTCGCCCCACCGACAGATCGAGTCTTCAACTGTCAGCTTTCAGCTAACAGCAAAGGCCAATCTGCATCCAGATTGAGCTGACGACTGGCGGCTGACGGCTGACAGCTACTCCGAAAGGCAAAACTTGCTTGACTTTTTAGGCGATTTAGAACGCACGCATATGTGCGGTGCTCTTCGTCCCTCTGACGCAGGTGACAAAGCTGTGCTCATGGGATGGGTCAACCGTCGCCGAGATCTTGGCAGCATCATTTTTCTTGATCTGCGCGATCGGACGGGTGTGACCCAGGTGGTGTTGAACCGGGAATTAAATCCTGCTGCCCACAAAAAAGCGGAGCAGTTGCGCAACGAGTATGTCATCGCGGTTACCGGAAAAGTTAAGCGCCGCGACTCGGATACCGTCAATAAAAACATTCCCACCGGCGATGTCGAACTGGTCGTGGACGAATTGCGCATACTGAATGAATCGAAGCAGCCGCCGTTTCTTCCCAGCGAAACCGTTCTGCCCAATGAAGAGATGCGGCTGAAGTATCGCTATATCGATCTGCGTCGTGACGCCATGCAGTTCAACATTGAAATGCGGCACAAAGTTTCGAAGGCGATCAGGGACTATCTTTCGGTGCAAGGGTTTTTCGAGATTGAAACGCCGTTTATGACGCGATCCACGCCGGAAGGCGCGCGTGACTATCTTGTCCCCAGCCGGGTGCAGCCGGGTTCATTTTATGCGCTGCCGCAGTCGCCGCAGATGTTCAAGCAAATCCTGATGATTTCGGGGTTCGATAAGTATTTTCAGATTGTGCGCTGCTTCCGTGATGAAGACTTGCGCGCCGATCGCCAGCCGGAGTTCACGCAAATCGATCTGGAGATGACTTACCCGCGGCCCGAGTCAGTGTGGGCAGTGGTCGAAGGCTTTCTAACTGCGGCCTTCAAAGCGGCAGGGCATGACATCAGAACTCCGTTTCCGCGCATGAGCTACGACGAAGCCATTCGCCGTTACGGCAATGACAAGCCTGACCTGCGCTTGCCGGCTATGGTTGATGGCCGCGAAGCGTTGACTTCAGAAGAGTGGGACGAGCTCGCGACAAAATTCCGCATGCGCAACGAATTCCCGCTGCAGGTCATTCGGATTCCGAAGGCCGGAGAAATTTCCGGAACCGAGCGAAGGACGATTGGGACTTACGGCGCGTATCAGCATGTGCAAGGGCCGTCGTTCGTGCAGTTGATGACCGACCCAAAGCGCTTCGCCAAAGACTATCCGGGAATTTCGGACAAGATCATGAGCTATTCGGCGATCGAGCCGGACGATCTCTGGTTGCTGGCCGGCGCGGCCAATCGCGAAGAGAACGCCGCGGTCATGGACCAGAGCATCCAGCATTTCTGCGAGAAATGCGGATTTCTGCGGCTGGATCTGGCGCAGAAATATGCAGCCAAGCATAAGGCCTTTGAGAAGACAGGCGATCCTGAAAAGGATTTTCGTTTCCTCTGGGTTTCGGATTTCCCCATGTTTGAGTGGGATAAAACTGAAAAGCGCTGGAACCCGGCGCATCATCCTTTCACGTCGTTGCACGAAGAAGATATGGCCAAGCTTGAGGCGAACATCGACTCAGTGCACGATCCCAAATCGCCGCTCGGAGAAATTCGCGCCCTGGCTTACGATGTGGTGCTGAATGGCACGGAATTAGGTTCCGGCTCAATCCGTATTCATCGCCAGGATATACAGGCCAAGATTTTCCAGGCGTTGGGCATGAGCGATGAAGAAGCGCGCGCCCGTTTCGGATTCTTTTTAGAAGCGCTCGAATATGGCACGCCTCCGCACGGCGGCATTGCGCTGGGATTGGATCGTATCGTGATGATCCTGGCGGGTGCGGAAAGTTTGCGCGAGGTGATTCCATTCCCAAAGACAGCGCGGGCTGTAGATCTCATGGTGGATGCGCCGACGCCGGTAAGCGAGGCCCAGTTGAGGGAATTGGGAATCCAAATTCGCAAAGCCAGTGGCGACTAACCTCGGAGACACATGCCGGTAAATTCGATTCAACGTTTTTCTTCTCGCGTTGACACCTACGTTCGTTTCCGGCCTTCTTATCCGAAGCAGATTATCGAAACGCTGGAGCATGACTGCGGGTTCACGCACGATTCCGTCGTGGCGGACATCGCATCCGGAACTGGAATTTTCACCAAGCTGCTGCTTGACCACGGGAATCACGTTTTCGGAGTTGAGCCTAATGCGGAGATGCGGCGCGCCGGGGAAGAATTTCTGGCTGCATATCCGAAGTTCAGCAGCGTGACTGGCACCGCCGAGGCCACAACTTTACCTTCCGGCAGTGTCGATTTCGTTACCGCGGCACAGGCGGGACACTGGTTTAATCGCCAAAAATCGCGCCAGGAATTCGCCCGTATTCTCAAGCCGGGCGGCTGGGCAGTGCTGGTATGGAACGAGAGAAAAACGGACAGCACTCCGTTTCTTCGTGACTATGAAGATTTGTTGCTTCGCTACGGAACCGACTACAACGAGGTCCGGCACGAGCACACGGTCGTCGGGGAGTTCTTCGACCCGCTGCCTTTTCAAGAGCGGACTTTCGATATGCAACAGGTCTTTGACTATGCGGGAGTTGAAGGCCGGCTAATGTCGTCGTCTTATGCGCCCGGGCCTGGGCATCCCAATCATTCGCCTATGTTGCGCGAGCTTCGCGAGATCTTCCGTCGCCACCAAGACCTAGGAAAAGTCAGCATCGACTATACAACACGAATGTTCCACGGCCGTCTGGCTTAAACTTTCAAGATGAGCAAATCTGCTCCGAAAAATCCCTCTTTAAGTAAAGCGCAGTCTCACAAAAGCAAGTCATTCCATATGTCGCCGGACGACTTCCGCCGACACGGGCACGAAGTCATCGACTGGATTGCCGATTACTACTCGCGAATCGAATCCTTTCCCGTGCTCTCGCAGGTGAAACCGGGAGAGATTCGCGCTTCGCTTCCGAAAGCCGCCCCGCAGCAAGGGGAGCCGTTTGATGCGGTGCTGAAAGATTTGGAAGAAAAGATTCTCCCGGGAGTTACGCATTGGCAGTCACCGAATTTCTATGCGTATTTCCCCAGCAACGCCTCGGGCCCCGCGATCTTGGGGGATTTGCTCTCTTCTGGCTTGGATGTACAGGGCATGCTGTGGGCCACCAGCCCTGCTTGTACCGAACTGGAAACGCTGATGCTCGACTGGCTGGTTCCGGCGCTGGGATTGCCTGAGAAATTTCTCTCCACGAGTGGTGGAGGCGGAGTAATTCAGGACACCGCATCTAGCGCGACCTTGTGTGCAGTGCTGGCGGCGCGTGAGCGGGCGACGAGTTTTAGTTCCAACCGTGAAGGTTGTCGCGAAAAATTGGTGGCTTACACCTCGGCGCAGGCGCATTCGTCGATTGAGAAAGCGGTGAAAATTGCTGGGATCGGAAGCGACAATCTGCGTCTGATCGAAGTCGATGAACGCTTCGCCATGAAGCCCGACGCACTCGCACTGGCAATAAAAAAAGACCGGCAATCAGGATTAATGCCATTTTTTGTTTGCGCCACCGTCGGCACCACGTCTTCGAATGCGATCGATCCGGTGGCGGATATCGGCAAGATCTGTCGCGAGCACGATTTGTGGCTGCATGTTGATGCGGCCATGTCAGGAACTGCCGCGCTGTGCCCGGAATTCCGCTATCTGCATAATGGCCTCGAATTCGCGGACAGCTACTGCTTCAATCCGCACAAGTGGATGTTCACGAATTTCGATTGCGATTGTTTTTATGTAGCTGATCGCAAAGCGTTGATTCAGGCGCTCAGCGTGTTGCCGGAATATTTGCGCAACCAAGCTACAGAATCGGGAGCGGTCATCGATTACCGCGACTGGCAAATCCCGCTGGGGAGACGGTTCCGTTCGCTGAAGCTTTGGTTCGTACTTCGCCATTACGGGATTGAAGGTTTGCAGTTCCACATTCGCGAGCACATTCGGCTGGCGCAACGGTTCGCGGATCGGGTTCGAGACGACGAAAAATTTGAGATCGCGGCTCCTACGCCGTTGAATCTGGTCTGCTTTCGTCTCAAATCTGGTGATCAGGCAAACCAGAAATTAATGGACGCTCTGAATCGCAGCGGGGATTTGTACCTGACGCATACCAGGCTCGACGGCAAGCTGACGTTGCGGCTTTGTGTCGGCCAGACAAACACTACTGCGCGCCACGTCGAGAATGCGTGGAAAAGAATAAAGGCACAAGCCGACCACACTACAATTCCTACAAGTTCCAATTAAAAGCAATTAGACTAAATCGGTTTAGTTGAGGTCGCACCTCGCAGCGCGAATTTTGTTCAATCGGCCAATTTAGGGTAAATTGGTGCGCTGACCACAAGCGACGGCAATGACCTGATCCGTGCGGCTAAATAACCACATGATCTTTAAACAACGTGTTCTCGTTTTGACGGTTGCAGTGCTTAAAAAATTGGTGTGAGGAGCTAGCCCGTGAAGAAAGGTTTTCTGGTTGTTCTTCTGCTCTCGATTCTGAGTTTCGCAACCGTATCGTTCGCACAAAACCCAAGTGCGGGCACGCCAGAACAGGGCAGTGCTGACCTGGCGAAGGCGCCATTCCGTAATGCCGATTTGCCGATCGACAAGAGGGTGGATGACCTCGTCTCCCGCATGACGCTCGAAGAGAAGGTTTCGCAGATGGTGCACACGGCGGCGGCGATTCCACGATTGGGTATTCCTGAGTACAACTGGTGGAGCGAAGGCTTGCACGGCGCTGCGCGCGAAGGCTATGCGACCGTGTTCCCGCAGGCAATTGGATTGGCAGCAACATTCGATCCTGACTTGTTGCACCAGGAAGCCGGGATCATCGCAACAGAGTTTCGGGCCAAGTACGCCGAAAGGGTGAAAGAAAAAGGTTACAGCGACTGGTTTCACGGGCTGACCGTCTGGTCCCCGAATATCAATATTTTTCGTGATCCACGATGGGGACGCGGCCAGGAAACATATGGGGAGGACCCATTCCTGACGGCACAAATGGGAGTTGCCTATGTCACTGGATTGCAGGGGAATGATCCGAGATACCTGAAAGCGCTGGCCACGCCGAAGCATTTTGCCGTCCACAGCGGGCCAGAACCGACCCGGCATGAAGTAGACGTTAAGGTCTCAGATCACGATCTCGAGGACACCTACCTTCCCGCGTTTCGAGCAACCGTCACTGCAGGTGCCGGATCGGTGATGTGCGCCTATAACGCAATCGATGGCAAACCGGCATGTGCCCAGCCGATGCTGCTGCAAGAGCATCTTCGCGATGACTGGCATTTTCAGGGGTATGTAGTTTCGGATTGCGGCGCGGCAAGCGACATCGCCTTGCATCACCATTACACGAAGACCTTAGAGCAAGGCATGGCAGACGCGGTGAAGTCAGGGATGGACATTATTTGCGCATGGCCTGCGCAGCAGATTTCGATGGAGCGGGATGCTGTGCTCAAAGCTGCACAGACGGGTCTGCTCTCTAGTGAAGACATCGACCGGGCGGTAAAGCGCCTATTTACCGCCCGCATGAAGCTGGGAATGTTCGATCCGCCGGAGAAAGTTCCGTTCTCAAGGATCACGATGGCGGACAACGATACGGAAGAGCATCGTCAACTGGCGCTGAAGGCTGCCCGAGAGACGCTGGTGCTATTAAAGAATTCTGATCATCTGCTGCCCCTGACAAAGAAGTACAAGACTATAGCTGTGATCGGCCCGAACGCGGACAGCGTTGATCCACTGCTCGGGAACTACAACGGTACACCGTCGAAGCCAGTGACGATTCTGGCGGGAATTAAAAAGCGGTTCGGGGCTGACAGCGTGATCTACGCGCAAGGCTCTTCGCTGACGGGCCCTCCGGTTGAACCTGTTCCAGGCGATGCACTGAAAGACAACTCAGGCCAGCCGGGACTCACCGCCGAATACTTTCACGGAACGTTGCGCGCGGGAACCGAGGGGCAGCAGCAGACACCGGTGATGACGCGCACAGATCGCGAGATCAACTTCTCCTGGTCGGATGGGGCTAGCCCGGAATTGAAGGAAGATTTTTCAGTTCGCTGGACGGGAACCTTGACGCCGCCTACCACTGGCGACTATCTGATCGGATTTACCGGGACAGATGCTTTTCATTTCTGGCTCGATAATCAGTTAATTGGCGAATCGTTGTACAGCGACACCAGCAAAACGCGGCTTAAGACGGTTCACCTCGAAGCTGGCCATGCGTATCCAGTCAAAATTGAGTGCTCGCAAGAAGGCAGTTCAGGGTTGGCGCGGCTGGTGTGGCATGAACCTGGAGATAAAAACGATTACACCGATGCGGTGCAGAAAGCAGATCTGATCGTTGCAGTGCTCGGCTTGGCGGGAGAACTGGAAGGCGAGGAGATGCCTATACACATTGAGGGCTTCGCAGGTGGCGATCGCACCAGCATTGATCTTCCGCGCGCGCAGCAAGAACTGCTTGAAAACCTGGTTGCGAGTGGCAAGCCTGTCGCTTTGGTCTTAATGAACGGCAGTGCTCTCGCTGTTAATTGGGCCGACCAGCACGTACCCGCAATTCTCGAGGCCTGGTATCCGGGCGAAGAGGGTGGGAACGCAGTCGCCGAGGCACTGGCTGGAGATTTTTCGCCCGCCGGAAGGCTGCCACTCACTTTCTACAAATCGGTCGATCAGATTCCCGCGTTCGATGATTACGACATGAAAGGTCGAACCTACCGCTATTTCACTCGCGAGCCGCTCTATCCGTTTGGATACGGATTGAGTTATACGAATTTTGAGTACAGCAATTTGAGTTTCGATAAGAATCCGGTCAGGGCCAAGGACGACGTGGTTGCCAGTGTCGATGTGAAGAACGCAGGCTCAATGGCTAGCGACGAGGTGGTTGAGATTTATTTAGCGTACCCGAATGCAAAAGGCGCGCCGCTACGAGCTCTAGCAGGATTTAAACGCGTGCACCTTGAAGCCGGCGAGACTCAGCAAGTACAGATTACGATTCCGAATCGCAATCTGAGTTTTGTTGATGAAACCGGAGCACGACGGATTGCGCCGGGGACAGTTCAGGTCTGGGCCGGAGGCGGACAGCCAGTGAGTCGAACAGGTTTGCCTAAAGCGGCGGGCGTTTCCGGATCCTTCAGGATTGCGGGAAGTGCGGTGCTGCCAAAATAATCTTTCCCGTCCTCGTCCTCCGTGGCGTTTCTCTGTGAAACTCAGTGTGCTCTGTGGTTCAAGGTTTTAAAAATCTCACCACAAAGACCACTGAGTTTCACTGAGAAACGCCACGGAGGGGGCAGAACTATTTGCCAATCACACGCGGAATATAGAAGTGAAAGAACGCATCTGGATTGGAATTCATGCAGACCTGCGCATTCGGAGTTCCTGCTTCCGCGCGCGTAAAGCCTTTTTCATCCACGATAATATGCATCGGCTTTACCGGACAAAGCTGCGGGTCGAGGATGAAGGTGATCGTCATGGGATCGAACAGCGTGGGCGTCTCCTGTCCCCACTCATGATAGAGCAAGGTCAATGCGTCAGTGATGGGTGTACCCGCCTGGAAAATTGCCGCACGCTTGACCTCGTCCAACTTCAACTGTGTCGAGTCGAGCGGCATCATGAAAATTGGCACGCCTGAGGTAAAAAGTTTTTGCGCGGCGGGAATGTCATTTTTGATGTTCCACTCTGCGTCCGGCCCGTGCGGTGTTGTGTATCCGAGATCCCCGTAGCCGCGCTCAACCGATCCGCCCATCAGCACTACACGCCGGAGTCTACGGAATGTCTGTGCATCTTTATCGAGCAGCGCGCCTACGTTCACCAGCGGGCCGATCGCGACTAGCGTGACCTCGCCGGGGTGACTGCGAATTTGATCGAGAATAAAATCGACAGCTCGCGGATGCGAAGCTCGCGCAAAATGACCACCGTCTGCATAGCGCCTTTGCGTGAAATTGCTGTCGGTGGTAGAAGTTCCGACTGCGACAGGTATCTCGGACCGGCCGACCTCGCCCAACAAACGATCAAGCAACCTGGCCCTGGTCTCGGTATCGCCGAATGTTGTCGAAACGCCAAGTATCTGCAGTTCCGGACTGCGAAGCGCAAGTGCCACAGCGAACGCGTCGTCGATATCGTCCCCGATGTCGGTATCAATAATTATTTTTTCCGGCATCGCAGCAGAGGGCGCCTGAGGGGATTGGGCCTGACAAAAAGTCGCAGAACACAACAGCAACATGCTTAAGCTAGGGAGAATGGCGCGCTTCAGATCTTCTCGGGCGATTAACATGCGAGAAAGTATTTCATAAATTGCGACCAGCGGATGAGTGGCGAGAAGTTAGCGGAGTTCTCCACCACAAATTACGAACACTCGCTTTACCGATGCCCCTGCGTTCTATAGAATCAAGAGTTTGTTGCCTGCAACTTTTTAGCCACAAGCGTGCCCGCCTGATTCGGGAAGCAGAATGAAAATTCACGAGTATCAAGCCAAAGCAATTTTGAAGAAATATGGCGTCGCGGTTCCACGCGGCGAAATGGCGGAGAGCCGCGACGAAGCTGAGGCCGCGGCCAGGACTCTATTCGATTCCGGTGCTTCGGGCGTCGTGGTGAAGGCGCAGATTCATGCCGGCGGCCGCGGCAAAGGCGGCGGGGTCAAGATTGCCAAGTCAGTAGAGGAAGCTGCTGACCTAGCGGCCAAGATGCTGGGCATGACGTTGATCACGCATCAGACGGGCCCCGAAGGACGAGTCGTCAATCGACTACTGATCGAAGAAACGCTGCCGATAGAAAAAGAGTTGTATCTCGGAATGGTGATCGATCGCGCGGAAGCCAAGCCGGTTTTTATGGCGTCAAAATCAGGCGGCATGGAAATCGAACAGGTCGCGGAAGAAAATCCCGATGCGATTCTTAAGGAATACATCACACCGGGTATAGGACTGGAAGCATTTCAGGCGCGCAAGCTCGCGTTTTGCCTTGGGCTTAAGCCGGAGCAGATTAATCAGGCAGTGAAGTTCATGACCGGCCTGTACAAAGCTTTTCAGGAAACCGACTCGTCGCTGATGGAAATCAATCCTTTCATCACCTGCGCGGATGGCCGGCTGTTCGCGCTTGATGCCAAGATGAATTTTGATGATAACGCGTTGTTCCGGCATCCCGAGTTGAAGGAATTGCGCGATGTAACAGAAGAAGACCCGCTCGAAGTGGAAGCCTCGAAGTACAGCCTGAACTACATTAAGCTCGATGGAAATGTCGGCTGCATGGTGAATGGCGCTGGATTGGCGATGGCTACCATGGACATCATCAAGTATGCGGGTGGAATGCCTGCGAATTTTCTAGACGTGGGCGGGGGCGCCAATGCCGAGCAGGTGACGCACGCCTTTGAAATCCTCTTGAGCGACAAAAATGTGAAGGCAGTGCTGATCAATATTTTTGGCGGAATTTTGCGCGTGGATACGCTGGCCCGCGGAGTGGTCGAGGCCGCGAACAAAACGCGGATTCAACTTCCGGTTGTGCTGCGTCTTGAAGGAACAAACGTGGAGCAGGGAAGGGAAATCCTGAAAGAGTCTGGCCTGAATTTTATTGTGGCGGAAACCATGAAAGATGCCGCAGAGAAGGTTGTCGCTGCAGCCCAGGCCGCATAGGATTTCTTCTGTGGAAGTTCCTCTGTGAAACTCCGTGTTCTCTGTGGTTAAGATTTTGGTAGCAGGAGCAAGAGCAATCACAGAGGGTCTGAGTTTCACAGAGGAAGAGCTACAGAGTAGGACGGATTCACAACGGTTCGGATTGGCCCGAGGCTTTGAAGAAAGATGAGCATTCTGGTAGATAAATCGACCCGCGTAATTGTTCAGGGCCTGACCGGGCGTGAAGGAACTTTTCACGCAAAGGCCTGCGCGGAGTACGGCACGAAAATCGTCGGCGGAGTTACACCCGGCAAGGGTGGGACGACGCACGAAGGCTTTCCGGTGTTCAACACTGTGCAAGAGGCGGTCGATAAAACCGGGGCAGATGCTTCCGTGATCTTTGTTCCGCCGCCTTTCGCTGCTGACGCGATCATGGAAGCGGCCGACGCTGAGATCGAACTGATCATCTGCATCACGGAAGGTATTCCGGTGCTAGATA
>Ga0134126_10001985_pt1 | contig 25968 bp, 23 predicted proteins | sample KB31752_FD_96881 | JGI IMG/M metagenome (GOLD analysis project Ga0134126, IMG submission 96881) | Terrestrial soil microbial communities with excess Nitrogen fertilizer from Kellogg Biological Station, Michigan, USA - KB3-175-2 | ecosystem: Environmental > Terrestrial > Soil > Unclassified ... | reverse complement strand
GACCTGCGGCGTCTGACTGATGCCCGCCAGATAGGGCAGCGGCGAAGGCGCGAGCAGCGGCCAATTGCCCGCCGCCAGCGGATGATCCATGCGTTCCCAGCCGAGCTGCGTCGAGCCCTTGCGCCCCGAATGGCCGATTTGCAGGCAAAACCGCGCCGGCGATTGGCTGTGCACGAAATCGACGATGCGCCGCCAGGCATCGCGCTGCGCTTCATTCCACAGACCCGTGCATCCGGGCGTGATGCGCCCCTCGGGCGACACGCAGGTCATCTCCGTGAACAGCAGCCCGGCGCCGCCCACGGCGCGCGCGCCGTAGTGCATGAGATGCCAATCGCCGGGAACGCCGTCGGTGGCCTTGTACTGCGCCATGGGCGATACCACCACGCGGTTGGCGAGCCGCATGCCGGCTAGCTCGAAGGGCAGGAACATCGGCGGCCGCGCCTCGTCGCGCAGACCGCTGCGCTCCGCGAGCCAGCGCTCGTAGCCGCGGACGAAGCCGGGGTCGCGCATTTTCAGATTGGCGTGGCCGATGCGCTGGCTGCCGGTGAGCAGAGCGTAGGCGAATTGGCGCGGTTCGAGTTTCGCGTAGCGCGCGACGTTCTCGAACCACTCCATGCGGTTGCGCGCCGCGCTCTGCAGCTTGAGCGCCTCCAGGCTGCGCTCCGCCTGGTAAGTCTGCAATCCCGCCTGCACGTCGCGGGCATGCGCCACCCGCGCCACCAGCGACACGGCGTCCTCCATCGCGAGCTTGGTGCCCGAGCCGATGCCGAAATGCGCCGTGTGCGCCGCATCGCCGATCAACACGATATTGTCGTGATGCCAGCGCGCGCACAACACCCGGTTGAAACTCAGCCACGCGGAGCCGCGCAGGTGATTCGCATTGCTCATGAGCGGGCTGCCGTCCAGATAGCGGGCGAACAGCGCCTCGCAGAACGCTATGGATTGCTCCGCGGAGAAGCGGTCGAGGCCGTGCGCCGCCCAGGTTTCCTCGCGGGTCTCGACGATGACCGTGGAGACGTCGTCGCTGAACTGATAGGCATGGATCTGGAACCAGCCATGCTCGGTCTTTTCGAATGCAAAGGTGAACGCGGAGAATTTACGGTGCGTGCCCAGCCAGATGAAGCGGCACTTGCCGACCGCGATATCGGGCTGGAACACCGCCGCATGGCGCGTGCGGGTCTTGCTGTTCACGCCGTCGGAGGCAATGATGAGATCGGCATCCGCGAAAGGCGCCGGGTCGTCGACTTCCGCCTGAAAGTGCTGCTCCACGCCCAGCGCGCGGGCACGCTCCTGGAAGATGTTGAGCAGACGGCGCCGGCCGATTCCGGCGAAACCGTGACCGTTCGAGCGCATGGTCTCGCCGCGGAAATGCACGTCGATGGCGTCCCAATGATGGAAATCCCGGATGATGGCATCGTGGGATTCCGGGTCGGCCGCGCGGAATCCGGACATGGTCTGGTCCGAGAACACCACCCCCCAACCGAAGGTGTCGTCGGGCCGGTTCCGCTCGTAGATCTCCACTTTCACCGCGGGCAGCGCCTTGCGCAGCAGTATCGCCGCGTACAGACCCGCCGGACCGCCACCTATGAGCACCACTCGCTTCATGGCCGGACAATAGAGCGAGATACTTTAGATGTCAAGTATCTCGCTTCAGCCGGCGGCCGCCAGCGCCTTCGACAGAGCGATGCCCTGGTCGTCCGCGAGTGCGGCGGCGCGCAAGGCGCGCACCCGAAGCGCCGAGTCCGCATTCTCGAGCCGGCCGCCGATGCTGCCTAAGATGGCGTCGAAATTCGCGCTGCCGCGCTCATGCGTCTCGCCGTAGCCCTTGACCAGCTGCTGGCAGGCGGCGATCTCGACGGCCAGTGCCGGATTCTTGGGCGCCACGTGTTCGATGAAATCCAGCCAGCGGCCGATTTGCGCCTGCTCCATCGAGTAGCGAAGCGTCTTGCGGCGCCAGCGGCGCAGCCCCGCGAGCCAATAAAGCTGCAGGAAGCCGCCGATGCGCGAGGTCGCGATCTGCCGGCCGCCGGTGAGCCTGGCCAGCCAGCGGCGCGGCGCCTTCGAGCGCAGAATCCAGCCACCCACCCGGACCGGCAGCGTGCCGCATATCTCTTCCACGCGCGGCTTCATGAATTCCGTGACCTGGACCAGCTGGCCCGCCGATGGGCGCACCTCCTGCAGCACGCGCTTCGAGCGGGCCGCGCGAATTTTCAGGTCCGCGACGCGTATCGTGTCTTCGAAGGACATCCACAAGGCGAGTCCGCGCGCCACGCTCTCGGTGAGCCTGGACCCGTCCGCAGCGCCCGCCAAGGCGGCCACTTTGTCCAGCCGATCGAGGTACAGTCCCGCATAGGCCACATCCTGGTAGTCGATCATGCGGCGAACCCCTTCGCGGGCGAGTTCCTGCGCCGCCGCCGGCACGCGGCTGCGAATTCTCTGCTCCAGCGGTGCCGGAATGGGTGGGCGCGCAGTGCTGCCCGCGGCCAGGCTCTCCTGGGCGGCGGCGCCCGTGGCGACGGCCGCGGCGGCACTCCCGGCGGCCGCGGCGCGCGCGGCCTCGAAGGTGCGGGTGCTGGCGTCGATGCCGATGCCGCCGGCGCGAATCGCCTCCACGTAGTGTTCCGTGGCGAAGGGCAGCGCCCCGGAACCGCACAGCGCTCCGAACATCACCGCACCGACCACGCTGCCGTTGGTCTCGGCCATCGCATGCATGTCGAATTCGATGTAGCGCTTGGCCTGTCGGCGCGCCAGCGCGCGCACCTGGGCACTGTCGATGCGCCCGTCGCCCATGTGGGATTTCTCCTGGATGGCGTAGACGCGGTGCGTGGATGCGATCAGCGTGGTACGGTCGGTGACCAGCCCTCTTTGCATGGCGCGTCCGGCTTCCATGATTTCCGACGCGATCACCACATCCACATCGCCCGGAGTCGGCATGAGCGCAAAAACCGGGCGGCGCAGATCGGCCGGCAATTCCGCGGCCGGGAAGAATTCCAGGTAGTAGATGGTGGCGCCGGTGCGCTGCGCGACCCCGGGCACGGAGGTGGCCTGCGCCACATGGCCCGACCGGCGCGCCGTATCGATGAGCCAGTCCGCCACGACGCCGCCGCCCTGGCCGCCGAGCGCCGCGATGGTCACGGTGATGGGCCGTACCCGGCTCATGTCGCGGACTCCGCGGCGATGCGCGCGAGACGGCGGTCGAAGCGGCGTTGCAGAAACTCGATGATGGTGGAGCGAAACTTGAACATGAAACGGTCCCACGCGCCGGGATTGGTGATGACATCCGCCCGGTAGAAGGACGGACATAGCACCGCCGCGTGCGCCACCTCGCCGCACACGCCGCAGCCGACGCAACTATTGTCGACATGCGCCACCGGATCCTGGCGCAGCGCATCCGGATTGGGCTTGATGGTCAGGGAGGGGCAGCCAGAGAGCCGGATGCAGGAATGATCGCCGGTGCACACATCGGGATCGACGCCGAAGCGCTGGCGCACCACGCGCTTGCCGTCCTTGGCCATTTGCTTCAAGACCGGCGCCACCCGACGGGTCCGGTTCAACTGGCACTCGCCTTCCGCGATGATGACCTTGGGTCCCTTGTAGGGCGTCGTCAGGGCCTCGCGCAGAGCGGCGACCCCCTCCTGCATTTTGTAGGTATGCACCGTGCGCACCCACTCCACGCCGACGCCGCGAACCGCCTTCTCGATCGGATTCTTGCTTTTTCGATTCTTCACATCCGCGCGCGAGGAGGGGATGTACTGGCCGCCGGTGGCGGCGGAATAGCCGTTGTCCACGATGACCGTGACCGAGTCATGCTTGTTGAACACCGAATTGCCGATGCCGCTGGTCAGTCCGTTGTGCCAGAAGCCGCCGTCGCCCATGAGCGATATGGAACGTCTGCCCTGGCCGCCGCTCAAGGCCGAGCCGCTCGCCGGCCCCAGGCCATATCCCATGATGCTGGCGCCCATGTGAAAGGGCGCCAGCGTCGCGAACGAATGGCAACCGATGTCGGCGCTGACGTGCACCGTGCCCAACTCCTTCTGCACGATTTTCATGGACGCGAAGAAAGGCCGTTCCGGACACCCCGTGCACAGCCCTGGCGGGCGCGGCGGCACCGCCTGGCGCAGCAACTCCAGTGGGCTGGGAGGCTTTTCCGGCGGCGCCGACGACGAGTCTTTCGAGGCCGCAGCCGGCGGCGCCAGACCCTGCGACGCCGGCTCCTGCGACGCCACGGCCTGCGGCGCCCATTGCGCGAGGAATGACTTGATCCCCGCGCCGACCACCGCGCCCGAGTATTCACCCGCCATGGGCAGCGGCCCCTTGCCGACGACCTGCGTCTGAATGTCCGCCTTGCGCAAAAACTGGTTGACGCTTTGCTCGATGTACTCCGGCTGACCCTCTTCGACGATCAGAATGGCCTTCTTGCCGGCCGCGAAACGCACGAACTCCTCCGGCACCAAGGGATAGGTGACATTGAGCACGTACAGCGGAATACGCGAGCGGCCGAACACGTCGGCGAGTCCCATGATTTCCAGCGACCGCAGCACGGTGTTGTACAGGCCGCCCTGCATGACGATGCCGACGTCCGCCAGATCCCCGTCCTGCATTTCGTTCAAGTGGTTCTCGACGATGTAGCGCACCGCGGCCGGCCAGCGGGTGAGGACCTTCTCCTGCTCCTGGGCATAGGTCGCGGGCGGCAGAATGATCCGCGCCGGCGAGCGTTGCGGGTTCTCGAGCGCGTCCTTGATGCTGAATTTCGGCGTGACGTTGTCCTTGGCGACGAACGAGCCGTGCATGTGGCAGGCACGGATGCGCAGCATCAGCATGACGGGCGTTTCGCTCACTTCCGACAGTTCGAAGCCGCGCTCCACCATGTCGACGATGACCTGGGTGTCGGGACGCGGATCGAGCAGCCACATCTGCGACTTCATGGCGAAGGCATGCGTGCGCTCCTGCATGATGCTCGCGCCTTCGCCGTAGTCCTCGCCGACGATCATCAGCGCGCCGCCCTGCACGCCGGCGGAGGCCAGATTGGACAATGCATCGGAGGCCACGTTGGTGCCCACCGTCGATTTCCAGGTGACCGCACCGCGCAGCGGATAGTTGACCGAGGCCGCCAGCATGGCCGCCGCCCCGGCTTCGGAGGCGCTCGATTCGAAGTGCACGCCGAGATCGTCGAGGATGTCGCGCGCATCGGCGAGCACGTCCATCAAGTGCGAGACGGGCGCTCCCTGGTAGCCGCCCACGTAGGAGACGCCGGCCTGCAGCAGCGCCTTGGTGACGGCGAGTATGGCCTCGCCCTCGAATACTTCGCCGGCTCCGAGCCGCAGCGACTGAACTTCCCGTGCGAACGATCGTTCTGCCATGACTTCGCCTTGAGTGTGCCCGATTGACCTGCAATACTAGTCCGGTTACGTGATTTTGCAACTATTGCCATTTAAAGGATTCCGGTGACCCCACGCCAAGCCGCACCGTCGCGCGAGCAACCGGATGCCAAGCGCCGCGGCGATCCGGAATTCCGCGATTTCCAGCTCGCCGACTCGCCCCTGTATCTCATCGTGCGCACCGCGGGACGCTACGGGCGGGAACTGGAAAACGCGCTGCACGCCTCCGGCATGGACCTGATGAGCTGGCGCGCCCTCATGATCGTCAACGAAGTGAACCCCAGCAGCGTCAGCGAAATCGCCGAGCGCTCCGTCACGCGGCTGTCGACCATGACGCGCGCCGTGCAGCGCCTGCAAAAGAAGAAACTAGTGAAGTTGTCGAGACGGGCGGGCGATGCACGCGTGACCGAAGTGCGGCTGACGCCGCTGGGTAAGCGCTGCGTCGAGCGGCAGCGCAGCACGGCGGGCGAGATTTACCGCCGCGCCATGCAGGACATCTCGTCCGCGGATATCGCCTTCATGAACGAGCTCACCCGGCGGATATTCGCGAATTTATCGGCATAGGCGTGCGGAGCCTGAGCTATCCATACGTTTTTGCATGTTTGCCCGCGTTTTGTCGCTTGACGGTCGGCGGCGACGGAGCAATATATGTAACTTGTCGGCCCCATGCTACAGCCCGAAAATGAGAGAATCGCAATGCGGGTTTGGACAGCCGAACTAGCTTATTAAGTCGCCCGACGCATGGGGTACCCGTGGCGAGCGGTATGCCACGGACGTCTTAATGCGGTACTTGACGCAAGTCCATTACCCCGGTAATGTGTCGCTATGCCATTCGCTGTCTCCAAAGTTACCGCGCAAGGTCAGATCTCTGTCCCCGCTGAAGTTCGCAAAAAACTTGGCGTCGGCCCAGGCTCGACCCTGGAATGGACCGAAGAGAACGGTAAAGTTGTCATCACGCGCGGTGGGCGATTTAACTTTAACGATGTCCGAACGGCTTTGTTCGGTGCGAAATCCCCTAAAGCACGCTCGCTCGACGAGCTAAAGAGCGGCTTGCGAGAGCATATTCGGCGCAAGCATGCGCGCGATTGACACCAATGTCCTAGTTCGGCTGGTCACCGCTGACGACGTAAAGCAGGCCGCCGCCGCGGAGAAATTCATCGAAGCAGGCTCCTGGGCCTCATTGCTGGTGCTCGCCGAAACGATATGGGTGCTCGACTCGGTTTATGAACGACAGCCGCAACAAATCATCGAATCGATCGAGATGTTGCTCGATCTTGAGCAATTGGCGCTTCAGGACCCGGATGTGGTCGCCGCAGCTCTAGCGCATTACCGTAAGCGTCCCTCACTGGGATTCTCCGATTGCTTGGTGTTGGAAATGGCTCGCAAGGCGGGACACCTTCCGTTGGGAACGTTCGATCGGGATCTCGGGAAGCTCGACGGTGCTCAGTTAGTGACGTAGGTGAGCGCAGAACCGGCGAACAACGCAGGCTCCGGCAAACATCCGGAATCATTCCGATAACTAGCGGATAGTACTTTCAAACGCCCCTGGTTGGCGCCGCGAGCTGCTGACTGGATGCCGGAAGCCCGTAGCGAATGCACTGCGCGGCCCGGCGTGAGCCGCAGATCAGCCCCTGCCCTGCCCGGCTATACCCAGCGACCCACGAATCCCCCGCCACACCATCGATCCTGACACCGGCCACAAGGCTCCCCACCCCGCTGCCGTAATTCCACTGCGCGCAAGTTTCGATCTCGATCCCGAACACCCGCTTCAGGCGCTGCGCCCAACTCATCGCCACAGGGCGTGGGGTTGCCGGGTGGTCGCCATCCCCCTCGGTGTTCTTCTTGCCCTTGCCACGCCGGGCCGGCGTGATGGCGGCCCGCAGGCTGCTGTGCGGCGCGAATACCCCGTGATAACGCGTCAAGTGCATCCGCGGCGGAGGCACCAGTGCCGCAAGCCGCGCCATCAAATCCACGACAAGACTACGCGTGATGGCAATATCGAAATAGATGGACATGGGCTTGTCGGCGACAAATCGGTGATCCGTCTCTACGAGAAGCATATAAATGCCTGTGGTTTCTCAAGATCGCAAAGATGAACGTAGCCGAGAACGGGACGACCGTTCCCAGAATCGCAGATGCCGTAGGCAAGATAGCTGCCGGCAGGATCGGTCTCCGATAACAACAAGCGAGAAACGCCGTTTCGAGTGAAGAGTTTGACGACGGGCTTAGGATCCAACTCGGTGCCAACGTACTGGGCCTCTAGGAAGGCGCGAGCGCTGGAGAGGAGCTGTACGAGTTGTTCGTCAGTGATGAGTTTCATTGGTTGAATCCTGTCTTAAGAGGACCCCCTTGGAGGAAGACAGCAAATAGCGGCGTAGAATTATCCGGCTACCTCGATTCGCACCGGCCGTGACAGCCGCTTGGGGCTGGCGCAGCCGGTGCTGGCCGGAAACGGTTGTTTGGTAAGCCCGGCGTCATCGTTCCCATGGCCGACCGCATTGACTGCGTCAGCTAAAGGAGGCGTTATCATTCCCCATTTCGGAAACTCGAGAACGTGCCGCTGACGCTACAAGGCGAGAAAGCGACGACGCGTACTCACCCACGACACCTCTCCATCTCCTGGGCGCCGGCCTGGATTCCCCTCGCAGTAAGGCCGTTCTTTGCCGCCGGTTGTTGAGACATCCCCGCGCGATCGGCAGGCATCCCGCGGGAGCCTGGCGTGTCGGTCCCAGTTGCGATCCGCGTCCGTTTCGCCGCCGCAGCGCCCATGGATGGACCCTGCATTCAAACCACGCACGGCTGCATCGCGCTGAACCCGGATGTCACCGAGGCAACAGTGAGCCGGACGATCTGCATCCCTGGCTACGCCAAGTCAGTTCGTCCGGCGAGCAGTTACACCCGTGGTGTCAAAGTGAAGTTGCTCAGGAAAGCGGGGATCGACGAATCGCGAACGAGTGACTTCGAGCTGGATCATATCGTGCCGCTGGCACTCGCCGGCCATCCTCGAAAACCGTCGAATCTTGAACTGCGGCCCTGGGCCGGAGAACATGGCGCCACGAGAAAGGATGCTCTGGAAGCCCAGATACACACTTTGGTCTGCCACCAAGCGATTACATTGAACGAAGCACAGGCCTGTGTCGCCGAGAAGTGGGAGGGCCGCGCGGCGAAGTACCTACCGCGATAATTCTTCGGGATCGGCGCCTGCGACGTCGTGACACAGTTGACCAGGAGTGCGCTAAACCGTGCCTGGCGCACGGCGCCTCGCTGCAGCAGCCGGGATCGCGCGTCTAGTGCTTGCCTACCTGGGCAAAGATCCCAACGAGCAAAATCCGCAAGATCTAGCGGCCGAGGAAACGGTGTTGAACAAGATCCGCCCCTACATACACACCATAGACTCGACGAATATCATCGAATCCATGGCAAACGGCGATATCTGTATTGCGCTCGGTTACAACGGTGATTTCGTCCAGGCGCGAAGGACGCGCAGAACGGCGTAACGATTGCCTTCCTGATTCCTCAGGAAGGATCTCTGCTGTGGTTCGACATGCTGACCATACCTCGCGACGCGCCGAAGCCCACCTGTTCGTCAACTACCTCATGAACTCGAAGGTCATCGCAAAAATTACCAACCACATCGGCTTCGCCAACGCAAATTCCGTCGCGCCGCCGCCGCTCGACGCATCCATAGCTTCGGATACCGTGGTCTATCCGCCGCGCGATCAGCAACAGCGGCTATGCTGCGGCGAGACAGAAGATTATCGCCCCATTCATGCCCTCTGCTCCATGCGCACGCGATGATATCTTAGCTTTTCGGTCGGCGATAAATCAGCTTGATAAAGTCGACTAGTAAGGCGATATTCGGAGAAAGCGCGCCTGTCGTTGGCGCAGGCACTCCCCAACTGATGAACTAATGGAAGCAATTGCATGCTTGATAATCGAGTAGCGCTGGTTACGGGCGCCACCAGCGGGATCGGTCTGGCTATAGCTCGCGCTCTTGCGAAAGACGGAGCGACCATCGCATTCTCTGGCTTGGGCGAGATGCACCGAATTAAGGCAATAACCTCCGAGCTAACCCTGAGAGGACGCGCCGCAGAGTATTTGCAGGCCGATGCGCGCGACGGCAATCAACTGACAACTATGGTTGAGCGTTGTGAACAGGCATTCGGGGCGGTCGATATACTCGTCAATGCGGCGGGAATTCAGCACGTGGCGCCAATCGAGCTACTTTCACCGCCTCAATGGAATGAGATCTTGGCAGTCAACCTTTCTGCCGCCTATTACACGATTCGAGCAGCACTTCCCGGTATGCGCCGACGCAGTTGGGGACGCATCATCAATATTGCCTCCGTACATGGACTCGTCGCGTCCGTAAACAAGTGTGCATATGTTTCGTCCAAGCACGGATTGGTCGGATTGACCAAAGCGGTCGCGCTCGAGACAGCCAGCTCCGGCATTACATGCAATGCAATTTGCCCGGGATGGGTGCTAACTCCGTTAGTCACCGGGCAAATTGAAAAGAATGCCGAGAAAAAATCCGTGGACTTTGAAACGGCCCGCGACATGCTGCTCAACGAAAAGCAGCCCTCCGGCAAATTCGTCGACGCTGACCATATTGCCGGGCTCGCGTCGTTTCTATGCAGCGAAAGCGGCAACGAGGTACGTGGTGCTGCCTGGACAATTGATGGAGGCTGGACCGCCCAATAATCGCGGCAGTTTGCCATCCGCCATGCCGCGTCCCTAAAACATCCGAGTAATCGTGACGGTGAATTGACGGGTAGCCAAGTCGCTATTGTAGAGCGTCGACAGGGGTGTCAGGTTCGACCTGGAGTACAGGGCGGACAGGTAGACCTTGTGCCGATGGGCCGAGAACCCGATCGCCCCATCGTCGTAATTATCGAACTGGTGCCCGGAGAAGCGACTTGCTCCAAAATGCGCTCTCAGTGAGAGTTCTACCCCCTGAACGGCCGCAAGACGTATGCGGCCATCAATGTAGGGATAGAATGATTGCCCTCCGATGTAGTATTTTGGAGAATAGAAAGCGCCGATATTCACGGCAACAATCCCCATCGCACGCCCAACAGCCAATTTATACTCGGTAAATTCTATATTGCCGGTTCGCGCGGGCGCGTACTGCCGAAGAATCGCGGCCTCCAATTCCGAGTTATCAAATGAATGTGTGTATCCGGCAAACAAGTCAACCTCTGCGCGGGCATCACTTCGACGACCGTAATTAAGGTTTGAGCCCCAAATTCCGAGCATCACACCGAACGGATCAGTCCACTTAATCTCGCCTATCACGGCGGGATCTTCACGGGTTTGTGAAATGCCACGCCGAACACGATCGTTCGTAATCGCGACCCCGGGTTCCCAAGTGCCCGTGGGCGCAGCCGTTTCTTCGGCGTGAGCCGGACTCAGGAGCGTGATGTCCTCCAGCACCAGTGAAGCCGCAAGGGAGGCGAGCGCGAAGGGGCGATGATTCACCGCAGGCGCTAGTCGAGCAGCATATCTTCGTAGAACGCGCTGAAATGCCGCTCGGGATGGCGAATCTGGATTTCGAGCACCCATAGTCCGGAAGAGGGCGCATAGCCCGTGTCGAGAAGCGCGCCATTGTATTTTACCGCGTGCGGAAAATCGGAGAGTCGGTGGCCGGACATATTGAGATTGAGCTGCCAGCCGAGCCGCGCCGCCTCGGAGGCTGCGAATTGATAGAGGTCGATGCCGGTGAGCCCGGCCGCTCGCCAGCGTGCTCGGGTAGCGTCAAATATGGCGCGCACGTCGAGCGCGGCTTTGCGCATATCGGGATCGTCGCCGACTGTAAAGGTTTCACCTCCATCGCCCTCGTAGGCCTGCCACACGGGGCCAATATCGATGAAAAAGATGTCGTCTTCGCGCAGCGCCACGTTCGGCTCCGAAGGTTCGCCGAAGTTCTTCAGCGTGTTCGATCCGAAACGGACATGGATGGCATGCCAACCGCGTAGCATCTGCAAGTCCTTGAGCACACGACGGGCCAAGGTCAAGGCATCTTTTTCCAGCATGCCGGGCGAAATTCCGCCGGCAATATCGTGGATGGCGCGGCGCGTTCGTTTGCGCGCCTCGAGCAGCATCGCCATGTCGAATAAATGTCCGTTGCGCTCTTGCTGCGCACGTAGATTAGGGACGGTCACGCGAGCTTTTCGATGCCTTTAAGGAACTACCGGCTTTGTCTTGCGGCGGGTGTTCTTCACGCGAAGTTCATCATGCGCCACGTAACGCATTTGAATCGGCGACACTCCGAAAGCGACCTTGAACGCACGCGTGAAGCTCGCCGGGTGTTCGTAGCCGGTTTCAAGCGCGATCTCAATCATGGAGAGCTTGCTGTCCCGGATTAGTTCCAGCGCAAGTTCCATCCGGACTTTGTCGCGGATGCGCCCCACCGTATCACCGTAAATCATTCGAAAGCCGAGCTGCAAGCGCTGCCGTGTAAGTCCCACCGCATTGGCGATTTCGTGCACGTTCAGCGGCTCTTCCAGGTTGGAACGTATCAACTGCATGGCGCGCTGTAGGCGTTTGTGATCCTCGGCTGAAAACTGACCTTTATCCTCGCGCTCCACCTCGCGGGACAGATTAAAGAGCACATGGCAGGCCAATTCCAAGGCCTTCGCCGTTAAGAAGGCGTGGCGAAAGCCGCCCTCGAAAGGGGGATCCAGCAATTGCAAGGCCGCCAACGACGCAGCACGCGACAAGGGGACATTGCGGCAGGGCAGGCGGCCGCCGTTCAACACGAAGTCAGCGAGCCTCTCGGGTAAATCCTTGGCGCAAAGACCCGTGACATGAAACAGCGTCGTACGATCGAGGTACACGGTCACCCAGCGCAGGTGTTCGCCTGGCGGGTATATTGCTTCGAGTTGATTGTTTGCTTGCATGCCGTAGACGGTGCAGAAGCCGTCGGCCAATTCGCCTTCAGAGCCGTCCTGATCGGTCAGCGACAGATTGCCATCAAGCACCGCCGACAGCGTGAGATAGTCGACCGAACTGTAGCGTCGCGGCAGCTCTCGTGCTGCAACCAGGTCGACGACCGCCACGCAAATGCCGTTTCCGAGCCGATAAAATTCCCAACCGCCTTTGGCAACGTCTGAATTGTAGTCGTACCGAAAGCCAAGACCGGATGCAAGCGTGCGACACCAGCCGTCGTCCGTTCGAGTAGACGCGCCGCCCGCCGAGGCTTGAGTTCGGAGGCGGGCGAGCATTTCGTCCATGCTTCGGGTCGACGAGTGGGTCACGCTTGAATCCTGTGTGAGGACACGATCCGCCAAAATCATGACGCAGTGGGCCGCTCGAGGCAACCAGGGGGAGTCGCCGCCGACCATGTGGGCCAGCGGTCGGCCCAAGGCCGCGCCTCTTCAAGTTCGAATGCCAGGGCCAGCAGCGTATCCTCCTTCCCTCGGGCGGCGGCAAACATGCTTCCGATGGGGGTGCCATCGGCGCCCGTGAACAGCGGCAAGGAGATCGCCGGATTACCCGTGAGATTATGCAGCGGGGTGTACGAGACGTAATCAAACATCAATTCGTTGATGTGCTCGAAGGAGCGGCTGGGTGAGAGTTCGCCGATTTGCAGGCCCGATCGGCGCAGGACCGGCGACAGAATAACGTCATACCGACAAAAGAACTCGGCCATTGCAGCGGACGCACGGCCGATCTGCTCGATCAGTTGTCCGGAGTCGGCAGGCATGAGTGCATTGCTCCAATTCGCCAATGAGCATGTCCAGGGCTCCAAAACATCGGCAATCGCGCCGCTGCCGATTCGACTCGCGACATGGGCCACAGAATCACGTGCAAGATATCCCCAAATCGTTCGAAAACTGGCCATGACCGCGCGACCATCCACCGGCCACGCCCGCTGTTCGATCTGGTGTCCGAGCGCCTCACAAAGTTGGGTTGCCCGCTCCAGCACATCCGCCACGTCGGACCGGGGTGGCATCCCGTTCAAGTTATCCCTGATCACCGCAATTTTGAGCCGGCCGCTGCTGGGCCCGGCTGCACTCGTGCGACGTCCCGCGCCAATGGTGTAGGCCCAGGCGGCGTCTCGCACCGAACGCGAGAGCAGCGTGTCGCAAGCCAGCAAGTCCTCGATGAGATGGGGATCGCGAGCCCGAACATTGCCGCCGCGACTCGGTTTCAGGCCGACCAGGCCGCAGCAACTCGCCGGTATCCGAATCGAACCGCCTCCGTCTGCGGCATGTGCGAGCGGAACCATGCCGCTGGCCACCGCTACCGCACTGCCGCCCGATGAGCCACCGGGTGAACGATCCAGAGCCCAAGGATTGTGTGCCGGACCATACAGCAGCGGCTCGGTGGTCGGCAGGAGTCCGAATTCGGGCGCATTGGTCTTGCCTAGCGCGACAAGGCCGGTGTCATCGAACCGATCAGTGAACTCAAATGCAATGCTGCCGGGACTGGCATCGCGCCTCGAACGCGATCCGCTGCGGTTCGGCATGCCAATATAATCGAGCCCATCCTTGAGCAGCCACGGCACCCCAGCCATCGGTCCCTGCACAAAGGCGGCCCGTTGGCGCGCTGCATCGTAGCCGCGAAAGCTGACGGCGTTGAGCTGCGGATTGAGTGCTTCGATGCGTAGGATGGCGGCCTCAACCAGCAGCTCTGGCGTAGCATCGCCTGCGGCGACCAAGGCGGCCTGGGCATGGGCATCGAGCTTGCCGATCGCGCAGGCTTGCAGGGTGCTGATCATTCCCGCCTGCTCGCCCATGCCGTTGCTCTCGATCTGCACGGCCGAACCAGCCGCAATTGGACGTTAGGCGGTGCCTGCCTGATCTTCTTCACTGATCGGAGGAGTCTCTTCGCAAATCGGCCGCGCGAGGCCGCCTGAATGGTTAAAGAATATGGCCAGACCGCAAAGCGCAAGTGCAGGGCAATGTCACGCTATGAGTCGTGCCGCGGGATCGGGTTTCCGGGGCGATCTTCAGGAGCGAATATGCGTACTCCCTATCTCTTGTTTCTCGGCACCGCGCCGGAATTCAGCACCGCCAAGATGGCTACAGGAATTTGCCAGTGGCGTCCGGAACTTTGCCTGGCTCAATACCGACTTCCCGGTTGCGTCGTCGATCTGACACTGCCGGAAATGACGCCGGCGCAGGCGGCGGCCAGTGGCGTGGAAACGATGATCCTCGGTGTAGTCAATGTGGGCGGCTTCATTCCCGATGAGTGGAACAAGCCCATACTCGAGGCGTTGGAGTCGGGGTTGGACGTTGCCGCGGGCATGCATCAGCGGCTGGCCGACATTCCGCTGATTGCCGACGCGGCCGCGCGGCACGGCCGCACCCTCCACGATGTCCGTCAGCCGCGCCGCTCATTCTCACCGGGAACCGGCGCGAAGCGCGCGGGTAAACGGTTGCTGACGGTGGGCACTGATTGCGCCGTGGGGAAGAAATATACGGCGCTTGCCATTGAAAAGGCGATGCGCGCCCGTGGTATGAACGCCGATTTCCGCGCGACCGGGCAGACCGGAATCATGATCGCGGGACGCGGTGTCGCCATCGATGCCGTGGTCGCCGACTTTATCTCCGGAGCCGCGGAATGGCTCTCGCCGGAAGCGGCGCCGGACCACTGGGACGTCATAGAAGGCCAGGGCTCGCTGTTTCATCCCGCTTACGCCGGAGTAACGCTCGGCCTGATCCATGGCAGCCAGCCGGATGCGCTGGTGATCTGTCATGAGCCTGTACGAACGCATCTCCTCGGCCTCAATTACCCGGTCCCGGACCTTCGTAGCTGTATCGACATGAACGTCCGCGCCGCCCGTCTGACGAATCCGGAGGCGCGTGCCGTCGGCATCAGCATCAACACCAGCCGCATGGATGCAGATCTGATCGACCAAACCGTAGACGAAATCGAAGCGCAAACCGGGCTTCCTTGTTGCGATCCGATAAAACACGGCGCAAACCGCATCGTGGACCTTCTGCAGGCGTCGATGCCGAATGTTCGAGCAGATGTTTGATACCGTACTCAAACAAGACACGCTCACCGCGTACCAGCGACGGAAAATGATGAATCCGCCACTCTCTTCACATTCCCCATACCTCGTCGGTGCAATGGACCAAGCCCTCGGAGTAGAAAACGGCCGGCGTCCGATCGACGGCAAGAAAGGTGGGGCCGTCAAGGTCGCAATAGTCGCAGTGCTGTCCGAGCACGAAGGCGGGGGCCTGTGACCAGGACGTGCCGGTCATGTTGCCGACCATCACCCTAAAGCCCAGCCGACGTGCTTCTGCTGCCATGGCGAGCGCTCGGGTGAGGCCGCCGCATTTATCGAGCTTGATGTTGACGATATCGAACAGTCCGACCAACCTCGCCAGATCGGGAATGTCCTGCACGCTTTCGTCGGCAGCCAGTGGAATCCGCGTATCGATGCTTCTCATGTCGTCTTCGCAGCCGACAGGCAGGGGCTGCTCGATCAGCGACACGCCTACCTCCGCGAACATCGGTAGTAGTCGACCTAGGCTGTGAACGGTAAATCCACGATTGGCGTCAACACCCAGCCAAACATCGGGTCGTGCCGTCCGAACCGCGACCAGTCGCGCATCATCCACGCCGTCGCCTGCGAGCTTGAGCTTGAGGGCCGTCGCGTGCGTCATCTCGAGTGCCCGCGCTGCCATCGCCTCCGGTGTATCAAGTCCGATTGTAAAGACCGTCGGCAGCGGATGAACGGTTTCGAGTCCCGCCAACTGCCAAACCGGTGAGCCGGCGCGTTGGGCCTCGAGTTCCCAGAGAGCGCAGTCGAGCGCGTTTCGGGCACCGCACGCCGGTAGTAGGGCTTGCAGCGCGACTCGATCCGTACCTTCACGGATCTCGCGTGCGACGCTCTGCACTTGTTCCATCATCCGCTGCCGGCCATCCCCCCGATAGTAAACTCCGCAGGCCTCGCCGCGTCCGCGATGTGCCTCGTCGTGGAGTTCAACGACCACCAGTTCGGCATGTGTAAATTCGTGGCCCGCGATGCGAAACGGTGTGCGCATAGGCCAGTTCTCCTGCCTCACCGACAGCTCCATGCTCGCCATGCGATGACGAGCCGTGCTAGTGGCGCCAGCCGACGGAGAGCCGCCAAGTGCGGGGATCTCCCGCCACGACGTACAGGTCGCTATACGTTCCCGAAATGTATTTTCGATCGAACAAGTTATTGACATTGAACCGGATTGAATAGGGTCCTCTGTTATAGGAGATATTTCCATTGGCCAATACGTAACTGGGTATTTGATAGGTATTTGGCAGAGTTGCCTCCTGCTTCGAATAGGCGCTGCCGCCGAAACTAAAGCCCAAACCTTTCAAGTCACCGTCTTGGACCACATAACGCGCCCATAGGCTGGCCTTGTTGAGGGGCACTCCGACCACCGCCTGACCCACATCCAGCTGATTGTCGGCCAGCACGACGGTCGGGGTATACGAATAACTGCCGATCAATTCCCAGCCGAGCGCCAGCTTGAACTGCCCATCGAACTCGAAGCCGCGGCTGCGTTGCTGGCCGGTCACGGCATAAATACTGGGTGAGCTTGGTACTGCCGTCGCGACGTTGGCGCGGGTGATTTGGAAAACCGACAGAGTGCTGTTGATTCGGCCGTCCATCAGAGCGAGCTTGAGTCCTGCCTCATAGGCCTCGCCGGTTTCAGGAGGCACGGGATTGCCCGACAGGTCGTAATCGCCAGGCTGCGGAAGAAACGATCGGCTGTAGCTCAAATAGCCAACCAAGCCAGGTGCAAAATCATAGGTCAGGCCGGCCCGCGGCGTGAATTTAGTGTATTTCGCCGCGGCGCCCGAGTCGATCTTCACACTGTCATAGCGCCCACCGAGCGTGAGGTCGAACGGACCCCAAAGTTTTGCGGTGTCCTGAATGTAGAACCCGTAGGCATCTGATCGAGTCGCGGCGTTGTAGAACGTGCGTGGCTGCGGGGTGAAGACACTGTAATTCGGCGAATAAATATTGAATAAAATCGCCGGAGAAAACCCCAACCCGACCAGCGACTGATCTCGCAAACCTTCATATTCGGTGCCAATGGTGAGTTGATGGCTAATCGGCCCCGTGGAAAAGCGGGAATTTAACCCGGTATCCACAGAATAAACGTCCTCATTCTCATAATAGTCCTCACCGAATTCACTCTGTATGCCGGTAGTTGGATCGTACGATAGCGGCTGATACAGCCTGGTCCAACCCAAATTCAAATGCGAGTATCGAACGTTTTGATAAAGGGAAACACTGTCGTTGAATTCGTGTTTTAACTCATAACCTACAGCCGACAATGTTTCATCGATGAGCCCTTTGTGGCTCGGGTCTCCAATATAAACCGATCGATTGTAATAACCCAAAGGTCCTGCATAAACCAGCCCTGCCGCCGGTTGGTCTGGGATCAAATCGCTCCAGTCTTGAGATCGGGAGGCAAGAAACGTTATTTTGGTTTTTTGATCCACTTCCCATGTCAGTGATGGGGCGACATACAGTCGCTTGGTATCCGGATGGAAGTCGATGTAACTCTTGTCGTCGCGGTAGTGCGTGACCAGTCGGGCATAGACGTTTCCCTGGCTGTTGAGCGGACCGCCGACGTCAACGAGGCCTTCGTAGGAATCAAAACTTCCGTACGATCCCTCGATATCGAGAAATGCATCCTTCGTCGGCCGCTTACTAATGATATTGACCAACCCACCCGGCGACCCGGCGCCGAACAATACCGATGATGGACCCTTGACGACCTCAATGCTGTCCGCCCCGGCGAGTTCCACATTGATCGTTACGATGCGGGGCAGGCCATCCACGTAGGTAAAGCCGCTGGCGTCGAAACCTCGGATGCGAAAAAAATCGAAGGATCTCGCGCTACCGCCGGTCATGACACCGGCAACGTTTTGTAGCGCATTCTCCAATAGATTGGCGCCCTGATCGACGAGCAGGGCTGATGATAGTACTTGTATGTTCTGCGGGGTTTCGAGCAGCGGCACATCGCCCTTGAGCTCTGTTCTCGCTCGCTCACCGGTGACGACGATTTCATTGACTGATGCCGTATTTTGACCGTCCTGGACGGCCGCATCTGCGCTTGATTCGGCCGCCCACGCGGCCAATGGTACTAACATCACGGCCGCCATCGTGGCACCGGCAAATAGGATATGTCGCATTTCTCGTTCTCCCTCTCGTCACCGCTCGATCCCGAAGTCGCAACCGTTTCGCGCTCTGAGTGTGGAAGGCATGAGCAAACTCGGCTTTGCACATTGACATGCAGCCTTAACAAAAGCGCAATAGTCATGGAATGATGGCAACTGCGAGGTTACCGGTCCTTTGGGTTAAGCGCATGGCGACAATTTGCGCTAACGTAGGAACGCGCAGGCTGGACGTGGGACAGAACCACAACGCTTTGAAGCGAGACCGATGACCACGCACGATCTCATCATTCGAGACGCGACGCTCTTCGACGGAGCCGCCACTCCGCGTCATCGCTGCGATGTCGCGGTTGACGGCGAGCGCATTGCAGCGATGGGTGATCTCGCCGCTCACGCCGCGGATCGCGAAATTGCTGCCAAGGGCCTCGCACTTGCACCGGGGTTTATCGATGCCCATACCCACGACGATCGAGCGCTGCTGTGCGAACCGGCTTGCATGACCTGTAAGCTTTCGCAGGGTGTGACAACAGTCGTCGTCGGCAACTGCGGCGTCAGTCTCGCTCCCTTGACGTTGACCGAGCGCCCGCCAGCCCCTCTCGATCTGCTCGGTGATGCGCGGTGGTGGACTTTCGGCCGTTTTGCCGATTACGCAGAGCGTTTGCGGACGTCGCCGCCGCCGGTCAACGCCTTGGCCCTCATAGGTCACTTGAGCTTGCGCGTTGCGGTCATGGGGCGCGATACCGCCCGTGCGGCAACCGACCGCGAAACGACTGGAATGTACGATTTGCTCGTGGAGGCGCTGGAGGATGGGGCGTCGGGCTTCTCCACAGGACTCGCCTATCCTCCCGGCCGTATGGCACCCACCGAAGAGATCATAGCGCTCGCCGCGGCGCTGCGGCACAGTGGAGGCATCTATGCGACCCACATGCGTGACGAGGGAGACCATGTGCTCGACAGCATCCGCGAGACGCTGCACATCGGTACCAGCGCGGACTGCGCAGTTCTGATCAGCCATCACAAGTGCACGTTGCCCGAAAATTTTGGCAAATCGATCGAGACTCTCGGGTTGATCGATCGCGCGGCGAAGCGCCAGGTTGTCGACCTCGACGCCTATCCCTATGCGGCGTCTTCCACCGCGCTACTGCCCCAACTGCTGCGCGAAGACATTCCCGTTCGAATCAGTTGGTCTTTGCCATATCCCCACCTTGCCGGTCGCATGCTTGCGGACATCGCCCGTGAATGGGATACCAGCCTCGGAGAAGCAGCCGAGCGCCTGCTCCCGGCCGGGGCGATCTACTTTTCGATGGACGAATCCGACGTTCGGCGGATACTGGCCTATCCGCGGACCATGATCGGCAGCGACGGGCTGCCGCACGACGCGCAACCGCATCCCCGGCTATGGGGAACCTTTCCAAGAGTCCTTGGACGGTACGCGCGCGAGCAGGCTTTATTCGATATGGAGACCGCGATTTATAAGATGACCGGTCTGACGGCGCAGGTGTTTGGTCTCGTCGATCGCGGAATCGTACGCCCCGGTGCCTACGCCGATCTGGTTCTGTTCGATCCCGTGACGGTGCGCGACCGCGCGACCTTCGATGATCCCACGGCAATCGCAGCCGGTATTCTTGAATGCTGGGTGAACGGACAGTCGGCATACACCGCCGGAGCCGGCGTAGGCGGTACCCCGGCCGGACGGCTCCTGAGGCGAAATGCGGTGCGAGACTGAAAGGCCAAGTCGATTGCCACAAATGCAAAGCCACTCACGCCCCCACCGCGTAGCATTCAAGCTTCCCCTCCGTTTGGGTGCTTAGGGAGACGCTCCTTGACTCGTACCCGCGTGGCGCTTTTGACGCTGATCTATGCAGTCTCACTCTTCACGGTTGGGGAGGCATCCGCCAAAGCGCCGCCGGAGCCTCACGACGTGATCCTCGATGTGCGCGGTGCGAAAATGCACTTCCGTGTTTATCCGGGAAACGGCAAGACGATTCTGCTGGAATCCGGTTTCGGGCTGGGGGCGGACACGTGGAATGAGGTCGCACCTCGGCTTGCCTTGCGCACCGGCGCCACCGTGGTCAGCTATGATCGGGCCGGAATGGGCAGCAGTGAAGGGATTTCCGATCGCTACGATATTCATGACGAGGTGGCTCGGCTTCATACCGGCCTTTATATGCTGGGCCATGACCGTTGGGTGGTGCTGGTCGGGCACAGCTACGGCGGTTACTTGATACAGCTATATTCAAATCTCTATCCCGGCGATATCCACGGCCTCGTCTACGTCGATGCGAACACGGTGGTCGGCATCGATGGGATCGGCGGCGCCGCCACGCTCGCGGCGCCCATCATCCGTAATAATGACGTCGCCGATCCGACGGTTTATCAGCGTGCGAATCTGCGCCTTTCGCGAGAATTGGTGGCGACACAGGAGATCATGCGTCGCTATCCTGTCGTCTGCGGCGTCCCGATCGACGTCATTACCGCGGGCGAGCCCTGGCCCGATACACCGACGGCGGTTGTCGAGGGCTGGCGATCCGGACATCGCGACCTCGTGACGATGAGCGGCGGTCGGGCGTTGATCGCGGAGAAGACTGGACATATGGTCCAGCGCGATAATCCCGGAATCGTCATCGATGCGGCGGCGGATGTTCTGCGCCGCGCTCCCGCCAACGGTGCGCAACCCGGGAAGCCTGGGGTGCCCTGCGCACGCTAAGAGCCGCGGCGTCACCGGCGGCGCGGCGCGACGGTTCGATCTCCGCCATATCGGTGGTCGCCGCATCCACTTCACCGCGCTTTAGGCGGATCCGTGGCGAGATCGTCCCGCAAATCTCGAGCGGCTCGGCCGTAGTAAAAAATCGAGGCCAGACTGGCCAGGATACCCGCGAACAGGGCATAGCGCAGCGAATCGCTGCCGACCACCGGCCGCAAGATATCGCTGACCGCGCCTACCGCGAGGGGCCCCAGTCCCAGACCGATTAGGTTTCCGATCAAGAGTTGAATCGCGGCAGCTTGCGAGCGCATGTGCTGCGGGGCAATCGCCTGAATCGTGGTGATGCATGGCGCGATAAACGCAGCGCTCAATGACAAGGGAATCACGGCTGCCGCAATCGAGAGCATAGCGCTGTGCGAAAGCAAAAAAACAGGCCAGAACGGCATCGAGACTAAGGCCGCCAGCATCGGTACGTACATGCTCCAGCGGACGTCGTGCCGACTCAGGCGATCGACCAAGGCGCCCGACCAATAGGTGCCGAGACCGCCACCCACCCCGAGGATCAGTGCGAAGGCAACTCCGACCTGCGCCGAATCCAAATGATGCGACCGCATCAGGAAGGAAGGTACGAAAGCCGTGACGCCGTATCCGGAGAAGGCGCTCATGCCGGTGCCCAGCACGATGCAACGATACGACCGCTTTCTCCATAGATAGAGAAATGCTTCCACAGACCCGCCCGACGTCGGCGGGCTCCCGACGCGCTCCGGTTCCCGAACGAGGAGCAGAACGGCACAAGCCAAGACCAGACCCGGGATGGACGCCACCAGGAATGCGGCGCGCCAGCCCCATCGCTGCGCAATCCATCCGCCACACAGGAAGGCGACGAGCAGTCCCAGGTTGACCCCGGCAGCATAGATCGCAAGCGCCGTGCCGCGCCGGGCGGCCGGATACAGATCCGACAAGAGGGACTGGGACGCGGGCCCCGTTCCCGCCTCGCCGACACCGGTGAGAATTCTGGCGATGAGAAGCTGCCAGAACTGCGTCACCATGGCGCATGCGAGTGTCATGAGACTGAAGAGGGCGAGTGAACCCGCGACAATGCGCTTGCGGCTGCGGCGGTCGGCGAGGACCGCGATGGGCATGCCCATCGTCGCATAGAAAAGCGCGAACGCCGGGCCGGACAGCAAACCGAGCATCGTGTCCGAAATCCGAAACTCGGCTTTTATGGGTTGCAGCAGGATGGCAAGGATCTGCCGATCAATATAGTTGACCGCATAGGTTGCACTGAGAATCCCGAGCACGATTCGCCGATAGCGGCTTCGCTGGGGCTGCAGATCCGTGTTCTGCGACGAAGATTGAAGTGCAGGTTTTGTCATCGTGCCTATGCCGGGACTACGGGGCGTGGGAGCAGGCGCCACAGACCTACCGTGAGCAACGGGATCACCAGTACAATGAGATAGTACACTGCACTGTACCGATAGCCTTTCCCGATCAGATCGACGAGTCCAATCCTTGTTGCCGCGAAATTCGCGATAGTCATCAACGCCATTGCGACCATCGGCCGCAATGCTTGCGGCAGCGGTTTGCTGCGATCGGCGGCGCATCGTGCCAGGCGTTCGTTGAAGCCGTGCAGCGGCCCGGCACCCGTCTTGATCAATGCGCCGAGGATTACCAGCCTCACCGCCAGCGCCAGGCCCGGGTATCCCAATCGATCGAGCACGACCCGCACCGGTAAGGTTGCGGTCAAAATGCCCGGATAGAAAGCCGACAGGGTCAACAAAAAAGCGAAGCCCGGAAGCAAGATCAGCGGGCCGGCAAGCCCACCCGCAATCAGAGCCTCGCGCCGGCTTTCAAAATTTCGTGCAACGAAAATCAGAACGGGTAGCAGGGGAATGTTGTAGGCAGCATAGCTCAGGCCGTTCCACAAAGCGGCTGCCGGTCGAATGGACTCGGAAGCGATGGCCCACTGCAAGCTGGCACCAAATCGGCCGGCGACCAGGATGAAAAGCAACCCATACGTGATATAGAAGATGATCGACCAGGCGGAGATCACGCGTTCGACGAAACGGTTTCCAAAAAATACCACCACGGCAACGCTCATCATGAACAGCGCCTCACTCAGCCAGCGTAGACCGCCGATGAGGCTCAAGAGCAATTCGCCGGCTGCCGCGGATATGACGGCAAGGACCAGCACCAGCCCTACCAAATAGCCCACCTCGAACAGTGCCCGAAACCGTCCCAGAAATAGCTTGGTAAAGCTGTCGTAATCATAGGTTCGAAAGCGGCGCGCGAGTTCGAATGAAATCATTGCGCCGCTACTGAATAACAGGGCGGTGAAAATCATTCCGAGAAGTCCCGCGGCGGGCCCTAGCGACAAAAAGAATTCCACCAACTCGCGACCAGTCGCGTAACCACCGCCGACCAAAACCGCCTGGATGACGAGCCCGGGCACCAAGTAGCGTTGCAGCTTGCGGATCATCTCATCAGGGTCCGCAGGCCGACGCGGCGCGGGCCCACGCTCCCAAGCGCATTCCTGCGGTATCGTTGACCGGCACGACCGACCGTACCCGCTCCGGCGAGCAGCCGAGCCTGGCATTATGATCCAGCCACCAGCGACGAACGTGGCTGGCGTCGTGCAAGCTGACTTCGGGATAACGACGAAGGAAATCAGCGGGAAAATCGTTACGCGCGTTCTTCACATATCGATCGAGAAATTCGAGAACCGCATCGTTCACCAGCGCGATGCCGCGATCGGCGTCGATGGTGCCGTAGAGATGAGATTTGAAGGGATCGCGCGCGCTCAGCAACAGATCCATCAAGCCGAGATGGCGCAGGGAGGCAACCCGCACCCGGAAGATGTCCGAGGCTTCTCCGATTATCGCCCAGCGTTCATAGGCGTAGTCGGTCGGGTTGGTGGCCGGATCGGCGTATTGAAAGGAGGAGAATGGTTGCCCGGTCAGGAGCACCAAGAGCGGTCGACCGAAATCTGCGTTGTACATCGAGAAATCGAAGCTTTCGCCGTCGAGATTAATGGCGGCCCGGCAGTCAGGAATGCGCGCGCAAGCGGAAGGCGCGGTTGAACCGCCAAACGACATGCCCACGACCGCGACGTGAGTGAAATCTGCGTGCGCCAAGATCGAACTGACCTCTTCGCGCACCAAGGTGGGGACGACCTGCGCCGTGTTGCCTTTTTTAAGCGCGGCCAATACAAAAAGATTATCGGCTCGCCAGGCGTGAGCGCTGTCATTGATGCGATGGCCGGCAGATCCTGCATCAAACCGGTTTAGCCCGGCGAAACGTGCGTCTTCCGTCGAACCACCCATGAACGCCGCGATTCCATCCTCCAGCGCCTTGCCCGCGTCCCGGTCATTGGCACGGCCCCGCCATGGGTCCAACCGTGTTCCGTCAGCCAATCGAAATGTGACGGAATCACCCGGGTGACCGATGGCCACGATCATATAGCCATGACTTGCCAGGCGCTCCGCGAGAGTAGTGTTTTGCTCCGGGTAGGACCAGAAGCCATGATTGAATAGCACCACGGGCCATCGGCCGGCGGCCACCGCTGCCGCGCGCATCGCATGCGGGCGGATCGCTGCAAGCCGCGTGTAGTAGAACCACGGTTCCCCGAAATTGCTCCCCAGCGACATCGCCTGCGCGCGCCCCGTATAAGGCGCCGGTAATCCGGTTGCGCTGGTCGGTGCCGGGTACCAGATCCGTACGGGCAATCGTCGCGGTTCGTCCGCCGGCCTGCCGATGAGCCCCTTGCGCTCTGGATCGGTCAATTCTAATGAGATTGTCCCCACCGAATAGGGACCGTCGGGCGTGGGAAGTCCGAACGTCGGAAAAAACCAGAAAGGTAGCGCACTAGCGAGGGTGATCAAGAAGAGCAAAAACACCATTGAGCAGGAAACCTGCGAAATACGACGGATTAAAATCATCGGCACGCAGAATGGCGCCAATACGAGCCCCGGCACCGCCTGCCACTCGCCGTTGAACACCGACGCAGCGCCGCATATGAGCGCCAACGTCGCACACAGGAGTTGCCATCGTCTTGCGTTTGGCGCGGCGCTGATAATCGCAAAGACTGTAAGCGCCACCGTGAGACCGATGTCGCTGGCGGTCATACGGTGCCTTGATCGATAGACCGAGCAGGGGCTGAATCATACGCATCCTTCCACCGGTGGCACGTCGCGTCATAGCTATCGCGGATGTAGCAAGCATGAACTCTTGATAACGCTCCTCCGCCACTCGTTGGCAACCGTTATAGATTTTGGCTTTCTCAGGCAGGCGGCGCTTTGCCGATGGGATCTCTCACTTAGCATCGCGGAAGGCGATGGCTACAGTTGGTTTTATCTGACGCCCGCCCTCGAAGCTACCTCACCTGGTCCGCGGGGAGCCGGAAGATTGTCGCTGTGGGCGATGACTATGTCGCTGCGGCTCGCCGCACTTTTGAAGCCACTAGGGGCAACACGGCGCAATCTCGGCACGTCGTCATGCCCCTCGCCGTCCGCATCGGAAGGCTGCCGTAATCTAACGGCGCTAACTATAGATCTCAAAGATCTAGTTTAGAGTCTCATAAGCGCGAACATAGGAATCTTCAGGAACTTTTTTGAGTGGATGGGGCCTCGCATTTCTGGCTCGCCAATCGAACGACTTCGGCTGATGGCTGAGGATGAAGCTTGCGATGCCCCTCGGGCTGCTGAACTTCACAGCATACGGATTATTGACTCTTTCATAAGTAGATGACGCTCTCAAAACAAT